>Ga0207969_100066_pt1 | contig 75594 bp, 67 predicted proteins | sample LakWasMet25_LOW6_2_FD_183869 | JGI IMG/M metagenome (GOLD analysis project Ga0207969, IMG submission 183869) | Freshwater sediment methanotrophic microbial communities from Lake Washington under simulated oxygen tension - Sediment Metagenome... | ecosystem: Environmental > Aquatic > Freshwater >...
GAGCTCGCCGCTCCAGGTGCGGCCGCCCACGCGATCGCGCGCCTCGAGCACGCGGACGTCGACGCCGCGCTTCTTCAGCTCGTGCGCGGCCGTGAGCCCGGAGACCCCCGCACCGATGACCAGGCAGTCCGTGTCTTTCATGGGGTCGGATACTCTCGCGCCACGATCGCGCTGTCGCGCGCGGCGCGCTCGGCGGCGACCCGGGGTGATGGGCGGACGTCACGGCTGCGCGAGGCGGGATTCACTGGAGCTTCTCGTCCATCGCTCTGCCAGCCCGGCAGCATGATCGTGGGCCGCGAGCGCTACATCGGCCCGTTGGTCGCTGCTTCAGTACGCGTGCGAGGGCGACGCGAGCACGTCGCCGAAGTTGCCCATCGGGGACGTGGCCTCGATGGTGGTAGTCGGCGTCGCCGGGAGACCCGCGGCGCCGCCCGCGAACAGGTGCACGCGCCCCGGCCCGCAGCGCATCCCGAGCGGCGCGCAGTTCGAACTCACGGCGACGTCGGCGCGACCATCGGCGTTGTTGTCACCGAGGCTCGTCAGTCCGAATCCGAACCCCGAGTTTGCGACGTCGGGCGTGGCGAGCGTGGTCGACGGGGTCGTCATCCCCGCGAGCGTCGCGGCGCCGTGGTAGACCGCGACCCGCTCGGCGTTGATGCCGGCGACCATCACGTCGTCGAACCCGTCGCCGTTGACGTCGCCGCCCGCGACGGGCCGGAAGCTCGGTGCCATCGCCAGCGTCGCGCCGCTCGCGACGGAGTGTCCGCCCATCGCGCCGAAGAAGACGTGCACGCGCTGGGCGGTCGTCGCCACCGCGAGGTCGGGGAAGCCGTCGCCGTTCACGTCTCCCGCCTGCGCGAGGAGGATGCCGAAGTCCGCCGACGCGGGCTCCATGGAGGTGAGCGTCGCCGACGCCTGGTTGCGAACGCCCGTCGCGCCGCCGCGGAACACCTGCACGCCCATGGCGGTGCGCATCGCGATGTCGTCGAACCCGTCGCCGTCGCCGTCGCCTACGGACGTGAAGCCGCGCCCCGAGCCGCGCACCGTCACGGCCTGCACGATCCGCATCCGTGCGTCGGTCGTGACCGCGCGGCCGTGATAGACGCCCACCACGCTCGTCGTCTGCGTGCCCACGAGCACGTCCGCGTAGCCGTCGCCGTTGACGTCCCCCGCCGCGGCCACGTTGCCGCCCGTGCCGAGCGTCGCGTTCGGCGTCACCGAGAGTCCGCCGGGGCCTCCGAAGAACACCAGGCTCCCCGCCGGCGCGCTGCTGGACGGCTTGCCCGTCACGATGTCGACGAACCCGTCGCCGTTGAAGTCGCCCGCCACGGCGAGGCTCGTCGAGAGCGTCGTCTCGATCAACGAGCTCGACGACGGGGTGGGGGCAAAGCCACCGCCGGGTTGCGCCAGGTACACATGCACGCTGGCTTCCCTCGGCGCGAGCACCACGAGGTCCACGAGCCCATCGCCGTTCACGTCGGAGAGTGGGCCCCACGCGCGGTTCTGCCCGCTCGTCCGCGCGGCGACGAAGAACTCCCACGTCGCGCTCGCGCCCGCGCCCGCGCTGCTTCCGTTCCAGCTCCGAAGCCGCCAGAACACCGGGCCGACGGGCAGGTCCATCGCGGGCGTCCCCGACGCGCCCGTGGCGTCGACCGTGGTGATCACCGTCGCGCACGCGCGGTCCCGGCAGAGCTCGACGCGCGCACCCGTGCTGCCCGACTCCAGCGCCCAGCGAAGCGTCGGGCGGCGCGTCATCACCACCGTCGCTGTCATCGGCCACACGGGCCGTGGCGCGGGCCCGGCGGGCGGCGCGTCGGTAGACACGGGCGCGTCGGTGGATGCGGGCGCGTCGGTGGATACGGGGGCGTCCAGGGGCGCGGCGGCGTCGGAGGGCGCGGCGGCGTCGGAGGGCGCGGCGGCGTCGGAGGGGGGCGTCGCGGGGGAGTCGCTACAGCCGAGGGCGCCCGCGAGGGCGAGGAGGGACATCGGGCGGAGCCAGGGGGTCGACGAAGCCATCGGGGGGATCTCGTTGGGGTATTGAGGAGCGGCCACGATATTCGAGGCCTTCGGGGGATGGAACCGCATGATGGTGTGAGGGCCCGTCGCGGACGGGTCGCACGCTCCCGCGGGATCAGCGGGCGCCCTCCGGTGCGGCGCTCGGCAACCTCGCGGCCGCTCATGTGGGGCATCACGACGTCCGTGATGAGGAGCTGGATGTCGCCCGAGAAGCGCTCGAGGATGGGGCCCGCATCGCGTCGTGCTCCCCCAGCGGTCAGCGCTGTACCCGATTCCCCGCCCGAAGAGGCCCCTCGGGGTGTCGAGTCAGGCACGCGTCGCGGACGCACCCGCGCAGCCAGCGGTGCGCGGCGTCGCCATCCAGCCGAGGGTGCCAGAGAAGGGAGACCGTGACCTCCAGGGGGGGGAGCGGGAGCGGGAATCCGTGCATCCCGCCGCGAAGGTTCTCTGTGTGCCGTTCGGGGACGCTCGCGATGAGGTCGGACGCGCGCGCCAGCGCCAGCGCGGAGGAGAAGCCGCCCACGATCGTCACGATGTCCCGCTCCAGGCCGAGCGCCTTCAGGGCCTCGTCGATCGGTCCTCTGTCGACGTGACGGCGAGAGACGACGACGTGCCGTCCGGCCGCGTAGCGGGCGGGCGTGACCTCGCCCCGGCACAACGGGTGTCCCATGCGCACGACGCCGATGAATCGGTCCCGGAACAGCGCCTGCGCGCGAACCTCCGGACCCGTCGCCGCGCCGACCACGCCCGTCTCCAGATCGACGGTCCCGTCGCGGAGGGACGTGCTCTCCCGGTCGGGTTTCTGCACGAAGCGCAGTCGCACGCCCGGCGCTTCCCGGCCGACGCGCACGATGAGGTCCGGTCCGAAGGTCTCCACGAAGCCTTCGCTCGTCCGCAGCGTGAAGGTTCGAACGAGCTCCTGGAGGTTCAGCGCCTCGACCGGGCGGAGCACCGCTTCGGCATCCTGCACGAGTTGATGCACCCGCTCCCGCAGCTCGAGCGCGCGGGGCGTGGGAACCAGGTCGCGTCCGGCGCGGACCAGTAGCGGGTCGCCCGTCGTCTCCCTCAGGCGCGCCAGCGTCCGGCTCATCGCAGAGGGGCTGAGCCGCAGCCGGCGGGCGGCCCGCGCGACGCTGCCCTCCGCGAGCAGCACGTCGAGCGTGACGAGAAGGTTCAGGTCGGGCGTCACCATGGGCCGAGCGGAGCACAGCCCGATCGGGATGTGGCGTGAGACGCACGGACAAAGTGCAGCGGCAGCGCGTTCCGCCCGGCCGGGGGCACCGCTACTTCTACGGGCAGAGGCTTTGAACAGTTGGGTTCAGCCATGAGCCGAAGGAGCAGACCAATGACCCGAAACACGCTTGAAACGTCGATGGAGGGGATCCAGTCGACCTGGGGGCCTCTCACCACGGAGGTCATCGAGGGATGCCGCCGACATCTGGAGAATCTCCTCCGGGCGCCCGTCACGGAGGAGTGGCTGGCGGCGCTGCACCGGGAGGCGCCGTCCAATCGGGAGCTGTATCGGGATCCGACGCGCGGGTTCGTGCTGCTGGCGCACACGGAGGACGCGGGGCTCTACCGGCCGCCCCACGACCACGGCCGGGGGTGGGTCATCTATGCAGTCCAGCAGGGTGAGATCGAGATGGGAACCTATGCCCGGGTGGTGGACACGAGCGGCAAGGTCCAGCTCGTCAAGCGGGACTCGACCCTGGTGCGCGCCGGCCAGGTGAAGGTGTTCCTGCCCGGCGATGTTCATGACACCCGGTGCATCAACGGGCCGGCGCTGCTGTTTCGCTTCACCGAGCGGGACCTGAAGAAGGAGGACAAGGAAGAGCGCCGTGTGACGCGCTACGTGCAGCAGGACGGCGTCTGGACCGTCGGGGCGCCATGACCGCGCACTCCGCCGAAGCGATCGGACAGGCGCCGGAGCCGCGGCGCACGGTGGCGATCGCTTCGGTGCTGGCGGCCATGGTGCTCGTGGTGCTCGACGCGGCCATCGCCAACGTAGCTCTGCCCACGATCGCGCGATCGCTGCACGTGACGCCCGCGACATCGGTCTGGGTGGTGACCGCCTACCAGACCGCCCTGGTGATGGCCCTGCTGCCCAGCGCCGCGCTCGGGGAGAGCCTCGGGCACCGCCGGGTCTTCACGTCGGGGGTCGCGCTGTTCACCGGAGCGTCCGTGCTGTGCGCGCTCTCGCCGTCCATGCCCTGGCTCGTCGCGGCCCGCTTCCTCCAGGGCATCGGGGGCGCCGCCGTCATGGCGCTCGGCGTCGCGCTGCTGCGCGCTGTGGTGCCGCAACATCAGCTCGGCGCCGCCATCGGCTGGAACGCTCTCGTCGTCGCGCTGACCTCCGCGGCCGGTCCAACGATCGGCGCGATGATCCTGTCGGGCGCGAGCTGGCCCTGGCTGTTCGCAGTGAACCTCCCCCTGGGCGCCGTGGTGCTTGTCGCCACCCGCGCGCTCCCGCGGCGGCCGGGGACGGCGCGCCGGCTCGACCTGCTCAGCGTGGCGCTGAACGCAGGGGCGTTTGCGTCGCTGGTCCTCGGCGCAGAGCTGCTGCCATCCAGGCCGACGCTCGCCGCCATCCTGCTCGCGGCGGCGGCCCTGGGGATGGCGGCGCTGGTTCGTCGGGAGATGCCCCGCGAGGCGCCCCTGGTCCCGCTCGACCTGCTTCGCTCGGGGTCGTTCCGCATCTCGGTGATCGCGTCGGTCTGTTGTTTCGCCGGCCAGACCGCGGCCATGGTGGCGCTGCCCTTCTACCTGCAGCACGCGCTCGGGCAGACCGCCCTGATGACCGGTCTCTACATGACCCCGTGGCCGCTGACCGTCGCGATCGCGGCTCCGCTGGCAGGCCGCCTCGCCAACCGCGTCTCGACCGCCTGGCTGTGCGCCGCGGGTGGGATGTTCCTTGCGACCGGGCTCGCGGCGGCCTCGCTCTGGCCGATGCAGGGCGCCTCGTGGGCGCTCATCCCGTTCACGATGTTGTGTGGCCTGGGCTTTGGTCTCTTCAACGTGCCCAACAACCGCAACATGTTCCTGGCGGCGCCGCCCGAGCGGAGCGGCGCCGCGGGGGGAATGCAGGGCACCGCCCGCCTGGTCGGGCAGACCGCGGGCGCGATCGTCATGACCCTGCTCTTCACCCAGACCTCCGCCGAGGCGGCGCCTCGGATCGGGCTTGGAATCGGGGCCTGCCTGACGCTGCTGGCCGGCCTGATCAGCACGCTGCGGGCCCCTGCGATGGCGAGCCACGCGCCCGTGAGCGCCTGAGCCTCGACGGCCGCGCGAACGTCACGTCTTGTCCTTGAGCTCCTTCGCGCGGTGCACCATGCGCCCGAAATTCCGCTGCTCGAGGTGCTCGAGGTGGCGCGCGTACGCGTCCTGTCGACCGCGGAGCCGCTGCGCGTCGCGCTCGATGTCGCGATAGCTCTCCAGGCGCTCTGCCGGGAGCGCCTGAGCCTCGACGGCCGCGCGAACGGCGCAGCCCGGCTCGGTGTCATGCCCGCAGTCGGAGAACCGGCAGCGCTGCGCGAGCGCGTCGATGTCCTCGAAGCCGGCGACGTGCTCGTCGGAGACCACGGCGAACTCTCGCACCCCGGGGGTGTCGATGAGCAGCGCGCCGGAGGGCATCCGCAGAAGCTCCCTGCGGGTCGTCGTGTGCTTGCCCTTGGCGTCGCGCGCGCGGACGCCTCGGACGCTCTGGCTCTCCTGGCCGAGCAGCGCGTTGATCAGGCTCGACTTCCCGACGCCCGACGGCCCGATGAACGCGACGGTGTCCCCAGGCACGAGGCGCTCGGCCAGCGCATCGAGGCCGCGGTGTTCGAGCGCCGCGGCGCAGAGCACGTCGACGCCGCCGAGCCTCGTCATGAGCTCAGCGCGCAACGCCGCGAGCTCGTCCTCCTCGCGCTCGGTGAGGTCGACCTTGTTCAGCACGACGACCGGCGTCGCGCCGCCCTCCTTCACGGCCGAGATGAACCGGTCGAGGCGCCGTGCGCGCAGCGAGCGACGTTCGAGCTTCTCGGTCTCCGCGAAGGCCGCGACGATGAACACCGTGTCGAGGTTCGCCGCGATCAGCTGGCCGTGGCCCTCGTGATGGGACGATCCGCGCTGGAGCCAGGTCTCGCGCTCGAGGACGCGCTCCACCTGCGCGCTGTCGTGCTCGACGTGCGCGAGCAGCACCCAGTCGCCCACCGCCACCGGCAGGGCCCCGGTGCGAGCGCGACGCTCGATCAGCGCCCCGTCCTCGTCGAAGCCGAGCACGGCGCAGGAGCCGCGCTCGACCGCCGCCACCCGCCACGGCCTCTGCATCCCGTCCTCTGTCATCAACTGCTGGATGAACACCGGCCGAAGGCCGAGCTCACGCTGATACCGTTCGAGTGACCTGGTGTTCATGATCGGGCGTTGGAGGGGCGTTTCGATGGGTGTGGGGCGCTTCTCCCACGTGGTCAACACCGGGGCGTAGGCCTCGCGCCCCCTCCGCCTCCTGCGACGATCCCCTCGCGCTCTCACCCCCTCCTCCGGCACACTCCATGGAACACCTCACCCCATGACGCACCCGATCGCCCACGACCTCCGCCCCTTCCGCCGCGCCGCCGCGGCCGCGCTGTCAACCTGGTTGGCGCTGCCCGGGTGCAACCGCCCCACCCCGGAGCCCGCTCGCCCGGCCCCATCGGTCTCCGCGGACGCTGCTACGGCGCGTCCTGCGACGCCCGCGCCCACGGGGGCGACCGGCGCCGTCGAGGGCTTCGTGCGCCTCACCGGGAGCGTTCCTGCGCCGCAGCCCGTGGTCATCGACAACGACGTCTCTCGGATGCGCGGCTGCGCCGAGAGCGCCCGCGGCTACTACGCCAACCCCTTCGGCATCACCGCGCCGGGTCTGCTGCCCGAGGCCCTCGTCACCGTCGACGCGCACTCCACGACGCCCCCGCGGCCGCGCCGTCGCCACGTCACCTTCCACGACTGCTCCATCGAGCCGCGCATCATGGCGATGAGCCTCAACGACGTGCTGGTGCTTCACGCCTCGACGGACGCCCACCACCTCACCAAGGTCGACGGCATGGGCGCCACCATCGCCCAGATGCTCATGCCCAACGAGGACCAGGAGAAGCACCTGAGCCGCCCCGGCCGATACATCATCCACTCGGTGCTCTTCCCGCGGTGGATGCAGACCCCGCTCGTGGTCACGCCCAACTGGTTCTATGACCAGACCGACCGAGAGGGGCACTACCGGGTCGAGGGCGTTCCGGCCGGCACCCACACCATGCACGCCTGGTTTCCCGGCGTAGGCCCCGTCGACGCCACCGTCACCGTCACCGCGGGCGCCACCGCCCGGCAGGACTTCGCGCTCTCCCCGCTGCCCCCCTCCGCCGTTCGACCGCCCGGCCCCCCGGCCGACGCGGGGCCCATCATTCCGTAGCGAAGCCTCGCGGCGGCGCTCAGGGAGCGACCACCGCCACGTCGAGGGTGTAGTCGCCCCCGCGGCCGAAGCCGCAGCCCTGCACCACGAGGTAGTAGGTTCCGGCGTCGAGGGTGACGTCCACCTGCGAGGCCTGGCCGACGTTGTCGTCGTTGCAGCCGTTGGCCACCGGGCGGCCAGGGCAGCTCGATCCGGAGTTGACCGTGAGGATGGTGTCGAAGCCCGAGCCGAGGGTGTTGGCGATCACACGGCGCCGCGAGGGCAGCGTGAGCTGGTAGTAGACCGCCCGGCCGCCCGCGCAGCCGAGGCCGCCGCAGGGAGGCGCGGCGATCACCTGCCGGGCGCTCGAGGAGTTGCCGCGGAAGATTCCTCCAGTGGCCGGGATGGTGCGCCGGGTGTCGCAGGTCTCGTTGCCCGACACCGCCGTCGCCGTCGCCGAGGGGACCGCGAGGTACAGCGCGGTGACGTTGCCCGACATCGCCTCGGTGCCGGCCACCAGGCTGTACGCCTGCCCCGGCGCCAGCCCCTGAAACCTCCGCCACACGCTCGCCGCAGGGCCGGTGCAGCCGCCCACCGTGGCGCCGCCGCAGGGCGACTGGAGGGTGTAGCCCACCCGTGATCCGCTGGGGCCCGAGACGTTCATCAGCACGTCCGAGCCCATACCCGGTGCGGTAAAGCCGAACACCGCGTCGGCGCGAGAGGTGGTGAAGCAGCTCAGCGCCGCGGAGCCTGCGGTGAGCCCGGCGACGTCCGCCTGCGCGGGCGTCGCGGGGGAGAGCGGCAGGCCGGGGCAGGTGTCGGCCCGACCGGGGAGCGTCGGGGCGGCGGTGGTCAGCGAGGTCACGAGCGTGCGGCCCCCGGAGCCCGCGCTGCGGTGCTCGACGACGGCGTAGTAGGTGCCGGGCTGCTGGTTGCGGATGATCCTCCGGGCGGGGTTGCCGGTGACGCAGCCGGGCACGGAGCTCATCCGTACGCCGCAGCTGGACTCCACCGCGAGGGCGACATCGCCCGAGCCGGTGGCGCTCACGGAGAGGGTCACGTCGCGCGCCGTGGTGAGGGTGTACGAGAAGACCGAGTCGACCCAGCCCGGGGAGCTGCCGTTGGAGCCGCAGGAGGTGCCGTGGTCGGCCTCCCCGGCGAAGCCCGCGGTGGAGAGCGAGACGGGCACGCCGTCGGGGGTGACCACCACGCCAGGGCACACGTCGCCGCGGGAGCGCGGGCGCGCAGGGTTGATCATGGCCTGGACGATCGCCGGGCTGCCTCGCATGGCGGAGACCGTGACGGCGTAGGTGCCGGGGCCGAGGGTGCTGGCGCGCAGGGTGGCCACGCCGCCGGAGCTCGAGGCGCTGCTGTTGGAGCAGCGGAGTTCTTCCGAGCGCTGGCCGCATCCGGCGGAGGGGCTGAGGGTGAGCACCACAGCGTCGCCTCCGGTGGGCCTCGCGGTAATGACCACGTCGCTCGGGGTCGTGATGGTGAGCGGCACCACGCCGTCGGGGCCGGCGGCCGTCATGGTCCCCTCGCAGCTCGCGGGCAGGCCGGTGGTGAGCCCGCCGAAGGTCACCGCGTGGGCTGCGCCGTCGGAGAGGTTGGCGCAGTTGCCGGGGAAGCTCGCGGGGCAGCGGTCGGTGAGCCCGTTGGGGCAGGACGGAGGGGCATCCACGGAAGGGGCGTCCACGGAAGGGACGTCCGAGGGGGAGGCGTCCGAGGGGGGGAGGTCTTCGGCAGGGGCGTCCGGGGTCGCGGGGAGGTCGAGGGGAGCAGGCGCGTCGGCGGGGAGCTCGGAGGGGGCGCCCGCGTCGGTGCCGCCGTCGACCGTGGGCTCGTCGGAGGGGAAGGCGTCGGGCCCTTCGGGCAGGTCGGGGGTGGCCTTCGCGTCGATGGGGCCGTCCGCGTCGGGGGCGGTCTCGCCGTCTTCCGGGAGGGCGCCGTCCGGGGCTCCGTCGATCGCTCCATCGGGGCCGAAGGCGTCATCGCCTCCGTCGACCGGAGGCAGCACGAGCAGCGTGGAGCCGCAGGCGCTCAGCGAGCCGACCAGCAAACCCAGGACCCACCCACGCCATGGAAGCATCGGCCATCTCCTCGCGCGCCCGGCGTCGCATCGATCACGCCGCCTGCTTCAAGAAACCTTCGACGGCCTATGTACACCGGAACTCCCTGCCGGGAGATGAGGCGCGGAGGTCGCGGAGGACGGCGCTCAGGGCTACGCTGCGCCCCGTGAATGCTAGCGAGACCTCGGTGCTGGTGGTGGAGGACGATCGGTCGAACCTTGAATCCCTGGAGCGGCTGCTCTCCAGGGAGGGGTACCGGGTGTCCACGGCGCCGGACGCCAAGACCGCGCTCGACATGCTGCGGCGCCAGCGGGTGGAGGTGCTGGTCACCGACCTGATGATGCCCGGGGCCTCGGGCATCGACCTGCTCAAGGCCGTGAAGACCGTGGCGCCGGAGACGGAGGTCATCGTGATGACCGCGTACGGCACCGTGGAGACCGCGGTGGAGGCGATGCGCGGTGGCGCCTACGACTTCGTCGAGAAGCCCCTGAAGCGGGTGCAGATCGTGAAGAGCGTGGCCAAGGCCGCGGAGAAGGCCTCGCTGGTGGCCGAGAACCGGGTGCTGCGCGAGGAGATCTCCGCGCTGCGAAAGAGGGAGATCGTCGGCACCTCGCCCGCGCTGCGGCAGGTGCTGGAGGTGGCCGGGCAGGCGGCGCCCTCGATGGCGACGGTGCTCATCCTTGGCGAGTCGGGCACCGGCAAGGAGCTGCTGGCCCGCTACGTCCACGCGCGCTCGGGCCGGGCGGCGGCGCCCTTCATCGCGGTCAACTGCGCGGCGATCCCGGAGAGCATCCTGGAGGCGGAGCTGTTCGGCTACGAGCGCGGGGCCTTTACCGGGGCGGTGGCCAGGCGCGACGGGAGGTTCGCCCAGGCCCGCGGTGGGACGCTCTTCCTCGACGAGATCGGCGAGCTCTCCCCGGCGGTGCAGGTGAAGCTGCTGAGGGTGCTCCAGGAGGGCGAGTACGAGCCCCTCGGCGGGCGCACGCAGCGGGCGGACGTGCGCGTCGTGGCGGCCACCAACCGCGACCTCTCCCTGGAGGTGGGCGCCAACCGCTTCCGCGAAGACCTCTTCTACCGGCTCAACGTCATCGCCATCACCGCGCCTCCGCTGCGGGCCCGCCCCGCGGACGTGCCGATGCTGGTCGAGCACTTCCTGAGGGTGTTCGGGCAGCGCAACGGCAAGGGGCCCTTCACGGTGTCGCCCGCGGCGATGGAGAAGCTCACCCGCTATACCTGGCCGGGTAACGTGCGCGAGCTGGAGAACACCATCGAGCGCGCGGTGGTGCTCTCCCGAAGCGGGACCCTCGACGTGGGGGACTTCCCGAAGAGCGTGGTGGAGAGCGAGCAGGCGCGCTCCGAGCTGGTGGTCCCCATCGGGACGCCGCTGGAGGAGATCGAGCGGATGGTGATCCGCGAGACGCTGAGGGTGACCCACGGGGACAAGCGGCTCACGGCGCAGCTGCTGGGCATCGCGACGCGCACCATCTACCGGCGGCTGGCGGAGGAGCGCGACGGCTCGGCGTCGGGCGAGGAGATCGAAGGGGACGACGAGCCGGTGTGAGGGCCTACGGCGCCGCAGCGGGCGCCGGTCGGGCCGCCGGTCGGGCCGCCGGCCGGGGGAGCACCCGCTGGTTGGCCCCCGCGGGCGCCGGGGTGGCCGCCACGGCGGGCCTCGCGCCCTCGTCCTGGTGGATGGAGTAGCGCACCAGCGCGCGCAGCACCTCGTTGCGCTGCACGTTGCCGACGAGGGTCTTGATGTCCTCGTAGAGCGACGGGTCGACCAGCAGCGCCCCGAGGGTGCCGCGGCCCGCGCGGATGTCCGTCATGAGCGCGTTGGTCTGCGAGGAGAGCTGGTTCACGTTGGCCAGGGCCTGCGAGAGGTCGGTGCCGTAGATGACCTGGTGGAGGCCCCCGTTGCCGGTGCGCACGTCGCGGGTGATGGCGCCGACCTCGTCGGCCGCGGCGGCGAGGCGCTGCACCATCTGGCCGCCCTGGCGGTCGTAGACGAGGGCGTGAAGCAGGCCGTTGCCGTGGCGGGCGTCGCGCATCAGGCCGTCGACGCTGTCCATGGTGCTGGAGGCGCGGGAGGCGGTGGACTGCACCGAGGCCAGCGTGGCGTCGATGCGGCGGGCCATGGGCTCGCTGGTGAGCATGTCGTGGGCGGGGCCCGGGCCCACGGCGATCTGGTGGGTGATGGCGCTGAGGTCGTGGAGGGCCGCCTGGAGGTCCGCGGTGGTCTGCGGCGAGGCGAGGGTGGCCGTGAGGCGAGAGACGTCCTCGAGCACGGTGTTGACCCTCACCGCGGCCTGCGAGGCGGCCCTCAGGGCGCCGGCCATGTCGTCGGACTCCTCGGAGACGATGGTCGCCCCGGAGGCCAGGGCGCGGCCCGCGGCGGTGCCCATGGTGATGTCCAGGGCCTTGTCGCCGAGGAGCCCCTTGCTGACGATGCTCACCCGGCTGTCGGAGCGCACTCGCTGGAGCTGCTCGGCGATCATCGTGAAGTACACGTGGATGAGCCGGTCGCGGTCGCTGTCGCCGAAGGTGATGGTCTCGACCTGGCCCACGTCGAGGCCGCCCATGCGCACCGGAGAGCCGACCTTGAGGCCCGCCACGTCGCGGAAGGTCGCGTGAAGCGTCGCGTGCCGCTGGAACATGTGCCGCTCGTCGCCCACCAGGAAGATGAGCACCCCGGCGACCACGAGGCCGAGGAGGAGGAAGATGCCGACCTTGACGTTCCTGACCATGGTGGGTGTCGCTCGCGGAGGGGATTGAGAGGGAGGGTTAAGGGAAGAAGCGGGGCTATCCGGGGGGTCGTCGACGGTCCGCGCTACTGGGAGCGGGCCATGAGCGCGGCCATGTCCTCGTCTTCGGGCGCCTGACCCGTGACGAAGTTGTGCACCATCGGGTTGTCGGTGTTGCGGAAGTCCTCCACCGAGCCGCTGGCGACGATGCGGCCCTTGTGCACCATCGCGAGGCGGTTGGACACGGCGAAGGCCGTCTTCATGTCGTGGGTGACCACCACGCTGGTGACGCTGAGCGCCGCCTTGAGCGAGACGATCACGTTGTTGATGCGGGTGGTGTTGATCGGGTCGAGGCCGGTGGTGGGCTCGTCGTAGAGCAGCACCTCGGGGCGGAGCGCGATGGTGCGCGCCAGGCCCACGCGCTTGCGCATGCCGCCGGAGAGGTCGGCGGGGTTCATCGCCTCGATGCCGGGAAGGCCCACCAGGGAGAGGGACCAGTCGACGCGCTCGGAGATCTCCGACTCGTTCATGTGGAAATGCTCTCGCAGCCCGTAGGCGACGTTCTCCCTCACGCTCAGCGAGTCGAAGAGCGCCGCCCCCTGGAACACCATCCCGATGCGCTGCCGCACCCTGGCCAGCTCGGCGGGCTTCATCCCGACGATGCTCCTCCCGTCGAAGATGATGTCCCCGCGGTCGGGCTTGAGCAGCCCGATGAGCATCTTGAGCATCACGCTCTTGCCCACCCCCGAGCCGCCGAGGATCGTGAGGGCCTCGCCCTGCTCGATGGCCAGGTTGAGGCCGGTGTAGATGACCTTCGGGCCGAAGGCCTTGTCTACGCCCTGGAATTCGATCAGCGCCATGTCGTCGTAGCCGCGCAAGGTGCCTCGCGACCGGGCGCTTGGCAACGGTCACCCTCCCTATCGGGGGATGAGGGTCGCGAGCCGGGCCCTCGGGGGCGCCCGCGTCACTTCTTCGAGGTCTCGCCGTAGCGCGCCAGCAGGTCGGCCATGTCCTGCGCGTGCTCCTCCTCCTTGGCGAGGATGCCCTCCAGCATGCGCCGCGTGGTCGGGTCGCTGTCGCCGATGTACCGGATGATCTCGCTGTACGACTCGATGGCCACGCGCTCGGCGACCAGGTCTTCGCGGATCATGTCCTTCAGCGACTCGCCCTCGACGTACTCCGAGTGCGAGCGGGAGAGCATCCCCTCGGGGTTGAGGTCGGGCGCGCCGTTGAGCTGCGTGATGCGCGTCGCGATCTCGTCGGCGTGAAGCTGCTCCTCGTTGGCGTGCACCAGGAACTCGTCGGCCACGGCGCTGGACTCCAGCCCGGAGGCCATGAAGTAGTGACGCTTGTAGCGCAGCACGCAGACGATCTCCGTCGCCAGCGCCACGTTGAGCAGCTTGATCACGTTCTCGCGGTCGCCGCGGTAGGCCTCGACCACGGCGCCGTTCTCGATGTGCCTGCGGGCGCGCCTGCGCAGCTCGCGCACGTCCGTGAGGAAGGGATCTCTGGGGGCGTTGCTCATGGTGGGGATCCTCGTGGGTGTAGCGCTCGGGAGCGCGTTCGTTGGAGCTGACGGTGCAGGCTCTGCGAAGGGCGTTCCACGAGAGGCATGAGCGAGAATCACGGGCGCTTCGAGCGGCCGGGCGCGGAGGAGGGAGCACCACCCACTGTGGCCGCGAAGTACAGCCCTCCGCGGCGTCGTGGCAGCTTTGCCCCTAAAGGCGCTGCGCTTCAGCTCACCAACGCGGTCAGAGCGCCCGCCCCTGGGCGCCGTCGACCGGGACGCAGGCGCCGGTCATCCAGCTCGCGCGGGCGGAGCAGAGGAAGGTCACCACGTCGGCCACCTCCTCGGGCGTGCCGAAGCGCCCCATGGGGAGCTCGTCGCGCTGCATCTTCTCGATGCGCTCGGGGTCGGACTTCGCCCGCCGGTCCCACGACCCGCCGGGGAACATCACCGACCCCGGCGCCACGCTGTTCACCCGGATGCGGTGCCTCGCGAGGCTCACGGACATCTCCTTGGTCATGGCGATGAGCGCCGCCTTGGCGGCCATGTACGGCGCCGTCGAGCAGTACTCCCGCCCGCAGATCGACGACACGTTCACGATCGCCCCGCCGCCGTGCTCGCGCATCCACCCGACGGCGGCCTGGCTGCACCACACCGCGGCCATCAGGTTGAGGTCGAGCACCTCGCGCCACTGCGCCGCGGTGGCCCTCTCGAAGGTGCCCGACCCGAGGCTCCCGCCGGCGTTGTTCACCAGCACCTCGACGCTCCCCATCGTCTCGATGGCCGCCCCGACGGCCTCCTGGGCGCCCGCCTCGGTCGACACGTCCCCGACGATGGCGTGCGCCTCCGCCCCCGCCGAGCGCAGCGCCGCCGCCGTCGCCCTCAGCGCCTCCTCGCCTCGCGCCACCAGCGCCACCCTCGCGCCCTCCCTCGCCAGGCTCGCGGCGATCGCCCTCCCGATGCCGCGGCTGCCGCCGATGATGAGGGCTGTCCTACCCTTCAGTTCGAGGTCCATGCGGTCGATGGTCTATCACCTCCCAACCTCCGGTACCCTCCCGCGGATGATCCTCCCGCCCGGCGACGCGCCGTGAAGGCCGCCCTCTTCCACCGCTACGGCGAGGCCGACGTGCTGCGCGTGGAGGAGGTCGCCGACCCCATCCCCGGGCCGCGCGACCTGCTCATCCGGGTGCGCGCCGCGAGCGTCAACCCCATCGACTGCAAGATCCGCCACGGGGCGCAGCGGGCGCTGATCCGCTACCGGCTGCCGCAGATCACCGGGCTCGACGTCTCCGGCGAGGTCGTCGCGGTGGGCTCGCGGGTGACGCGCTTCAAGCCGGGCGACGAGGTGATCTCCTCGCCGACGCACCGCCGCCCCGGCACCTGCGCCGAGCTGGTGGCCATCGACGAGTCCCAGGTGGCGCGCAAGCCCGCGAGGATCGACCACCTGCAGGCCGCGGCGCTCCCGCTGGCGGGGCTCACCGCGTGGGCCTCGCTGGTCGACGCGGCGAGGCTGCGACGGGGGCAGCAGGTGTTCATCCAGGCTGGAGCCGGGGGCGTCGGGACCCTCGCCATCCAGCTGGCGAAGCACCTGGGCGCCACGGTGGCGACGACCTGCAGCGGGCGCAACGTGGACTTCGTCCGCTCGCTCGGGGCCGACACGGTCATCGACTACAACGAGGAGCGCTACGACGACCTGCTGTACGAGCAGGACGCCGCGCTGGAGTCCATCGGGGGAGAGGCCAACGAGCGCACGCTGACGGTGCTGAAGCGCGGCGGGCGCATGGCCCTGGTGGTGAGCGGCATCCCCGAGGCGGTGAAGAAGCACGGCGCCTACGCTGGCACCGCGAGGGCGCTCGGGGCGCAGGCGGCGTTCATCGTGGGCGCGTGGTGGCGTCGGCGCGTGGCGGTGAAGATGGTGGTGCGCCCCACCAGCGGGGCGATGCTGCAGCGCCTGGCGGACGTGGTGCAGTCCGGGGCGGTGACGCCGGTGATCGACGCGGTGCTGCCGCTGGAGGAGATCGCCGAGGCGCACCGGCGGGTGGAGTCAGGGCGCACCCGGGGGAAGATCGTGATCCAGGTGGGGTGAGGCGCTACTCGCAGGCGCCCGGGGCGGTGGGCGCGTCGCGGTGCACGCAGCGACCGCTCAGGCACTGATCGACCCCGGAGCAGGCCGCGCCCGCGGCGCCCTTCGGGCGGCAGGTGCCGACCGCGTGCTTCTTGTCGCCGAGCAGGCCGTAGGTGCGGTTGCGGGGATAGACCCCGTTGGAGGAGGGGACGCCCGGGTCGCAGTAGGAGGCCGCGCTGCACGCGCTCGCGGCGAGGGCGACGTTGCAGTCCTGGCCGTCGGTCTGGCCGGACGCGATCGCCGAGCCGCACCCGGCGACGCCGAGGGAGAGCAGGGCCGCGAGGAGGAGGCGCGAGGGGTTCATGGCGGCGGACGCTATCGACGGGGCGGCGGGGCGGCAACCTCTCCCGCGTCGGGCGCGGACTTCGGCAGCGCGTAGGCCCCGGCCAGCAGCTCGAAGGAGCGCAGCCGCTCGGAGTGGTCGGCGGCGAACATGGCGACCATCACCTCGTCGGCCTGGGTGAGCGCCGCGAGCTCGTCGATGCGCGCCTTCACCGAGTCGGGCGTGCCGATGATCTGCGCCGCGCGGATGCTCTCCACCGCCGCGGCCTCGCCCGGGGTGAAGCGGTAGGTGCGGGCCTCGTCGGCGTTGAGCAGCCTCGACGGGCGCCCGGTGCGAAGCCGCGCGAAGGCCACCAGCGTCGGGATGGCCATGAGCTCGGCCTCCTCCGTGGTGGGGGCGCAGAAGACCGAGAGCGCGAGCATGGCGTGCGGTCGCTCGATGGCCCCGGGCCGGAAGCGCCGACGGTAGTCGAGCATCGGGCCCTCCGGGGAGGTGGGGCTGAAGTGCGCCGCGAAGGAGAAGGCGTGGCCGGTCTGCGCGGCGAGGTGGGCGCTGTAGTCGCTCGACCCGAGCAGCCAGACGGGCGGCAGCGGGACGTCGTCGGGCTGCGCGGAGACGCCCGCGAAGGCGTGCCCCTTGGGAAACTCACGGCGCCCTCCGAAGGCCAGCAGCTCGCCGAGCTGGGCGGGGAAGTCGTCGGCGTACACGGCCTCGCGCGAGCGGCGCAGGGCGAGGGCGGTGGTGGGGTCGGTGCCGGGGGCGCGGCCGAGGCCCAGGTCGACGCGCCCTGGGAGCATGGCCTCCAGCAGGCGGTAGGTCTCGGCGACCTTGAGGGGGGAGTGGTTGGGGAGCATCACGCCGCCCGAGCCGAGGCGGATGCGGGAGGTCACCATGCCCGCGCGGGTGATCATGACCTCCGGGGTGGTGCTCGCGATGGCGGGCATGTTGTGGTGCTCGGCGTACCAGAGGCGCGTATAGCCGAGGGCGTCGGCGAGGCGGGCGAGGTCGAGGCTGTTGGCGAGCGCCTGGGCGCTGGTCATCCCGTTGGCCAGCGGGACCAGGTCGAGGATCGACAGGGGGAGGCGATTCGGAGGGCTCATCGGAGAGGCGTTGTGGCCCTTCGCGAGGGAGGGCGCCAGTGCCTCGACCCTTCACATCGCCTGCGGCGAGGGCTTAGTCTCCGCGCGCCATGACGACCACGACGACGAAGCCCGCGTTCCTCAACTTCCGGGTCGACCACATGACGCTGCTGCTACAGCCGGCGCTTTACAATGTGGCGTATGTCCTCTTCAAGACGGTGTTCGGCGTCGGGCCGGACGACCTGCTCTATGACAAGCGCAAGGAGTGGGTCCCGGGCCAGGGCGAGCAGTCGATGACCTACGCCGTGCGCCTCGGTCACGGCGCCGACGACCCCAAGCTCACCAACACCATCATCGCCGTGGTGCAGCCCTCGGAGCCCGCCGGGCAGCCGTCGCACGTGCGCACCATGCTCGACTCCCACGAGGCCGCCTCGCACTGGCAGCACATCGCGCTTCGCACGCCCGACCTGCTGGCCTTCCACCAGCACGCCCTCGAGCGCGGGGTGAACTTCATCACCCCCATCCTCAAGGACGACGAGGAGAACCTCATCCAGGTGTTCAGCGGGGAATGGTACTTCCCGGGCACGAAGCCCAGCGGGATGTTCTTCGAGTTCCTGCAGCGCGACCCGTCCGACCAGACCGTGGAGCGGCTCAACAGCCAGAACCGCAAGTGGTTCCGCGACGAGACCTTCCTCGGGCTCTACGTGGAGAAGGAGCGCGAGTACCAGAGCGGCAACGTGACGCCCTTCATCGACGACGCCCTCTTCAAGCTGCTCCACGAGCGCTACGGAGCCAGGAAGACCTGGGAGATCGACGACGCGGCGCTCAAGGTCGCCGAGGCCCTGATGATGGAGCACGCGAAGTCCAAGCGGGCCTGAGCACGGGGGAGAGGGCCCTCCCGGGGGGCGATGCCAGACCATCATCGAGGACCCATAGTCCCGCCGATGGAGGCTCCCATGAACCCACGCGCTCCCGCCCTCTTGCTGCTGCTCGCGCTCTCCTCGTGCAGCTCGTCGAGCACCCCGGATGCTTCCGTCGATGCCCCGCTCGATACCGCCGTCGATGTCGCTCTCGACGTGACCCTGGATGTCTCCGTGGATGCCCAGCCCTTCTGCGACATCCCCGGGCTCTACACCTACGGCATGGACGGCGGATTCACGCCGGTCCGCGAGACGGTACAGATCGGTCCTGGGCGGCAGTTCACCTTCACCCGCACCCCGCTGGGCGGCCTCGATGCGGGGCCATGCATGTGCTCCTGCTCGGCGATGATCGACTACTGCGCCACCAGCGACGGCGGCACCGTCGACACGCTCCACGTGATCCTCGCCTTCAACGACGACGATGTGAGGGCGGCCTTCGCCGACCAGACCAGCACCCTCTACGGGCGCGACACCCGCCCGGCTGACGGCCAGGTCTTCGTGGTCACCCGCGGCGACGGGCGGCACTTCGAGGTCGGGTACGAGTGTGCGGGAGCGGCCGGATGCAGGGCGATCCCCGCGGGGCTGACGCGCCTCCAGACCGTGCTCACCAACCTGAGGGTCCAGCAGCTCGCCCGACCCGAGTGCGCGGCCCTGGGCTCGTAGCGCCGACCCGAAGGCACGGCGGTTGCTGCTCCTCGGAGGGGGCACCATGCAACTCCTCGAAGCCATTCAATCCCGTCGTTCGCTCCGGGCGTACACCGATCGCGTGGTGGACGAGGCGACCATCCGGGCGCTGCTCCACGCGGCGGTCCAGGCGCCGAGCGCGATGAACACCCAGCCGTGGCGCTTCTCCATCGTCCAGAGCAAGGCCCGGCTGAGGCACTACTCCGATCGGGCCAAGGAGACCATGCTCGCCAAGGCCCATGCCGCGACCGACCCTCGCGCCGCCCAGTTCATGGAGCTGCTCGAAGACCCGGCGTTCAACATCTTCTACGACGCGGGCACCCTCGTGGTCATCGGCGTGGAGACGCGCACGACCTACAGCGACGCGGACTGCTGGCTGGCGGCCCAGAACCTGATGCTGGCCGCCTGCGACCTCGGGCTCGGCACCTGCGCCATCGGCTTCGCGGTCGGGGTGCTCAACACGCCGGAGATCAAGGCCGAGATCGGCCTGCCGGAGTCCGGCGCGGCGCTCGCTCCGATCCTCGTCGGATACCCCCTCGCGACGCCCGATCCGATGTCCCGGGACGAGCCCAGGGTGCTGAGCTGGACCCGTTGAAGCGAAGGGGCCGATGCACCCGTTGCACGAAGGACGCACCCCTTGTCGCCGAAGGGGCGCGATTGACAAGCCCCGACCGGTTGGAGATCACCGACGAGAGGAGCAGTACCCCCATGAAGAAGATCGCATCGAGCCTCACCTCGCTCACCCTCTGCCTCTCGATGGCGATGCCCGCCCATGCTGCCGAGTGCGGCGGCGTGCGGCTCCCCGACACCGTGACCGTCAACGGCACGGCGCTGACGCTCAACGGCCTCGGCATCCGCGAGGCGACGGTGTTCAACGTCGACGTCTATGTCGCCGGGCTCTACCTGGAGCACCGCTCGACCAGCGGCCCGGCGATCATCCAGTCGACGGAGACCCGGCGGCTGGTGCTGCGCTTCGTGAGGGACGTCTCCCGCGAGGAGATGGTCGAGGCGCTTCAGCAGGGCTTCGCTCGCAACGCCGGGGGCGCCCTCCCGGCGCTCAACGCCCGGATGAACCGCCTCAACGCCTGGATGCCCGAGCTCCGCGAGGGCTCGGTGCTGACCTTCACGTACACCGCGGGAGCGGGAATCCAGGTGCAGACGGGCAGCACCGTGCGAGGGACCATCGAGGGCGACGACTTCGCCCGGGTGTTCTTCAGCATCTGGCTGGGCTCGTCGCCCCCCAACGCGGGGCTCAAGCGGGGGCTGCTCGGCGGCCGCTGCGGCTGATCAGCGCACCCAGATGCCGTAGTACTCCGACCCCGCGCTAGGTGTGATGGCGTCTGAGCGGTCATTGACGTCCGCCTCGCCGGTTCGAGGGCTGCACGAGGCCCCGCTGCAGAAGGCCCCGAGCCCGGTGGGGTAGTCCACGTTGTCCCGGTAGCTGGTCGAGAGGTACGCCCGGTCGCGGTTGGTGTCCTGCGCGCCGTCCGCCTCGCCGGCCTTCAGGTACAGCCTCGCGCGCGTCATGCCGTTGAGCAGCGCGGTGTCCCCGGCGCGGGGCGTCGCGCTCGCGATCACGCACGCGTGGGTGCAGTCCGGGTGGCGGGTGAAGACCTCCGAGCCGCCGCAGGTCCAGCCGAGGCGGCTGAGCGAGGCCTGCAGCGAGCGCCCCTGGAGGCACCCGTCGTCCGTGGCCAGCAGGAAGAGGTTGCGGTGGGTGATCATCACCGCCCTCGCCGCCACGCTCGCGAAGGCCAGAGAGCGGTAGTCCTGGTTGGCGCTCGGATCGAGCATCCCGAAGGTCGCCGTCGCGCTCTCCCACGCGTTGGGCGTCGGGGAGCTCATCAGCCAGCGCCCCGTGTTGGCCGAGTCGCCGTTGTTGGTGACCGTCGCCACGTAGGTCCAGCCGCCGCCCGCCGTGGTCATGTCGCAGTACACCTCCAGGGCCTCGGCCCCGCCCGCCCCGTCGGGGTCGATGGTGTAGCGCCCGTCCGTCGACGTCGGCCGCAGCGTCTTCAGCTCCAGGCAGCTCCTCGGCGCCACGCACCGTCCCCCCGAGCAGGCGCCCGTGAGGCAGGTCGTTCCGCAGGCGCCGCAGTGCCGCGCATCGGAGCGCACGTCGACCTCGCAGCCGTTGGCCGCCATGGCGTCGCAGTCCGCGTAGCCCGACTCGCAGGCCGCCACCGCGCAGGCGCCCGCGGCGCAGCTCGCCGTGGCGTGGGCCGGAGCGCACACCCGGCCGCACGCTCCGCAGTGCGAGAGGTCGGCGGCGACGGCGGTCTCGCAGCCGTTGTCGGGCATCCCGTCGCAGTCGCCGAAACCCGCCTCGCAGCCCGCCACCCGGCACGCTCCCGCCACGCAGGCCTGGGTGGCGCGGGCGAGGGCGCACGCGCGCCCGCAGGCGCCGCAGTGGGAGGTGGAGGTCGCGGTGTCCACGCAGCGGTCGCCGCAGAGCGCCTGGCCGCCCGGGCAGCGGCAGGTGCCCATCTCGCAGCTCGCCCCCGCTCCGCAGGGGGTGTCGCAGCGGCCGCAGTGCAGGGGGTCGCGGTCGAGGGTCACGCACGACGCGCCGCAGACCGACTGCCCCGCCGGGCACGCGATGCGGCACGAGCCCTCGGCGCAGACCTCGCCCGCGCGGCAGGCGTTGTCGCAGGCGCCGCAGTGGGCCGGGTCGCTGGCGGTGGTGACGCAGCGGTCCCCGCAGACGACCTGCGGCGAGGAGCACATGGGGCCGCGGTCGATCGGGACGTCCGCGGCGGCGTCCACGCCCGCGTCGACGGAGGCGTCGAGGTCGCCCGAGTCCACGGGGGAGCCCACGTCGGGGGAGCCCGCGTCGGGGGAGCCTGCGTCGGGGGTGCCTGCGTCGGTTGCGTCCGCTCCGAGGTCGAGGGCGCCGAGGTCGGCTGCCGCGTCGCCGCCGACGACGCTCTCGTTGCTGCTACAGGCGCTGGCGAGCGCGAGACCGAGGGGGAGGAGGAGCTGGTGGGCGCGCATCGTCGATGGATGCACCGGTCGGGGCGACGACGGCAACTGCCGGGCGTCGATCGCCCCGGAGGGTCACCAGTCGCCGTCGGGCACGTCGTCCTTGCCGATGCCCTTCACCTGCTTCGCGGAGAGCTCGATGGGGTCGTTGTCGTCGAGGCCCACGAAGCCGTGCTTCTCGTCCATCTGGGCGATGGACTTCACCTGAGAGAGCACCTCCGACGGGGCCACGTCGCCCTTCTCGTCGTCGTAGACCTTGAACCACGGATAGCCCGCGTTGGAGTACGCCCTCGCGTCGACCGGCGACGGCGGAACCGCCTCCCCGGTGATCTCCCGCCACATCACGCTGTTGACGATGTGTACGAACACCCGGCCGTAGTCGTCGGGGTTCCAGGTGTCGAGGCCGTGAGGGTCGGGGTAGATCTTCTGCTCCATCTTGCCGCCCGCGCCGAGGCCCATGGACTGCGCCTTCGGCGCGGGGCTCGGCGCCGACATCGGCATCGCCATGCTCGGCGAGGGCATCGCCATGCTGCTGTACGGTCCACCGAAGGAGCCCGGGGCCATCGGCGGCGGCGGGGGAGGGGGCTGCTCGGGGAAGCGCCCGGGCTTGGGCTCGTAGACGATGAGCTGGATGCCGCCGTGCTCCTCCTTGCCGGTGACCTGACCTTCGACCGTGTAGCCCATGCCGAGGGGCATCGCGACGAACTGCCGGATCACCCCTTTGCCCGAGTTGAACCCGTCGAGCCAGGGCTGCGGCGGCACCGTGAGGTAGTCCTGCTCGGGCTCCGAGGGCCCTCCGCCGAACATCGCCCGAAGCCCGCCTCGCTCGGGCTGCGAGGGCGCCTCCAGGGCCTGCGACCAGGGCCTCCCGGAGACCGCGTTGATCTTGCCCGCCGCCACCTTCACCGCGTTGGGCCGCCAGTGCCGCGACTGGAAGGAGATCCACATCGCCTCGCGCTGGTACATCGGGATGAACACTCCGGAGGACTTCAGCCACGCCGGCGGGACGCGGTCCTTGTAGTCGAGCACGCGCCGCACCGGAAACGACCCGAGCCCCGGCGGCAGCGGGTATTTCTTCCCGTCATCGGGGATGCGCAGCGTGCGCTGGAACACCACCCCGAGGCCCGTGTTCGACCGCTGATCCAGGAAGCGCAGCGTGCTTCCGCCCTCGACCTTGACCTTCAACATGTCGCAGCTCCCCTCATGATCGACCGACCGTCCACCCCCGGAACATCAACGGGGCGGTCGTCGACTTCTTCGATCGTATCCCCGTCGCACCCTTTGGGGTCAACGCAACCGCGCGCTCACGAGCGCCTGTGCCCTGCGGCGGGATGTGCGTACGATCGACCGTGATGCGCCTCCCCTCCCGGTCGTCGATGCTCCCCCTCGTCGCGCTCCTGGGCTCAGGATGCGGCCTGCTCATCGAGCCCGAGATCCCCTACGACGCGTCGACCCCCACCGTCGACGCAGGGGCGGACGCCCCGGTGGATGTCCCCTCGCAGGACCGCGTCGATGCCGCGACGGACGCTCCGACCCAGGACCGCGTCGACGTCCCACTGGATGTCCCACTGGATGTCCCTCGCGACACCGCCACGGACGTTGCGATGGACGTCCTGCTTGATGTCCCCCGCGATGTCCTGCTCGATGTCCCGCTCGATGTCCCCCGCGACACCGCCACGGACCTCCCGATGGATGTCCCCCGTGACGTCGCGATGGATGTCCCCCGTGACGTCGCGATGGACATCCCCCGTGACGTCGCGATGGACATCCCCCGTGACGTCGCGATGGACATCCCCCGTGACGTGCCCGGCGACGAGGTCGGGCCCTGCGTCATCACCGAGCCTCCGCTGCTTCGCTCTCCGTGGACGGGCTCCGTGGTGCGCTCCGACCGGCCCTCCCTCCGATTCAACCTGCGCGCCTGCGAGGAGGGCGGGGTGGTGGAGCTCAGCCGCCGCCGCGACTTCGCGACCATCCACTGGTCGACCATGGTCAGCCCCGCAGTCCCGGTGGTCTCGCCTCCGGCGGACAGGGCCCTCACCCGCGGGGTGACCTGGTTCTGGCGGGTGAGGGTGCCCAGCACGCCCGACGCGACGCTCGCCTTCTCCCCGGTCGGAGAGTTTCACGTGGCCGCGAGGCCCTCGGGCCTGCCTCCTCGCGCAGGCGACGGCAGCGTCTTCGGGACCCTCACCGACGGCAACGGCGACGGCCACCCCGACCTGGTGATCGGCGCGCCCGCCCAGGACTCGCCCGTCGACGCGGGCGTCGCGGCGGGCCGGGTGCTCGTGCTCCCTGGAGGACCGGGCTTCTCGTCGCTCTCCCTCCTGGGCGCCACGGTGCTCACCCCGCCGGGCGGCGCCGATCCGGGCTCCCGCGCGACCTACGGCGCACGGGTCACCGGCGGCGGGGACCTCAACGGCGACGGCTTCCCCGACCTGGTGGTCGCCTCGCGGGGCCCTCTCGTCTTCGTCCATTTCGGATCGCGCAGGGGCTTCGGCGATGACGTCGCGACGCTGTCCATCGAGGTCCCGGCGACGCTCCCTCCGTCGCCGCCGGTCGCGGGCGTCGGGGACTTCGACGGCGACGGGTTCTGCGACATCGTGGCGGGCGTCCCGGTGACCTCCGGCGCGCCCAACGGCTACATCAACTTCTTCCGCGGCGGCCCGAGGGCGATCACCCTGGGCACCACCGGCGGGGACATCCGCCCCGACGTGTTCTACGGCTACGCGATCGCTCCCGCGGGCGACGTCGACGGCGACGGCCGCGGCGACTACCTGGAGGGCAGCCCGGCCAACCCCGCCCGCGGCGGAGCCGTCGGGCACATGGGCCTCTGGGCGAGCCAGGGCCGCGGCTCTCGGACGGTCACCTCCCCCGCGGGAGCGCCCTTCTCGGCGGACTTCGGGCGCGCCGTGTCTGCGGCCGGCGACCTCGACGGCGACGGCTTCGGAGAGATGCTCGGGATGCAGGGCAGCAACCCCCCGGTCTGGGTGGTCCACGTCACCTCGCCAGCGCTCACCGCCAGCCCCTTCGAGCCGGCGAGCGGCCTCGCGGGCACGCTGCTCACCCCCGTCGGGGACGTCAACGCCGACGGCTCCGACGACCTCGTCCGATGGAGCCACGGCGGAACCACCGCCTCGGTCCGCAGCGGGCTCGACCCGGCGTCGCCGCTGGCGCTCTCCGCGCTCAGCACCCTCGGCGCCACGGTGAGGGCCGTGGCGGGCGTCGGCGACCTGGACGGCGACGGCCGGGACGACATCGCCGTGTCCTGGCGCGGGCGCCTGGGCAACCAGTTCGTGACCGTGTTCAGGGTGCTGCCCGCCCTCGTCGGCACCGGCGAGCGGGTGGAGCTTCTGGCCAGCTTCGACGGGCTCACCGAGGCCCGCTTCGGCGAGGCGCTCGGCACCGCCTTCTGAACCCTCCCTCAGCTCTGATGGTTGACCTCAGCTGATGCGCTGGAGGCACTGCCGGAGGCGGTCGTCGACGGCGGGGCTCAGCCCCCCTCGGAGGCCGCCGCGGAGGTTGGCCTCGGGGAAGTGCAGCGGCCGGCCGAAGTCGTCGACGGCGTGGGTGAGCTCCATCACGCCAAGGTGGTTGGCCCTCGCGTAGTGCATCACCTCCAGCAGCACGCGCAGCTCGGCGTAGCCGTCGTAGCCGGCCTCCTGGAGCCGATCGAGGAAGTACCGGGTGCGCCGCTCGATGTCCCGCACCAGCAGGAACACCTCCCCCGCGGCCACGAAGGACCCCGCCGTCGCGGGCCCGGCGAAGCCCTCTCGGATCTCCCCCACCGCGGCGCCAAGCTCCCTGGTGCGCGCCGCGAGGATCGACGCCGAGCGGGTGTACGGCCGTATCGGGCACTCCGAGTTGTGGTGCCAGTAGGAGAGCCCGATGTTGCCGAGCAGGTAGGACGGGTGGTGGTGCGCGGCGACGATGCCGAAGGCGAAGTTGACCGAGGTGCTCCACGGGACGCCGTCGCCCGCGCGCAGCGACTCGACCGCGGAGCGCATCGTGGGCACCCAGGCCGCGAGGCGCTCTCGAAGGGAGTGGTGCTCCCCCGCGAGGTCGAGCAGCACGTTGAGGGGGCGCCGATCGACCAGCGCGGGCATCCACGCGTTGATGTAAGCGCGCTCCTCGAAGGGGTGAAGCGTGACGGCGTACGGGATCACGTCGTGGGGTCGGGGTCCGCCGGGGCGGGGTTGGAGAGGGCCCGCACGACCTTCTCGACGGTGTCCCGCGCTCGGCCCTCGACCATCGCCTCGAGGATGCGCCGCGCCCCCGGGTTGCGGCTGAGCACGTCCTCGATGTCGGCCTGGTCGAAGCGCACCACGCTGACGTCGGTGAGCGCGGTCACCGTGGCGGTGCGGGGGAGCCCCTTCAGCAGCGCGACCTCGCCGAAGAAGGCCCCGTGCTGCAGCGTCGCGAGCACCACCGGGGCGCCGTCGGGCGTGGTGGTGGTGACCTCCACGACCCCCTGGTCGACGAGGTAGAAGTCCGAGCTGGGATCCCCCTCGGTCAGCACCACCTTGGCCGGGGGGAAGACCATCACCACGCCCCGGTCGGCCAGGTCGCGCCTCGCCTCGGGCTCCAGCGAGCGAAACAGAAACGACCCCGTCACCACCGCCTCCACCCCGTTTCGCAGGGAGTCCAGGGTGTCCGAGCCGGTCGTCGCGCCTTCATCCGTCGTCAGGTGGTCGGTCATCGTTGCAGCCCGCGATGCTGCCATGACTCGCCGCGCCGACGCTACCAGTGGTATAGAGCGCCATTCCCCCCTGAAGGTCCCGTTGGTCACCTCACCGATGCCCTCCCCCACGCCGCCTCCGCCTGCTCCCCCCGAAGCCCCGGGGGCGCCGGCCATGGCTCTGCCCGGGGTGATGGCCGCAGGCACCCGCCTCGGGCGCTACGAGATCGTCTCCGACCTCGGCGCCGGGGGCATGGCCACCGTCTACCTCGGGCGCGCCCTCTCCGTCGCCGGCTTCCAGCGCCTCGTGGCCATCAAGCTGCTGCACCCGCACCTGCTGCGCGACGAGACCTTCGTGCAGATGTTCCTCGACGAGGGCCGGCTCGCGGCGCGCATCCACCACCCCAACGTCGTCGGCACCCTCGACCTCGAGCGCTCCCCCGAGGGGCTCTACATCGTCTCCGAGTACATCGAAGGCGACCAGCTCCTCGGGCTCTACAAGTCCGCGCGCGCCACCGAGCAGCGCATCCCGCGGCCCATCGCCCTGCGCATCGCCCTCGACGTGCTCGCCGGCCTGCAGGCCGCCCACGACCTCACCGACGACCTCGGCACCGCGCTCCGCATCGTCCACCGCGACGTCTCTCCGCACAACATCCTCGTCGGCTCCGACGGCATCACCCGCATCACCGACTTCGGCATCGCCAAGGCCGAGGAGCGCATCGCCGACACCCGCTCCGGCATCGTCAAGGGCAAGCTCTCGTACATGGCCCCCGAGCAGCCCAACGACGCGCCCATCGACCGGCGCGCCGACCTGTTCTCGCTGGGCACCGTGCTCTGGGAGTGCCTCACCGGCCGCCGGCTCTTCCCCGGCAAGACCGACGCGGAGGTGCTGCAGGCCCTGCTCAACCGCCCCATCCCCCGGCTGCGCGCGGTCGACCACGACCTCCCAGAGGCCCTCGACGGCGTGCTCGCCCGCGCCCTCGACCGCGACCCCGCGCGGCGCTGGCAGAGCGCGCGGGAGTTCGCCGACGCCCTCGAAGGCGCGGTCTCCGCCTCGGACATCGCCTCCTACCGCGTGGTCGCCGAGCACGTGAAGCAGGTCGCCGCGCCGAAGATCATCGCCGAGCACGCCCGCCGCCGCGCCACCACCCGCGACCTTCCGGTCTATCGCCCCAGCGCCGAGTCGCTGCGCGCCATCAGCGCCATCCCCTCGCCGGGCCGCTCGTCGATCCCCCCCGAGCCGCCTGCCTCGCAGCCGCCGACGGCCCAGGCCGACGAAGCACCGACGCAGATGCAGCCCGCCATGCTCCCGCCGACGATGCCCACGGCGAGAGGCATCCAAGCCCCGCCGCTGCCGGCCTCGTCCAAGATGGTCACCTCCAGCCCGGAGGCGCCCACCGTCAGGCCCCCGGCGCCGGCCGACCACCGCATCTCCGGCTCGCGGGTGCTCCCGCCGCTCCCGCCGCTGCCGCACCCGAACGCCAGCCCGACCCCGCCTTCGGGCGCCGCCGCCAGCGATGCGCCGCACCCCCCGGCCGCTGAAGTCGTGGTGGTCCCCCCGACGCTGATCTCCTCGCCGGTCCTCGCCGAGGCCGCGGCCACGGCCCGCGCCGAGACGCAGGGCGCCAGCCCCGAGCCGGTGTTCGCGCTGGTGTCCAGGCCCGGTCCGGTCGCGCCGAAGCCGCAGCCTGAGTCCCGCCACTTCGGGTGGCTGGTCGCCGGCGTGGTGCTGCTGGGCGCGCTCCTCGGCGTGGCCATCTGGCGGGTGGGCGTCGGCAGCGACCCGTCGGAGTACGCTCCTCCCCTCGCGGCGCGCCCGGTCGTCCCGATCGCCGCCCCTCCGCCGCTCGAGCCGCCTCCCGCGCCTCCCGCCGTCGCCATGGAGTCCGTGACGCCGCCTCCCGTCGCACCGCCCGTCGTGGCGCCGCCGCCCGTCGTGGCGCCGCCCCCCGTCGTGGCACCGCCGCCCGTCGAGCCCGCAGCGCCGGTCGCGGCCGTGGCGCCGTCCCCTGCGCCTGCGGCCGCTCGCGTCCCGGCCCGCCCCCGACCGCTGCCTGCGCCGCCTCTGCCGCGTCGACCGGCGGCCGTCGAGGTCGCTGCGCCGCCTTCCCCTCCCGCCCCGGCTCCTCCGACTCCGCCGTCGACCCAGCCGGTCGCTCCCGCCGCGCCGTCGGTCCCTCAGCTCCCCACCTCGATTTGAGCCCAGCGCCCCGATGACCACAGCCCGCCGTAGCTCCCCGTCGCGCGCCGCGGTCCTCACGGCGCTGCTTACCCTCGCGGGTATTCCCCAGGTCGCCCTCGCGCAGACCCCGCCGACCGCCGAGGCGACCCCCTCCGCCGTCGCCGCGCAGGCCCGCTTCGACCGCGGCCGCGAGCTCTTCCAGCAGGGCCGCTTCGCCGACGCGCTGCCGGAGTTTCGCGCCTCGCTGGAGCTGTTTCGCAGCCCCAACACCCTCCTCTACGTGGGCCTGTGCCTCCAGCGCATGGAGCGCTACGCCGAGTCTTCCGCGGCGCTGTCCCGCACGGTCTCCGAGGCCGGCGCCATGCCTGCCACCGACCGCCGCTACGAGAGCGCCCGCGACCTCGCCCGACGCGCCCTCGCGGAGATCGAGCCCCGCGTGGCGCAGCTCTCCGTGCGGGTGATCAACCCCCCGCCGGGGGTGACGGTGCGCATCGGTCGCACGACCCTCGACGCCGAGGCGATGGGCGTCCTGCTCCCCTACGACCCGGCCGAGGTGACGGTGGTGGCCGAGGCGCCAGGCTTCCTCCCCGCGCAGCAGTCGGTGCGGCTCGCCGCGGGCGGCCGAGCCTCCATCGAGCTCGCGCTGCGGGCCGCGCCTTCCGCGGGGACGGTGACGGTGCGACCGCCCGAGCCGGTGCCCGCGAGGCGCGGCGGGGGAGTGCGGGTGGCGGGCTTCGTGGTAGGCGGCCTCGGGGTCGCGTCGCTGGCGGCCTTCGCGGCGCTGGGATCGATGGCCTCGTCGCAGTACGACGAGCTCCTGCGCTCGTGCCCGAGGCCCTCGTGTACGCCCCAGCGAGTGGGGGAGATCGACGATGGCGAGCGGCTCACCACGATGGCCAACGTGGCCCTCGGCGTTGGCGCCGCGGCGGTGGTGGCCGGCGTGGTGATGATCGCCGTGGGAGGCCCGAGGGTGGTGAGCGAGGGCAGGGCGCAGGCCTACGTCGACCCGTCGCTCGGAACCGTAGGAGTGCGCGGTGCGTTCTGATCGGCTCGGGTTGGGCGCGCTGGTGGCGGCGCTGGCGCTGGGCGGGTGTTCCTACGAGTGGGACGCGCTGCGGCCGGGGCCGGACAGCGGCAACGAGATCATCATCGTCGACACCGGGACGCCGAGAGACGCCGTGATCGACGCGGTCGTAGACGCCGCGACCGACAGCGGAGTGAGAGACGCGGCCACCGACGCGCGCACCGATGCGGGCACCGATGCGGGCACCGATGTCCCGATGGACGTGGTCGTGGTGAGGGATGTGCTGGTGGTGACGGACACCGGGCCGATGGACACCGGGCCGTTGGACACGGGCCCTCGCGACACCGGACCGACGGACCTCGGGACCCCCGACACCGGGCCTGTGGACACGGGCCCGAGGGACACCGGGCCTGTGGACACGGGCCCGAGGGACACCGGGCCTGTGGACGTGGGCACCCCTGACACGGGTCCGCCGCCGTGCACCGGGCCGCTGTGCCCGTGCGCCCCGACGGCCCCTTCGGGCTGGTGCTCCATCGGCGCAGCCTGCGTGAGCGGCGCGTGCTCGGCGGGCCCTGCGATGGGAGCGCTGGTGATCACGGAGATCATGAACGACCCCGACATGGTGGGCGACATGCAGGGCGAGTGGTTCGAGGTCTACAACCGCTCCGCGACGCCGGTCGACCTGCGGGGGATGCGGGTGCGGGGCAGCGGCACGGAGATGTTCGAGGTGATGGGCTCTGGCCCGCTGCTGGTGCCGGGCCGGGGCTACGCGGTGCTGGGCAAGAACGGCGACATGGTGACCAACGGCGGCCTCACCCTGCTCTTCGCCTACGGCAGCGCGATGGACCTCTCCAACAGCACCTCCTCCCCCGACTCGCTGACCCTGCTGGCGAGCGACGGCTCCACGGTGATCGACAGCGTGAGCTACGCCAACACCGTCGCCTCCGGCTGGCCGGTCGTCTCCGGGCGCTCCAAGTCGCTGCGCCCGGCGATCCTCGACGCGACCATGAACGACACCTCCTCGGCCTGGTGCCCGGGAGGCCCCGCCTACGGGCGCGGCGACTTCGGCACGCCCGGCGCGGCCAACGTCTGCCAGTAGCCCGGCGCCCCCTCTCCCAAGCCTCAGCGGATCGCCACCGACTCCAGGTGCAGGTGCGTCCGCCGCGTCGAGCGCAGCCGCACCCAGCGGGCGGTGGTGCGGGCGAAGCGCGGCTCCCAGCGACGGAAGGTCTCCGTGCGCTGCGCGACCTCGCGCCAGATCGCGTTGTCCTCGGAGACCTCGATCACCATCGGAAGCGCTCGCTCGTCGCAGCAGTCGCCGCGGTTGACCACCGTGACCGCGCGGACGTCGACGACGCGCGCGAGGTCGAAGCTCACGAAGGGCGAGTCCTCCACCATCGTGTGGAAGAACACCGGGATCTTGAAGTCCGGCGGTGCGAAGCCCCGCCCCGCGCTCTGGTAGCCCACCGCCGCGCTGCTGCTGGTCCACTGCGCGTCGGGCGCGAGGTCGGGGTGCACGGCGTACCAGGCGAGCTTCGGCGACAGCGCCAGCAGCGCCAGCGCCGCGAGCACCCCGCCCGCCCGCACGAAGCGCTGCGCCAGCAGGGCCTCGACGTCGCCGCTCCGTCGCGCGATCTCCTGAAGCTGCGAGCGTACCGAGGAGCGAAGCGCGTCGAGCTCCGCGGGCTCCGTCGGGGATGGCTCTCCCAGCGCGGCTCGCGCCTCCGCCGCGGCGTCGCGGTAGAGCGCCGAGGCCACCTCCACCGCGGCCTCCGGGGCGTCGTCGGCGCCGTGGGTCCATGGCTCCTGCTCGGCGAGGTGGCGCTCGGCCAGCGCCGCGAAGGTGCGGGCCCGCCCGGCGCTGGCTCGCTGGCTCGCGTCGAGGGGGCGGGCGTCCGCGCGGGCCTGCCGGATGGCCGCCGAGCGCCACAGCCACTCGACGATCCTCCTCCACGATCCGCCGCCCGCGTCGTCGCCGACGGACGCTGCACCCCCGAGCTTCATCATTGGATCTCGCCGCCGGAATACCCTATTCCACGGCCCGATGCAGCGACCATCCGCGCCGCCCTCGCGCCCTCCGGGCGCCGCTCCCCCGGAGGGGCCGTGGATGCCGTGGCACTCCGCGATCGCGCTCTCGGTGACCGCCCTCGGGCTCGCGCTGCGCTTCGTCCACGCGCGCAGCTTCCTCTCCGCGGGCCACGCCTCGGACTACGAGTCGGCCATGGAGGCCGTGCGCTGGCTGCTCTCCAACGGCCGGCTCTTCGACGCTGGCGAAGACCTCCACGCGGGCTACCACGCCCCGCTCTGGTACGTCCTCGCGGCGGGCATCCTGAGCGCCTGCCACGCCGTGCGCCCCATCGCCTACCTCTCCGTGGGCGCGTGGCTGGTGCGCCAGTGGGCGCTCTCGAAGATCGTCCGCGCCGCGCTGCCGCAGAGCCCCTCCGCGGCGCTGCTCGCGCTCTCGCTCTCGGCCGCGCTGCCCATCAGCGTGCTGGTCGACGGCAAGATCTACAACGAGTCGCTTCACGCGGCCTTCTTCGCGGTCGCGCTCTGGTTCCTCTTCAAGATCGAGCGGCAGGGGGCGGTCGACCCGCACCCGGTGCGCCGCCGCGACGCGCTCCTCTTCGGCCTCTTCGCGGGCCTCGCGATGCTCACCAAGACCACCGCCCTGGTGCTCCTCGTCAGCTTCGCGGCGCTGCTCGCCGCCTGGGCGTGGCGCGCCGGCCACGGGCGCCTCCGCAGCGTCGCTCGCCCCCTCTCGGAGCTCGCGCTCACCGGCCTCGGGGGATGGGTCGCCGTCGCCGGGTGGTGGTGCCTCCGCAACTGGCGCAAGTTCGGCCACCCCTTTCCCCACCAGTACATGCTCCGTCAGGTGGCGGTGCTTCGAGACCACCCCATCGTGGCCGAGCCCCTCTCGTACCGCCGCCCCATCGGCTGGGCGCTGCCGGTGCAGTTCGAGTGGCTGGGCTGGCCCTACGGCCCGTGGAGCCGCCCCAACTTCTGGGCCAACCTCATCGCCGGAACCTGGTCGGACATCCTCGACCGGGGCCTCTGCCGCTCGCGTCTCCCGGGGCCCACGGTGGTCGCCTGGCGCGACGCCACGAGGGTCAACCTCCACTGCCTCGACGCCTCCCGCCTCTGCATCTGGATCGGCTGCTTCCTCACCGCCCTCAGCGTCTGGGGGATGTTCGCGCTCGCCCGGCAGCACCTCCGCTCTCGCGGCCGCAACGGCTCCCTGGTGGTGCCCGTCAGCGTCGCGGCCACGGTGCTGCTGCTGATGGCCTTCGGCGCGGCCTACCCCTTCGACCACCACCCGGTGATCAAGGCCAACTACGCCCTCAACACGGCGGTTCCGCTGTGCGCGTGCTTCGCCTTCGCCATGGCGGCGGCGGGTCGTACCACCGCGGGCAGGGTCGCCCGGTGGATCGCCGCGGCGGGCATCGCCGCGGTGGGGGCGCTGGTGGCGCTCCAGGTGCTGGTGCTCTAATCGGCACCAATCGTCCGACGAGGGCCCCCGGGCGGGTGGAGCCGCAGCCCGGAGTGGAGTAGCTTCCGCGCCCTTCTCATGAGCAATGTACGCGTCGGCACCGCGGGCTTCGTAGTCCAGCGGGAACGTTATCAATCCAAGCTCCGCTTCGTGGAGTACACCCTTCGCCCCCCGGTGCCCTCGCCGAAGGTCCTCGCGGGCTGGCAGCGCACCGCCCCCGAGGGCTTCACCTTCGCCGCCGTGGCGCCCGACTCGCTCTACGGCGAGCGCGACTGGCCGCTGCGCGACCCGGTGAAGCTGCAGTCCGAGCTCGACCGCTTCGCCAACCAGGTCAACGCCCTCAAGGCCCGCGTGGTCGTGCTGCGCACCCCCATCGCCATCTCCCCGGGAAGCGTCGCCCTCAAGCGCTTCCTCCCGGTGCTCGAGCGCGCCCGCAGCTTCGGCGCCGTCCTGGTGTGGGAGCCCTCCGGGCTCTGGGAGCGCGAGGAGGCCGTCGCCGTCGCCAGCGACTTCAACGCCGTCGTCGCAGGTGACCCCCTCCAGAACGAGCCCGAGGAGAACATCGTCTACGCCCACATGCGCGGGCTCGGCACCGACCAGCGCTACACCATGGGCCGCCTCGAGGCCCTCGCCGAGCGCATCTCCGGGGCCGACGAGGCCTTCGTGGTCTTCGACTCGGGCTCCGCGTGGCGAGAGGCCGTCGGCTTCGCCAAGCTGGTCGGCGAGCTGCTCGGCCCCGGCGACGAGGGCGACGAGCTCGACGAGGACGAAGACGAGGACGAGGACGAGGACGGCGAGGACGAAGACGACCTCGACGAGGACGGCTGAGCCCACGATGCGCAACGCCGTCATCGCTCGCGACACCGTCGCCCAGGCGGCAGCCCAGGCGATCCTCGCCGACCAGGGCACTGCTGTAGACATGGCCCTCGCGGGCCTGCTCGCGGGCGCCGCGCGCGCCTCGTCGGCGTCTCTCCTGGGCGCCGCGGGGGTGCTCCTCGGCGGCCCGGGGATGGGGCTTCACTTCGTCGACGGCCGCGCCCGAGCCCCGGGCATCGGCACCGTGCGACCGAAGTCCGTCGAGGCCCCGAACGACGCCACCCGCGCGGTGGTGCCCGGATTACTCGAGTGTGTACTGGCGGCGCACGCGCGCTTCGGCTCGCTGCCGCTCTCGGTGATCACGAAGTCGGCCATCGCGGCGATCCGCGAGTCGGGCCCCGACGCCGGGACGAAGCAGCGGCTGGCGGTGCTCGAGCAGTTTCATCGCACGGGCATCGCGGTGCTCGAGCGCGTGGGGGTGCTGCGCGCCATCCTCGAGTCCGTGGGCCCGGTCGCCGCCGGCACCTTCACCCCCGACGACCTCGCCCCCCGCGCGGCCCCGGTGGTCTCGCCCATCCCCTGCACCGACGGCTCGCACGAGGTCGCGGTGCCCCCGCGCTACCACGCCCGGCCGAGCGTCCACGCCCCCGAGCCGCTGCCCGCGGTAGGGGTGGAGAGCATCGTGGTGGCCGACATGCACGGCGTGATCGTCACCGCCTCGTGGCTGGTGGCCCCGCCCGCCATCGCGCTGCCCGGGGTGCCCGGCCTCGCGCTCGCGGCGCTGCTCCCGTCGCCCCGCAAGGGCGTCCCCCGGTGGCGCCCCGGGACGCCGCTCCCGTCTCCGCTGCCGCTGGCCATCTGCCGGGCCGGGTCTCGCGCCTGGGCGGGCGTCGGCATCTCCGGCCACGGCGACGTGGTGACGCTCCGCGACCAGGCCGTGAGCGCCCGGCTCTCCAGCGTGGGCATCGACTGCACCCTCGGCGACGAGGGCGCCGCCGCGAGCCGAGACGCCGTGGCCCTCTGGATGATCCGCGAGGCCTCCGGCGACAACGTCGAGGGCTCGATGGTCTCGATCGGGGCGCTGCTCTCCTCGTAGGTTTTCGAGCGCGGGGGAAGTATCGTCCCGCGCGTGAACCGACCGTCGCTGCTCCCCTTCGCGTGCGCCCTGGGCGCGGGTCTCTTCGCCTCGACCTCCGGCGCGCAGCCGCTGCCTCCGAGCGCTCCCGTCCCATCGCCCGCGATCCTCGCGTCGAGGGAGACCACGGCCGCCTCGCCGACGGGCTTCTCTTTCGGCTCGTACGGCCGCGTCGGGGTGGCGAGCGACCTTCGGGGGCGCACCGGGCGCTCGAGCAACATCGTGGCCTTCGGCCCGCGCCTGCAGGCGCCTCCCTACGCGGAGCTTCAGTTCAACTACGACGCCCGCTTCGGCTCGGCGCGCTGGCGCGCGGTGACCACCCTCGCCATGAACGAGGAGCTCTTCCACTTCACCGGCCGCTTCGGCGGGGCCTTCGCGGTGCGCAACCTCTACCTTGAGGAGACGGGCATCGGCAGCGACGACCTCGCGCTCTGGGTGGGCTCGCGGATGTACCGCGGCGACGACGTCTACCTGCTCAACTTCTGGCCGATGGACAACCTCAACATGGTCGGCGGCGGCGCCCGCTACAACGCCGGCGAGCACGTGGTGCTGCAGGCCGCCGTCGGCATGAACCGCCTGGACGACCCCTACCAGCTCCAGACGATCAACGTCGCGCCCCGCGATGGCTTCGGCCCGCAGACGGCCTTCCTGCTCGACCGACCCCGGGTGCTCGCCTCGGCCAAGGCCACCTGGTACTCGGTGGGTCGCACCGCGCGCGAGGGCCTGAAGCTCTCGGTCTACGGCGAGTACCACGCGATGGCGGCGGGCGTGCGGCAGCTCAACGACGCGGGCTCACGGGTCGAGCTCCCGAGCGACTCCGGCTGGGTGATGGGCGCGCAGGCGGGGCTCTACCGCGGCCCGTCCTTCGTCAACGTGTTCGTGCGCTACGCGCAGGGCCTCGGGGCCTACGGCGACCTCGATGTCCCTGTGACGCTTGCGAGCGCTCGCACCTCGGGCCGCGCGCTGGACTTCCGCCTGGCGCTCTCGGCCAACTGGGAGCGCGGGCCCTTCGCGCTGATGGTGGGCGCGTACTTCCGGTACTTCCGCGACGCCGACGCGGGGGTGTTCTCCCGCGACGCCCTCGTCGAGGGCGCGGTCGCCGCGAGGCCCATCGTGTGGATCGGCAACCACGTGGGCTTCGCGGGTGAGGTCAGCTACCAGCGGGTGACCTACAACGCCATCGACCCGGTGACGGGCAGCGGGGCGCTCGCGGGCTCGGTGCTGCGCTTCGCGGCGCTGCCCTTCGTGAGCCCCGGCGGGCGGGGCAGCTACACCCGGCCGCACCTGCAGATCATCTACGCGGCGAGCCTGCGAGACGACGGGGCGCGGCGGCTGTATCCGCCGGATGACCCCTTCGGCTTCAACAGCGTGGAGCACTTCCTCGGCGTGGGCACCGAGTGGTGGTTCAACAGCAGCTACCTGTGAGGGGGCTTCAGCCCAGCAGCGCCTTCGCGTGGTGCCTCAGGTGCTCCTCGATGAAGGTCTCGATGAAGTAGTAGCTGTGGTCGTAGCCGTCGCGCATCCGCAGTGACAGCCGCTGCCCGGCCGCCGCGCAGGCCTCCGCGAAGCGCTCGGGCTGCAGCTGCACCTCCAGGAACCTGTCCGTCGTCCCCTGGTCGATGAGCACCTCTCCAGGGAAGACCGACGCCCGCTTCACCAGCTCTACGGCGTCGTAGGAGCGCCACGTCTCCCGGTTGCTCCCGAGGTAGCCCGTGAAGGCCTTCTCGCCCCACGGGACCGCGCTCGGCCCCACGATGGGCGCCAGCGCCGACACGCTCTGCCACGCGCTCGCCTCGCGCAGCGCCATCACCAGCGCGCCGTGGCCTCCCATGGAGTGCCCCATCACGCCGCGCCGCTCGTGATCGATGGGGAAGCCATCGCCCACCACCGCGCGCAGGTCGCGCGTCACGTAGCTGTACATCCGGTACGAGTCCGACCACGGGGCCTCCGTCGCGTCGACGTAGAAGCCCGCGCCCAGCCCGAAGTCCCACGAGGCGTCGTCGCCAGGGAGCCGCGCGTGCCTCGGGCTCGTGTCGCAGGTCACCAGCGCGAGGCCAAGCTCCGCCGCCACGCGCTGCGCCCCCGCCTTGGCCGCGAAGGTCTCCTCGGTGCAGGTGAGCCCCGCGAGGAAGTACACCGCCGGGACGCGCTCGCCCCTGAGCGCCGCGGGCGGCAGGTACACCGCGAAGCGCATCGGCCCCCCCACCGAGGCGCTCGGGTGCTCGTAGAAGCCCTGCACGCCGCCATGGCAGCGGTGCTCGCCGCGCACGGTGTACCCGGCGCTCATCAGAACTCCACCACGGTGCGAATCGACTCGCCCGAGTGCATCAGGTCGAAGGCCTCGTTGATGCGCTCCAGCGGGAGCTTGTGCGTGATGAGCGGGTCGATCTCGATCTTGTGCTCCATGTACCAGTCGACGATGCGCGGCACGTCGGTGCGGCCCCTCGCCCCTCCGAAGGCCGAGCCCCTCCAGACGCGCCCGGTCACAAGCTGGAAGGGCCGCGTGGAGATCTCCTGCCCGGCTCCCGCCACGCCGATGATCACGCTCTCGCCCCAGCCGCGGTGGCAGCACTCCAGCGCCTGGCGCATCAGCTTGGTGTTGCCCACGCACTCGAAGCTGTAGTCCGCGCCGCCGCCGGTGAGCTCCACAAGGTAGGCCACGAGGTCGCCCTCGACCTCCGTCGGGTTGACGAAGTGGGTGAGCCCGAAGCGCCGCGCCATGTGCTCTCGCGCGGGGTTGATGTCCACCCCGATGATCTTGTCGGCGCCCGCCATGCGAGCGCCCTGGATCACGTTGAGCCCGATGCCCCCGAGGCCGAAGACCACCACGTTGGCGCCGGGCTCGACCTTGGCGGTGTAGATCACCGCGCCGATGCCCGTGGTCACCCCGCAGCCGATGTAGCAGATCTTGTCGAAGGGCGCGTCGGGGCGAACCTTCGCGAGCGCGATCTCCGGGAGCACCGAGTGCTGCGCGAAGGTCGAGCAGCCCATGTAGTGATGGATCGGCGTGTTGCCGATGCGGAAGCGGCTGGTGCCGTCGGGCATGAGCCCCTTGCCCTGCGTGGCGCGGATGGCGGTGCAGAGGTTGGTCTTGCGGCTGAGGCACGACTTACAGCCGCGGCACTCCGGGGTGTAGAGCGGGATGACGTGGTCGCCCGGCTTGAGCGAGGTGACGCCCGCCCCGACCTCCAGCACCACGCCGGCGCCCTCGTGCCCGAGGATCACCGGGAACAATCCCTCCGGGTCGGCCCCGGAGCGGGTGAACTCATCGGTGTGGCACACCCCCGTGGCCTTCATCTCGATGAGCACCTCGCCGGCGCGAGGTCCGTCGAGCTCCACCGTCTCGATCACCAGGGGCTGACCGGGCCCGTAGGCCACTGCTGCGCGAGTCTTCATCCCTCCTCTCTACATGAGAGGAGGGGGTCGACCCAAGGCGCTCGGGTCAGCGATCTTCGAGCGTGCCGAAGACCACGTCCCAGAGCGGCATGGAGACGCCGTAGCCCTTGGTGTGGTCCTGGAAGTGGTGCTTCATGTGGCGGCGGCGCTGCTCCTTCATCAGGTTGGCGATGGGGCTCAGCCACGCGGCGCGCGGAGGCTTCACGTGGTGCGTCGCGAAGTGCACGTAGTCGTAATAGAGGTAGCCCAGCAGCAGGCCCGCGAAGACCCCCGGCACCACCGTCGAGGGGAGCAGCAGCGCGAAGAGGCCGTAGAAGAGGGAGGCCGCGCCGACGCTCAGGATCGGCGGCATCAGCAGCCGATAGTAGTCATCGGGGTACTGATGGTGGATGCCGTGGGAGTAGAAGTAGAGCCACTTGCGCAGGTTGGTGGTGGGCGCCAGGTGGAAATAGAAGCGATGGAGCACGTACTCCATCAGGGTCCAGAAGAGGAAGCCGCCGAGGAGGGTGCCGGCCATCAGCGGGGCGCCCGCGAGGGTGGCGCTGCGCCAGACGAAGTACCCGACTACCGGCGCGAACAGGATGCCCGGCACCGCCGGGTGAACCTTGGAGAAGAACTCCACGAAGTCGCTTCGGAACATCCTCGGATGGACGAAGCGGTGCGTCGCGTTGATGTCACCGATGTACGGCCCGGCGAGCGGGCTCCCATCGATCACGGGCGTCTCTTCAGCCATGGTCTGCACGGGTGCGCTCATAGGTCAGTCCCGCCCTTCTGACAATCCCAGCATGGCCCGCGTAGCGCGCGATGCACGTGCGAAATGGCCTACCCGACGCGCTCCCCGACGGCGCAGCCGCCCACCACGCTGAGCATGAAGCGCCGGCCCTCGAAGTAGGTGTCGATGCACCGCCGAAGCTCGGCCATCACCTCGTCGGCGTGCTCCGTCGCCTCGGCGCAGGCGCGCCACTCGGGGAGCGCCGCGGCCTGCACCAGCGGGTCGCCCAGCAGGTCGCCCGAGGAGGCGTAGTCGAGGGAGAACTCCCAGGCGTCGACGGACACCCGCTCGAAGCCGTGGGCCTCGAGCTCCATCCGCAGCGACTCCACCGTGGGCATGGCCTGGACGTACTGCTCCACGCGCTCGGCGAGGCGCCCGAGGTCGTGGCGCAGGGCGATCTCCCGAAGCAGGTCGATGACCTCAAGGAAGCTCCCTCGCAGCGGGAGCGTGAGGGCGAGCTGCCCACCCGGGCGCAGCACCCTGGCGCTCTCCGCGAGCACCGCGCCGCGGTCGGTGGTCACCCGGTCGATGAGGTTGCCGATGACGTTGGTGAAGATCTCGTCGGAGAAGCCCAGCGAGGTGGGCGAGCCCTGCTTGAAGAAGATGCGGCGCCCGAGGTCGGTGCCGGCGCGGGCGCGGGCGAGCTCGAGGAAGCGGCCGTCCTGGTCGAGGGCGATCACCCGGCCGTCGCGGACGCGGTCGAGCACCTGCACCGCGGGGTAGCCGGTGCGGCACACGAGGTCGAGCACGTTGGCGCGGGGGGGGAGGTCGAGGGCGAGCAGTAGGCGCTCGCCGAAGCGCTGGGCGAAGCGGGGGACGAACGCGGCGTCGTAGGCCAGGGCCTGCTCGAGCGCCGCGTCGTGGGGGTTGATGGTCATTGGAAGGTGGGGAGCTTTGGAGCGCGAGGCGCCGTCGGCCCCCTCTCTGCGCTGCCGCGCGCCCTCACCCCCGCGGGGCGGGGGCAAGGGCTCCGACGCTGGCAACGCAAGCGCGAACCTGTCAGCACCCCTGAGCCCTTGCCCCCGCCCCGCGGGGGTGAGGGCGCGCGGCAGCGCAGAGAGGGGGCTGGTTGAGTCATCAGCCCTTGAGCGAGCGGAGGTGCTCGAGCGCCTCGTTGACGAGGTCGCCCACGGTCGGGCCGCCGCCGCCCTCGGAGGGAGCTCCCTCGTCGTCGCCGCCGTCGACGTCGACCACGCGCTTGTCGCTGCGGAGCTTCTCGAGGTCCTTGATGACCGACGGGTCGCCCAGCATGGCGAGGGCCTCGACGGCGGCCGCGGTGACGCCCGCGTCGGCGTGCTTGATGAGCCGCAGGCAGAGCTTCACGCCGCCCGGCTCGCCGATCTCGGCCAGCACGAAGGGCACCTCCTTGAGGGCGGTGAGGGCCTTACCGTCGTCGATGAGCTTCTCGATGGCGCGGGCCACCTCGGCGTAGCGGGAGTACCCGAGGTCGAGCAGGGTGGTGCCCGCGGCGTCGCGCACGGCGGGCTCGTCGTGGTCGAGCAGCCGGAGCAGCAGCGCCGGGACCTCGGGGCCGGTGAACTCGCCCAGCAGGTCGGCCGCGCGCATCAGCCGGATGGCGGAGTCCTCGTCGTCGTCGAGGGTGAGGGCGTGGTCGATGGCGCGGCCGATGGCGGCGAGGTGCGCCGGGCCGCTGCCGTCGAGGAATTCCATCTCCGCGGCGCGCAGGGCGCGGTCGGCGGCGAACACGGTGGTCAGCTTGGCATCGAGGGCTTTGGTCATGGCGGCGCACACATCGCGCGTCGACCCCCCCGGGGTCAAGGGGAGGGGCGCGGCTTGGGATTCGGAGTACGAACGCGAGGCCGACGAGCTCGGTGCGGGGATTAGCCGCCATGGCGGCGGTGGGTGGCGGCGGGGTGGCGGACGACGTGGTCCGCAGGAGTCGTCGGGGCGAGCGTGACGTTCATCGAGTCGTCCCGATAGCACGGCCGCGGATGCGGTCGCGCGGGCTCGGCGCGTCGGTCAGCCTCGCCGTCGCAGCGCGCATCGAGGAGCGCGGGGCGAGCCAGGGCGGCGGCGCCTGCGTTGGCGCGACCACGGCGTCAATCATCGATCTGGCCTCGCAGGTTGACGGGACCATGTGGTCATCTAGAGTGGTCAGATGCGTACGATCAACGCCACGGAGTTCAAGGCTACCTGTCTCGCCGTCCTCGATGACGTGAGCCGCACGGGCGAGCGGATCGTCATCCTCAAGCGGGGGCGCGCCGTCGCGGAGCTCGTGCGACCTCGCTCGTCGGGGCGCAGGCCTCCGCAGGCTCAGCTGGAGGGGTCGGTCGAGTACCTGGGCGATGTCGTGGAGCCGGTGCTGCCGGCCACGGCGTGGGACGCGACGCGCGGCAAGCTGCCGTGATCGCCCTGCTCGACACGCACGCGTTGATCTGGTGGGTCAGCGGCGACAAGCGTCTGCCGCGCTCGCACAAGCGCGTGATCAAAGCGGCGTCGGCCGAACGTCCGCTGCTCGTCGCGCAGATCAGCCTGTGGGAGATCGCGATGCTGGTCGCGTTCGACCGCATCCGCCTCGATCGCCCGCTGCGCGACTGGCTCGAAGCCGCGACGGCGCCGCCGCTGGTCGAGACTGTGGGAATCACACCGGCCGTCGCGGCGGAGGTCGCATCGTTGCCTGGTACCTTCCACGGCGACCCGGCCGATCGCCTCATCGTCGCGACGGCCCGGGTGATGGGCGCGACGCTGCTCACGGTCGACGGGCGCATCGTCGACGCGAAGCTGGTTCCGACGCTGTCGTGACGCGCGTACGCGACGCGACTCGCGGCCTGGGGTGAGGGTCGCGGTCGCCCCCTGCGCTACGCGAGCACCAGCTCGCGCAGCAGGTCGAGGCTGACGTTGCCGCACGCGAGCACCCGCGCGTGAAACTCCTTCAGCGAACCCTTCCCCTCGCGCTCCCAGTCGTCGCGCAGCGCGAGCATCGCTCGCTGCCCGACCTTGTACGAGATGGCCTGCGCGGGCCAGCCCAGGTAGCGGGTCACCTCGCTCTCGGCGTTCTCGCGGGGCATCCCCCCGAGGGTCTCCATCATCGCGACGGCGCGCTCGAAGGTCCACGTCTGGCCGGCGTGCATCACCGCGTCGGCGGGGATGGGCAGGTCGAGGTGCGACCCGATGTCGATGACCACGCGGCAGGCGCGCATCATCTGGTTGGCGAGCATCCCGAGCTCGTACTCGGGCTTCTCGTAGTAGCCGAGCTCGCGCATGAGCTGCTCGACGTAGAGCGCCCACCCCTCGGCGTAGCCCGAGTAGCCGTAGGCCACGCGGTGCAGGCGCGAGAGGTTCCCGGTGAGCGACACCTGGATGCCGCACTGGAGGTGATGCCCGGGAAAGCCCTCGTGGTAGGCCGTGCTGACCTCGTCCCAGAGCGCGAAGGGGCCGTCGCCCTGGAGCGAGTACCAGACCGTCCCCGGCCGCGAGAAGTCCTCCGAGGGCGGGAGGTAGTACGCACCGGGCGCCCCGCCGTCGGGCGCCGCCTTCACGTCGACGCGGCGTATCACCTCGGGCACGTCGAAGTGCTTCCCGTCGAGCTCGGCGAGGGCGCGGGCCTGCCGCCCGGTCATCGCCGCGAGGAAGCTCGCTCTGTCGGGCGCGGCGCGCGACGGGTCGGCGCGCAGCATCGCCATGACCTCCGCAGGCGACGACCCGGGCGCGATCGACGACGCGAGCGCGGCCATCTCGTCGTGGATGCGGCGCACCTCGGTCCATCCCCAGGCGTAGGTCTCCTCGGGGTCGGGCGTCGAGCCGAGGAAGCGCCGCATCTCGCGCAGGTAGCGGGCGCGCCCGACGCCGTCCTCGGCCTTCGCGCGAGGGAGGTACGTGCCTTCGAGCCAGTCGCTGAGCGAGCCGTACGCCGCGCACGCGCCCTCCGCCGCCGCCTCGACGCGCGCCCCGAGCGCCGGGTCGTCGACGTTCGAGCGCGCGAAGCCCGCCGCGAGCCCGCGGAAGGACGACCGCTCGCCCTGGTTGGCGCGCCCCTGCTCCACGGCCGCACGCACCTGGCGCGCGGCGACGAGCTGCCCGCGGTCGAGCCCCTCGGCGAGCGAGCGGCGATACCCTTCGAGCACCGTCGGGACGCCCTCGAGGCGCGCGGCGACGGCCGACCACCCGGCGACGGAGGCGGTGCCCATGGAGTCGAACACCATGCGCACCGACTGGAACGGCGACGCGAGGTGGTTGAGGTCGACGCGGTGGTCGCCGTGGTCGAAGGCCGCGAGGTCCTGGTCGAGCCAGTCGAGGGCGACGTGCGCGGCGAGGCGGGCCCAGCGGTCGGACTGCGGGGGGAGCGCGGCGAAGCGCTCACGCCATGTGCGGAGCGTCGAGGCGGTGCGGGCGACGCCCTCCGGGGAGAGGTCGTCCCAGCGGTGGTCGTGGCCGGGGATGCCCATGAAGGTGGCCTGTATGGGCCGCAGCGCGGCGAGCTCGTCGACGAGCGCGTTGGAGAGGGCGAAGGGGTCGGTGGTCATGGCTGCTTCCTGGTCCTTCCGGCGCGCTGAGGACGTGGCCACGACGCTACCCGCCCCGTCTCTCCTGGCCAGGGCAATCGGCGCCGGGCGAGACGCGGAGCGGCAGCGAGCAGGTGTACGACCTCTCCGGCCGCGAGGCGGAACACACCCGGGAGTTGGTCACGACGCCCGCGGTCCAGGTCAACGACCCGGCGGCCTTCGACGTCGAGGTCAACCGACCAGGCCCCGGGGGCTCGTGGGTCCACCTGGTCGTGACGCTCAAGCCGGGCGCGACCGTCCTGCTGCCGCGCGCGAGCAACCACCCCGTCCACCCCAGCCAGGCCGCCGTCAGGCGGATGGGGCGTCCTGGCGTCGAGGTCGCTCCCCCTTTCGAGGCTTGACGCCGCCCTCTGGACCACCGGCCACTGGGGCCCGCCCATGCGCCTCGTCCGCGGCGGCCCCGCGGGCCCGATGAACCTCCGGGCGCAGGAAACCTGCAGCCGGGCCCTTCCTCCGGGCCCGAGGGCGTGATAGTCACCGCGCCCCCGTACCGACGTTCGCTGTTGAACGCCCGGTCGGTCCTCGCTCCCGCGCAAGACGCGGGGGCCAACGTGAAGGTCCAGGAGGACAACACATCTATGGCAACGGAAGCACGGAGCACGCGGGCCTCGGATTACGAGACCGTGTTCATCCTTCGCCCGGACATCGATGGCGAGGCGTCGGAGAAGGTCATCTCCCGCGCGATCTCGTCCCTCGAGAGCACCGGCGCGAAGCTCACCAAGATCGAGAGCTGGGGCAAGCGTCGCCTCGCCTACCCGATCGCGAAGCAGCGCAAGGGCGTCTACGTCTACCTCCGCTACCTCGGCGCCAAGGGCACCGTGGCGGAGCTCGAGCGTAACCTCCGCATGCTCGACACCGTCATCCGCCACATGACCGTGGTGCTGGCCAAGGACGTCGACGTCTCGTCGGTCACCGTCGACCCCGAGGAGGTCAAGGTCCGTCGCATCGAGCTGTCCGCCGAGGACGACGAGCGCGACGAGAGCTACGAGGCCCAGCTCGGCCTGGCCGACGAGCCCCGCCGTGACCGCGACCGCGACCGTGACCGCGACCGCGACCGCGATCGTGACCGCGAGCAGGCTGCCCCCGCGGCGGCCGAGGCACCCAAGGACTCCGATGACGGCGCCGGGGCTCCCCCCGCGGCCGAGGCCTGAAAGGAACAACGACCATGGCACGCTTTTCAGGTGGTGGGATGGATCCCTTCGACGATCGCGGCGGCTACAGCGAGGGCGGCGCGGCCGAGATCGCGGCCGAGAACATCGCGGCCCGTCGTCGCGGCGGGCGCAAGCGCGTCTGCAAGTTCTGCGTCGAGAAGGTCGAGGGCATCGACTACAAGGACGCCGGGCTCCTGCGTTACTTCCTCAGCGACCGCGGCAAGGTCGTCCCGCGCCGCATCTCCGGGACGTGCGCGCTTCACCAGCGGATGCTCATCGGCGCGATCAAGCGCGGCCGCATGATCGCCCTGCTGCCGTTTACGACGTCGGGTAAGTGAGAGGTCTACCGTGAGCAAGACTGTTCATGTGATTCTGCAGCGCGACGTCGCCAAGCTCGGCAAGGGCGGCGAGGTCGTGAAGGTGGCCTCCGGCTACGCGCGCAACTACCTCCTCCCGGAGGGCTTCGCGCTCTCCGCGAGCGAGGGCAACGTCGCCCGCTTCGAGCACAACAAGAAGGTCGCCGGCGAGAAGGCCGCGAAGATCCGCTCGGACGCCGCGGCGCTCGCGACGAAGCTCGGCACGCTCGAGCTGACCATCGCCCGCACCGTCGGCGGCGAAGGCAAGCTCTACGGCTCGGTGACCCACAAGGACATCGAGGCGGCCCTCAAGGCGAAGGGCTACGACATCGACCGCAAGAAGCTGTCGGTGGACAACATCCGCTCGACCGGCACCTACGCCGTCACCGCCAAGCTCGCCCCGGAGGTCTCCGCGACCTTCAAGGTGAACGTGGTCGCCGACGCGAAGTCCGCCTCCTGACTCCGCCTCTCCTCCCCTCCCATCGCTAACCTCACCCCTCGCGCGCCCCTTCTTCGGGGCGCCGCGAAGGCGCTCGCTCCGCGGAAATCGCGCCGTGATAGCGTCGCCGCGTGAGACCGCTGCGCGCCATCGACGGCACCTCCCTCGTGCTCCCCGGCTGGGTGAGCGCCCACTCCCACGCCTTCCAGTACGGCCTGCGCGGCCACACCCAGCGCGCCCCGGGCGAGACCGGCACCTTCTGGTCGTGGCGAGAGGCGATGTTCTCGCTGGCCGACTCGCTCACCCCGGAGTCCCTCGCGGCGGTGTCGCGAGACGCCTTCCGGGCGCTCTACCGCTCGGGGGTGCGGTGCGTGGGGGAGTTCCATTATGTGCACCACCAGCGGGGCGGCGGGGCCTACGAGCAGCGCACGCTGCTCTCCGACGTGGTGATCGAGGCCGCCCTCGCCGAGGGCCTGCGGGTGACCCTGCTCCGGGTGGCCTACGCCCGCTCTTCGCACGGGCGCCCCCCAGAGGGGGCCCAGCGGCGCTTCTGCGACGGCGACGTCGACGACGTGCTGCGCGACCTCGACGCGCTGCGCTCGCGCTGGGGCGCCGACGCTCGGGTGAGGGTCGGCGTGGCGCCGCACTCGGTGCGGGCGGTGCCGAGGGAGTGGCTCGGTCCGCTCAACGAATACGCGGCGAGGTATGCGCTGCCCTTCCACATGCACGTGGCGGAGGTGATCGGCGAGGTGGAGTCGTGCCTGGCCGAGCACGGCCGCCGCCCGGTCGAGCTGCTCTCCGAGGCGGGGGTGCTCAACGAGCGCTTCGTGGCGGTGCACGCGACCAACCTCGAGCCGCACGAGGCGAGGCTGCTGGGCGAGGCGGGGGCCTTCGCGTGCCTGTGCCCCACCACCGAGCGCGACCTGGGCGACGGCCTCGCGGACATCGGCGCGCTGCGCGAGGCGGGCGTGCGGCTCTGCGTGGGCATCGACTCGCACGTGGTGACCGACCCGGTGGAGGAGATGCGCGCGCTGGAGACGCACGAGCGGCTGCGGCTGCGGCGCAGGGTGACCTTCGCGGGCGCGGAGGGGCGCACGCTGGCCGAGCAGCTGCTGGTGGAGGGCAGCGCCTACGGCGCGCTGGCCTGCGGCTGGGACGCGGCGGTGCGAGGCCGCGAGACGGCCTGGGACGCGGACACGGTGGTGGACCTGGAGTCGGCGCCGCTGCGGGGCGTCGACCCCGAGCGGGCGCTCGACGCGTTGGTGTTCAGCGGGCACCCGGGCTGCGTGCGGCGGTGACCGCCCGGGCTCAGCCGTCCGACGGGCGCGCGGTGGCGGCCCGGTAGGGCGTCGCGCCGAGCTCCCTTGCCTCGCGGTCGCCGTGCCACCAGCGGATCTTCGAGGCCAGCCGCATCGCCGGCGCCTCGACCCAGCGGTGCAGCGCCCACGCGAGGACCATGGTGAAGGCGATGGCGGCGACGAGCACCGCGAGGGCGCCCGGCCCGCTGCGCACGTTGACGTGCACGCCGACGTGCCAGCGGGCCTGAGCCCCGGCCAGCGGGTGCAGCAGGTACACGCCGTAGGAGACGCGCCCCACGAACTGCAGCCACCGGGCGCGCAGCCAGGTCTCGAGGCCGCCGACGCGGCCCGCCACGGTGAGCAGCAGCGCGGTCGCGACGCCGCCGAGGGGCTCGAGCCGGTCGAAGTGCACGCCCTGCCACGCGACCCAGGCGGCCAGCGCGAGGTGCGGCGCGAGCGGCAGGCGGCGCTTCGTGACCCAGTAGGTCGAGGCGCCCAGCGCGAAGAGGTACCAGTGCGGGATGAACCACCCGTGGATGAAGCGCCAGTGCATCCCCGCGTCGAGCGAGGGGAGCGCGGAGGCCAGCACCGCCCACGGGATCGCCGCCTTCGGGGCGTAGCGCAGGAGCGCCAGCGCCGCCACGAAGACCATGTAGAACTGCACCTCGATGGCGAGGGTCCAGAAGATGGGCTGGATCGTCGGGAGCCGCAGGATGCCTTGGAGGTAGAGAAGGTGCGCGCCGATGACGTGCAGCGGCGGCGGGGGGCGGCCGCGGAAGCCCATCGCGGAGATGATCCACGGGACCAGCACCGCGAAGGCGATGGCGACCCAGTAGGGCGGGTCGAGTCTTACCTGGCGGCGTAAGGCGAAGCGCGCCGCGTCGCCGGGGGTGATGGTGCGGTCGCCGATGGTGTTGGCGATGACGAAGCCGGAGAGCACGAAGAAGACCTGCACCCCGAGCCAGCCGTGGTGCCAGGCGCGCAGCACGGTGTCGCCGAAGAGGCTGGCGAGGCCCGGGCGCAGGTCGCCGCCGGTGAAGTGGTAGAGCATCACCGCGCACGCCGCGATGCCTCGCAGCGCGTCGATGAGGACATACCGTGGGCGGGGCGGAGGGTTCATCGTCCGGGGGCAAAACCTGCGGGGAGGGATTCGGGGCGCGGACCTGACTACCCCCAACGGGGGCCTGTCAACCATCGGGCGGGTCAGTACGCGAAGCGGATCACGATCTCGTACCCGCGCTCGACGCGCTCGAAGCGCGAGTACCACCACGGGCCGATGGGCCGCGCGGGGCTCACCTCCGGCGGAATGATCGACGCGCCGCGGACGTTGTGCGGGGGGTAGGCGATGAGCCCGTGCGCGACGCGAGAGCAGCTCTCGGCGGTCTCGCCGAGGGCGCGGAAGACCCCGTTGTGCTCGTCGATGTAGCTGGAGAGAGGGGCGCGGGAGGAGGTCGCGGTAAGCGCCTCGACGGCCCGGATCGCCTCCGCGCCGTGCGGGGTGAGGTCGACGTCGCCGGGCTCGCGGCGGAGGTCGACGCCGACGCACACCGGGTGCGCTTCGGAGCGCCAGCGGGCGAGGTCGCGGGCGACGTCGTCGTCGGTGAGCTCGACCAGCAGGCCCCGGGCGAGGAGCGACCCGATGGCCGTGGCGCAGTCGTCGTGGGTGATCGTCGAAGGGACCGCGTCGGGGAGGTTGCGCGCGGTCCACTCGGCGAGCACCGGTCGCGGGGCGACGACGGTGTCCTGCACCTGCCACAGCACGGCGTACTCCGGGGCCGACAGGCCGAGCTGCGCGAGCGCTTCATCGAGCGGTGCGGTCATCAGGACTCAGGTATCCAGTGCGCCGTGGTCACGAGCCGCGCGACGACGACGACGGCTCTATGAAACGGCGCGGGGCCCGAGTCCAGCGTCGAGGGCGTTGCAGGGGAGGACGGGCGCCCGTCGGGCGATGGTGTGGTAGCACCACCGGGCAGCGAAGATTCCACGGCGATGACCTCCCGTAAGACCCCTTACCTCCAGCGCCTCTTCGACGGGCCGATCGACGTCGTCGGAGACGTGCACGGCGAGCTCGACGCGCTGCTCTCGCTGATGCGGGTGCTGGGCTACGACGAGCGCGGCGAGCACCCGGGCGGGCGCCGCCTGGTGCTGCTGGGGGACCTCTGCGACCGTGGCCCCGACAGCCCCGGGGTGCTCGCGCTGGCGCGGCGGATGATCGAGGAGGGCAGGGCGCAGGCCGTCCTGGGCAACCACGAGCTCAACCTGCTTCGGGAGGTTCCGAAGCACGGCAACGGGTGGTTCTTCGAGGCCGACCACGACCGGGCGAGGGGGGAGTTCGTCGCCTCGCGGAAGATGGCGGGCGACGAGCGCGAGGGGGTGCTGGCCTTCCTCAGGGAGCTGCCGGTGGCGCTGGCGCGAGACGACCTCCGGGTGGTGCACGCGGTGTGGGACGACCCCTCCTTCGAGCGCCTCGGGGCCGAGCTCGCGTCGTGGCCGCCGGAGCGCATCCACCGGGATGATCCAGGTCCGTCGGCGTTGCAGGCCGAGCTGGCTCGGCTGGAGACCGCGAGGGCCGTGGAGCTCGGCCGCTACGGGGCGAGGCTCAACGACCGCGACGAGGTGCTCCCGCTGCTGGAGGCGGTGGGGCGCAGCGACGCGCTCTGGCAGCGGGGCAACCCGATGCGGGTGATCACCTCTGGGCTGGAGACGCTCGCGGCGAGGCCGTACTTCGCCGGCGGCACCTGGCGCATGACCGACCGGGTGAAGTGGTGGGAGCAGTACGATCACGAGACCCCGGTGCTCTACGGCCACTACTGGCGGTGGATGGATCCGGTCGCGCGCGGCAGCTACTCCAAGGGCGAGCCCGACCTCTTCGAGGGCGCCGCGCCCAACGAGTGGATCGGCAAGCGCCGCAACGCCTTCTGCACCGACTTCAGCGTAGGGGCCCGCTACAAGGAGCGGGAGATCGGGCGCGCGGCGCCGTGGCGCACCCGGCTCGCGGCGGTGCGCTGGCCCGAGCGGGAGCTGGTCGACGACCACGGAGAGCGCCGCCCGCTGGAGTGAGCGCCTCCCGTATCAGAACGGGAACAGCGTCAGGTCGACGGCCAGCATCGCGCTCAGCCGGAAGACGCTGGCGTCGGCGCTGAAGGCCGCCTCGCCTGCGTTGGCCGCGGCGCGGGTCTCCTGCACCCGGCGGCCGAAGGGCACCATCGAGGCGCCCGCCGCGAACACGAAGGGAGAGCGACCGATGCCCCAGCGGAAGAAGATCCCTGGAGAGAGCACCTGCTCGGGGGAGATGCGGCTGGTCACGTCGAGGGTGGCCGATCGCTCGACGCCGTCGGCGCCTCGGAGGCGCACGCTGGCGTCGCCGAGCGGCAGAGAGAGCAGCGACCCGAGGTCGATCACCGACACGTAGAAGCCCAGCGTGGAGGAGCGCGCCGGGAAGCTCACGTCGAGCCCCAGCGCCCCGACGAGGCCCACGCTCGGCACCATTCCCCCGCCGGAGACGCCGCTCGCGAGGATGATCTCTCCGCCGCCCGCCACGCCGACGAGGCCGGTGATGGACAGCATCGGACGGCGTCGCTTGAGCCGCCACGCCCCGGGCGGCGTCACCACCGACTCCAGCGCCACCCTGATCTGCTCGGGAGTGCGGGCCTGGGCGATCTCCGCCGCCAGCACCATGCCGCGGGTGACGTCCGGAGAGAGTCCCGCGACGGGCAGCACCACCACCAGGGCGCGCTGGGAGAGCACCGCGATCTCCGTGAGCTCTCCGCGCATCACGGCGGCGTACATCGCCGGGATGCCCTCGTGCAGGCGCACCCGCTCCCCTCCGCGGCGGTCGAAGAAGGCCACCTCCACGCCGCGGTCGAAGGCCACCCCCATGGCGGTGAGAAGCGCGCCCACGCGGGGGATGCGGGCGTTGTTGCTGAGGCGTGGGGTCTGCGCGAAGGAGAGGGTGTTGCGGAGCTCGAGGAGCGAGGGGCGCAGCGCCTCCACCGGCCCCATGGCGTCGACGCTCAGCGAGCGCGCGTACACCGTCTCCAGCATCGCGTGGAACATCGTCGGAGACATGGTCTCCAGGTCTGCCCGGTTCATGGCGTAGGCCATGAGGAGCCCGCTGCCCTCGACGGCCAGCTTCGCCTGCTGGCACAGCTCGGGCTCACGGCCGGTGCAGGTGAAGTCCGATCCCACCTGGGAGAAGCGGTCTCCCAGGTCGATGAGCACCCGCGACTCCGTGGCCGCCGCCAGCAGCTGGAACCACAGCCGCCCGGTGAGCGTTCGCGCCTCTCCCTCGCGGGGAGTGCGGCTGGCGACCTGCCTCGGGAAGCCCACCACGTCGGCCTGGAAGGCGGTGCGCAGCGCCGACCCGGCGGTGATGCGGAGGACGGCGTCGGGCGCGACGAGATAGGCGCAGGTGTGCTCGAACCAGGGCCTCGCGTCGCCGGTGCAGATGATGTCCCGGAGCTGGTCGAGCATGAAGCCCTCGACCTCCGCCTGGGCCCGCGAGACCAGGAGGTTGGCGATGCCCCGGAGGGCTACCTCCACCAGGCCCGCGGCGCCGGGGAGGGCGGTGCCCGAGCGGTCGCTCTCGGCGGCGGACTCCGCGCCACCGCTCTGGGCGCCGTGGCCCTCGCCGCGGTCGGCGCCGCCGATGGGAGGCGGCGCGCCAGGGAGCGGTCCGGAGGCGGTCCAGAGGGCGGTGACTCCGGAGGCGTCGGGGGTGAGGTTGCGCCCCCGGGCGGCGACGGCCACCTCGCGGGCGCGCCGCACCAGCGCGAGCTGCGCCGCCGTCGGGACGAAGCCGTCGACCACGTTGCAGAAGGCCGCGGTGTCCGTGAGGGCCGCGCGCACCTCCGCGCGGACGGGCTCCGGCGCGCTCTCCGCGAAGGCCGCGGCGAGCTCCACCTCGGGGCAGAGCCTGCGCGCGGTCTCGGCGCGCTGGGTCACCGCGGTGACGTGCGCGTCGAAGCGGGCGATCAGCAGGTCGCGGCGGTAGGCGTCGAGGCCGCAGACGAAGCGTGCCGAGCGCCCCTCGGCGCAGAGGGCCAGAAGGCCCGCGTGGGTGGCCCGATCGACGCCGGGAGCGGGCTCGAAGCGCAAGGGCTCGATGGCCTGCACCCGGGCGCACACCGCGGGGAGGCGAGACCAGAGGTCGCTCATCACCAGCGAGCGCAGCGCGCCGTGGGAGCAGGTGAGCGGCGCCGTGATGATCGGCGGCGCAGGGAGCACCGACACCGCGGGCGCAGGCGTCGCGGCGGGCGGCGTGGCGGGCGGCGTGGCGGGCGGTGCGGGCTGCGAGAGCGCGGTGGCGGCGTACAGGAGGGACGCGAGCAGCGCGGTCGGGCCGATGGGGAGGCGGGGGGAGTGGGTGCTCACGGGGTGCGACGGTTCCGAGGCTGCGGGTTGGCGAGGCCGGGCGCGGCGGTGCGCGCGAGGGTGTCGTAGAGGGCGGCGCGGCGGGCGCCGGAGGCGAGGGCCGAGCGGGCGCGGCGGAGCTCGATGGCGATGTGCTCCTCGATGCGCTCACGGGGGATGGCGCCGGAGACGAAGGCTCCGTTGATGAGCATCGAGGGCGTGCCCAGCACGGGCACCGACTCGGCGATGGCGTCGTCGTTGGCGATGGCGCGGTCGAGGTCCGTGGGGGTCGGCGAGTCGAGGGCGTCGGCGAGGCGCAGCACGTCGAGCCCGAGGGCGGCGGCGTGGCGGTCGAGCGAGGCGCGGTCGAGCGAGCGCAGGTTGGCGTCGGCGTAGAGGTAGCTCAGCGCCGCGAAGAACCCCTCGCTGCCCCGCTGCGCCCTCGCGAGCCCGAGCAGCACCGAGGCCCCCCAGGCGCCGCGGTGGAACGCCAGCGGTCGCAGCCGCACCACCAGGCGCACGTCGGAGGGGTGCGCCTCGCGGGCGGCAAGCAGCGCCGGGAGGAGCCTCGCGCAGAAGGGGCACTCGGGGTCGAGGAAGGCCACGACGGTGACCGGCGCGTCGGCCGGCCCGAGCGAGGGAGCGTCCGCCACCGGGACCCACACCCGCCGAGAGTCACCCGTGCCGGTCGCGACCGCCGGGGTGCTGGTGGTCGTCGGCAGCGAGGGCCTCGCCCTCCCCGCTCGCCGCGCCGCAGGGACCGCCGCCGCGCTCGCCTGCGCCCGCTGCAGCGCCGCGAGCGCCATCGCCCTCGCCCGATCGGCCGCGGCGTCGGCGTCCTCCCTCGCAGACCCGTCGGGCCGCGAGGGATCGCCGTCGTCGCTCGCCTCCGCCGACTCCCCGTCGCCGCTCTCCTCGTCGGCCTCGGCGCCCTCTTCTTCCGAGGGGCGCCCGCCGTCCGGGGAGCGCTGCACACCGAGGCCCTGCTGCCGCAGCAGCGCCACCACGCGCCTCGCGACGCGCTCCTCGTCGAGCACCACCTGCTGCTGGTTGGAGCATCCCCCCAGCGCCGCCAGCAGCAGCGCGAGGAGTGGGCGCCGTCGCCCGCGGGCCTGCGAAGGGACCACCATGACGGGCGCGAGGGAGCCACAGCGCCCCATGCGTGGGCAAGGCTCCCTTGGAGCGGGGGGGCTCTCCCGTTTGGGACACGCCGCGACGGCGGCGGGGAGAGGGGCGGCGCGAAGAATGAACCGCAAGGGTCGCAAGGGTCGCAAGGGTGTGGAGCTCGAAAGGGCTGGGAAGACACGGCAGTTTACGCTCGAACGCACGCGGTCGAGCGAGGCACCTCCCCCGCCCTTGCGACCCTTGCGCCCCTTGCGGTTCATCCGTCGCGACGGCCGCGGGGGAGAGGGTCGGCGCGCGTGTCCCACACGGGAGAGCCCCCGCTCTTGAGTCGCGGCGCTCCGCCGCCATCCCCGGCGCGATCCGCTCGACCCCCGACGAGCCTGGCGGGCCTTCGGGGGGTGGTGGGGGCCGGTGCCGCTTTCGGCGCCTGGGATTCGGAGTACGAGCGCGAGGTTGGCGGCGGGGAGTTCATCGGTACGACCACCAGGCGGTCAGCGAGGAGTCCCCGGTACGACCGCGAGGCCGTCAGTAACCAGAGCCAGACCCCAGCCCGTAAGGGCGGGGGCGCGACCTACCACGTCGCCAGTCGTCGTCCGGATTAAGGTGCTCGGTCTCCGGGGAGGCGACGTCAGAATTCCGCACTGGGAGCGTGGTAGGTCGCTCTCCCTCGCTAACGCTCGGGGTCTGGCTCTGGTTACTGACGGCCTCGCGGTCGTACCGGGGACTCCTCGCTGACCGCCTCGCGATCGTACCGGGGACTCCTCGCTGACCGCCTCGCGGTCGTACTCCGAACTCCAGTTCGGCGCAGGTGACTTTGACGGGCGCGGCGCGGTGCGATCACGTTCTCCCTCGCGATGAGCTACCCCACCCCTGGGCCCCATCAGCGTTAACCGTTGATCGTCCGCCGTGCCCGCAGGTTGAAACCTGCGGCAACGATAGACCCGCGGAGCAAGGGTTCGATGGAAGTCCGCGGCGGACTTCCGTGGCGTTCACCAACGAATTCATCGTTGCCGCAGGTTTCAACCTGCGGGCACGGCGGGCGATCGACGGTTAACGCCTATGCCCCTGGGCCCAACGGTCTCTTCGACCCTGCGCCCGGCTACGGCGCCCCGATGGGCTTCGCTGCCCCCGATGTCGAACCCCGCGTGGCCAGGCTCCGCGAAGATCTCCGAGAGCGCCCGCAACTGGCTCATCCTCGGCGTCCTCGGCTGGTTCTTCGGCTTCATGCGGATCACCGGCCCGCTCGCCTGGTACCAGGCCAACCGGTTCAGGAGGGAGTTCGAGTCGCTCGGCCTTGCGCCCAGCAGCGACGTCCAGTGGCTCCGCCTGCTGGGCATGATCACCACCATCCTCGTCGCGGTGGTCGCCGCCGCCTGCGTGCTGGTGCTGCTCGTCGTGTTCGTGATGCTCGGCACCGGGGGCTTCCACTTCGGCTGACCCGCTTCCGTGCGCGGGTGAACCCGACGCCACCACGCCGCCCCAACGGGCGCGGAGCCGGTGGAATACAGCGCCCGGTATTCGGGCCTTCGCGGGGGGAGCGGCCGGGGCGTCGGCCGCAGCGGCCGCGGCGCCCGGGGCGGGGTCGCGCATGTCCATCTTCACCAGCACGCCGGCTCGTCCCGCGGTCTCAGCCGTCGTCGGTCGCCGCCCCGAGCAGCGAGAGCCCCGACACCAGCGCCGCAGCGACGAGCACGGCGAGCGCAGCGGCCCCGGCGCGCATCGCGAGCGCGCGCCGAGCGAGGTCGCCGTGGGGGCTGCCGAGCGCGGCGAACACGGCGCTGCCCGCGAGCAGTCCCAGGTTGGTCACGAGCGCGAGGAGGGTCTGCGCGCGTGCCCCGTCGGCGCCGCCGAGGCCCCCGACCAGGTGACGTATCGGCCCCCCCGAGAGGGTGCAGAGGCCCGCGCCGAGGAGGGCGGTGATCGCGACGAAGGCCGCGCCGGACGCGGGCGCCGCCGCGAGGAGGAGCGCGCCGACCACGAGCGCGAGGCCCGTCGCTCGGACGACGCGGCGCGCGCCGAGGCGGTCGATGACGACCGCCGCGAGGGCGGTGCCCACGAGGCCGGCGAGCACGAAGGGGAGGCTCCAGAGGCTGACGCGCGACGGGGCGACGCCGAGCGTGACCGCGGCGAAGCTCGGGAGCGCCACGGCGAACACCTGCCCCACCCCGGCCCCGAACGCGAGCGCGCTCGCCCCGCGCACCGCGCGGACCCGAAGCAACCCGAGCGGGACGAAGGGCTGCTCGACCCCTCGCGCCCCGGCGACGCTGGCCGCGAAGCCGCCGAGCGCGACGGTCGCGGCGACGGCGAGCGCCGCCGGTCCGAGCGTCGCCCCGCGGGTCAGCGGAACCATCACCGCCAGGGCCGCGACGGTGAGCGCCCAGCGCGCGAGGCCGCCCGCGTCGAGGGGCGCGGCCTCGCCGGGGTCCTTCGAGTCGAAGGCGCGCGCCGTGAGCGCGGCGCCTACGCCGGCCACCAGGGCGAGGCCCGCGTAGGCCCAGCGCCACGCGCTCGCGCCCACGAACGAAGCCGTCGCCGACGCCGCGAGGAAGGCCACCGCGTAGGCGAGCGAGAGCGCGATGATGGCGCGGCCGCGGCGGGCGACGGGAGCGCGCGCCGCGACCGTGGCGGTGGCGATCGCGAGCAGCGAGCCCGCCCCGAGGCCCTGCAGCCAGCGCGCGCCGCAGGCGGAGGCGGCCGTGGTCGCGACGGTCATGGCGAGCGCTCCCGCGGCGTAGACGGCGAGGCCGAGCGACAGCGCGCGCGACGGGCCGAAGCGCGCGTGGACCCAGCCGTTGCCCGGGTTGCCCAGCAGCGTGCCCACCACGTACGCGCTCAGCAGCCACGCGGCGTGCGGGTCGTCGAGGCGCAGCCCGGCGCGCAGGGCGGGCAGCAGCGGGCCGAAGCTGCCCGCGTCGAGTCCCATGAGCGCGGCGGCGAAGGCGAGCGCCGCGATGTCGACCCGGCGGAGCGCTGCCACGTGCGGTAGCGCTTACCCGGCGCGCGACGGCGGCGTCAAGGCGCCCCACCGGTCGGACCGTGACAGCGAGCGCGCGCTTCGTATAGGGATGGTCACTCCCCCGATGCCACCCCTCTTCCGTCTCGCTCCGGCTCCGCTCTGGATCGCGCTGGGCTGGGTCTACGCCTTCATCGCCACAAGCTCCCTCGTCGCGATGGCGATCCCCTCGGTGCGTCGGTCGCCCGCGATGCGCTCCCCCATCCTCGGGTGGTGGCCGGTGAGCGTCGTCGGCACGCTCGCCGTCTTCTTCGGTCCGCTGCCCTCGGTCGTCGTGCTGGCGCTCGTGTGCGTGGGCGTGTACCGCGAGGCCCTCGCGCTGCTCGGCCTGCCGCCCCGGCTGCACCGGGCGCTCTGGATCGCGGGCGTGGCGCTCGCCGTCGCGGCGCACGCGCTCATGCTCGTCGACGGCGCGCTGGCGACGGCGCTCGCCCTCGGCCTGCCCGTGGTGATCGCCCCCGCGGCGCAGCTCTTCACCGAGGGCAGCGCGGGCTTCGTGCGCAACGCCGGCGGCGCGCAGTGGGTGATGCTCTCCACCATCGGGATGTTCTCCTTCGGCGCGCGCCTCGCGACCGCCGAGGGCTTCGGCCCCCACGGCGGCCCGGGCGCGGCCTTCGCGTTCTTCGTGCTGGTGATGCTCGCCGACGCGCTCCAATGGATCGGCGGCAAGGCCCTCGGCCGCACCCCTCTCATCCCTCGGGTGTCGCCCAAAAAGACCTGGGAGGGATTCCTGTTCGGCGCGCTGGGGTGCGCGGGCGCCGGGGCGCTGGTGGCCCCTCCGATGATGGGGCTCGCTCGCCCCCTCGGCGCGGCGCTGGGCGCGACCGTGGTGACGCTGGGTCTCCTCGGCGACCTCATCGCCTCGGGGTGGAAGCGCGACGCCGGCGTGAAGGACGCCGGCCAGGTGATCCCGGGCCAGGGCGGCCTGCTCGATCGATGCGACAGCATCCTGTTCGTGGCGCCGTGGTTCTATGCGCTCGCGAGCCTGCGCCGGCCATGAACCCCGCCAACGCCCTCACCCTGCTCTCGGCGGCCTCGGCGATGATCGGGCTGCTCACGCTCTCCTGCGCGCGCGGTCCGCTCGCGACCGCGGTGGCCGTCACCTGCATCGGCGCCTCGCTGCTGCTCGACCGCGTCGACGGCGCCGTGGCGCGCCGGCTCGGGCTCACCTCGTCGATGGGCGCGCAGCTCGACACCCTCTCCGATCTCCTGGCCTTCGGCGCGCTGCCCGCGGCGCTCGCGGCGTCGTTGCGCCCGTCGCTTCTCTCGGCGGCGTGCTCGCTGGCCTACGCGCTCGGCGCCGTGTGGCGGCTCGCCCGCTACGACGAGGGGGAGCTCGCCCCGGGGCCGATGGGACCGACCTTCAAGGGCGTCCCGTCGGCGGTGGGGGCGGCGGCGGTGGCGGTCGCGGCGTCGGCGCACGCGGCAGGTCGCGCGCCCTCGTGGGCGACCGCCGTCGTGGCGCTCTCGATGGCCGCGCTGATGCCCTCGACGCTCCGCTATCCGAAGCGCGGCATCGGGGCGTGGCCGTGGATGGTGCTGGTGCCGATCGCGATCGCGACGGCGTGGTGGGCGGCGCGCTTGACGCCGCGCCCGTAGTGTCAGCGAAGGGGTGTCCCCATGAAGGACACACCGGCACGTCAGCCTCGGCGGGAGCCGCGACAGCAGCGGTCCCGCCTGACCGTGGACGCGGTGCTCGACGCGGTCACCATCGTGCTCAAGCGCCACGGCCCCGAGGCGGTGACCACCAACCGCATCAGCGAGGCCGCCGGCGTCAGCATCGGATCGCTCTATCAATACTTCCCTGACAAGCAGGCGATCTACCGCGCGCTCCACGAGCGCCACGTGGCCGAGGTGAGCCGGGTGATCGAGCGCGCGCTGGCCGGGCGCGCGTCGGGGTCGCTCGAGGACTTCGCGTGCGCGCTGGTGCACGGACTCGCGGAGGTCCACGCCGCCGACCCCGAGCTCCACCAGCTCGTCACGGCGCTGGTGCCGGAGGGGCCGGCAGGGTTTCGGGCGGCGCTCCGGGAGACCTTCGAGCAGGTGATCGCGCCCACCGGCGAGGAGGCGGCGCGGAGGCTGTTCGTCCTCCCCGGGCTGATCGAGTCGCTCGTGCACGGGCTGGCGCAGCGGCCCGCCTTCATCTCGCGCGAGAGCGCGAAGGAGGAGGCCGTGCGGACGGTGCGCGTCTACCTCGAGTCCTTCCACACCTGACGAACTCGCCCGCGTTCTCCGCCGCCCACCGCTCGAAGGACGCGGGCGGGCGCCGCGGTCGATCAGCCGTCGCGTGACGAGCGAGCCGATGTCTCCGGTCGCGCCGGTGTTGAGGCATCGCAGCTACGCATGGCTCCAGCCGCGCACGACCTCGAGGGCGATGCGCTTCTGCCCGGCGAGGTCGAAGTGGAGCCCGTCGTCCATCAGCAGCTCGGACGGAGGCAGGGCGCCCAGGATCGAGAAGAGATCGATCGTCGGGCCGCCGAGCTCGCGCACCGCCTTCGCGACGCGCGCGACGTCCTCGTTGCGGAAGCGGACGCCGAAGCGCGACAGGCCCCAGTGCGCCACCACGCGGTCTTCGATCACCGCGGCGGGGGTGATCCAGAGGCAGCGCGCGTCCGTCTCGCTCGACGCGCGGCGGCTCAGCTCGGCGAGGTTGCGCGCGGTCTCTCCGTGGTCGACGAGCGTCTTGCCGGGCCTCGGCCCCTGCGTCCGGGCGTCGTTGACGCCGATGAAGAAGAGGATCCAGTCGGGCCGTCGCGCGAGCACCTCGCCGATGCGCACCAGCCCGTGGGTCGTCGTCTCGCCGGGCACCGCGCTGATCGCCACCGACAGCGCATCGGCCGGGCGGCGGGCGGCGAGCATCTCGGCGACGATCCTCGCCCAGGACTGCGGATCGGCGGTGTGGCTGTCGCCGAAGGCGACGACGCGCGCTCCGGCCCGCAGCGGGAGGCGATCGACCATCGCCGCCACGTCGGGATCGGCGAGCAGCTCCTCGGCGGCGGCCCTCACGCCGTCGCGCATCCGCGCGAGCTCCGCCCGGTAGAGCTCGTGATCCACCCCGAGGAGCGCGGCGCGGGTGCTCTCGGTGAGCGCGGCGATCCCGGGCATCGAGCCCAAGGTGCTCTCGGGCTGGAGCACCTTCATCAGCCATCGAATCGGTTCGGTCGACATGCACACTCCTCACGGGTTGGGAGACGTGCATGAGATAGCAATCGACGACCGGGCCCGTCAGCTCGCGTTGCGGGCGCAGAAAACACGGGGAATCCGGTGCGCCTGCTCAGATCTCAGGTCGGCGGTGTCTCACGAGACGCCCCTTCGCGACGGGCGCATGGGCACCTTGAAAAGACTGCTCGGGCGACCTCAGGCCGCGCGGAACACCTGCTTCCGGTGCCACCCGAAGTGCTCGTCGTCGACGCGGTTGCGCGACGAGGACGGCTCTCGCAGCGCCTGCCCGTCGAGCGCCCGCACCAGGCGCTGGGACGCCTCGCTGCGCCCGCTGAACGACGGGCTCAACGCGATGCGACGCTCGCCGTCGACGCCCAGCAGGCCCCGGTCGAAGAGCGCGTGGTGGATGTCGCAGAGCGCGAGCCCGTTGGACACCACGTCGGGCCCCTCCAGCGCGTGCCACTGCACGTGCGCCGCCGCGAGCGCCACCGACACGAGCCGCCCCGACGCCTCGGCCGCCATGCCGTCGTAGCCGCAGAACGCGCACGCGTGGTCGTACGCCGCCAGCACCTTCGATCGGAACTCCGGCGCGCGGGGCCGCCTCGCCGCCGCCGCGACGGGCGCCCCGAGGTCGAGCCCCACCGCGTCGCAGATGGGCGCCACGTAGGTCTCCGGGAAGTTGGCAGCGAGCAGGCGCTGCGCGACCTCCACGACCAGGCTCGGGTCGGCCCGGAGCGCGGCCTCCACCTCGGGCAAGAAGCGCCCGACCGCGCCGCGATCGCGCAGCACGCTGTGTCGCGGCGCGAGGTGCTCGCCCTCGGTGATCCAGAGGGTGCGGTCGAGGTGGAAGAACGGCAGCGCCGCGCGGTGGATCTCCCGCGCCGAGGGGCCGAACTCCGTGATGAGCCCGCTCACGACGGGCTCGGCGTTGGCGTAAGGGACGACCAGCGGGCCGCCGCCCCGCTCCTGCTGGATGCGGCCGAGCAGGTAGAGCGCGAGCAGCGGCTTGTGCGGCGCCCGCCCGCCGTCGGGCCTGGGCGCCTGCTTCATGGAGGCGAAGCGCCGGAGCACCTCGTCGCGAGACAGCGCGGTCACCGCGTCACCCGACCCGGCGCCCGGCGGGCGCGCCGCACGACCCGTCCGTCCGCCGCGGGGATGAAGCGCGTCTCAGGGTCCATCGATCCTCCAGGTGGTTCACGGCCGATGGTCGCGGAGGGTCGCGCGGACTCCGTGGGCGACGCAACGGTGGAGTGACCCGCCGCCTCCGCGCCCCGCGGCAGGCGACCTCACCAGACGACGGGCATCGCGTAGGGGTCGGCGCGCAGCACCGGCCGGAAGAAGAGCTGGCGGTAGTCCGAGACGCCGCCGACGTAGTTGGGGGCGTGGCGCGCCATCAACCGCGGCGACGACGGGAGCCAGGGCGGCGCTCCGGACGCTCGCGCCAACGCTCGCGGGAGCGCGTACTTCGCACGCTGGATCCTGGGTAGACCGGGTGGATCTGCGCCGCGAGGGTGCCGCGTTGGACGTGTTATCGCCGTCGTGCGGGGTTTAGTCCGCGACGGGCTCGTAGGCGAACTCGGCGCCGCGGGTGTCGTTGGCGACGAACTCGCTGAACTCGGGCGAGGTCACGACGCGCACGCCCGCGTCGAGGAAGACCTTCGCGGCCTCGGGCTTCACGTAGCCGCTCGCCATGAGGTCGATGCCCTCCAGCGCGCGGATGAGGGGCGATGCGACGAGGGCCTTCGCCTGCGGCGCGCCCATCTTCCACCCGCGGATGGAGAGGAACCTGAGGCTGGGCAGCGCCTCGGCGGCGCGCAGGGCCTTGGCGGCCTTGTCGTGCGCCGCGTGCATCCCGCCGAGCACGAGCGACTCGACGCGGTCGAGGTTGCCGCACGCGAGGAGCCTCGCGAGCTCGCCCCCGTCGACGCTCTCGGCGCGCAGGTGCGTCACCGAGCGGAGGAAGCGCGCGGCCTTCCAGTCGGGCCTGGGGCCGCCGTACCAGCTCGACGCGTCGAGGTGGGTGACGGGCACGGTCTCGACGTCGCGCAGGCGCTCGATGAGCTCTCCCCAGGTGGCGCTGGTGTAGCTCACGTTCAGCACCCGGAGCCTGGGCAGCGCGCGGCTGGAGAGCAGCGCCGCGACGCCCTCGCTGGTGAGGGGCTGCCCCATGAGGAAGAGCGAGCGGAGCCTCCCCAGCGAGGCGGCCTCGGCGAGGGTCTTCGCGCCCGCGGCGGTGATGGGCGCGTCGGTGGAGTTCGACCGCAGCGAGAGCCACCGCAGCTCTCCCAGGGCCTGGCAGCGCGCGAGGGCCGCGACGCCCGCGTCACCCACCTCGTTCGACGACAGGTCCGCCGCGCGCAGGGCGGTGAAGCCCTCGCCGGAGAACATCGCCGCGAGGCCCTCGGGGCCGAGCTCGTTGTACGGGAGCGTGAGCGACTCGAGCGGGTGCAACGCGCCCACCGCCGCGAGGGCCTTGCCCGCGGCCGCGCCCGTGAGGCGAGCGTTCTCCAACTTGAGGTGACGGAGGCGAGGCTCCCCGCGGGTGAGGGGAGTGAGCTCGGCGCGGCCGACCTTCACGCCGTACACGCAGAGGTAGCGCAGCGCGCGGCCGAGGGGCGCGTCCCACCAGCGGGCGGTGTCGAGGCCCGTGGGGTTCTTCATCTCGAAGTGCTGCACGGCGATGGCGTCGAGGGGGATGTCCTTGAGCGCCTCCCACTGCGCGGGGCTGGGCACGCCGCGGAGGTTGAGGTCGCGCACCTTCGCGAGCCGGTGCCGGTGCGTGAGGAACGCATCGAGGTCGTCGACGTAGAGCCGCTCGATGTCGTCGAAGCGGCCCGAGTCGATCTTCTCCGCGAGCCCCTGGCTCCCCGAGGCGCGCACGAACTTCTTGTGCAGCGAGAGGTCGCCGCGCTCGGCCTCCGCCTCGGAGCGGAAGGTGCCGCCGCGGTGGTACGCGGGCCACGACTCCAGCGCGGCGAGGGCGCGGGCCTCGGCCCCGGCGGGGTGTTGGTCCTCGGGCCAGGTCGCGAGGAGCATGTGGAGCTCGGCGTAGTTCTCCGAGCAGGGCGTCGCGAGCGCGCGGTCGAGGCGCGCGAGTCGCGCGGGCTCGTCGAGGCCGTCGGGGCTCTGTCGCTCCACGTCGGAGGCGGTGAGGCAGGGGCGGTTGCGGTTGAAGAACTTCGCCGCGGTGGCCGTGTCGTCGTCGTCGACCACGCCGTAGCCCGAGAGGTCGGTCATGCCGGTGAGCCTGGTGAAGCGCGAGAGGAACCCCCGGATGCGCTCGCCGCGCTCTCCGGTGACGCTCACGGTGAAGGGGTACCCCCAGTGGATCGGCCCCGCGGGCGCGAAGGGCTTGGACGCGGGAATGGGAGCGGGCTTCTTCGCGGCGGGGGTCTCGGAGCGAGCGCGGGCGGAGGTCTCTCGTGTGACCATGGCGGAGCGCGAGGGTATCGGAGTGGGTGGCCATCGTCAGCGCGGCGCGCCCGTGGGGAGCGCGACCCCGTGGCGCGCGGGTCAGCGGCACGTCGGTGAGCGTGTTCCGGCGCGCCGCGACTGGCGACCTCACCAGACGACGGGCATCGCGGTGGCGCGTCGGGCGTCGGCGCCGGGGGCGATGAAGCCCGTCGTGTCGATGCCCCAGCACCAGGCGGCGCCTTCGAGGGTCCAGGCGCAGGTGTGGTCGCGACCCGCGGCGAGCCTGAACACGCTCACCGGAATGCCGCTGACCGGTGCTCCCGGGGAGGCGACGGGCTCGCTCGAGCCGCTGCCCGCCTGTCCCCCGATGTTGTCGCCCCAGCAGGTGACCGAGGTGGGCCTCCCTCCGGGGTTGAGCAGCGCGCAGGTGTGGGCGCGCCCGGCGACGACGCGCACCGCGGCGCCCACCATGGGAGCCTGGCGGAAGCCCGTGGCGGGGTCGGGCGTCCCGCCGCCGACCTGGCCCGCCTCGTCGAGGCCGTCGCACATGACGCGCATCGCGTGGTTGATGGTGCAGAAGTGACGCCCGCCCGAGGCGGGTCGCTGCACGGTGCTGACCGACGCGGACGAGAGCGAGGGCACCAGCACCGGGGTGCTGAAGGCGTCGTGGGCCAGCGGCAGCCCGAGCTCTCCCTCGATGTTGCGCCCCCAGCAGACCCAGCCCCCGTTGAGGAAGTTGCGCTCGACGCAGGTGCGGTCGCCGCCCGAGACGAGCCTGGCGTAGGGGCCGCTGAGCGCTCCGAAGCGCACGTCCTCGGTGGGGGCGTTGGTGTTGGCGGTCGTGCCGCGCCCGGTCTGGCCGACCTCGCCGTTGCCCCAGCAGCGAACCGCGCGGGCGGCGGTGCCGGTCGGGTCGACGGCGACGCAGGCGTGGCGGGTTCCAGCGACGAGGCTGGCGGCGGTGGTGAGGCCTACGACGGCGGCGGGCGTGGGCATGGGGACGTCGTCGAAGGTCCCGCGCCCGAGCTGGCCCGAGCGGTTGTCGCCCCAGCAGAACACGCGCCCGTCGTTGAGCCGCGCGCAGGCGAACTCATTTCCCGCCGCGAGCTCCGCCGCGGGGCCGGGGAGCGTCACCGGCGTCGGGCGGGTGCGCGCTCGGGTGGTCCCGTCGCCGAGCTGACCGCGGTCGTTGGCGCCCCAGCATCGCACCGCGCCGTCCATGAGGCGGGCGCAGTTGAAGCCCCAGCCCGCGACGAGGTCGACCATCGGGTTGCACGCGCCCGCGGAGCACACGCCGTTGCACACGGCGCCGCAAGCGCCGCAGTGCTGCGACGAGGTGGCGACGGAGACGCAGGCCCCGTCGCACCGCAGCGCGGGCGCCTCGCAGGGAACGGGGACGTCGACCGCGGGCGGCACGTCCGTGATGGCAGGCGGCGTGTCGACCGCGGGCGGCACGTCGTCGGTGACGGTCGGCGCATCGACCGTCGATGGCACGTCGTCCTCGAGGGGCGGAGCGTCGACGGTCGCGGGGACGTCGTCCTTCGGCGCGTCGAGGACGGCCGGCGCGTCGACGGCGGTCGGCACGTCGGCCCTCGGGGCGGGGCCCGCGTCGGGGGTGACGGCGACGGAGGCGTCGACCGCGGCGGGTCCGAGCGCGCCGCAGTGGGCGAGGAGCAGCGGGAGGGGAAGTAGGACGACGCGGGCGTCGAGGCGGCGGGCAAGGGACTTCATGATGGGCCTCCGGGGCGACGGCGAAGGGAGCTGGAGGGGGGCCTCAGCGGCGAGTGACGATCACGTTGAGCGAGCCGCTGTTGTCGGTGAAGTTGCCCGCGGGCGGCGCGTCGTTGGCGGCGAGCCAGAGCTGCCCCGATCCGGGGACCTGCGTGGGCCCGATGCCGATGGGAAACCAGCGGGTCCCGTCGAAGGACCCGATGAGCGCGCCCATCGGGGCGGACGGGAGGAGCGCGCCCGGCTCGAATCGCGGCGCCGCGGCCGTCCCCTCGGGGCCGAACATCCCGTACGGGCCACCGACGCTCCAGACCCCGTTGGCCTGGATCACCGCCGAGGTCCCCGGCGCGATGTAGATCGAGGAGGGCCCGGAGGGGAGCGTCCGAGCGTCGACGGCCACCGTCTCCATGGGGCCTCCGTAGGCGGGCCTCGGGGTCATGACACAGCCACCGGTGAACTGCGGAGCGGCGGCGACGAAGAGTGAGAGGGCGAAGCGGGCGACTGTCTTCATGGGGGACCTCCTTGCGAGCGCGAGACGATCTGCGCGTCGTGCATCACCTCTCTGTGCAGGAGCGAGACCAGACGCGTCGGCGCGCGAATTCACCCTGTGGTGCGTGGGGCTTCGACCAGGGCCGCCGGGCCCGTGGCGTGGCGCCGACGCCTCGCTCGGGGCGGAGGCGCCACGACGCGGGAGCTCGACGCTCGCGGGCTCTGCCGGGCGATCGGCCGCGGCATGCGCCGTGGAGTGGGGTGGCGGGTAGGAGGCTCTCGATGTTCCACCACCCGATCAAAGGTCTGACCCTTTCTGCCCTGCTCGCGCTCGCCGCGTGCTCCTCGGAGCCGCCCACGACGTCCCCCGACGCGGCCGCGCAGGACGCTCCCACGAGCGACACCCCCGCGGCCTCGATGGACGTCCCCGCGGCCCCCGACGACGCGGGCCCCAGCACCTGCGCGACGCTCTGCTCGGCCCTGGTGCCCTGCGCCGGGGAGATCGTCGGGTCGCGCGCGCAGTGCGAGGGAACGTGCGCGGCGCTCGCTCCGCCCGCGGCATGCTTCTCGTGCGTGCAGCGACTCTGCGACGCGAGCTGCAGCGCCGCGTGCCTGGAGTGCATCCGCGGCGGCTGCTTCGGCGAGCCCCAGCCGGACTCCGGCGCCCCCGACGACGCGGGCCCACCGGTCGACTCGGGCGCCCCCGTCGACGCGGGCCCCGGAGGTTGCCGGAGCAACGACGACTGCGCCGACAGCGACGACGGCCGCTTCTGCAACACCACGACCGGCGCCTGCGCGCGCTGCGTCACTCGGAGCGACTGCGGCACCGGGCGCTACTGCGACGCGGTGATGAACCGCTGCGAGTACGGCTGCGGGGCCGACGCCGACTGCGAGGGGACGAGCTTCTTCGGCACCCCGACGCCCCGCTGTGACACCGCCACCAACCGCTGCGAGTCGTGCGTGACCGACGCCCACTGCGCCGCGGGTCAGGTGTGCACCGGCAACCGCTGCGTGGCCGGTTGCTCGGCCTCGCGGCCCTGTCCCTCAGGCGCCGCGTGCTGCGCTGGGGCGTGCGTCGACACCACCGCCAGCGCCGCCCACTGCGGGGCCTGCGGCATGGCGTGCCCTGCTCCCGCGGGCGCGACCGCCTCGTGCCGAGCGGGCGCGTGCGGCCTCGGCGCGTGCATGCCGGGCCGGGCCGACTGCGACCGCGGCGCCGCCAACGGCTGCGAGGTCGACACCGCGACCAGCGTCACCGACTGCGGCGCCTGCGGCACCGCGTGCCCCTCTCGGCCCAACGCGGCGCCCGCGTGCGCGGCGGGCTCCTGCGGCTTCACCTGCGGCGCGGGCTTCGCCGACTGCGACCGCGGCGCCGCCAACGGCTGCGAGGTCGACGTGCGCTCCAGCGCGGCCCACTGCGGCGGCTGCGGCCGCGCCTGCCTCCCGGGGCAGTCGTGCGCGGCGGGTGCCTGCACCGGGACGCCGACCTGCGCGGCTCCGCTCACCGGATGCGGAACGACCTGCGTCGACGTGCGGATCGACCGCGCCAACTGCGGCACCTGCGGCAACGGGTGCCCGCCGTCGCTCATCTGCGTCGCCGGGGCGTGCCTGCCGACCTGCGCCACGGGCACCGTGCGCTGCGGCGCGCTCTGCGTCGACACCCGCACCGACGCCGCCAACTGCGGCGCCTGCGGCAACGCGTGCGTGGCGCCTGCGGGCGGCTCCGCGAGCTGCGCGGCGGGCTCGTGCGTCGGCGCCTGCCCGGCGGGCCACGCCCTCGAGGGCGGCGCGTGCGTCGACGTCGCCGCGAGCCTCTCGGGGCTGCGCTGGGAGCTGCCCTGCCGCGCGCCCCGCAGCACCGTCGCGTGCGCGACCACCGTCCCCGCGCAGCCCACGACGACGCTCAGCGGGTCGAGCGCGAGGCAGTACGACCTCGTGCTGCGCTTCCGCGGCGTGGTCGAGCGCAAGGCCTACTCGGGCGGCGCCGCCGACGGCCCCTGGTACGTCGGCGGTAGCCCAGCGAGCAATCCGTACAACATCTACTCCCTCACCACCTCGTCGCCGGCGCAGACCTACTACGTCAACGCCGGTCCGCAGGGCGAGGTGTGCGTCGCGATCGACTTCGTTCGCACGGTGCGGGTCAACGGCGGCTCGCGGGTGCAGCTCAACGCGAGCACCGGCACCGACGCCAACCAGCTCACCAACCGCGACGCCGCGGGCCAGGCCATCGTGGTCCCCGGCATCGCGCCCGCGCCCTCGGCCTATGACGGGCAATTCGTGCAGATGGACGTCGTGTCCGTGACCCCTGTGCCCTGATCCTTCGCCCCTTCCCCGACCACCTCGGGCCCTCTTCCTCTCCGGCGAAGGGGGCCCTCCGACCCCTTCACCATCCCGTTCGAGAGGATTCGGCGTGATCCGGGTCTGTCCGGGCGCACGGCATCTCGAGCCGCGCCGTCATGTTGACCGCCGCCGCGCTCCGGTGGCATCGACCGCTCGTACCCCTCATGGAGATCCTCGACATTCTGGACGTGCCCGCGAAGCGCAGGGCGGCGGCGCTCGACGAGTGGCGCTCCGGGCAGGTCGATGACCGCGCGGCGGCGCGAGCGCTCGTGGGAGACCTCGCGCCCCTGCTCGACGAGTCGGAGCTCACGAGCTTCCTCGACGCTGAAGCGATCTGGACGCCGCTCTCGGTCATGGCCGGTGCGGCGACGGGCCGCGTGGCGTCGACGCTCTGGGCGTGGGCCTCGACGGCATCGCTCGTGGTGGGCGACCTCGCGGACCACCCCGCGTACTACGCCGTGAACGCGCTCCATGCGGACCCGAGCGACGAGACCGCGTGGGCGGCCTTCGCGCTCGCGGTGGCGAGCTACCTGCCGCCCGATCTCCTCGACGAGGTGGTCGAGTGGTCGAAGGATCCTGCGATGGGACCCGAGGCCGCGCGTCGCGCGAGGGATGTGATCGCCGAGATCACCGACGGGCCGATGACGTGAGGGGTGACGAGTGGGGGTGGCGCTCGGAGCGCGACAGCAGGGACGCGGGCGACGGGGTTCTCCCTTAGAGCGGGGGGCTCTCTCGTCTGGGACACGCGCGCCGACCCTCTCCCCCGCGGCCGTCGCGACGGATGAACCGCAAGGGTCGCAGGGGTCGCAAGGGCGGGGGAGGTGCCTCGCTCGACCGCGTGCGTTCGAGCGTGAACTGCCGCGTCTTCCCAGCCCTTCCGAGCTCCACACCCTTGCGACCCTTGCGACCCTTGCGGTTCATTCTTCGCGCCGACCAGTCGGTCATCCCGTCGCAGTCGTCGTCGACCGCATTGCCTCACTCCTTGGCCGTCGGGACGATCGCCCCGGCGCACGCCGTCGGCCGGGTCCCCTCCGGAGGAGCACAGCTTCGAGCCCGAGCGGCAGCGACCGACGCCGGCCGAGCCCGGGCCGACGTAGCATGCGCGGCCCACGCCGGGGCGTGGTCAGCGCCCGCCGCGAGCCGCCCGGAGACGCTCCTTCACGGCCCGTCCGCGCGCCGACAGCATCGGCTTGAGCCAGCGCCGCAAGCCCGGCAGCAGATAGCCGAGCGTCGCCAGCCGACCGCCCGCTTCGGGAAACTGCCTCTCCGCCCGCCCGTCCTCGGCGCAGTCGAGGATCATCCGCGCGACGTCGTCGGCCGTGCACATCGTCTGGCTGAAGACGATGTCCTCGACGCGATCGAGCTCCTCCATGATGAAGCCCGTGTCGACGGGCCCAGGGCTCACGAGCGACACGCGCACGCCGCGGTCGGCGACCTCTTGCGCCACGGCGAGGCTGAAGGCGCGCAGCCCGAACTTCGTCGCCGAGTACGTCGCCGCGCCGTCGAGCGGAACCTTCCCCGCCAGGCTCGCCACGTTCACCACGAAGCCTCGCCGCGCGAGCAGGTGCGGCAGCGCGAGGCGGGTGAGCACCACCGGCGCGCGAAGGTTGACGTCGACCATGTCGCCGAGCGCCCCGGCCTCGTTCTTCTCGAGCGCCCCGCGGTGGTGCAGCCCCGCGTTGTTCACCACGCCGTCGAGCGCGCCGAAGCGCTCGATGCACTCGTCGACCATGCGACGGAGCGCGCCCGTGTCGGCCACGTCGGCGGCGATGCAGTGCGCGCGCGCGAGGCCCTGCGCCGCCGCTTGGAGCGGCTCCATGCGGCGGGCCACCATCACCACGTTGGCGCCCTCGGCGTGAAAGGCCAGCGCCGCCGCGCGCCCCACGCCGAGCGAAGCGCCGGTGATCAAGACGGTCTGTGAAGTGAAGCGCGGGGTCATGGCAACGCCGGGTGGGGGGGCCGCACCGCGCGGTCCCACCCGCCTGAGTACACGATCGCGCCGTCGGGAGAGAAGCGCGGGGGCCCTCGGCGCTGAGCCCGTCGCGCTGCCCGCGATCCTCGTGCTCCCCCTCACCGCCGTCGTGCGCTGGATCGGCCGACGCTCCCTCGCGACGCGAGCCGACGCCTCACGCCGAGCGTTCATCGAGGCTGCGGGTCTCGCTCCTCCCGTCACCGCATCGCGAAGAACGTCGCGACGCCGAACACCACCACGAGCACCGCGAACACGCCCGCGACGATCAGCCCGCGCTGGCAGCGTGGTAGGTCGCTCCCGCTCCCTCACGGTCGCGGTCTGGCTCTGGTCGCCGTCGGCCTCTCGGTCGTACCGACGGACTCCTCGCCGTCGGCCTCTCGGTCGTACCGACGGACTCCCCGCCGTCGGGCTCACCGATCGCCTGCTCCGAACCCCAGGTGGGGGCGCTCGGCTGGTCACCCCTTTGGGATGGCACTACAAAGCGCGTCGCGTGAAGACCCCCGAGCCGATCGACGACCGCGCCTCCGTCATGCCGAGGCCCGTCGAGCACCGGGTGCTGGTCTTCGGCGCCTTCGCGCTCTTCGCCGGGGTGGTCCTCGCCACCGTGGGGCGCATCCTGATGCCCTACTTCGCGCCCATCCTCCTCGCCGGGATGATCGTCTCGATGACCCACCGGCCCTACCTCCGGCTCGTCGCGCGCCTCAAGGGACGCAAAGATCTCGCCGCCGCCCTGATGCTCGTCGGCATCACCCTGCTGGTCTTCATCCCGCTCACCCTGATGCTCCTGCTGCTCTTCCAGCAGGCCTCGTCGCTGGTCGAGGCGCTGCGCCACGTGCACCTCCGCGAGCTCGATTCCAACCCCCGGGTGGCGAGCCTGCTGGCGCTGCTCGGGCGGGTCGTCCCGGGCTTCAACCCCGCCACCATCAACCTCCAGCAGCTCGTGCTCGGCGCGGTGCGCGGCCTGCCCGGCCTCGTGGCCTCCTCCGGCGGGCGCCTCCTGGGGGGCCTCGCCAACGTGGCCTTCGGCTTCCTGGCGATGCTCCTCGTGTCCTTCTATTTCTACACCGAGGGCGACCGGCTCACGGAGGAGGTCTCCTCCCTCTCTCCGCTCCCGCCTTCGTCCAACCGCGAGATCGCCGCGACCTTCCGGGGCGTCATCGACAGCACCCTCCGGGGGCAGCTCGTGACCTCCGCCTCGCAGGGCGTGGCCACCGCCCTGGGCCTCTGGATCACCGGGGTCCCAAGCGCCCTCTTCTGGGGCGCCGCGGCCTCGCTCTTCGCGCTCATCCCCCTGGTGGGCCCGGCCACCGTGTGGGCCCCTGCGACGGCCTACCTCTTCTTCCGAGCCAGCCGCGGCGATCCCATGTGGCGGCCCGTCGTGATGCTGCTCTGGGGCCTGCTCATCGTGTCGCTCATCGACAACGTCGTGCGCCCGCTGGTCATGAGCGGCGGCACCCGACTCTCCGCCGTGGTGCTCTTCTTCTCGATCATCGGCGGCCTCCGGGCCTTCGGCTTCATCGGCATCCTCCTCGGGCCGCTGGTGTTCGCGCTGCTGGTGACGGTGATCCACCTCTACAAGCGCCTGGTGCTCGGGCGCCCCCCGCACTGAGGGCCCGCACGACGCCCTGGTTGGAGCTACGATCGCGGCCGTGATCGTCGAATGCCAGAAGTGCGGCGCGCCCCTCTCGGTCGTCGAGGGCCTGCGCCTGGTGCAGTGCACGTACTGCGGGGCGACGAGTCAGGTGCGCTCGGGACGCACCGTCGCCCAGCCCCAGTATCAGCCGCCGCCGCAGCAGCCCTACCCGGTGCCGCCGCAGCAGCCCTACCCCGTACAGCCTCCTCCCTATGTCTACCGCCCGGCCCCGCCGGGGTCCGGGAAGGCGGGCGGGGCGGTCGCGGCCATCGTCATCGCCGGGGCGCTGGCGGCCCTCGGGGGAGTCGTCGCGGTGTTCGCGCTCAGCACCAGCGGGGGGTCGGTCTTCAGGACCACCCTCAACCCCACCGCCCAGGCTACGGTCGAGACCATTGCCATCGGCGCGCAAGAGCCGCTGTCGAGGCTGATCCCCGGCGTCGCGGGCGGGCCCATCCGAGGCGGCTCGGTCTCCCCCTCGTGCCGGGGCTACTTCCCCGCGGCGCCGCAGTACGCGCTGAGAGTGACCGCCATGCAGCGGGTGCGGCTCACCACCGTCGGCAGCCAGGACCTCACCATGGCGGTGCGCGACCCATCGGGCATCTACCGCTGCGACGACGACGGCGGCCAGGGCAGCAACCCCCTGCTCGACCTGCCCCTGGCTCCGGGCCTCTACCCCGTGTGGATCGGCACCTACCGCCAGCGCTACACCGCAGGCTTCTCGCTGCAGGTGCAGGCCGGCGAGCCCGGGGCGGCGGACTTCGGCAGCGCCCTCTCGCCGACCTCCGCCCCCACGCTCGGCCGGCTCCCGCTCTTCGGTCCCACCACGGTCGCGACGCGTACGGGCATCGCAGGGGGCCTCATCGCCGCGAGCACCCTCGGCAACAACTGCCGGGGCTACATCCCCGCGGCGCCGCACCTCGTGATCGACGCCGCCGACTACCGCCGGGTGGTGCTGGTGACCGCCGCCTCGCGCGACCTGACCATGGTGGTGCGCGACGCGAGCGGCGCCTTCCGCTGCGACGACGACTCGGGCGGCTCGTCGCAGCCCCGGGTCGAGACCACCCTCTCCCCGGGCGCCCACCAGGTCTGGATCGGCACCTACAGCGCCAACGACAGCGCGAACTTCACCCTGAGCGTGCAGTCGCAGTCGGCCGGGACGACGCCGCTGGCCGGAGGCATCTCGCCGCAGAGCCGCCCCACGGTCTCGACGCTCGACCTCGACCGCGCTCCTCCCACGACCGCGCTCCGAGGGTCGATCGTCGGCACGCTGCGGGCGGCCGAGGTCGCGCCGTCGTGCCGGGGCTACCTCACCTCGGCGCCGCAGCTTCGGCTGGTCACCGGGACGCCGCGCAGGGTGTCCATCACGGCCACCTCGGGCACCGACCTGACGATGCTGGCGCGAGGTCCAAACGGCGACGTGGTCTGCGCCGACGACTCGCCTGGCAGCACCAACCCCTCCATCGAGGCCGACATCGCCGCGGGCGAGACCACGATCTGGATCGGCTCCTACGGCGGCTCGTCGCGCGCCACCTTCCGGGTGCAGGTGACGCTTGAGCCCGGCGGGCCCGCGAGGCCCGTGAAGTGACCGTCGCGCCCCCTCGTCGCTGAGCCCCTGTTCACCGCACCCTCCGAGCCGCTCAGCTCCTCACCCTCTCTAACACCCCCGAAGCCCCCCCATGACCAACCCGCTGCTCTCCGACCGCGACGTGGACTTCCTTCTCTACGAGGTGCTCGACGCCGAGGGGCTCTGCGCGCTGCCGGACTTCGAGGGCTACAACCGGGAGACCTTCGACCTGGTGCTGGGTAACGCGCGCAGGCTCGCGAGGGAGGTGCTGTTCCCTGCCTTCCAGCCGATGGACGCCGAGCCGCCGAGCCTGGCGGGGGGCAGGGTGCGGGTACACCCGAGGATGCGCGAGCTCTACCCCGCGATGGTGGCCCAGGGCTACATCGCGGCCACGCGCCCCGCGGCGGTGGGCGGAGCGCAGCTCCCTCACCTGGTGTCGGGGATGGCCACGGCCTACCTGATGGCGGCCAACGCGGCGGCCTACGCGTACCTGGGGCTCACCACCGGGGCGGCGCACCTGATCGAGGCCTTCGGCAGCGACTGGCTGCGGGAGACCTTCATGCGCCCGATGTACGAGGGTCGCTACACCGGGACGATGGCCCTCACCGAGCCCCACGCGGGGTCGTCGCTCGGGGACATCACCACGCGAGCCACCCCTCAGGCGGACGGGTCGTTTCGGGTGCAGGGGAGCAAGGTGTTCATCTCCGGGGGCGACCACGACCTCACCGAGAACATCGTCCACCTGGTGCTGGGGCGCGTCGACGGAGCGCCTCCGGGGGTGCGCGGCGTGTCGCTCTTCGCGGTTCCGCGGCTGCGGCCGGAGGGCGGTCGGCTGGTGGCCAACGACGCGCACGCGACGGGGGTGTTTCACAAGATGGGGTGGAAGGGACTGCCCTCGATCGCGCTCAACCTTGGCGACGAGGGCGACTGCCTCGGGTGGCTCGTGGGCCCGGAGGGGCGCGGGCTCGCGTGCATGTTCCAGATGATGAACGAGGCGCGGATCATGGTGGGCATCAACGCCACCGCGACGGCCTCGGCGGCCTACCAGGAGTCGCTGGCCTACGCGCAGTCCCGGCCGCAGGGGCGCTCGCTCGGGGGGAGGGGCGACGGGCCGATGGTGCCGATCATCGAGCACGCCGACGTGCGCCGGATGCTGCTGCGGCAGAAGGCCATCGTGGAGGGCTCGCTGGCGCTGCTGGCGACCGCCTCGCGCTACTCCGACCTCGCGGGCCACTCGGCGGACGACGACGCGAAGCGGGAGGCGCAGCGGATGCTCGACCTGCTGACGCCGCTGGCCAAGAGCTTCCCGGCGGAGCGGGGCTTCGAGAGCAACACGCTCGCGGTGCAGATCCACGGGGGCTACGGGTACACCAGCGAGTACCTGCCCGAGGCGTGGCTGAGGGACCAGAAGCTCAACACCATCCACGAGGGCACCACGGGCATCCAGGCGATGGACCTCCTGGGCCGCAAGGTGATGGCCGAGGGTGGCGCTGCGCTGATGGCCTTCGGGGCGACGGTGGGCGCGGCCATCGCGGAGGCGCGCGAGGCGGGCGTCGAGGCGCGCTGGTGCGACGAGCTGGGCGCCGCGGTCGAGTCGGTGGGAGCGCTCACCATGGAGCTCGGTGAGAAGGGCATGGCGGGCGACCGCGAGGGGATGCTGCGCCATGCGACGGACTACCTCGACCTGATGGGCACGGTGGTGGTGGCGTGGCAGTGGCTGGCGATGGCCACCGCCGCGACGAGGGGGCTGAAGGGCCTCGGCGGCGAAGGGGAGGGGGCGGACTTCTACCGGGGCAAGCTGGCCGCGGCGCGCTACTGGTACGCCAACGAGCTGCCGAGGGCGGCGCTGCTGGTGGCGCGCATCCGAGAGGCGGACGGGAGCTACGCCGAGGCGAAGGCGGAGTGGTTCTGACGGGAGCGTGAGCGGGCGGTTGACGTACGACGGGGCCGTCGTACAACGGAATCGTCGTACGACGCCTCTGTCGTACGGGGAGCGCCCGGTCGATGAAATCCCCGAAGAACGTGATTGGTCCTCCCGTCGAGGGGGACGACTTCTACGGTCGCGAGCGTGAGCTGCTGCAACTGTGGAACGACGCGATCGTCCAGCACCTCGTGCTGACGGCGCCTCGACGCGTGGGCAAGACCTCGCTGCTGATGGGCTTCGTCGGCCACGCGAAGGCCAATGGCTGGGGCGTCGTGTACGTCGACGTCCAGGGTGCCGACAGCGAGCTCGGCTTCATCGAGCGCATGGTGAAGGCCTTTCGTGACCTGCCCGATTCGGCGGTCGCAACGGCGATCAAGACCCGCGCAGTCAACGCCTTGAGTCGGATCGAATCTCTCAAGGTCGTCGGTGTCGAGGTGAAGGCGCGCGCCGACGAGCGCCCCCTCTGGCGTCGCGAGGGGGAGGAGCTGAAGGAGATCCTCGCGGGCCTTGCAGGCTCCAGGGGCCCGGGGTGGTTCGTGCTCGTGGACGAGCTCCCGGTGCTGGTGAAGCGGCTCGCCGACTCCGAAGGGGGAGCGCGGCGCGCGGACGAGTTTCTCTCCTGGTGTCGTGAGCTGCGGCTGTACACGCACGGCAAGAACGTGCGCTGGGTGCTGTGCGGTTCGATCGGACTCTTCGCCCTCGCCAACCGCCTCGGACTGACCAGAAACCGATCAAGCCCCCGCCTCGGAGTGGCAGCGACAGGCGGGGGTCCGCGCCGCTGCCAGGGATTGCTGGCGGTCGCTACGCGGGCCGCTTCTGGTTCTCG
>Ga0207969_100067_pt1 | contig 75427 bp, 59 predicted proteins | sample LakWasMet25_LOW6_2_FD_183869 | JGI IMG/M metagenome (GOLD analysis project Ga0207969, IMG submission 183869) | Freshwater sediment methanotrophic microbial communities from Lake Washington under simulated oxygen tension - Sediment Metagenome... | ecosystem: Environmental > Aquatic > Freshwater >...
ATCTTCCTCCGCCGCGTCGCCCCCTCCGGCGTGCTCACCTTCTCCCGCTGGTACGACCCGCGCCGGGTGAGCGAGACCGCCCGCCTCGTCGCCCTCGCCGTCGCCTCGCTCCACGACCGCGGCGTCGAGCGCCCCCGCGAGCACCTCGCCCTCCTCGCCGCCGGCAACGTCGCCACCATCCTGGTGAGCCCGGCTCCCTTCTCCGCCGCCGACATCGCCGCGCTCCACGACCTCGAGACCCGGCTGCGCTTCACCCTCCTCGTCACCCCCGACCGGCCGGTGACCGAGCCCCTGCTCGACGCCATCCTCCTTGCCCGCGACGACGCCGCCCTCGCCGCCGTCGGCCGCCCCCTCGGCCTGGACACCTCCGCCCCCACCGACGAGCGGCCGTTCTTCTTCCAGCTCCTCGCGCCAAGCGCGTGGCTCCACCCCATCGTCGCCCTCGAGCTCGCCCGCGGCAGCGGCGGCGTCATCGCAGGCAACGCGACGGCCATGTTCGAGCTGCTGGCCACCTTCGCCGTGGTGCTCCTCGTGGCCGCCTGGCTGCTCGGCCCGGCGCTGCTGCGCTCGGCCCGCGACCCCGAGCGCCCGCAGGGCCGCGCCCTCGTCTACTTCGGCGCCCTCGGCGCCGGCTACATGACCGCCGAGCTCGCCCTGGTGCAGCGCCTCCACGTCGTGCTCGGGCACCCCACCTACGCGCTCATCGTCGCCCTCGCCGGGATGCTCGTCGCCACCGGCGTCGGGGCCCTGCTCTCCCCGCGCGTGCTGCGCACCAACCGCCACGTCACCGTCGCCGCCGTCGCCGCCGCCGCCCTGCTCGCGGCGCTCCCCTACGCGGTGCTGCGCCCCCTCGCCAGGGCCACCCTGGAGGGCGCGCCGGTGCTGCGCTTCGGCGGCGCGGCGGCCTGCGCTGCGGTGGTGGGCCTCGTCCTCGGGCTCTTCTTCCCGGCGGGCCTGCGGGCGCTCCCGAAGCGCGAGGGCGCGGCGCTGGCGCTCGGGGTCAACGGCGCCACCAGCGTGCTCGGGTCGGTCTTCGCCACCACCCTCTCGGTGTGGTTCGGCATCCCCGCGACCTTCGCCGCCGCGGGCGTGCTCTACCTGGTCGCCGCATGGGCCTCGCCCTCGCGCTGGCGCGCCGTGTAGGGTCGCGGCCGTGCGAGACCAACTCGAGAGCCTCACCCTGGTGCTCGCGATCGGCGCCGCCGTCGCCACCGGCTCGAAGCGCCTGGGGGCCCCCTACAACGTCGCCCTCGTGGCCGTCGGTCTGCTGCTGGTCTTCGCCGACGTGCTGCCTCACGCCGAGCTCAGCTCCGACCTGGTGCTGGTGGCCTTCCTCCCGCTGCTGGTCTTCGAGGGGGCGCTCTTCGCCGACGCCGACAGCCTCCGCGAGGCCTCCCGCCCCATCCTCGCCCTCGCGCTGCCGGGCGTCGCGATCTCCCTGGTCGCCACCGCCACCGTCGCCACCTTCGTGCTGGGCCTGCCCTTCTCCGCGGCGCTGCTCCTCGGCGCGCTGCTCGCCATCACCGACACGGTGAGCGTGCTCCTCGCGTTTCGCAGCACCCGGGTGCCCAAGCGCCTCGCCGCGGTGATGGAGGGAGAGAGCCTCTTCAACGACGGCACCGCCCTGGTGCTGGTGAGCATCACGAGCGCGGCGCTGGCCACGGGGCACTTCGGCGTCGCCGCCACGGCCCGCTCGCTGCTGCTCGCCATCGTCGGCGGCGTCTCCGTGGGCGCCGCCTTCGGCGTGGTGGGAGGCGCCGTGCTCCGCCGCACGCCCGACCACCTCACCGGCGTCCTGGGCTCGGTGGTGCTCGTCTTCGCCACCTCGCTGACCGCCGAGCGCATCCACGCCTCGCCGGTCATCGCCGTCGTGGTCGCGGGCCTCGCCGTGGGGCGCGCCGCGCGCCGGGGCCTGGAGCCCTCCCGGGTGCTCGCCCTCCACGGCTTCTGGGAGGTCGCCGGCTTCGGGATCAACGTCCTGCTCTTCCTCCTCGTCGGGATGCAGATCGACGCCCGGATGCTGGTCTCCGAGTCGCGCTCGATCCTGCTGGCGGTGCTCGCGCTGCACGCCGGGCGCGCCATCGCGGTGTACGGCTGCTTCGCGCTGCTGCGGCTCATCCGGCGCGACGTGGTGCCCCTGCGCTGGCAGCACGCGATGGTCTTCGGCAACATCAAGGGCGCCCTCTCCATGGCCGCCGTGCTCGCCCTTCCGGCCGACCTCCCGCTGCGCCCGCGGCTCATCACCATCGTCTTCGGCGTCACCTTCGTGACCCTCATCTCCCAGGCCCTCCCCTTCCGCAGGGTGCTCTACGCCCTGGGCATCGCCGCCCGCGGCACCGACCGCTTCGACGTCGCCAGGGCGCGCCTCATCGCCGCGCGAAGGGGGCAGGCCGAGCTCGACGAGCTGCTGGAGACGGGCATCCTCTCGCGGCGCGACCACGCCGAGCGCCGGGCGAGCTTCCAGCGCGAGGTCATCGTGGCGGAGACCTCGCTGCGCACCCCGGCGGCCGACGCGACCGACGACGCGACCATCGACGGGGTCGTGCTGCTGGCGCAGAAGGTGGCCCTCGAGGACGCCGCCCGGAGAGGGCTCATCGAGGGCGACACCGCGGAGAGGGAGATCGCCGCGATCGACCGGCGGCTCATCAAGATCGGCGCCCACGAGGCGGCGCCGTCGGAGGCGGAGGAGGACTGATGCGGATCCTGATCGCGGGCGCGGGGCGTGGCGGGCTGAGCCTGGCGGTGTACCTCCAGGGGCAGGGCCACTCCGTGACCATCCTCGAGCGCGACCCGCTCATCACGCGACGGGCCTTCGAGCAGCACGGCATCGTGGCGCTGGAGGGCGACGCGACGGACGTGGGCATCCTGCGGCAGGCCGACCCGAGCCGGGCCGACGTGGTGCTGGCGATGCTCCACCGGGACGCGGACAACCTGGCGGTGGCCTCCCTCGCCCGGCTGCTCGGGGCCACCCGGGTGATGGTGCGCATGCGAGACCCGGAGTACCGGGCGGTCTACCTGGCCGCCGGGGTCCAGCAGATACTCTCGGAGACGGAGGTGCTGGTCGGGGCGCTGGCGACGGCCATCGAGTTCGAGGCCGTGCGGCACTCGATGGTGCTGGGCGCGGGCGAGTCCATCGCCATCGAGATCGTGGTGCCCGAGGACGCCGCGGTGGTGGGGCGCGCGGTGAGCGAGGTCGCCGCCGACGCGGGCTTCCCGGGCTCGTGCGTCATCGCCGGCATGACCCTCGACGGGGCCGTGAAGGCGCCCCGCGGCGCCACCGTCATCGAGCGAGGCACCCAGCTCCTCATCGTCTCCGCCCGCGCCGACCTGTCGAGGACCATCGGGTTCTTCCTCTCGCCCGCCGCGAAGAAGTAACGGCCCCCGGCCCCGCTACCGGCTCGCCCGCGGCGCCGCCCCGCGACGGGCGTGCGGTCGGCGGAGGTTGAGCGGCGCGCCGCGCAGCGCCTCGTCTCCACGCGGCGTCACGAACTGGTCGAGGTTGAGGATCGCGAAGGGCGCCTCGCCCCGCGCCACGAGCTCGGCGTTGCGGCGCGCGACCACCTGCATGATCAGGGGGAAGGCCCGCACGCTCCACGGCCGGGTGTCGTGCATCAGCACCACGCCGCCGTAAGGGTGCTCCAGGAGCTCCCGGCGAAAGCGGTCCTGCACGGCCTCCGCGGAGGTGACCTCCCAGTCGTGGGTGTCGATCATCCAGTAGGCCGGGGTGAGGTTGCGCGCGGCGACGGCGCCGAGGCTGCGCGGCGCGGTGAGCAGCCCGAAGGGGGCGCGCATGAGCTCCGGGCGGCGGCCGGTGGTGCGCTCGACGATGTCTCCGGTGCGGTCGATCTCGTAGGCGATCTGCGAGGGCCGGAGGTTGCCCAGCACCACGTGGTGGTAGGTGTGGTTGCCCAGCAGGTGGCCGCGGCGGACGATCTCCCTCAGCAGCCCTCGCTGCGCACGGTGGTGGGGCTGCTCGCCGTCGATGCGGTGGCCCACGACGAAGAAGGTCGCGCGGACGCGGTGCGCGTCGAGCATGTCGAGCAGGCGCGGCGTCGTGCGGATCTCCGGCCCGTCGTCGAAGGTGAACGCGAGGCAGCGGCGGAAGCGCGGCGGGCAGCGGCCGTCGATGTGCTGGCCGCCCAGCAGCGAGCGGCGAGCGCGCGCGACGGGCGTCGCCTGCGAGGGGGCGGCGGCGGAGAGGAGGGAGAGGAGGAGGGCTGCGGCGAGGCGGGGGACGCTCACGGGGAGAGACGCTAGGCGCTCACCCCGTGGGACCGGGAGTTTCTGGCGGGATCGCTCAGGGAGCCGTGACGCCGATGGTCAGGTAGTAGGCGGGGATCGGGGTGCCCTCGCCGCCCATCTCGGCGTACGGCGACACGCAGAAGGTGTAGGTGCCCGCGGCGACGCGGAGGAGCGCCGGGGTGCTCGCGCTGTTGAGGCGCGAGCAGAGGGTGCCCATGGCCACGTCGTCGTTCTCGGCGATCGGCATGGCGCTGCCCTGGCGGTAGGCGCGCAGGACGGTGTCCTCGCCCTCGCCGAGGTTGCAGGTGCCGTTGGCGTCGGTGGTCTCGGCGAAGAGGGAGGCGCCCGCCGGGACGGTGACGGAGTAGCAGTCGACGTCGGTGCCGGGCGTGATCGCGCCGCGGAAGATGGTGGTCCGGGTGACCGGCGCCTGCGGGGCGGCGGGGGTGTTGTTGGGCTCGGACTCCATGCTCGGGAGCGTGCAGTAGCGAGCGTTCATCGGGGCGCCGGCGTCGGCCGCCACGCCCGCGTCGGAGCCCGTGGGGGCCGACGTCAGGAAGTTGGGGCAGAAACCCATGCTGGCGCAGACCGCGGTGGCGCCGCAGGTCTCGCCGATGGCGGCGGTGCGGCGGCAGATGCCGCGCGAGGCCATGCTCGGAGCGGCCACGGAGCAGGAGAAGGCGCCGTCGCAGAAGGGAGCGGCGGTGCGGCAGGCGGCGCCCGGGGCGGTGCCGTCGGCGGTGCAGACGCCGGAGTTCATCGCGGTGGCGCCGACGCAGACGGAGCCGGTGGCGCAGACCGAGCCCACGGGGCAGGGCATGCCGATGGCGATCGGAGGCGCTTCGCGCACGGTGAGCTCGAAGGCGCCGGTCGCGGCGCCCTTGGGCTGGGCGCCCCAGCCGCCCACCACGATGTAGACCGTCTGGCCCATGGTGAGCGGGACGCTGGTGCGCGCGGTGGAGAGCAGGTTGCCCGAGCCCACGTCGTCGTTGCAGGCCAGCGGCTGCGCGGTCGCCGAGCAGGCGCCGAGCACGGCGATGACGGTGTCGAACTCGTCGGTGCCGGGGTTGGCGGTGGAGGCCGTCAGCACGCCGCCGGTGCGCGCGGTGTAGCGGTAGACCACCGCGCCGCCCTTGGAGCCGTCGCCGCCGGAGGTGGCGCCGAGGCAGCCGCCCTCGGCCGCGAGGCCCAGGTTGCCGATCTGCACCGCGGGGGCGTCGGAGTTGTCGCCCATCACGTGGATCGCGCCGTCGGCGCCGGGCGTCATCGATGAGATGTCGATCGCCGCGCCACAGGCGGCGGCCACCAGGTTGCCCGCGTCGACGCGCGGGACGTCGGTGCGCGGAACGTCCGTGCGCGGCGCGTCGGTGGCGCCGCCGTCGGTGCCGCCCATGTCCGTCGTCACGCCCATGTCGGTGGTGACTCCGGCGTCGGTGCCGGGGTTGTTACCGCCGTCGCTGCTGCAAGCGGCCAGGAGTCCGGTCGCGAGCATCGTCGCGAGCATTCCACGCAAGTTGGTCTTCACTGAGAACCTCCGAAGGGTTATCCGGTCGGTGTTCGCTTCGAATCCCGACCAAAGGAGCGGAGTCCCTTCGCACACGGCGCCCCCGACCGTCAACGGGAGCGCCCACGGCGCGCAGGTCACTCCACGGTGAGGTCGAGCCGGCAGCCGCTGCTGCCCCCGTGGCCGTCGCGGATGAAGAACCAGAGCGACTGCGCCCCCGGGTGGTCGGAGGGCAGCCACACGTTGTCCCTCGTGGGCGAGCGGGTGAGCCCTCGGCCCAGCTCGCCGTTGGTCGCGTACCACGAGTAGAACGCCTGCTCGGAGCGCTCCTCGAAGGCCCCCACGGTGGTGAGCACGGTGTAGCGCTCCAGCCACGCCTCGGCGGGGTCAGGGGTGAGGGTCACGTTGCGGGCGCGCGGCACCCGGATCCCATCCCCCTCCTCCGGGACGCAGACGTCCCCGCCGGTCGCGGGCACCGACACCCAGCGGGTGTTGACCCTCACCCTCGGCGGCGGCGGGTTGGCGTTGGGCCGCGGGTTGAGCGACACCACCACGCGCTTGTACCCGTTGAGCGTGCGGCCGTCGGCCTCGACGGTGAGCCCGATCCCGACGATCACCCCCACGTCGCGGATGAAGCGCTCCACCAGCTCTCGCGGCGCCCGCTCTCCGAGGCGAGACACGATCGCCTCGAGGTCGACGCTCTCCCTCGGGATGGTCAGCGTCGCCTCGGCGCCGCTCCCCAGCGGGATGCGCAGGCCCGCGTCGCCGGTGCAGCCCTGCTCGCCGGTCCCGGTGCCGAAGCCCCCGATGCCGCTGAAGGGGTCCGCCGCGGTGCACGCCACCCAGCGGTAGGTCACAGGACCGCGGCTGCCTCCGATGACGGCGCGCAGCCGCACCGTCCCGCCGGGAGCGAGCTCCGGGGGGTCGGCCACGATGTCGAGGATGCGCGGCGAGACCACCAGCTCCTTCGGGTCGAGGTCGCCGATGCACCCCAGCGCGAGCGCCGCGCACAGCGCCCCCCAGCGCGTGACTCTTACGGGCATCAGTATTCCCCCGTGAGCCCGAGGGCCGGCAGGATGGGCAGCCCGGGGAAGGCGGTGCGCGCCGCGTAGTCGTACTGGTAGAGCCAGTTCTCGACGTTCTGCGCGAAGTACACGTTGATCACGTCGAGGTAGGCCGACATGCGCCACGGCCCCCAGCGGAAGCGGTAGTCCACCCGCACGTCGAGCTGGTGGTAGAGGGGTAGCCGCTCGGTGTCCGAGCCGTCGTTGACGCGCGGCGGGTTGAGCGCGCGGTGGCGGTCGATGTCGGCGTCGTAGAAGGCCCCGGTGACGCGGCGACGCGGGGCGCCGGAGGCGAGCTGGAAGCGCCCGCCGACGCGCCAGCGGGAGTTGATGTCCCAGGAGAGCGCGACGTTGAGCACGTGCGTCTGGTCGAAGTTGAAGGGCACCACGGTGCCGTCGCCGACGTAGCGCTCGCTGCGGGAGAGCGTGTACGAGACCCAGCCGTAGACGCCGCGGTCGAGGCGACGGCGGACGAGCACCTCGAGGCCGTAGGCGCGGCCCTCGCCGTCGTCGACGATGGGCACCCGCTGCGGCCCGTCGGGGGTGGCGATCACGTCGGCGGAGTTGCGGATCAGCCGGTACATCCGGGAGAAGTAGCCGGTGAAGCGGGTCTCGATGCTGCCCGGGAGGTTGAGCTCGACGCCCGCGGAGGTCTGCCACGAGCGCTGCGGCCGGAGCCTCGGGTTCTGCACGCCGGGGACGAGGTTGAAGAAGGGCGGCTGCTGGTGGAAGAAGCCGGAGGCGAGGTTGGCCACCACGCGCTCGTGGAGGCGCACGCGCAGCACCGCGCGGGGGTCGACCACGGTGGTGTCGACGAAGGCGTACTTCAGCCGGTCGATGCGGAGCCCGGCGGTGAACTCCACGGGCCCGGCGCGCAGCACCTCCTCGACCCAGCCGGCGATGCTGAGCTGGGTGATGCGCGGGCTGAACGCGAGCACCACCGGGTCGAAGGCGGGCGGAGGGACGCTGCCGATGTTGTTGAACAGCGGCACCTGAAGGTCGGCGTTGAAGAGGATGGTGAGGGCGTCGAAGCCGACGCTGGTGGTGAGGTGCCGGCCCGTGGGGACGCGCAGCGTGGCGCGCTCTCCCAGGATGAAGCCCGTGGAGGCGAAGGACTGGTCCTGCTGGCCGGGCACCTGGTTGGTGAAGGCCGTGTCGTCGACGCCGACGGTGCCGGCGAGGGTGAGCTGCGCCCGGCCGGGGAGGCCGTAGTCCCAGCGGCCGATGAGCCGGTGGAAGGTGTACGCGAGCTCGGACTGCTGCTCCGAGGCGGTCTGCCCGACGCCCGCGGCGGCCGCGCGGGAGAAGGTGTCGTTGGAGCCGAAGGCGAAGAGGGAGAGCTTGCTGCGGGCGCTGAAGCGGTAGTCCGCGCGCACCTGGTAGTCGGTGTACTGGAGCGAGACGCCGTCGACGATGAGCGGGACGATGAGCTCGAGGTAGCTGCGGCGCACCGCGAAGGCGATCGAGCCGCGGCCGTGGTCGAAGGGCACCACCGCGAGGGCGCTCGCGCGCAGCACGTCGACGCTGAACTCCAGGAAGGGCCGAGTGCTGGGCGGCGGCCTGGTCTCCAGGGAGATCACTCCGGCGGAGAAGCGGCCGTACTGGAGCGGATAGCCGCCTGGGAAGAAGTCGAGCTGGCCGACGAGGCGGGAGGAGATCACCGCGGGGCCCGCGCCGAAGTGATAGAGCAGCGGGACGGGGAAGCCGTCGATGAAGAAGCCGGTGTTCTCGAAGGAGGCGCCGCGCACCACGAAGAACCCGAGGCCGAAGGGAGTGCGAGCGACGCCTGGCATCGAGGCGACCACGCGGGTGGGCTCGCCGAGGGTCCCGGGGACGGTGGTGAGCTCCTCGCCGCGGAGGCTGAAGGTCGTGGCCGCGCCGGACTGACGGCGGGTGCGGATGGTGGCCTCGCCGGACTCGGCTTCGCCCGACGGTGCAGCGGCGGGAGGGCTCACCGGAGCCGCGGCGGCGGGAGCGGTGACCGGGGGCGCGCTGGTGGGCGAGACGACGAGGTCGGCGGTGTCGCCCTCGTAGGGGTTGCGGGGGATCACAGAGCGCGCAGGGGTCCGCAGCCGGAAGCGGAAGCGCATGCGCGCGGGCATCGCCCGGCCGCCCTGCTCGGCGGGCTCGAAGACCATGCGAGAGGCGGCCTCGAGCACGGCGGCGTCGAGGTCGGGGCGCAGGCCCTCGAGCACCACGACGTCCTGCACGCGGCCCTCGGCGCTGACGGTGAACTCGAGGCGCACCGAGGCCCCGGAGGGGAGCGAGTCGTCGTCGGGGAGCGAGACCTCCGGGGCGGACACCAGCCGAGGCGCGTGGTCGACCGCGCGGGCGACGGAGGGGGCCGCCGCCGCGGAGAGGGCGACCAGCAGGGCGCGGCGTACGGTCAGGTCCATCCCGACACCTTCACGGGGCTGAGGCGGGCGACGGTCGCCCGCTCGACCAGGTTACCCGGCTCGGAGGGCACCAGCGCGCCGTCGCGCGCGGCGAAGACCAGCACCACCGGGGCGGCCTCGGGCGTGTAGGCGAGCTGCACCAGCAGGTCGCGCTCGAAGAGCCGACACTGCTTCTCGCAGCAGTAGAAGGGCTCCCTCACCCGGTAGACGCCCTCGGGCGCGAGGGGGTCGAGGGTGCGCGACCAGCGCGTCGAGGGGATGGCCGCGCCGACCGCGCCGAACTGCGCGCGGTGCTGGATCCAGCCCGTGGGGAGGAAGACCCCGGGGCCGCGGTCGCCGTGGTTGTGGAAGGAGACGAGGCGCCCCGGGGGAATGTCACCCAGCGCGGCGGTGGTGCGGTAGAGCCCGCACGGCGGGAGGGGACCCGCGTCGGGCTCCGCCGGGGTCATTCGCTCGCAGCACCCTCTTCCGAGAAGAGCATCTCGACGTCGGCGCGGGTGAGGCCCTTCATGCTGACGTTCTCCTCGGCGCCCAGCACGCTGGAGACGAGCTCCCGCTTCTTGGCGCCGAGCTGCATGATCTTCTCCTCGATGGTCTGCCGCGCGATGAGCCGGTACGCGGTGACCACGCGGGTCTGTCCGATGCGGTGCGCGCGGTCGGTGGCCTGGTCTTCCACGGCGGGATTCCACCACGGATCGAAGTGGACCACCGTGTCCGCGCCGGTGAGGTTGAGCCCCGAGCCGCCCGCCTTGAGCGAGATCAGGAACACCGGCACCGACTCGTTGCGGTTGAAGTGGTCGACCTTGTCCTGGCGGTCCTTGGTGGAGCCGTCGAGGTACTCGTAGGCGACGCCGTCGCGCTCGAGTGCCTTGCGGATGAGCGAGAGCATCTCGACGAACTGCGAGAACACCAGCGTGCGGTGACCCGACTGGATCGCCTCCTGGATGATCTCCCGCAGCGCGTCGAGCTTGCCGGCGTCCTCGTCCTTGAAGTCCCCGGGCACCTTCAAGAGCCGCGGGTCGCACGCCGCCTGACGCAGCCTCGTGAGCCCCGCCAGGATCATGATCTGGCTCTTGCCGATGCCCACGCGGTCGATCTCGCCGAACACGTTGGCCCGCACCTGCCCCAGCACCTGCTGGTAGAGGGCGCGCTGCGGCACCGGGAGGTCGACCTCGCGCTCGACGACGATGCGCTCGGGGAGGTCCTTGGCGACCTCGGTCTTGGTGCGGCGCAGCACCAGCGGGCGGATCACCCCGCGCAGCCGGCGGATGGCCTCCGCGTCGCCGCGGTCGATGGGCCGGGCGTAGCGCTCCTCGAAGGTCGCGAGGTCGCCCAGCATCCCCGGCGAGAGGAAGTCGAAGATCGACCAGATCTCCGAGAGGCGGTTCTCGATGGGCGTTCCGGTGAGGGCCAGCCGTCGCTGCGAGCGCAGCCGCTTGGCCGCGCGCGCGGTCGCCGAGAGCGGGTTCTTGATGTTCTGCGCCTCGTCGAGGATGGCGTACGCGAACTCGTACCGCTGCAGGAACTCCTCGTCCCGGCGCAGCAGCGCGTAGCTGGTGATGACGATGTCCGCGCTGTCGAGCTCGTGCAGCCGCTTCTCGCGGTCGGGGCCCGTCCAGGCCACCGCGCGAAGCGACGGCGCGAAGCGGCTGACCTCGCGGAGCCAGTTGGTGACCACCGAGGTCGGCGCCACCACCAGGGTGAGCGGCGCGCGCTTCGGCGGATCCTTCACGACGGTCACGACCGGCGTCGGGGCGGTGGCCTCCGGGGCGGCCTCCTCGACAACCTTCTTGGTGGCCTTCTTGGGCTTCACGGCCTTGGCGGGCTCGGGCTCCGCGGCCTTCTTCTTGACGACCTTCTTGACCTTCGCGGGCTTCGCGGCCTCCAGCTCGGTGGCCACCGGCGCCAGCGCCGCGGCGGCGGCGTCGAGGGTGCGCTGGTGCTCCTCCTTCAGCCAGGCCAGAAGCGTCAGGGTCTGGAGCGTCTTGCCGAGACCCATGTCGTCGGCCAGCACCCCGCCGGTCTTCGCCCGGTGCAGGAACACCAGCCACGAGAACCCTTCGATCTGGTAGGGCCGCATCGTGGCGTGGAGCGACTTCGGCTGCGCCACCTGCTCGACCATGCCGTGGTCGGCGAGCCTCGCGAGGAGGTCCTTCGCCGCGGGCTCGACGCGCGCGCCGGGGAGCAGCCGCAGGAGGTCCTGCACCCGCCCCGCCTGAGAGAGCGGGATGTGCTGCCTACCCTGGGCGAAGATCTCCGCCATGCGCAGCAGCACCTCGTCCACCTGCTCGCGCGACACCGGCGCGAAGGTGCCGTCTTCGAGGCGCACCAGCCGCCGACCCTCGAGCAGCGCGCGGCGCAGGTCTTCCTCGTTGACCTTGCTGCCCTCGCTCACGAACTCCACGTCGAGCGAGAGCCAGTCCACGCCAGATCCCACGCGCGCCCTCGGGGTGATGGGCGTGTCGCGCACCTGCACGTGCATCAGGTCGTCGGGGATGAACCGGTCCCAGTCGTCGGGCAGCGAGCCGACGCCCTCCATCCAGAACGACACGGCCTTGTCGCCGCTCGCCTCGAACCACCCGGAGTGCTCCTCCGGCAGCCCGAGGCCCAGCTCGAAGAGCCGGTCGGCGGCCATGCGCTCGGCGCCGATGTCCCGGCGGATCACCCGGGGCTTCGCCCAGCCCTCGTCCTCGCTGACCGTCTTCGGCGGCGGAATGATCGCGAGCGGCGGCGGCAGGTCGGCCGGCGGCACGTCGAGCTCCACGTCGCCGTAGCAGGCCCGGAGCGTCGCGCGCACCTTGCTGAGGTCACCCTCCGCGCGGAGCATGAAGGTCGGCGTGATGTCCACCAGCGTGGCCACCGTCGACAGGTCGGGAAGCTCGGTGCCAAGCGCCAGCGCCACCTTGGGGACGATCTCGCCCAGCAGCCGACCGAGGTCCTCCACCGGGTGGAGGATCATCGGGGCGCGGGAGAGCCGCTCGAGCCACGCGGGCGTGACGCTGTCGGCCACCGTGCGGGCGATGCCCTGCACCGTGTCCACCTGCCAGGTCGGGGTGCCCTCGAACCAGAGGCCCTGACCCCCGCCGTACTTCCGGCCGTCGCTCTTGCGCTCGAAGACCACCTTCGCGCGAACGCTCGACGCCCCGGCGGACTCCAGCTCCATCTTCGGGATGAGCGGGTCGTCCACGAAGCGGAGCTCCATCAGCGTCGGCTCGATGAGCACGCGCCGCCCTCGCAGCAGCGTCAGGAGCTCCGCGGCGTCCTCGCCACGAAGCTCCACCGCCGCCTGGCGGGCGCCCCGCGCGTTGCGAGAGAGCACCCGGAGGATCGACCGGTGCGGGCTCATCGACGGGCCCAGCGCCTCGAGCGCCGCGTCGGGCGTCATGGCCGTGCGCGACTCGGCGTTGAAGGCCGTCACCGCGATCGCCATCGGGCGGAGCTGCAGCCGGTACTCGAACTCCGGCGCGCGCCGCGGGTCCGTCGGCGGGAGCCACACCTGCCAGTTCATCCGGCTCTCGCCGGAGATCACCGTGCCCGGCGCCGTGGGCAGCGTCGAGACCGCCGGCGTCACGCTCCCCACGAGCCGCGACCCGCTGCGGTCGAGCACCACCACCTCGCGCGGGTGCTCGCTCTCTCCCCGGTGCGGGCGTCGCCCCTTCACCTTGCGGCGGTCGGCCTCCTCGCGCGTGTGCTGCGCCTGCGCTACCTGCGCGGCCTGCTGCATCGCCGCCTCGCGCAGCGGCTTCATTCGGTCGCGGAGGGCGACCAGCAGCGCCGCGACGTGCTTGCAGTGACGCTCAGGGCCGCGCCACGCCGGGCAGGTGCAGGCGGAGGTGAAGGTGCCCAGCTCGGACACGTCGACGCGCACCTCGTAGGGCTCCGCGGCGCGGCCGTGCACCCGACCCGAGGCGGCCCAGCCGTCGATGGACGACTCCAGCACGTGGCCCCGGCGCGCGTAGCCGCGACCCTTCTGGTAGGCGTTCATCCCGACGGTGCGGGAGAGCAGCCGCTCGCTCATGCGGGCGATGGCCAGCGTCGCCGGGGTCTGCGGCAGCACGCCGCCGTCCTGGGGTTCGTCCCCGCGAGGGATCTCCGGCAGCGCGTCGCCGTCGTCGCCGTCGTCGTCGGGTGACTCCGGGGGCTCGTCCAGCCCGAAATCGTCGTCCCGCGTCAGCTCGTCGCCCTCTTCCTGCTTCGGGTCTTTCGGACCGAGATTCGTCACCGACTTCGCTCCCGTTCAGCGGTCTCCGCATGGGAGGCGCCCCGCGGCGTCACTGCGCCCGGTGCCCCTCGTTGCTCCCATGCGCCCGTGGACGCAATGGCACTCTCCGTGGATTCGACCCTTGCGCGCGACCGATCGCCTTCTTCAAGGCATCGCCGGTCACCCGCGCGACCTCACCACGTCTTCCCCACCCGTCTAGCACAGCCCCGCGCCACACAAAACCCATCTACCGACCGGCCCCCTGCTCAGACGCCCTCCGGCCTCGGCGCAGCCCCGATCACGAAGACCCCCACCGGCGAGGCCACCACCAGCGAGACGCTCCCTGCGTAGAGGAAATCCCTCGCGAACTGCACCCTCACCTGGCTGGCCTCGACCACCGCCCCGACCGCACCGTGCAGGGGGAAGGTCCCCAGCCGGTGGCCGTCGTTGGCCGAGTAGACCTCCAGCGTGGCGTCGGGCGTCGTGGCCCGGGTGAGCGCGATGTCGGGGTAGCCGTCGCGCGCCAGGTCGGGCGCGTAGAGGGCCGACGCGCCGAAGCCCGTGGTGGGCTCGGAGCCCTGCGCGGTCACCGCGGTGATCTCCCGCCCGGTGCGGCCGGACACGAGGCGCAGCCGACCGTCCGCCGCCGAGGAGACCAGCAGGTCGGCCGCCTCGTCGCCGTCCAGGTCGGGGCCCGCGCTGAGCGACTGGGTGGCGCTGCCGGGGAGGCAGAAGGCCGTGTCCCACCGGGGCGTCCCGGTGGCGCCGGAGAGCACCGTCACGCAGCGCTGGCCGTCGCGCAGCATGCCCATGGCGACCTCCTCGACGCCGTCGCCGTCGAGGTCGCTGGTGACCACGAGGCCGAAGTCCCTGGGCTCCGCGGGGCGCAGCGACGCCGGCAGCCGCCACGCCACGCGGCCGCTCTGCAGCCCTATGGCCATCAGCGTCGGGGCCCCGGACTCGCTCGACACGAAGACCACCACGCCGGGCTCCGGGCGTCCCCGCAGCGGCAGGGAGATCGGCCCCGCGAGGCCCCAGGCGCCCGGCAGGGCCAGGCGACGCAGCAGCGCCCCGCGGCGCGAGCCCACCACCAGGAGCCCGCTGCGGGTGCGGTCGGCGGCCACCACGTCGGCGGCGCCGTCGCCGTCGAGGTCGGGCACCAGCGCGACGTCCTGGCTCTCGCAGCGCGCGGGCACGCGGACCTCGACCAGCGGCGCCGTCACCCCGCCGCGGTGCATGAACACCCTCCCCTCGACGCAGCTCGCGAAGCCGCGGGGGTGCGCCGCCCCGAGCGACGAGGCGGTGGTCAGGTGGGACACGAAGGCCTGCGTCGAGCGCCCGTCGAGGCCCGCCGGTAGCGCCAGGTGAAACTGCTCCCCGAACTCCGTCGGCGACTGCGTCTCGCTCTGCGGGCTCCACGCGGTCGCCCCGTCGCCAGCCGCCCCGGCGGCGTCGGCCGCCACGGGCTGCGGGTGCAGGGGCTCGGGCTCCAGCGCGCGCACCCGCTCGATGCGCGGCGGCGTCGAGGGCCCCTGCATCGAGCGCCAGCCCAGGTACGCGAAGCCCGCGGTGACCGGCAGCACCAGGGCCAGCGCCGCGGCCACGCTCATGCCCCGGGGGCGCTTCTCGCGCTTCACGTGGGTGCGGTCGATGGACTTCGCCTCGAGCGCGGTGTGAACCTGCGAGTCGCGCCACGGGATCGGCGGCTCGACGGCCTCCGGGGCGGGGCCCGGAACGATGCCAGCGCCGCGGGCGACCGGAGGCGCGGCGACCTTGCCTGCGGGCGGGGGGCCGAGGCTGTCGAGGTCGAAGCCGCTGATGGGGCGCTCGGGAGGGGCCTTCGACGAGGCGGGAGGCATGGACGGAGGGGCCAGCGAGGCGGAGAGCGGAGGGCGGTGCGTGGGCCCTGCGCCGGAGACCTGCTCGATGGCCGCGGGGGGTCGGCTGGTGGCGGGCGCCGGGCCCTTGGACGAGCGGCGGGAGAGGTCGGCCACGAGGTCGTCGAGGTCGAAGTCGTCGGCGTGTGCCGGGCCGGGAGGGCGAGCCGTGGGGAGCGGGGCGACGGAGCGGCTCACGGGCGAGCCAAGCGGGGCGGAGTCGGCGACCGCGGACTCCAGCGCCACGCGCATCGCGTCGGCGTCGGTGTAGCGGCCGCTCGGCCGGCGGTCGAGGGCGCGGCGCAGCACCTCCAGCACCGCCGGGGGGAGGCTGTCGGAGAGGCGCACGACGCCGGCCCGGACGGAGGCGAGGCGCGTGGTGTCGTCGCCCGCGAAGGGCAGCACCCCGGCCGCCAGCCGGTGGAACATCACCCCCGCCGCCCACACGTCGCTCTCCGCGGTGGCGTCTCCGCCGTCCCACTGCTCGGGCGCGGCGTACTCGCCTCCGATCGGGGCGCTGGCGGGGCCGGAGCGCTCCCTCAGCTCTCCCTCGCGAGCGAACTCGGCGAGCTGCCCTCCGGGGATCAGCCGCGCCCGAAGCCGGCCGTCGTCTGCGACGAAGAGGGTGACGTCCCTTGGCGAGACCGCGCGGTGCGCCAGCCGGCGGGAGTGCAGCACGCCGAGGGCGCTGAGCACGTCGGAGACGAGGGCGGCGGCGACGTGGAGGTTGAAGGCCCCCTGGCGCTCAAGGCGGCGGGCGAGGGTGTCGTCGCCGTACCACGGGGTCACGCCGTAGACGCCGCCTCGGGCCTCGACGGCGAGGTCGAGCAGGGCGCCGACGCGGGGGTGGCGCAGCTCGCGCAGCTCGGCCCCCTCGGTGACGATGCGCTGCATCGCCCGCGGGGAATGGCTCCCTGCGGGGAAGTACAGCACCATCACGGGCTGCTCGTTGCCCACCATGGAGGCGCACCACGCCTCGGGGGCGTTGGACACCGGCGCCAGGGAGGCGAGGACGTACCGATCCGCGAGGATCGTCCCGACGGAGAGCGTCGATGCGGACATGCAGCCCGCATTGGTACAACCAAACGCCTTCGCGTCACCACCCGTCGATGTGCTTGACCGCGGCTGCCTACACCCGTTCACTCCGTAGGCAGCCCCTGCCCTCATGCCTACGACCTTACTGCGCGATCAAGTGTTGGCACCGAGTCGCGTCGGCGAGGTGATCCACGGCCAGTGGAGGCTGCTGGCGCGGCTCGGCGGCGGTGGGATGGGCGAGGTCTACCGCGCGGAGCACGTGACCGACGGGCGCGTGGTGGCGGTCAAGCTGCTGCGCCCGGAGCTGGCGTCGAGCGCGATGCACGCGCGCCGGGTGCTGCGCGAGGGGCAGACCGCGGCGCTGGTGAGCCACCCCAACATCGTGCGCATCGAGGACCTCGGCATCGACGAGCAGGGCGTCGCCTACCTGGTGCAGGAGTTCCTGGATGGGATCGACCTCGCGACCTACGCGCAGTACCGCCGGGGCCCGGTGCCAGCGAGGGACCTCATCCCGCTGATGCTCCCCATCTTCGACGCGCTGGGCGCGCTGCACGACGCGGGCGTGGTGCACCGCGACCTCAAGCCCGAGAACATCTTCCTGGTGCGCGACGGCTCCGGCTGGTCTCCGCGGCTGCTTGATTTCGGCCTCGCGGTGATCGTCGACCACCTCGACGACGCCCCCCTCTCCCCGACCTCCAGCGTGGCGCTCGGGTCGCCCGCGTACATGTCCCCGGAGCAGTTTCGGGACACGCACCACCTCACCGCCCGCTCTGACCTCTGGTCCCTCGGGGTGATGCTCTACGAGCTGCTGAGCGGCGTGATGCCCTTCGCGGGTGACAGCGTCGCCGAGCTGGCCCGGGCCGTGGCCGACGAGGACCCCATCCCGCTCGATCGCCGCGTGCCGGGCATCCCCTCCGCCCTCGCCGCCGCCGTGATGCGCTGCCTCGAGAAGCACCCCGACGACCGCCCCGCCTCGGTGCGCGAGCTCATGGCGGTGCTGAGCGAGGTGCACCCCACCCTGCCCCCGCCCGTCGCCGAGGGGGACCTCGCCCCCACCGAGCGCCACTCGGCCTTCCCCCCGAAGGCCGTGGCTCCGATCACGCCAGCCCCGGAGCCCCCGGCTCCCGTCGTCGACGCGACGCCACCGGCGACGGAGGTCGCGACCGCAGGAGCACCCCGCCTCTCGGCGATGGTGCTCGGGGCGGTGGTGCTGGTGCTGGTGATCGTGGGCTGGTGGCTTCGCTCAGGGCGCTAAGCCAGAGCCCGTCAGAAGAGGGCGATCTGCCCGAGGCCCACGCGCTGGCCGAAGTCGGCCTCGCTCAGGATCTCCAGCGCGCTCGCGGAGCCCTGCATCTTGCGCGCGGCGGTGAGCTTGTCGCCCGCCTTCCCCTTCGCCCCGACGACCACCAGGGTGGTCTGCGCGTCGACCTGGTCGACGACCTCGCCGCCCAGCTCGTTGAGCTTCCTCGTCGCGTCGGCCAGCGAGTAGCTCCCCAGCGTCCCTGCGAAGGCCACGCGAGCCCCCGCCATCGTGCGCAGCGCCGGAGCAGTCTGCACAGGGGCAGAAGCAGTCTGCATCGGGGTCGAGACGGTCTGCATCGGGGTCGAAACAGTCTGCATCGGCTCCAAAACAGTCTGCATCGGGGTCGGAGCAGCCTGCATCGGGGCCGGAGGGCCCTGCACCGCCCCTGCGACGGCCGCGAGCGCCTGCGCGTCGTCGACCATGGAGAGGAAGTCGGTCTCGCTGATGATCTTCAGCGTGGAGCCCGCGGCCACGAGCTTGTCGGCGGCCTTCTCCTTGGTGGACTTCTCGCCGGGCTTCTTCAGGTCGCCCACGACCAGGTAGGTGAGGGCCTTGTTCACGGCGTCGAGGGCGGTGCCGCCCATGCTGGCGACCTGCGCCTCGGCCCCCTTGCGATCGAGCGTCTGCATCTTGCCGGTGAACACGAAGGTCATGCCCGCGAAGGCGTTGCCCGCAGCGCCCGCAGCGCCCGCAGCAGCGCCCGCGGAGGGGGACAGCGGCGCGCTGATGGTCACGTGCTGCCGAAGGTCCTTGATGAGGTCGGCGTTGTCCTTGAGCCCCTGGATGACGTTGTGCGCGATCACCGCGCCGATGCCGTGCACCTGCGAGAACTCCGCCTCGGTCACCGCGAGCACCGCGTCGAGGGTCTGGTACTTGTCCGAGAGGATCTTGGAGACGTTCTTCCCGAGGTCGGGGATGCCGAGGGCGCGCAGGAAGGTCGCCAGGTCGAGGGTGCGCTTCTTGTCGACCTCCTTCACCAGCTTCTGGGCCACCTTGTCGCCGCAGCGGTCGAGGCTCGCGAGGTCCGTGGCCTTGAGCGTGTAGAAGTCCTTCACGCTGCGCAGGAAGCCCGCGTCGAAGGCCTGCTGCAGGATCGTGTCGCCGAAGCCCAGCATGTCGGCGCTGGCGGAGAAGTGCCCGAGCATCCCGATCTGCACCCCTCGGCAGGTCTTCGGCGCGGTGCAGAAGAGGAAGTCGTCGCGCATCTCCGTGGGCGCCCCGCACTCCGGGCACGCGGGGGGGAGCACCACCGGCGAGTCGCCTGCCTTGGAGACGAACTCCACGTTGGGGATCACCCCCCCGCGACGCATCATCACCACCTCGGCCCCGAGGCTGAGCCCCAGCTTGGTGATGAAGCCCGGGTGGTGGAGCGACGCGCGGGTGACCGTCACCCCGGAGAGCGAGACCGGGTCGACCACGGCCACCGGGGTGATCGCGCCGGTGCGAGCGACGCTCCACTCCACCGCCCTCAGCACCGAGGTCCCGGAGTCGCCCTGGAACTTGTACGCGAGCGCGAAGCGGGGGTGGTGCGCGGTGGAGCCGAGGCGGTCCTGCTCGTCGTTGCGGTTGGTCTTGAAGACCACGCCGTCGATCTCGTAGTCGAGCGACGGTCGAAGGGCGGCCATGCGCTGGTAGGCCGCGCGCAGGTCGGCCTTGGTCACCACCTCGTAGTCGATCGGGCTGAACCCCGCGGCGACGAGCCACTTCAGCTCCTCGTCGTGGGTCTTGGCCGCGGTGCCCACCACGTCGTAACCCGCGAAGTTGAGCCCGTAGGCCGCGCTCTTCTTCGGGTCCTTCTGCTTGATGGCGCCCGCGGCGAGGTTGCGCGGGTTGGCCATCCCCTCGGCCTTGTACTTCGCGAACACCGAGAGGCGCATGAACACCTCGCCGCGCACCTCGACGGACTGCGGGGTCTTCAGCGTGCGGGGGATGTCCGCGATCTCCCGGGCGTTGGTGGTGATGTCCTCGCCGGTGATCCCGTCGCCGCGGGTCACGGCGCGCACCAGCACCCCCTTGGAGTCGTAGTGGAGCGAGCACGCGATGCCGTCGAACTTGGGCATCATCACCGCGTCGCCGACGAAGCTGGTGGCCCACTTGTCGAGGTCCTCGTCGGAGTAGCACTTGTCCAGCGAGAGCATCGGGACCTTGTGCTTGACCCCCTTGCCCGAGAGCGTCGGGCCCATGGAGCCGAGCACCGGGTGGTCGGGCGCGGCGGCCTTGAGGGCCTCGACCAGCTTGTCGAAGTCGTAGTCGCTGATCTCCGGCGCGTGGAGATCCCAGTAGCGGTGGTTGTGATGGGCGAGGAGCTCCGCGAGCTCGGTCACGTCCATCCCATCAAGCGGGGGCAGCGGCTTCATTCGGGTGACACCTTCTTCGGGATGTTTTCGGGGTCTGTACGGGCTCTCAGCCGAGCGGCGCGGCCTTCACCGCGGCGCGGCCGTCTTTTACTACCACCGTAAAGCGGGCGCTCCGGCTGCGGGCTCGGGACACCACCTCCGCGCGGCTCTTCTGGAGCGTCGCCGCGAAGCGGTCCCAGGTCACGCCGTCGACGGGCTCGCCGCACTCCCGGCGGCGCGCCACGAACTGCTCGAAGACCTCCCGCCACTGCCGCTGCTCGTCCGCCTCGTTGAGCGGCAGCCGCTGGTTGGTGGGCGTCCCCGGGGGGTCGCCCGGGTTCGAGAGCAGCGACTCAAGGTCGTTGACGCTCCGCAGCTTGCCGCCGGAGCGCTCGATCTCGCGCTTCACCACCTCGTCGATGCCGTCGTTGGCGGCCACCGCCACGTCGCGCGCGAAGCCGTCGAGGAGCAGCGGGTCGACCCGATTGCTCGGGCCCTTCTGGAGCCCGCGCAGCGCCGCGATGAGCCGCTTCTTCTTGCTGTCGTACTCCCAGTAGAAGAGCGCGAAGCCCACCGCGATGAGCGCCACCACCGCCGACAGGATCGCCGCGAAGGGAACCCGCGCGATGTCCTCCCGGGAGGCGTGCATCAGGAAGTCTGCCGGCATCGTGGGGAGCCCGCGGCCGACGGCGATGCCCGCCCCGACGCTCCCCGGCAGCGAGGCGTAGGCGACGCGGCCGCCCTGCTCCGGGAGGTCGAAGGACACCGCGCCGCGGGCCGTCCACTCGGAGCGCTCGGAGAGCGTGCGGAGGGCTTCGGAGAGCGCGCCCACCGGGGGGGCCGCCACACTGCCGCGCTCGGGCACCGGGGTGTACCCGCCGTAGGTCTGCCCGGCGCCGAAGACGATCACCGACGCGCCGGGGACGAGCTGCGCCACGGTCTCGACGAATCGCGGCTGGATGGCCATCCCGTGGACCACCGCGCCGACGTAGTAGCGGCCCTCGGAGATCACCGGCCGGGCGGCCATGCGGTACGCGGTGCCCGCGAGCTCCCAGATGTCGTCGCGCACGTTGCCGGCGACGGCGCGCTCGACCAGCGGCAGCCCGCCGACGTACTGGCCGACCTCGTTCTCCTGGAGCCCGACGCGCCCCACGATGATGCCCCGCGGGTCGACCGCGAAGAGCACGTCGCCGCGCAGCGGGCCGAGGCCCTGGTTGAGCTCCCGGAGCCGCGAGGTGAGCGCGGTGCCGATGGCCGAGGGCGTGTCGGCGGTGCGCCGCGTGGCGGTCACCATCAGCGCGACCAGGCTCGTGTCCGACGAGAGCGGCGCGAGGTCGTCGAGCCGGGTGCGCGCGTCGCGCCGGAGAAACTCCTCCACGATGCGCCGGTCGCTGTCGACCATCGTCGCCACGTCGCTCGCGCGGTCGTGGTCGTAGGTCTTGCGGGCGAGCGTCATCGCCGCCACCGAGGCGCCGGCGACCAGCGCCAGCAACACCATCCAGAACCTTGAGAACAACATCGCCGACCGCTCCGCTTCTCAGTGACCCCGACGCCGACGATGGTTCTCTTCGGGCGCCGCCGGGGCCGCGGCAGGCGCCGCGCCCGGGGCCGCCGGGGCCGCGCCGATGGCCAGCGTCACCGACGCCTCGCGCCCCTCGACGGTGACCTCCGCCGAGGCCCGCTCGACCCCCTCGAAATAAGCCTTCACGGTGTACGGCCCGTCCTCCAGCCCCGTGGCCGTGAAGGCCCCGGTGGCGTTGGGCTGCAGCACCCTCCCCTGCCCGGGGCCCGCCACCAGCCAGCAGCGGAAGGTGGGCTGCCGCAGGTCGCGGAGCTCGTAGCTCCCGGCCGAGGGGAGGCTCACCTGGCGGCGGGTGCGCGAGGAGGTGACCTCCGCGGCGACCACGCGCTCGTCCCCGCCCGCGCGCACCACGTAGAACTCGTGGGCGAGCAGGTCCTGGTTGTCGAGCGTGAGGGTCGTGCCGGGGGAGAGCAGCACCGTCCCGGGTCGGCACCGGCCGCCCTCGACGGGCACCGTCACCGGCTGCCTCGACTCGGCCACCGAGGCGCCGGTCAGCACCACCGCCACGTCACGCTCGACGTTGGAGCGCGGCGCCGTGATCGCCAGCGCCCCGTTGGGGACCTCCCAGAACGCCCCGCGCCACCGCGCCGGCGTCGCCCTGGCCGAGGGGCTCAGCGCATCGGCGCCGGTGAGCGTCCCCCGCAGGTCGTGCGCGAACGCCGACGCCGCCGAGACGATTACCAGCGCGGTAAGAACCACCCACCGACGCGACCCCGGAGACCACCGCCTTGCCATCACCGGCGCATGGGACACCGTTCACCGCGACGGCGTCAATCGACGAGTTGGGCGATGGAGAGAGAGTCTCTGGTCAGACGCTGCCGAGGCCGCGGGCGAGCATCTCGATGTCGGCGCGGCGCACCTGCTCGACGGTCAGCGCCGGGAGCATCACCTTGCTGCCGGGCAGCTTCGCGAGGCGCTCGATCATGGTGCGCTGCAGGGCCTCTCGGCGGGCGCGGGAGAGGCCCACCCGGGCGACGCCCTCGAGCGCGGAGGCGCGGGCGAGCACCTCGGCGGCGGCGCGCGCGGGCTCGACGCCGGTCTTGAAGAGGGGGGTCAGCACCTGGTTGATGACCAGCTTGGCCAGCGGGAGATGCAGCTCCTGGGTGAGCCTGGGGATGAGCTCCTCGGTCTCCGTGGTGGGCATCTCCTCGGCGAGGGTGACCACCACCATGCCCGACTGCCTCGGGTCTCGCATGATGCCGAGACCCTCCTCGGCCTCGCGGCGCAGCAGGCCGATGGGGGCGACCTTGGTGATCACCTGAGGCACCCGAAGCATCTGGAGGCCGTGCCCCGTGGCGGGCGCGTCGAGGAGCACCAGGTCGTAGACGGGGCGGCCGCCCTCCTGCTGCTTCACGTGATAGAGCGTCTTGCCGAGCATCGACCACGCGTCCATCCCGGGGACCGCGCGGAGGAAGCCCTTCACGGCGCGGTTGTCCATCACCGCCTTGTAGAGCGCGCGCACCTTCAGGATCATCATCCCGTACTCATCGAGGCACGCGTCGGGGTCGAGGTTGACCGCGTCGATGTTGGGGAGGATCTGCGCCACCTCGCTGGTGATGAACTGCGACTCCAGCATCGAGCTCATGCGCTCTCGGGCCTGGGACATCGCGACCAGCACCCGCTTGCCCCGGGAGGCCGCGAGGATCGCGAGGGCGGCGGTGACGGTGGTCTTGCCAGTGCCGCCCTTGCCGATGACGGCGAGGAAGCGTCGGTCGAGGAGGTCAGACGCCATGCGTGGTGTCCGGTGCTAGCGCGAGCGTCGGCCGAGACGCAAGCGGTGACTCAGCGGCGCCGGCGGACGACGACCGCCGCGAGGCCCAGGGCGAGAAGGCCCGCGAGCCCGCGAGGAGAGCCCCCGCCGGGGGAGGCGCTGCAGTCGAGGCCTCGGAAGTTGGAGTCGGTTCCGCTGTAGAAGCCGTCGTCGGTGGCGCAGGGCGGGCGGTTGAGGAGCACGCCCGCCTGGAAGGAGGGGGCGAGCTCGGCGCTGTTGGAGGAGGCCTGGAGCTGGAGGTCGCGGTCGAGCGTGGCGGCCGGGAGGTCGGCGCGCAGTCGGGTCACCCAGGGCTGCGAGAGGCCCGCCACGGCGAGGCCCCAGTCGCCGTAGGCCTCGGGGTTGTAGCGGAAGTTGTTGCTGTAGCTGTCCGCGCGCTGCGCCGACTCGGTGACCCAGGCGCGCCCGCCGGAGGGCGCGATGGCCGCGCGGAACATCGCCGGGTAGTTGCTGGCGCTGGTGCTGTAGTCCCAGGAGACGCGGGCGCGGTCGACGAGGGCGTTGGGGAAGTTCATCGCCTCGGTGCGCCCTTCGCTGAAGACGAAGAGGGAGATGCCGACCTTGTCCGCGATGCCCGCGCTCACCATGCGGAGAGGGAGCACCGGAGAGGGGGTGGAGAAGCGCACCCGCACCGGCTGCATCGCCTGGACGCCTTCGCCGGGCCGGAGGCGCAGCGCGATGAAGTCCATGTGCAGGTCGGTGTAGTGACGGATGACGGGCTCGATGCTCGCAGGGATGGCGTAGCTGTTGGCCCGCAGCCAGGTCGAGAGGGCGTCCGCGTCGGAGCTGCGGAGCGTGACCGTCTGGTAGGGGCCCACGATGGCGGTGCTGAGGATCTGCACGCCGCCCGACTCGTTGGCGGCGGTGGAGTCCGAGGCGGCGAAGAGGCCGCCGCGGCCGGCGGTGGGACAGACCTGCGCCGGGGCGGTGACCGTCGGGGCGGTGACCTGGGAGAGGGTGTCGAAGAAGGTTCCGTTGGCGAGCTCGAGGCGGGCGTCGCCCTGCACCGGCAGCACCCAGGAGAAGTCCTGAGGGCGACCCGAGTAGCGGATCTGGTCCCACAGGATCGACTCGCTCGCGTGAAGCGCCATCACCATCAGGTGATCGGTCACCACCTGGTTGCTCTCAGACGGGGCGAAGCAGCCGCCGCACGCGTCGGCGACGCCGCTGGAGAGGGTCGGCACCGAGACGGCGGCCACCAGGAAGAGCGCACGGGTCCAGCTTGAACGGGTCATGGGAGGTCCTCTGTGCAATGGATGCTCCAAGGTTGGGAAAATGACAAACGCCTGGGAATACCGGGCGTCGCGCGATCATGAGGGTGCGACGGGCTGTGCCATCGCCGCACAGGGCGCGTGCCGCGACGGCCCGGCCACGGGGCGCGGATGCACGTCACTCGCCCCCGCCGCCCGACGTGGTCTATAGCTCCCGGCGCCGCGATGAACGACCTCCTCCGACCCGTGAGCACCGCCCCGAAGCCGCTCTCCATCAGCGAGTTCAACCGCACCGCCAGGGAGACCCTGGAGCAGCGCTTCGCCGCCTCGGTCTGGATCGAGGGAGAGATCTCCTCGGCCAAGCTGGTCACCTCGGGGCACCTCTACTTCGAGCTCAAGGACGAGCGCGAAGACGCCCGCCTCGCGTGCGTCATGTGGAAGGGCAGCCTCGCCAGGGCGAAGGCGAAGATGACCGTCGGGGAGAAGATCCAGCTCCGCGGCAAGCCCACCATCTACAACAGCCGTGGGAGCTTCCAGTTCGTGGGCGACGCCGCCACCGCCGCGGGCGCCGGGGCGGCGGCGGCGGCCTTCGAGGCGCTGAAGGAGAAGCTCCGCGCCGAGGGGCTCTTCGAGGACGATCGAAAGCGCCCGCTGCCGAGGTTTCCCAAGGTCATCGGCGTGGTGACCAGCCCCACGGGCGCCGCCCTGCAGGACGTCCTCAAGGAGCTCTTCCGCCGCTGGCCCGTGCGCGTGGTCGTCTCCCCGACGCTGGTGCAGGGCGCCGAGGCCCCGGCGCAGATCGCCCGCGCCATCGCGCAGGTGCAGCGCATCCGCGCCCTCGACGTGCTCATCGTCGGCCGGGGCGGAGGCGCCAGCGAAGACCTCGCCGCCTTCAACGACGAGCGCGTCGCCCGCGCCATCGCGGGCTGCCGGGTTCCGGTCGTGTCCGCGGTCGGACACCAGGTGGACTACACCCTCGCCGACCTCGTGGCCGACCTGCGCGCCGCCACGCCGACGGCCGCCGCCACCCTCTGCACCCCGGAGATCACCGAGGAGCGCGACCGCCTGGAGAGCTTCCACCGACGGCTCCGCAGCGCCCTCTCCGGCAAGCTCAGCGCGCTCAACCTCAAGCTCCATCGGCTCCAGCCCAGGGACCCTCGCCGCGCCATCGCGGTGGAGCGCCAGCGCCTCGACGGGCTCATCGAGCGCGCCGAGGAGGCCCTTCGCAAGCGCTTCGTGGCCCAGCGCCGCGCGCTCGCCCAGGCGGACCTCAACCTCCAGGGCAACCACCCCAGGGTGCGCCTCGCCAACCACCGCGCCGCCCTGGAGCGCCTCGGCGCCCGGATGCTCCCCGCGATGCAGCGACGCGCCGAGCGCCGCGCCCTCACGCTGCGCGACCTGCGCGACCGGCTCGACCGCAGCACCCGCAAGCTCCTGGAGCGGCGAGGCAACGCGCTCGGCCTCGCGGCGGGGAAGCTCGATGCCATGTCGCCGGTGAAGATCCTGGCGAGGGGCTACGGCGTGGCGATGCACGAGGGTCGGGCCCTCGTCGACGCAAGCACCGTGTCGCCGGGTGACAACATCCACCTTCGCCTCGACCGCGGCACCCTCGACGCCACCGTCACCCGCGTCGGGTCGTGACCGCCCGCCTCGCGCTCATCGGCCATCCGGTCGCGCACTCGCGCTCGCCCGCCATGATGACCGCGGCCTTCCGGGCGCTCGGCCTCGACGCCTCCTACGAGGCCCTCGACACGCCGCCCGGAACCCTCGACGCCTCCCTCGCTTCGCTCTGGAGCGACGGCTACCTCGGCGCCAACGTCACCCTGCCGTGGAAGTCCTCGGTGCGCGCCGCCCTCGGCTCGGTGGACGAGCTCGCCCTGCGCTGCGGGGCGGTCAACACCCTGGTGCGAACGGACGACGGCTTCGTCGGCACCAACACCGACGCGCCAGGCTTCGCTCGCGCGTTGATCGAAGAGGGCGCCTCGCTCTCCGAGCAGCGCGTGGTGGTGCTGGGGGCGGGAGGCGCGGCGAGGGCCGTGGTGGTCGCCGCGGAGAGAGAGGGCGCGGCGTCGATCACGGTGCTCGCTCGCGACGCGGCGAAGGCGAGCGCGCTGGGCCAGGCCGCGGGCTTCGGCACCCCCGCGGCGCTCTCGGCGATCGCGGAGGCCACGATGCTGGTGCAGACCACCCCCTGCGGCATGACCGGTGGGCCTCCCGGCGAGGCCATCGTCGCCGCGTCCGAGCTCTCCCGCTGCGCTCCGGGCGCCCTCGCCGTCGACCTCGTCTACACCCCTCGCCTCACTCCCTGGATGCTCGCCGCTCGCTCCTCGGGGCTGAGGGTGCTCGACGGCGTCGGCGTCGGGATGCTGGTGCACCAGGGAGCCGTCGCCTTCGAGCGCTGGTTTGGTCGAGAGGCCCCGGTCGAGGTGATGCGCCTCGCGGTCACCGCCGCGCGCTGAAAGGCGTCGTGGTGCCCCTCATTCTCGACCGTCGCAGCCCCGCGGCATAGACTGCCGCGGCCCGAATGCCCGAGCTCGCCACGCACCCCGTCCTCATGGAGCCCGCCGTCGGTGCGATGGAGTCCGCCGCCACGGCGAAGCGCATCGGGCGCTACCGGGTGATCCGCCAGCTCGGAGAGGGGGCCATGGGCACGGTGATGCTCGCCCACGACCCGGAGCTGCAGCGCGAGGTCGCCGTGAAGGTGCTTCGCGACGGCGGCAAGAGGGAGTCCTTCGTGGCCCGCTTCCGCAACGAGATGCGGGCGGCGGCGAGGTTTCACCACCCCAACATCGTGACCGTCCACGACGCGGGGGAGTGCCCTGCGCTCGGCCCCTTCGTGGTCTACGAGTACGTCCCAGGGCGCAGCCTCCGGGCGCTCATCGAGGAGGGGCCCGTCACCGCGAAGGAGGCCATCCGCATCGCCCGCGGCGTCGGCGCCGCCCTCGACGCGCTCCACTCCGTCGGCATCGTCCACCGGGACATCAAGCCCGACAACATCCTGCTGGGGCCCGACGGGGCGGTGAAGCTCACCGACCTCGGCATCGCCCGCGTCCCCGACGCGACGCTCACCCGCGACGGGCAGTTTCTGGGGACGCCCGCCTACGCGCCCCCGGAGGCCATCACCAAGGGCGAGTACAGCACCCGCGGGGACGTGTACTCCCTCGCCTCGGTGATGTTCGAGGCCCTCACCGGCACCCGGCCCTTCCCCGGCGACGACGCGGTGCAGGTCTCCTACGCCGTGGTGCACGACCTGACCCCTTCGCCCTCGTCCGTACTCCCTGCCCTCTCCGCCCGCGTCGACGAGGTCTTCGCCATGGCCCTGTCGAGGCGGCAGTCCGAGCGCCCCGCCTCCGCCGGAGCCTTCGTCGCCCTGCTGGTCACGGCCCTGCGCGATGGCTCCTCCGGCGCCTCGAAGCTGCGTCACCCGCCGCTCAAGGCCAGCACCGTGGTGCTCGCGGCCCTCGCGCTGCTGGCGCTGCTCATGGGCGTCTACCGACTCACCCGCTCGGAGCCCGCGGCCCCGGCGGTCTCGCCCGCCCCAGGCGTCCGGCCCGCCCCTGCGCCCGCCCGCCCGAGGGCGCGCCCTGCGCGAGCCGTCCACCGCGCCCCGTCGCGCTGACCGTCAGCGCTCGACGCGAACCGTCCCTGCGATGCGCCCGCGGTCGAGGGTGATGCGCACGTCGGCGACGCGCTCGGCGAAGGGCGCGTCGTGGGTGACCAGCACCACGATGCGATTCCGAGACCTGGCCCTGGCGATGTCCTCCTCCAGCCGAGAGACCGCCCTCGCGTCGAGCCCGGTGGTGGGCTCGTCGAAGAGCACCAGCGTGGGGTCGTGAAGCTCCGCGCGGGCCACCGCGAGGCGCTGGAGCTGGCCGCGAGAGAAGGTCCTCGCGGGACGGTCGGCGAGGGCCGTGAGGCCGACGCCGGAGAGCACCGCGTCGATGCGGGCGCGAGGCTCGTCGAGGCCGTGCAGCGTGGCCATCAGCGAGAGCGACTCCCGGGGCGTGAGGTCGGGGTAGACCATCGCCTCGTGCGCCACGAAGCCCACCGCCGAGCGGATCGCCTCGCGGTCCTCCGGCATGCGGTACTCGCCCCAGCTCACCTCGCCCGCGGTGGGTCGGGAGAGCGTGGCGAGGATGCTCAGCAGCGTGCTCTTTCCCGCGCCGTTGCCGCCCTCCAGCGAGGCCACCTCTCCGGCGCGGAAGGTGGCGCTCACGCCCGCGAGCGCGCGGGTCACGCCGAAGACCCGGGTGACCCGGTCGACGGTGACGGTATCGAAGACGGCTCGAGGGGTGCTCATCGGCGGGGGGCGCATCCTACGGTGGATCAGTGAGCGCCGTGGCGCTTGCAGGGGGCGGAGCGGTGTCGCATAAGTCGGCGCGCCATGACCACCGACGTGAAGTGCATCAAGTGCGGCGAAGAGAAGCCCGGCCTCGCGGCGCCGCCGTTTCGCCCCGGTACCAAGCTCGCGCCCCTGGGCGCGGAGATCCAGCAGAAGATCTGCGCCGGCTGCTACAAGGACTGGATCGCGATGAGCGTGAAGCTGGTCAACGAGCTGCGGCTCGACACCACCGACCCGCGCGGCCAGGAGCTGTGGCTCAAGCAGATGAAGATCTTCCTCAACCTCGACGAGTCGAGCGATCCGTGGTCGCGGCACCTCGACAAGCGCGTCGTGGTGGAGACCGCCGACGGCCGTAGCATCACCGCCACGCTCATCGGCGCCGACGACCACCGGCTCACCTTCTCGGACTTCGACGGGCCCGTCCCAGCGGGCTTCGATGTCGGCGGCAACAAGGGCGCCGGCTCCCTCTCGCGCGACGCCATCAAGACGGTCGAACCCGCCGCGTGACCCGCCCCGCCCTCGTCTTCGCCACCCCCCGAAAGCTGCCCCGCCCCGCCACCCTCGTCGGGCGCGTCGTGGTCCTCGACATCGCCTTCGCCGCCGCGGGCACCGGGTCGAGCTTCGAGAAGGTCACCGGGCCCTTCCTCGCGGGCCTCGGAGAGCGCCTCGCGGCCTGGGTCGACCACCACGACCACAACCTCCACGACCGCTACCGCGCCGACCCGAGGTTCACCCTCTGCACCAAGGCGGTGCACGGCGCCTGCCCCGAGATGGTCACCCCAGAGCTTGTTGCGCAGGTCGGCGCGGTCGACACCCTCGTCGCCCACAACGACTTCGACGGGCTCTACGCCGCAGCCAAGTGGATCCTCGGGGGCGTCGAGCCCTACCCCGGAGCCGACGACGACGCGCGGGCCATCGACACCCGCACCGGCGCCCCTTCGCCCCGGGGCGAGCGCGTCGACCGGGCGCTGCGCATCGACGGCCGCGACGACGCCTTCCTCGCCAGGGTGGTCGACTGGCTGGTGGGACGCTGCGCCGACCCGCAGGTGAACGGCGAGATCGAGGCCGCCGCCTCGCGCTACGACGCCATCGAGCAGCGCACCCGCGACGTCGCAGGCGACCGCTACACCGTCTCCGGCTCGGTGGCCTGGTGCGACATCACCGACCTCAAGCCCCGGGAGGTCGACAAGACCGAGCTGCTTCTCCTCGGGCAGAAGCGCGCCGCGGTCTCGGTGCTCACCGACGATCAGAACGTCACCCTCGCGGCGGCCTTCGACTCGGGCCTCGATTTCCTCGCCATGCTCGGCGTGGCGGGGGGGATGCCCACCCGGGTGTCGGTGCCCCGGTCGCGCGAGGCCGAGGTGCGCGCCGCCCTCGCCCGCCGCGGCCTGCTGCCGACGTAGCGCCCCGCGCGGATCTATACTCCCCACCGCTCCAATGGCTCAGCGCTTCATCCGGTGCCAGCTCTGCGGGATGCCGCACCCCGCCGAGGCGCCGCTCTGCCCCGTCCACCAGAAGCCCGTCGTCCCGGCGATGCGGCCGCAGTCGCCCGATCGGGCGTCGCTCCCCCCGCCCCCGCTCGCTCCCCGTGGCATCGACGCGACGCAGCCCGGCGGCGGCCTCCCGCGCGATACCCCGCTGGCGGTCCCGACCCCGGAGGCCCCCCTCCTGGGGCGGCTGCTCCAGGGGCGCTACCAGGTGACCGGGCTCATCGCGCGGGGCGGCATGGGCGTGGTGTACGACGCGGTGCAGGTGAACCTCGGGCGCCGCGTGGCCATCAAGTGCCTGCACCCGAAGTACGCGCGCGACGCGGTGGCCATCGCGCGCTTCCAGAAGGAGGCCGTGGTGTCAGGGAGCTTCGGGCACCCGCACATCGTGGAGGTCTTCGACATGGGCCTCCTCGAGGACGGGGCGCCCTTCCTGGTGATGGAGCGCCTTGAGGGCGAGACCCTCACCGCGAGGATGCGTCGCGAGCGGCGCCTCGGGCTCAGGCTCTCGGTGAGCGTCGCGCGGCAGACCGTGTCGGCGCTGGTCGCGACGCACGCCCGGGGCATCCTCCACCGCGACCTGAAGCCGGACAATCTCTTCCTGGTGGCGAGGGGGGAAGACACGCCGAGGGTGAAGGTGCTCGATTACGGGGTGAGTAAAGCGATGACCGCCCTGGGCGACCCGAGGCTCACCCGCGCGGGCTTCGTCATGGGGACGCCCTCGTACATGGCCCCGGAGCAGGCCCGAGGCGAGTCCGACCTCGACGCTCGGGTGGACCTCTACGCCGTCGGGGTGATCCTCTACGAGATGCTCACCGGGCGGCTGGCCTTCGTGGCGCGCACGCCCGCCGCGCTGCTGATGGAGATGCAGCGGGCGACGCCGCCGAGGCCGTCGCTGCTACGTCCGGGGGTCTCTCCGACGATCGACGCGCTGGTGATGCGCTGCATCTCGCTCTCCCGGGGTGACCGCCCCCGGGACGCCGCCGCGCTGCAGCGGGAGCTGCATCAGCTCGGGCCCATCGCCGACGAGGCGCCGATCGAGGACGACGACCCGACGGAGGTCAACGAGCTGCCGGAGACCTTCGAGCGGGCGGACACGTCGGATCAGTCGGTGAGGGTCATCGCTCGAAAGCGCTGAGGGCTCAGGCCCCGCCCGCGGCGAAGCGGTCTTTCACCAGCGCCCGGAACTTCGGCAGCCCCAGCCGGTCGAGCAGCGGCAGGAAGGCCGGCTCCACCCGGTCGTCGCGGGCGATGGCGCAGAAGGGGCGCACGCCGACGTCGTGGGCGCCCAGCACGAAGGGCATGATCTCCGTGCGTCCGGCGTCGAAGGCGTCGAAGAGCACCGAGGCCTTGAGGTAGGCCGCGGAGACCTCCAGGAAGGCCGGGCGCACGCCGCGCAGGTAGCGGCTGAAGGGCTCTGCGATGACCCGCTTCCTGGGGCTGTCGACGAGGCCCACCTGCTCGAGCTGGCGCAGCAGCAGCGCGCTGGCCGAGAGGCCCGGCTCGGTGCGGCGGCGCTCGGACTCGTAGCCCTCGGCCACCACCACCACGGCGTAGTCGATCTGCGCCAGCTTCTCGGCGATCTCCCGGAGCACCTCCTCGGTGAAGCGGAAGAGGGGCAGCACGACGAGGTGCGCCCTCGCGGAGACCGCGCAGTGAAGCGCGTGGCGACCGCTTCGGTTGCCCATGGTCTCGACCAGGTAGACGCGCTTGTGGGTGTAGGCGTCCTCGAGCAGGCCCCGCACCACCGTCGCCCCGGCCTCGACGCCGGTGAGGAAGCCGATCGCCCGGTCGCCGCCGAGGTCGTCGTCGATGGAGACGTTGACGAACCCGGCGGGGATCCTCGGGGCCATGTCCTCGAGCAGGGCCTTCTCGCCCTCGAGGGTGCCGTTGCCTCCGACGCACACGAGGTGCGTGAAGCCCTGCGCCGCGATGGTCGCGGCGGCCTCCCGGCGGCGGTCGTGCTCGAGGAAGCCCCGGTAGCGCTCGCTGCGGAAATCGCTGCCCGCGTCGAGCACCCGGCGCCCCATGGAGCGCGCGGGGATGCCCTGGGCGAGCAGGGCGTAGCGCTCCTGACGGCCGAGGATCAGCCGCTCGAACTTGGGCTCGGCGGTGGCGTCGCGGGTGAGCGAGCGGAAGCCCTCGCTCGCGGCCCACACCTCGTAGTTGCGGCGCACCGCCTCCTCGGTGAGCGCGACCGCGACGGAGGAGTACCCGGGCGCGTTGCCCCCGTCGAAGACGATGAGCAGCCGACGGGAGGAGGCGGCCTGGTTGTTGGGTTGTCCAAAGGAGAGCATCGGGGCCATGACCGAAGGCTTTACCACGCGGTGGTGTCAGCCCGAGGTGCGAGAGCGCGGGCGCGCCAGTGGCCGCGGGTCCAGCGCCACCAGAGCAGCGCCGCGCCGACGCCGGTCTCGCCGATGAAGCCGAGCCAGGCGCCGACCACGCCCCAGCCGAGCTCGCGGCCGAAGAGCCAGGCCGCGCCGGGGACGCAGGTCCAGATGGATGCGATGCCCAGGAAGGCCGCCCAGCGCACGTCCCTCGCACCGCGCAGGGCGCCGCGCAGCACGATGCTCGCGCCGTCCAGCACCTGGAAGACCGCGGCCACCACGAGCAGCCGCCGCACGGTCTCGATGAGCGCCGGGTCGTCGGTGAAGACCCTCGCGATCGCTCCGCCGCCGAACGCGAACACCAGCCCGCACCCGGCCATGAAGGTGATCGCGACCCGCAGCGCGGCGCGGGCCATCCGGTCGGCCTCGTCGGGCTGTCCCCGGCCGAGCGCCCTGCCGACCAGCACCGAGGCCGACTCGGAGACCGCCACGCCCGGGAGGAAGGACGTGCGGATCACCGCCAGCGCGATCTGGTGCGCCGCGACCCCGGTGGCCCCGACGGTGCCGAGGATGGCCGTGAAGGCCGTGAAGGCCAGCGTCTCAAGGCCGAACTGCAGCCCCGTCGGGACCCCGACGGCGCACACCCTCCGCAGCGCCGCCGCCGCGGTCGGAGCGTCAGGGTCCGGCGCCCTCCGCCTCCAGGCGTCGATCCAGAGAGCGGCGAGGCGCAGCGCGTTGATGCCCTCGGCGATGGCGGTCGCGTACCCGGCGCCCGCGACGCCCAGCCGGGGCATCCCGAAGTGGCCGTGGATGAGCGTCCACGCGAGCGCGGCGTTGAGCACGTTGCCCGAGAGGGTGATGCGCATCGGGGTGCGGCTGTCGCCGACGCCCTGGCGCCACTGCACCAGCGCGGAGAGCAGGCAGGTGAGCGGCGCGAGCGTGGTGCGTGCGGCCATGAACGAGCGCGCGTAGGGGATCATCGCCGGGTCGACCCTCAGCGCGTGCAGCGCCCAGGAGACGTCCCTCGCGAGGGCGAAGATCGCGGCGCCCGCCAGCAGCGCGAGCGCGGCCCCGGCGCGGGCGTAGTGGAGCCCATGCTCCCCTCTGGACTCGCCGAGGGCGTGCGCGGAGCAGACCTTCACCCCGCGCATCACGCCGAAGACGATGGCGTAGTTGAGCCAGGTGAGCACCGTCGCCACGCCGACGCCGCCGAGGGCGTTGGCGCCGAGGCCGCCGACGAGGGCGGTGTCGACGAGGCCCATGGCGGTGTCGCCGAGCAGGGCCACGGCGATGGGCCACGCCAGGGTGATGACCTCGCGGCGGGCGTCCGCCGAGGGGGAGGCGTGGGGTTGGAGAAACGACGGAAGACGCAAGCGAAGAGGGAGACCCACGAGGCACCGTCACTTTACTGGAACCACCTGCGATCCTCTCTGGGAGAGGGGTCGCGGGTTCCAGTACGACGTCCCTCTCCTGCTAGCCGGCTCCCTTCACGGCGGCGCATACGACCGGGAGCGAGCGCCCCTGGCGGTGCATCGTCGTGGTGGAGTTGCAGCGGATGGAAATCATGAGCGTCCAGCTAGCGCGCGCCGCGGCGGGAGGTCAAGGCCGTCGGCCCTGCGGGGACTGCGGTAGGCTCGGCCGGTGATGAGAAGCGATCGTTGGATGGGCGCGCTGGTGCTGTGCTTCGCAGGCGGAGCGTGCTCGGCGGAGGAGAGCACCATCGAGCCGACGATGGACGCGGGGCCGCAGGACACGGGCGTCCGCGACGCGCCCTCGGACTCCAGGATGGACGTCCGCGATGCGGGCACAGACCGGGGGGCGTCGATGATGGACGCGCCGACCGACCGGGGGGGCGGGGAGCGCGACGCCGGGGCGGCGGAGGTGTTCACCCCGGAGTGCCGGGCGAGCAGCGACTGCACCGGGGGTCGGCTCTGCCGCATGGACCGCTGCGTGGAGCCGGCCACCGGCTGCTCGGCGACGTCGGGCTGCGCCAACGACGCGCGCTGCGAGGGCGGGCGCTGCGTGCCGTGGACCGGGGCGCAGACCGACCCGGCGTGCACGGTCGACCCGAGGCCCGGGGTGTTCGCTCCGGCGGTGCAGTGCCAGTTCGACGAGGCGCCCGCGGGCGACGCGTACCCCGAGCACCTCCACGTGCTGTCGACGCCGATGGTGGCCGACCTGCGGGTCTATCGCGCGGGCTCCTCGGCGGTGCGGCCCTCCATCGTGGTGGTCTTCGACGACGGGGCGGACGGCGGCGCCGAGCTGCCGACGGGGCTGATCCGCATCCTCGACGGCCGCACCTGCGCGCTCCAGGACAACCTGTCCGAGCAGCTCGTGTCGCACTCCTCGCCCCCCGCCATCGGCGACCTGGACGGCGACGGGACGCCCGAGATCGTGGCCTTCAAGGCTGGCGGAGGCCTGGTGGCGTTCCGCTACGTGGCGGCCTCGGCGGGGGACGCGGGGGCGCGCGGGCGCTGGGGCGTCTGGTGGCGCTCGACCAACGCCGACGGGACGGCCTTCAACCCCACTGGCGGCGGCTGGGCGGGGCCCACGATCGTGGACATCGACGGCGACGGTCAGGCCGAGGTGCTGCGCCACGGGATGGTGTTCAACGGCCGCACCGGGGCGCTCATCGGGGGCACCGGGGTGCGCACCCAGCTCGCGGGCTACTCGGCCGGGGCGTTCAGCGTGGTGCTCGACGTCGACGAAGACGGCGCGGTCGAGCTGGTCACCGGCAACGGGGTCTTCGCCTGGAGCGCTGCGATGCGGGAGTGGGTGCGCGAGGCGTACTTCACCCGCAGCGGCTGCACCGGCGCCGGGTGCGGCGACGGCCAGGTGGCGGTGGGGGACTTCGGCGACTTCGCCTCCGCGAGGTTTACCGACGCGCGTATTCCCGAGATCGCGGTGGTCTCGAGCGGGTATGTGCGCATCGACACCATCGAGGGGCGCACGGTGTTCGGCCCCATCGCGCTGCCGGGCGGCGGGACGGGAGGTCCTCCGACGGTGGCGGACTTCGACGGCGACGGGCTGGCGGAGGTCGCCGCGGCGGGCGCGACGGCCTACTCGGTGATGGACCCTGACTGCGGCCCCCGCTCGGTGTCTCGCTCGGGCGGCCGCTGCGAGACCTCGACCACGACGGGGGTGCTCTGGTCGCGGCCCTCGCAGGACGCGAGCTCCAACGTCACCGGGAGCACGTCCTTCGACTTCGAGGGCGATGGTCGCGTCGAGGCGGTGTACGCCGACGAGTGCTTCGCCCGCGTGTACGACGGCGCCACGGGGACGGTGCTCTTCTCGCAGCAGCACTCCTCCTGCACCTGGTACGAGAACCCCGTGGTGGCGGACGTCGACGGGGACTTCCGCGCCGAGCTGGTGGTGGGGAGCAACTTCAACTGCGGCTCGCCGACGACCGGGGTCGCGTGCCCTGGGGTCGGTCCTCGCGGGGTGGACGTGCAGTTCGCGGGGCTGCGCTGCTCCACGAACGCGGAGTGCCCATCGAACCGCTGCGTGACGGGCTTCTGCCGCTGTGCGGCGGACAGCGAGTGCTGCCCCGGGAGCACCCCCGCGGGCGACGGTGGCGTCACGGACGCGAGCGTGGATGCGGGCGGCGACGCGGGGCGCACCACCGGATCGGGGAGCGAGTGCACCTACGTATGCGCGGCGCCCCCGGACGGGACGCCCGGCACGGGCAACACCTGCCGCGCGGCGCGGCCGCGAGGGGTGCGAGGCATCCGGGTGTACGCGGACATCGCCGACCGCTGGGTGCGCTCCCGCACCATCTGGAACCAGCACGCCTACAACGTGACCAACGTCGAGGACGACGGCCGCATCCCGGCGAGCGGGGCGGTGCGTCGCAACTGGCGCGAGCGCACGCTCAACAACTTCCGCACCAACGTGCAGGGCACCGCGGAGATCACCAGCTCTCCCGACGGTACGGTGTCGGGGACGGGCTTCATGTGCCTCGCCTCGGGCGCGGCGCGGCTGCGGGTGCGCGCGTGCAACCGTGGGACGGCGCCGATGGCCGACGGGCTCCCGGTGGGCTTCTACAGCGGGGCGGGCGTGACGCTGGGGCCGAGGGTGTGCCAGGCGCCGACGCCGCGCGCGCTGATGCCGGGCGAGTGCGTGGACGTGACCTGCGACTGGGTCGCCTCGCCGCAGGAGCGGGCCACGCCCGTGACGGCGGTGATCGACGACACCCGGATGCGCACCGAGTGCCACGAGGAGAACAACCTCGGCGTCATCGAGGACGTGGTCTGTCGGCCGCCGGGATGATCGTCGCGAGTCGCCGACGATTGTCTTGACAGGCCGGGAGGGCGGCGCGTACAACGCGTCTCCCTTCAACGGGGCGTAGCGCAGCCTGGTAGCGCACCTGGTTCGGGACCAGGGAGTCGGAGGTTCAAATCCTCTCGCCCCGACGGAAGAAAGGCCGCAAAGACCACTAGGTTTCTGCGGCTTTTCGCTTTTGGTCTGGGAGTTTGGCTCCGAGATGGAGCTAAAGTCGGAGCTAATCTCCCAGGCACCAACCTGCCGGGCGCGTGTGTGATCCGCGCGGCGGCTTCCCATCAACTGAGGGCGCTTCGATGACGGAACCGTTCGTGGACATCACCATCGTGGGCGTCGACACGGCGAACACCCGGAACATCAGAGGCGCGCTCTATGAAGTGCCACTCACCCTCTCGGCGCGACCGCCGTCGGAGTGGGCGACCCTGTTCGATGCGGCCCGGAAGTTCCCGCGCCACTCGATGTGGCGTCGGGCGCACATCTCCGGCGACAAGATCAGCGTGGAGTGCTGCCTCGACGAGGTCGAGCAGTACCACCTGAGCGATCTGATCGAGGACGTTGCAACAGCCAACCTCAGGTACCGTGCACACCTTGTCGAGGTGGAGCGCGCGAACTTGCGGCGGGCTGAAGCGGTCACCGAGGAGCGCGCTCGGATCGAGAAGGCGCTCCGCGGTCTGAAGTTTCCGCCCAAATGACCGCCGAGATCGCAGACCGCGCCAGGACGTCGAACCTCGCCGAAGATCCAGATACACACGAGCGATGAGGCTCCGGCTGAGCGCGCCGATTCGTCGGAATCGTAGCAGCCCTAACGCAGTGCCCGCCGGTTCCCGGCCTCGTCGTAGTAAAGGCTGCGCGGCCAGTCGGCCGCCTGCCAGAGCGGGCGGTCCTGCGGCCCCGACGGATGCGGCGGCACCTGTGGCGCATGCGATCGCGGCTTCCAGTGCGGTGGGTCCGGCGCCTGCGAGGTGAACCCCACGTCGCGGTGGGTCATCACCGTGACGAGCGGCACGGTCGCCGAGCGCAACGGCGCCGGGGCGACGTGGGGCTCGTTCGGCGGAGCGCCCGACCCCTTCGTCTGCATCACGATGAACGGGCAGTTCGCCTGCACGCCCGAGGCGACCGACACGTTCGCGCCCTCATGGAACTTCGCGCTCCCGGCCGTGACGGCGTCCGCGCTGCTCGCCGGCGTCGCCACGCAACTCAAGGACCGCGACGTCGCGGGCGCCGACGCCATCTGCGAGAATATCACGCTCGCCTTCGTCCGCGACACCTTCGTCGCGGGCGGTGGTTCCAAGGCCTGCGCGAGTGGCAGCTGGTTCTTCACGATGCGGGCGCAGTAGACGGGAGCGGCGCGCCGTGAACCCGCGTCACCGCGCTGCTCGCCGCGGTCCTCGCCGCGCTCGCGTTGAGCGCCTGCGGCCTGGGCAACCCGATCTTCCTCTCGGAGCCCGACGGCGGGCTCGAGGACGCCCGTCGGCCCGTCGGCTTGGCGCGCGACGTCGGAGATGTCGGCGCGTACGAGAACGGACCCGTTCACGCTCACGCGGAGTGACCCCTCTCGGGAGACGCGTTTCGCGTCACCGCCGCGGTCGTGTTCCTGATCGTGTTCGCGGTGGGGTCGCTGGCGAGGTCGTCGGCGCGCGAGTGAGCACGGCGACGCGGCAGGCGCCGTCATCGGTTCGTCGTCGTTGGCTGGGAGGAGGAGGCCCTACGGCTCGGGCGTTCGGAGCGAGCTGCCCTCGTCGGGCGCTTTGGATGGGCTACCAGATCCTCTGGTAACGGTAGCGGCCGAGGATGTAGCGGTGGTGATATTGCCCCTTGGACGGCGCTTCCATCAGTCCGTGGTACACCGTCTGGGGAACGCTGCTGTAGAGGTAGAGCCTACCCATGCGGAACTCGATCTCTAGGCTACGCGTCGCGGGGTCGTAGCCAACCGAACGAAGGTTGCTGGAAACGACAGGTGTGCGTTCCATCGTTCACTCCTTGAGGGTATCGCGCAACCGTTCACGGCTTGGACGCTAGGTTCAGGCTATGAACGGTTACCAGAGGCGTGGGAGAATGATCAGAACCGGGGCAGGTGGTCGAGGTTGTCCCTCTCGGTGTAGTCGTTAACCGTCTTGATGTACTGCACGTTGTTGACGGTAAAGACGATGATGTTGGCTCCCACGTCGTAGCCGGTCCCGGGAGGAGGCTTGGGGGGCATCGACTGAAACGTGGAGGTCTTCGAGTTGATCTCGGAGATCACCGCCTGTCGCGTCATGACGTTGAACGAGCCGTCGGAAAACGTCTGGACCTGACTGATGTGCTTGCCCTGCGAGTCGTACCGAACCTTCGTGATGTACTTGTGAGCCATGAGCGTCCTCCTCTTCTCTGTCGGCGCCCTCCTGTCGGCGCGCTAGAGCAAGTAATTGCCTACTGACAAAGTTGGCTCGGGGGCCACTTTCCTGGCGCGTTTGGAGGGCACTGGCTGGAGCTCCAGCATTCGCTCGCGCGGCCTGGGGGCGACGGACGCGATCCGCTCCGACTTTGCCTTCGCCAAGCTCTCGGGGCGCGATCGTCAGCAGGTCATCGTGACCTACGACGAGATACGGGAGGGGATCGACTGGATCGTCCGAGGCGCCACCGCATCCGATCCATCCCTTGGCGTTGGGCACGTCGTGGACGACCCATCTAGGGTCGCCGGACAGGGTCGCGGCAGGCGCGGTACCTCTGGTCGCTCCACCACGAAGGCTGACCTCCCGCGAGCGCGGTTCTCTACCCTCCCGTCGGGTCGTCCGCCGCCAGGTGCCGGCCCGACGATCCCGAGGTAGTGTCTGCTCACGATGACCCCCAACGAGCTCGCTGCCCTCCGCACGGAGTTCGCCTTGATCGGCCATGACCTCGCCGCCCTGGAGCAGCGCGCGGCGACGGTCACGTCGGCCACTGCCGAGCAGCTCCTGCGGGACGTGCTGCCGATCTTCGGCCGCACCAGCGCCATCCAGAACCCGTACATCGACCTGCGGCCCCGGCTGCCGGGGGAGGAGCCGCGGCTGGTGCCCGAGGGGTTCGAGGACGTGTACGGCCCGAGCAACGACTTCCACCGGAGAGCCGAGGGGGTGGTGGACCGTTGCCACCGGGCCCTCGGCTGGAGGCGGTGACGTCGGGGGCGCATCGGGCGCCTGCGGGGTCACCGCGGGGCCCGATCGACCCGTTTCGCGCCCGATGATTCGGGGATCATCTCCGACCTGCCTCTCGAATCCCGGCCGTCCATTCGAGGGGCCGCCGCCCGCTGCCTCCGCGATCGTCGCGCTGATCCTTGAATCGGCGGTTGGCGGCATTCGGGAGGCAAAGCCTACTGGCAACTCTCTCAGTACATTCGCCTTCCGACGGCGCTACGCCCGCGTCGAAGGCCACACCCGCTCGCCCGAGTGCTCATCGACCACCACGGCTCCGCCCAGTGTATCGAGCTGGTCCACCGTGCAGTGCGTCAGCACCCCCACGACATCGGCAACGAGATCACCCCCGAGAAACTGGCCGAAGGCCTCCTCCGTTTCGCGCGAGACGTTGACGCTCGCGGGGAGCGAGACGCCGCCCGGAAGGAGACGCTGCAGCGTGACGCGACTCGCGTCCTCCAAGACGTAGCGATCGCTCGCGGCGCCCCGACGGCGAAATACCCGAACCGGCTGTGAGGGTCGGACGGGGAAGGCGGGCACCCCGTGCTCGCGCGTGACGATATTCGCGATCGCAAGAAGGAGCGGGTCCTTGAGATCGCGGTACTCCAGCGCAGCGACCGATCGCAACGAGGCCGCCACGTCAAAGCGGATCGCCATCGAACCGCGACTCCAGACCGCAGTCGTCTGCATGAGATCGGGGCGCCATCCGATCGATGCCGCTTCTAAGAGCGCGGCGACGGTCTTCGCGGGCACGTCGTCCGAAACTGCGACGTCGAGGAAGCTGCATACCTTGCTGCCCGACTCTTCAACGGCACGCATCGCGAACATCAGGCGGCCTGGTTCGTGTTCCGCGATTCGAACGACGTCCGGGTGCTGCCAGTCGATGCCGCCTTCGCGTCCACGGTGCGTGTAGCCGTACACGTTCACGCCCTCGCGGCCCGACTGCGATCGCACGTGCTGCGCGGTGAGATACATCAGGCCGCCAGCTTCCGCGGTGGGCGCGTTGCCGCCGATCCCTGTTCTGGGTCGAGGTCCTCGACCAGCGCTCGTTCGAACTGGGCGTCGAACGCGTCCGGCCAGCCACGCCATGTCCCACGCCGCGCCTCTTCCTGTACAAGGTCGTCGAGCGTCTCGAAGACGTCGTCGATGCGCTCAAGGAGCGCGCGATCCATCTCAGGCCGCCACCCCGAGAGACGACGTTGTTCCCGCAGCACGTCGAGGAGAAACCAGTAGCGGTCGATCGGAGAACTCACGGTGCCTCCAGGGGTGGAACCGGGGTCACGATCCAGCGCGGGCGTGTCCGTGCGAGCAGGATCTGGAATTTTTCGATGGTGCACGGAGCGCTTGCCTCGACCACGGCGTGACGTTTCGTCACGTGAACCTCCCCGATCGTGAGTCCGCTGCCTGCGTCGAACGTTGCCTCGGGTGTCTCGAACATGACCGTCTCAGCATTGAGCCCGCCGAACGCACGGGGCAAGACGCCCGGCGTCATGCGCGCCGGGTCGTCCGCCGTCACGGACAATCCGCCCAAGCCAGGTCCTGCCCCCGCCGCCTTCAGATCGATCGCGGGCCTCACGCCGAGCATATTTCGCTGGTCACCGACCGTCGGCAGCCGATCGGTGTCCGCGAGCATCGCACGGAAAAAGGCGCGGGACATCACGGCGCCTCAGGCGGCGCAAGCACCGGTGATGTGGTCGTCGCCGACCATCGGAGACGGGAACCTACGACGCCAAACGAACCTGTGTCTCGCCATCGCACACCGCGAACGTAGCATGCGCTCGCTCCGTGCCGGACGAGGGACGCGGCCTCGGTACAACGATAGAGACCGGGTGACCAGCGTCCGCGACGAGGTGTCCCGGGCAGCACTGGGCGCCGACGAACATCGCCTACCATGTTCCTCTTCAGCCCCCCGCGAGCTCGATCCTGAGCTTCACGATCTCCTCGCAGAGCCGCTTCCACTGCCCCCGCGTGTAGTTGTCGAAGGCCGTGCGCGGCGGCGCGTGCGTGATCCAGCGGATGAGCTGACCGTCGGCGCCGTCGTCCTGGACCAGCGTGATGAACGTGTGCCGCATCGCATGCTGGTGGCGGTGGACGACGCCGATCTTCTCGCAGTCGCGCCGTAGGTCGCGGTTCTGCCGGTTGGTGTTCCGTCGCTCACAATTTTTGTTCGGCACGACCAGGTCCTCGGGCTCCGGTGGGCGGCCCATGAACGCCTCCCACCCGACCGCCTTCCAGGGGTCGAGCATCGCCGCAAGCGTCGGGTGCACGGGCACGATCTTCACCGCCGACGTCTTCGTCTGCGCCTCCCGGAAGGTGACGGACTTCACCGCGCGGCGGATGGTGATCCGCCCGAGGGGGATCGCCGCGAGGTCCAGGTCCTTCCAGCGGAGGACGGCGAGCTCACCCACGCGCATCCCGGTCAGGAACTGGAGCGCCCAGCAGACCCGACGCACGGGCAGGAGCCGCTCGTCGGTGAGTAGCCGCACGATGTCCTCGCGCGGGTACAGCCAGCCCTGGCGGGCGTTGGGATCCTTGTCCTCGATCGACGGCAGGCGTCCGCGGATGGGCGCGCACGGGTTCGCCGTGATGAGCTCGTCGATCACCGCCGCGTCCAGAGCGCGGCGGAGCACGTCGTAAGCGCCGCGCACGGTGCGAGGCGCGAGGGTGCCGCCGCGCAGCGAGGGTCGGTCGCGGAGCCAGTTGATGTACTCGAGCACATGCCGCGGGCGCACCGCGTCGACGGGCATCGGCCCGAGAGTCGCCGTCGCGAGGTATTGCTCGATCCGGGCGGCATCCTTCGGCGCGGTCTCGTAGCGCTGGCCTTTGATCCAGTCCCGCGCGTAGTCGAGGACGGAGGGTGCGGCCGATGCCGCGGGCACGCGTGACCGCGCCGCCGTGACGATCATCGGGCGCGTCATGAAGGCCGGTGCTGGGGATGCCTGCACGGCGAGCGGGGTAGCAGCGCCACCTCCACCGGGGAGGCCCGTGACGATCGGCGACGCGCCATCGACGGTCGGCGCTTCGGGATCCCACTCGCCCGCGTCGTAGCGGCGTTGGAGTTCGGCCGCGATCGCCCGCGCGTAGATGAGGTCGATCGGGTGCCCGTCGCGGCGGGGTGGGCACGGCTCGATCCACCGACGCGAGCGGGACCCCGGGCGGAGGTTCACCGCGACGACGATCACCCCGTGCCGCTCGTAGGCGGAACCCGTTCGCGGCCGCCCTGTTCGCGTCGAAGTCATCGCCTCGTCCTCGCGCCCATCATGACGTCGGCAACGCCCGCGGCTACCGGATCGACGACGGTGGTTGCTTCATCTTGCGAAGGGGTGCCTTGCGGCGACAGCCGAGCGACGACGGCGTCGACGTCGCTCGACGCGACCCACTGGAATCGGCCATCCGTACGGATCGGCACGTCGTGGCGCCGACACCATCGACGAAACGCGAGCGTGTTCTTGAATCCGCGCTGTCGCCCTTCCTCGCGCAACAGCATCCAGCGCGGAGGGAAGACAAGGGACGCGGCCGCTCCATTGCTGAAGGGTGGCGTGCTCATAGAAAATCCTCCTTGGCTGATGGGCACGAGGGCGTCGCGCGAGAGACCGACGATGGGCAGCACGGGGAGATGGATGATCGCGACGGAGCCCTCGGCGCCCGATCAGCCCCCCGACACCGAGGCACCGAACGCATCGTTCGGCGCCTCGGTGTCTTCCTCTCTTCGAGACCGTCGACTTCCCCACAAACACACCCGCATTCGCGTCGGAGAGGCGTAGGCCGCGCGGCTTGAATTCCAGCAGAATTCGCGAGGTCTCCTGCCCTAGCCGTTAGAGCAGGCGTAGCGGCAGGTGCAAGGGCAGGCGACGGGGTCATGGGGCCACCGGATGGACGAGACGGCCAGCGAAGCGGACGGCCTCGACCGACGTGGCCGAGGCGATCGAGGCCGCCGTCGCGAAGACCGCGCCGAAGGGATCGCCAAGGACCGCCCGAAGCTCGCCCGCGATCCAGAGCTCGCCCCCGCCTCCCCTCGTGATCTGTCCCGCGAGGACACGCAGCCGCGCGACGCTCGGCGCGAGCAGCACCGGTCGCCACGGATGGGCCAGGCCCCAGACGGCGCGCCCCGCTCGGGCGAGGGCAACGGTTGTCTCGATCTTCGAGGTGAACTGCGCCGCCCGTTCACCGCCGAGATCGACTTCGACGAGGAGGCGCACCGGCTCAGCGCCCTCCTCCTCGATCACGACGACGGCGTCCGGGATGTACGCGTTCGATCCGTCGGCGCGACGCAGATCGTGGTCGGCGAGGAAGAGGGTCGTAACAACATCGTTGCGGCCGCGCTGCGCCACCGTGAGGGCAATGCGGAGATCGTTCAGCGCACGCAGGTGCGGGTCGAGCCGGGGGACAGGGCGGGCAACATGGAGGTCGCCCTCGTCGAGCCCCGCGTCGGCGAGCAGGACTCGCCCGGCCTCGGTGAGGAAGTACAGGTTCGGCGCGTTCATGTCGGCGACGGCGACCGCGAGGCACCCGAGGGCCACGAGCTTCGCAAGACGGCGCGAGGCGACCGAAGAGAGGAGCGCGAAGATGAGGACGATCTGCGAGGTGGTCGCGACCTTCATCCGGCCGATCGCGCGCAGGATCTCGAGGTCCCGCGCGGTCACCCGGAACCTGCGGCGGGCGGGGCGTTCATCGCGGCTGCGGCGAAGGGCTCCCATCGTCAGCGCACCAACGGGTTCCAGACGGTGAGCCCGCACTCGCCGCACCGGGTGTGAGCCGCGAACGCCCCGCACGCGCACTGCCAGAGCCAGCCTTCCGAGACCGCGCCGCAGACCGAGCACCGGTGCACGCCGAATTGCGCGACCGCGTGTCCGCGAGGGCACGGCAAGGTCGGGGCAAGGGCACGCTGGAGCCTCAGGTAGTCCCGCAGGTGGAGGAGGAGCCACCCGGCGAAGATCACGAGCCCCGCGACCCAGCCGAGGGCGAGATACGCCCCGAGCGGAACGAGGATGGTAAGGACACGGAAGGCGATGCGCATCACGGCACGCCTCCACGCTTCGCGCGCGAGGCGCGGCCGCTTACGAGATCCGGGAAGTCGGGGAGCGGCTTCGCGCTCTTCGCTGCTCTGATAGAGGCACCGTTGCGGCGCCGTAGGGGCGTCGTAGCGGCAGGTTCGGCCGAGCCGTCGGACTCGCTCAACTCGCCCGAGAGCAGCTGCTCTTCGAGGTCGCGGACGTTCCGTAGGAGCTCGTCGCGGGGGCGACCGCTGCGCCCACGAAGGACGGCGTCGACGATTTCCTTCGGAAGCCGGTCGAGCGGCGGCGGATCGAAGGATGCCGCACGGAGGATCCTCGGCTGGAACGGCTCACGGCGATCGGCCACGAGGAAGTGCCGGCGCGGGAGGCGCGAGAGCGCTTCGACATGGTGCCGCTCCTCCTCCGTCGCTGAGAGGAAGTCCGGCCGCTCCGGGGGCGGCACGCCGGGAAGCCGGGGCTTCGGGACCCTGCCACTCCGGGGGAGAAATTCTGCGGCGAGCCTGGCATCGTCCGCGCCCGACCGGCCGACGACCCTAAGCGCGATGTTCGTCGAGAGCATGGAGCGAATTTCGGTCGGCAGCTGCTGCACCGACTGATGGCAGGAGATGAGGCCCGCCGCGCCGAAGCTGCGGCCCTGGGTCAGGATCCTTTCAAGGCAGCGCACGTTCGAGGGATTCATCGCCGCGGACTGGATCTCGTCGGCGACGATCAACGTCTTGCCGCGCACGCGTCGCCCGGGCGCGAAGAGCGCGTTCGTGAGGTACGCGAGGGTGATCGCCCCGAGGGCGGGCGAAGTGCTCGCGTCGATGATGGTGATGGCGCCGGGCTCGAAGCACGGGGCGAAGTCGAGCGCCCCCTCGCCCGCAAGCATCGCCTTCGTTCCGGGCGAGCGCAGGAGGAGGTCGACGCGGCTCGCGAGGCCGTCGATCGAACTCTGCGATTCGCGGGCGATTCGTCCCGCGTCGCGGCGCACCTCCGGGATCGGACTCCGGGCAAGGAGGGCCGCGAGTGCGCCACGGTCCTCGATGGCGTAGCGAAACTCGACCAGGTTCTTCCGGCCGCTGATCGCGCCCGCGAGCCCCTTCGTCAGAGTCGATTCCTGTCGCGCCCCGATGCCGCGGCCGACAACCGCCTCCAGAATCTCGGCGACGACTGCCGCCTGCGCGAGTGGGTCGAGGCCGAGGCTCGGCGCGAGAATCTGGAATGGGACGAGGTACTCCGGCGCATGGAACCGAAGGGTGGTCAGGCGTTGGAGGAGCCTCTGCCGGGCGTGCGGGTCGAGCACTGCGGTGAGCTGGGCGACCGACCGGAGGGCGAGGTCGGAGAGGGAGTCCTCGCCGCCCTTCGCGTCGAGGCAGATGACGGCGCCCTCGTATCCGCGAAGGATCCTCGCGATGGCTTCGTGAACGATCGCCCCTGCAAACCTGGTCTTGCCGCTGCCGGTCGACCCCGTCACCCACGCCGCATTGTTGAAGAGGTTGTCGAAGGGGATGAGGTACGGCGCGTCCTTCCTGACCTCGCCAAGTCGGAAGGACCCGCGTCCGGCGCGTGACGCCATCGCGCCCTCGAAGTGCCTCGCATCCTCGTGGATCACCCACTGAAGCCGGTCGAGCTCGTCGGCGCGGGCTTCGCGGGCGAGCTCGCGATGGAGGGACGGCGGACCCCCGGCGAGGCGAACGAGCCAGCGAGGAACGAGGGTCATCGTTCGTTCTCCTCGCCGGTCGGAAGCACGCGCACCCGCTCGCGTGTCCGGGCCCGTTCCCGCTCCTGGACGGCGCGCCGCTGGGCCTCCGCGCCGAACCGTCGCCGCAGAAGCGCGATCGCGAGGACGACGTGCCCGCCGATCACGGCCGCCACAACGATCGGCGAGAGATCGACGGGAACCTGGACCGGGGCGACGACCACCCTCGGCGCTGGGATGGAGGCGAACGCTTCGGTGAAGGTGCGACGCATGGTGTTCCATGCCGCCGGCGCCAGCGCGGTCGCGATGAAGACCGCGACGAGATAGCCCATCACGCGGTCACGGAGTGCCGTGGCGCCGACGATCGAGAGCATGCCGATGACAACGACGAGGAGCGTTGCGATCGACCAGAGGAGCCCGGTGAACGCTTCCATGATGATGTTCTCCTGGAGGTGGGGGATCGGAGGGAGGGGGCTCAGTCGGTCGACTGCACCGGGTTCGTGGCCGTGATCGCTGCGGCCGCCGCAGCCGTGAGGACGAGGGCGAGCGCGGCGATCGCTCCCGCCGCCAGCGGTGCAGGGCTCGGGGCGACCGGCTGCGGGATGGGGGACCCGGTCGCCGTGCCGGACACCCGCGGTGCCTCGTGTTCACGGACCCGGACCTCGATGATCCGCCGCGTCTCGTCCCGCGACGCGCGGTCGAGCACGACCGCCCCCTGCACGGCAAGCTTGCCGTCGGTCTTCCGGAGGCGGACCGTTGCGAAGCGGACCCCTACGGGCGTGAACTCGCCGATCTCGAAATCGCGGCCCTTCTGGATCGGCGAGGTCGGGTTCTTGATGATCGACTCGGCGAGGTCGACCGGATCGCGAAAGGTGTCGCCGCCGACGAGGTGCAGGGTCTTCGTCGTCCGGCCGTCGGTCGTCACCTCGAAGGGCGCGCACTCCGGGTCGAGGCCCGTGACCGCCTTCGGAAGGTTCTTCGTCAGGTGCTCGGCGAACCAGGCGCGGAAGAGAGGCTCGCGCGCAAGGTCCTCGGCGTCGGCGCCGTCGCCGAAGAGCGCGGCCGAACCGGTGGGGAGCGTGAACTCCCCGAGCTGCCGGAAGAAGCGCTCGGCGATCACCGCCTCGATCTTCCCGCCCGCGCGCAGGTACATGCGCAGGCCCGTGAGGATGCCGTTCGGGCGCTTCACGAGGAGGTACACGAAGACCGCGCGGTTCGCGGCCCCGATCGCCGCGAGGGTCCTCGCGATGTCGCTTGCGCGATCGATCTGGAGCACGAGCGGGGACCGGTCGTCCTCGCGCCCGAGCGCGACCTCCTCGACGCGGGACTCGACGCCGAAGGCCTCGACGCCCTGGCGCTTCGCCTCGGCGAGCAGCACATCGACGCGTCCCGGTGCGGGATCCGCGTAGGTGGGCTCGATGCGGAACCGCGTGGACTTGCGGTTGAACTCGGCGATCGCGCTGAGGTTCTTCTCCGCACCGCGTCCGCAGCCGCCGTTCAGGATGGGGATCGTCTCGCGCTCCCGCGTCGCCCCCAGGTGGGCGCGCGGCCTCGAGAGAATGAAGGTGCTGTCGTTCATGGTCATGGTTCCGTTCGTGGTGTTCGAGGCGTTGAAGGGTTGGGAGGCGGACGGGCGCTTCACGACTCCTCGTCGCTTTGCGCGGCGCTGTTCGTTCGACCGCTCGTCGTGGCCGACGCCCGGAGGTGGGCGATCCGGTACGCGGCTGCCCCACGCACCTCGGCCCCCTCGTACTGCTCGCGCTCGCGCGCGAGATCGCGGACGAACCGGGACGCCTTCGTGCGCGCAGCCTCCAGCCGCCGGATGCGCCGCCGGGTGTTCCGGAGTTCACGGGCGGCGAGCACGCCCGGGTGCCGGTGGCGGAAGACCCACTCGGCGGTGAAGGCGGGCAGGATCGTCGTCGCGATCATGAGCACCGCCTCGGCGAAGGTCCCGAGATCACTCCCATCCTCCCCCTCCGCCGGCTCGACCCGCACCGCCGCCACCGAGAGGACGAACACCGTGTAGACGGCGAGCAGCACGACCGACCCCACCGTCCGCTGGGGCGTACCTGCGGGAGACGCCTTGGGACCGCTCGCGCTCTTCGCGACGAAGGCCGTGAAGCCCAGCGTGCCGATCGCGAGCGCGATCCCGAGAAGGGTGCGCTCGGGGTTCTCCCGACCGAGCGACCGCATGATGAGGATGCCGCCGAAGGCCTCGATGACGGCCGCGAGGACGAGGAGGATGAGGAGTCCCCCGGGCGACGGGTGCCGAGCGAGCTCGTCTTCTCCGCGTCGCTCATCGGCCTGCAACTCCTCAAGCTCGGCGCGGGCCCCGAGCGTCTCGGCGACGCCCGCGTGTTCGGCGTTCTCGACCGGGTTCCACTCGGGCTTCCGCCCGATATCGGCCTGCAGACGGAGTTCGGCCGCATCGATGCCGAGGCGTGCGTCCTCTGAGGCCTGACGCCCCACGAGAAAATTTCGAAGGTTGTTGATCATCGGGAACTGCTCCTCGGGTCGGTTGTGGGAAGAGAGGGCGCGCGCACCGGCCGTTCGCCGACGAGCACGGGCACCCCGGAATCGAAGCGGACGGCGCTCGCACCGGCGCCGCCAAGGGCGGCGGTCCAGAGCGCGCGAATGCTGCGTTCACGGCCCATCGCGACGGCGCAGCGCCCGGCGCGCACCGCGGAGGAGGTCGCGAAGGCGAAGATCACCTCGACATGGGCGAGCGAACCGGCGGTGAGGACTCCCCGCCTGCGGAGCGCCCGTGCGAAGTCGGCGTCCGAGGGAAGACGGCCGCAGGCGAGGTCACGGATCGAAGAAGGCTCTCGCGCGTCCGAGACCACGACGATGCGACGCGGCAGACCGTAGCCGTCGGCGAGGCCGATCTTCGCGAGGCTCTCAGCGATCGGTGCGCGGTGCGTGCCCGCCCGGCTGAACGCCGGTTCGAGCGCGAGCGTCAGGACCGACCGGGCGTGCACCGCGAAGCGATCGAGTTGAACGCGACGCGCCCGGGTCCGCCGGGAGAGCGTCGGCGTGGGCAGCTCGCCCACGGTCCGCGTCCCGGCAACGGTGGAGTCGAGCATCCACACCCGGAGGCGAGAACCGGAGCGCGCCGCGAGAAACCGCGCCGCCGCTTCGATCGTGCCCCGGGCGCTCTCGTGGGTGCAGGAGCTCCCGGCATCGCACAGGATGTCGATAAGCTCCGGAGGGGCCGGTGCCTCGTCGCAGAGCCCCGCGCTCTCGCAGACGCTCTGAAAGGACGTAGCCCCCGAGGCGTCCGCGCAGCCCGTGAGCGCGCACATCATGAGGAGGAGCGCGCCGTCGAGGACGCGGAGGCTCACGACGCCTCTCCGACGAGGTCGTTGTCGTTCGACGCGACCCTGGTCTCGCTCGGCTTCACGATCGAGAGGAAGGTCACGCGGTCGAAGATGCGGACGACGATCTCGCGCTGGTCGAGTTCCTCGCGCCAGCGCCCGACCTGCTCGACGAGCCTCTCGGGCGCCGTCGTCCAGAGCTCGACGTCGGCGAGCGAGTCCACGTCGACGCCCCGCGTGGCGGGGCAGACCCCGAAGGCGGGACGGACGGTCGCCCCGCGGTGGGTGTCGTAAATCTCGTCGAAGATCGGCTGGAGCACGGCCTTCGGGAAGGACACGCCGTGGTTGTCGTTCAGCGGGATCGCGACCTGGACGAGCGTGCGGCGTAGCGGGCCTTCGTCGACCGCCGGCGCGACCGCGGAGGACGTCACCCCCCGCTCGCGGCCCTTCCGATCAGCCCGCCGCACGAGGTCGGCGAGCAGCGCGTGGATCGCCTGCGAGGGCTCGGGCAGCGTATCTGCGCGATCGAGGACGGGAATTCCCCCGGGGACGGGGTATTGACCGGCCGTTGCGCGGCCGGTACCGAGGGGGGTAGAGGGGGGTTCGGCCGGTCGAGCGTGGGCGCGTGGGGTGGTCTCCACGCGCGGGTGCTCGGCCGGCGGAACGGCGTCGTTCGTGTCGTCGAGGGGCATGACTCGCTCCTTGCGGCGCGAACGGCTTGTTGAAGCGGTGGTGATGACACCTCTTCGAACGGGCCGTCGGCCACTACTTCAGCGGGCGCTGTTCACCAGCGCCCATCGCCCCGAGGCATTCTGTCTCGGGGCCTTTTCGATTCCGCAGACCATCCACGGAGATCGAAAAAGCCTTCGAAACCTGAGGTGCCGGGCCGCGGGACGCACCGACACGGAGGGGCCATCGGTCGCCAGTTGGACGCCTTCCGTCGCCACGCGGGCGCACGCGACCGCCAGCGTCGCCACCTCGCCTTTACGAACCCTGGGTGCATCGCCGAAGCTCCAGCCCCGTGAACGCCCGCGAACAACGGCTACAGAGCGCGCTGAAGGAGCTCGTCCGGATGGACCGGGCGATCTTCGACCGCCTGGTCCCGTCGAAGGGGCGGACGAGCGTCGAGGTCGTGCGCCGCATCGCGCTCCGGGCGCAGGCGTACTTCGAGCTCCCGCCCGAAGACCGCGAGAACGACGGGCTGTCGGACGAGGTGTTCGTTGCGGACAGTGCAGGGGCGAGTAGCAGCGAGCGACGCACCATCGAGCGGGGGTTCCAGAACCTGAACGAGGCGCTCGCGAACCTCGGCGCCTCGGTTCGGATCACACGTCCGGCCCGCCGCCCGGCCGAAGCCGTCGACACTGCCGACGCCTGGGTGGGCGAGCGTCCCTCCCCGTTCTTGCAGCGCTTTGAGCCCGAGACGCTGGCGCGCATCGAACGCGGCGCGATCGATCAGGCCCTCCGGGCGTTCCTTTCACGTACAACGCCGGCGCTGCCGCTCGCGGCCGTCGTCGCCCCCGCCGGATTCGGCAAGACGACCGCGCTCGGGCAGATCGCCGCGGGCGCGCCTACGCAGGGAGTCCGGTGGATGTCCGCCGCGTTCTGCGAGGACTTCGCCGCGGGAACAACCCCGGAACATTTTCTGGCGACAGCGCTCCTCGGCGCACCCGCCGAGCCCGACGAGGTGCGGGGAGCGGTGGCTGCTCATCCCGGCGGCCTCCTCCTCGTCGACACCGTCGACCTCGTGCTCGACGAAGAGACCGTGCGCGAGTGGGCCTCGGCGTTCCGCACCGTCGCCGCCGCGGGCGTGCGTGTGGTTCTTTCCTGCCGCTCCTGGGAGTGGCGCCACGTCCTCTCGCCGCACCTGCGCGACGCGACCGTGATCCTGGTGCCGCCGTTCAGTCGCGAGGAGGCACTCCGGGCGGTAGCCGGCTACTGCGAGGCGAACCGGGTCCCGTCCGAGACCCTGCTCGCGCGGGTCTCGGAGCTCATGACCGACGATCGGCGGCTCGAGCGCATCGTCCGGAACCCGCTGCTGCTCTCGCTCATCTGCCAGCTCTTCGGGCCTTCGGGGTCGGTGCCGAAGGACCTCACCGTGCTTCGGCTCTACGAGGAACTCGTCGACCGCCGGGTTCGTCGGACCCGGCGCGGTGGCGGTCCCGCCGATCCATTGGCGCGGGCGAAGGAGCGGCTCTGCTACCAGTTCGCCCGCGAGGTCGTCGCCCGCACCGACCTGCACGTGCAGGAGGTCCTTTCGCGCGAGACCCTGGGGACGGTCGACGAGGGTGCGTTCGCGGAGCTTCGAAGCGACGGCATCATCGAAGAACTCGCGGGCCTGCGTCTCCGCCTCTTCCATCAGACCTTCCTCGAGTACGTCGTCGGCGCCTGGCTGACGACGGAGCCGGCCGTGGCGAAGGTGTTTCTCGCGCGCGTCGCCGGCGCATCCTCGGTGCCGTATTCAACGGCGGCACTTCTCCGGATGTACCTCGCCCAGATCCCGGGCGATGAAGAGCGTCACGCCGTCGCCCGAACGCTCCCACTCTCACAGCTCCCGGTCTTCCATGCGGTCGCGCTCGCCTGGGCGGCGCACGGCACGCCGATCGAGCTCCTCCGCGAGCTCGTAGAGCGAGCGCGGGTGACGGGCGCGGGCTTCGAGGAGGCGGTCGTGGATGCCGTCGAATCCTTCGCGGGCTCCTGGAGCGAGGAGCTCACCGAGGTCGTGCTCGGCATGACCGAGCGGTATCAACCGCCCGTCGTTCGGACGCTCTTCCCGGTCATTCTCCAGGTCGCCGGGGAGCTTACCGACACCGCACGGGGGCGGTTCATCCGCGTGCTGAAGGAGCGCTCGGAGCCGGACGTCGACCTCCTGACCATGTTCGTGGCCGAGCTCGGACGTCGAACGGATGCCGTATCTGAATGGTGGCTGGTCGAGCTCGGTGACGATTTCGAAGCTCTCGGCCCGACGGGGCAGCGAGCGGTCCTGAGGGCCATCACGCGCGCTGCTGATGGCACCCTGCGAGCCCGGCTCTTCGCTCGAATCCGGTCAGGAAAGGTCGACCACGCCTGGCACGAAGAGGCGACGAAGCTCCTCGTCGCGCTCGCGGACGACGGCATGCTCGCACGGGACGGAACCAAGGATGAGGGTGAGCAGAACCTGCTCACGAACCCGCTGCCGGGCGACTGGGCCCTTCATGGCTATCGCGCCCTCGGTCGATACCTCGCAGACCATCCGGCACGCGAGACCGTTCGCAGGTACGTGGATGGCGTCGCGCACGCCCCGAAGCAGAGGATCGGCGGGACCCTGATCATCCTCACAGAAGCGGTCTCCGCGGGGCTCCCGACGGCAACGCTACGCGCGGCGCTCGCGGACATCACCTCGCCCTCACTCGACCGATCGAGGGCGCTCGCGGAGGTCGCCTCGATCGCGGTGGGCGACCGGCCCCCCGCACCGGGAGAATCTCCGAACGGTCATGGAGTTTCGGCACGCCGGTATGCAACGCCCGTCACGCGCCCCGAGAATCTTCGTGCGCTCGCCGAGCTGGCGAATTCTCCAAAGGGTTCCCTCGCTCTCCAGGCGGCCAAGACGCTCACCGACGCCGCGAAGGTCGGGGTCTTCGACGTCGGCATTCTGCAGCAGATGCTCGAGGCCAAGGTCCCCGGCGTCCGGGTCGCCGCGTACCACACGCTTCTACATCTCGTCGGGCACGACCTGCTCGAAGACGGGGCCCGGGCTCGCGTTGGTTCTGTGGTTGCCGCGAGAGCTGTCACCGAGACGACCACGGCCTCCTTCGTCGCGGCGCTCGATCTGGTCATCGCCATCGCCCTGCGTGACGGACCGCCGAGCGGATCGGCGGCGCTCCTTCGATCGCTCTATGGCGCGCTTGAACAGCCGTGGATTGACGGGGGTTGTGTGCTTCGAGCGACGCACCTCGCTGAGATTTTCGTCACTCGGACGCCTGAGACAGAGCGCGCCGCGTTCTGGTCAGCGATCGCCCCTCAGTTCGCGAGTTTCAACCTGAGCTCGTATCGGTCCGTTGAGAAACACCTCGTGCCGACTCTTCGATATCTCCTCGCGGTGGCTGAAAAAGACATCTCGGACACGGTCCTATTCGCAGACCCTCCCGTTCCCTACGAGAACCTGCGAGCCCTCTATCTCGCCATCCAGATCGCCAGACCCGATTCGCCGTTGCTCCCCGCGCTTGTCGCGAAGGAGGAGCGCCTCAAGGCGGTTCGACCGCATGGGTCCTGAGTGACGGGGGTCCTTCGTGGAATCTGCCGGGGCCCAACCCCCTACGGCATCGTCACGGAGTCGGCGGAGAAAGACGGCTTAGGGTTGCTGACCGAGAGCGGGTTCGTGCCACCGCCTTTCGTGACGTCGTCCGACGCGCTCACGCGGGACTTGTTCTCGCGAATCACGTCTGTTCCGACCAGTCCGGCGCGCTTCCCGGTCCCAAGCTCATCGTGTGCGCACCGAGATCAAGACACAGCAGTCGACCTTCATCACCGTGCCGAACCCGCTCGCTCGCTTCGAATCGCAGCACCCGCTGGCGATCTATCGGACCGCACACGAGTCCCTGCTCTCGCCCGATCTCCTGCGCCCCTAGGGCATAGGCGAATCTTCCCACACGATGGCCTCGACCCCCTCCGACGAAGCCTTCGAGTTGACCTTCCGAGACGAAGCGGGTGGCGACAAGTCATCACGGCGATGCTTGACCCTGGGGGTCGCGGGTGTTAGCTCTCCGCCCGGGGTCTATTATGACAGGCCAGAACCGATTCTTGCTCTCGGACCGACACCAACGCTCGGGCACGGCAGGCTCGACGTGCGTCTTCATCTCTTACCGTCGGCACGACGAGCTCAAGGCAAGAGTGATCGCGAGCGCTCTGATGTCGAACAACGTCGATGTCTGGATCGACCTTCGATCCGAGGAGGTCGGTCGAGCCAGAATGCTCGACGATGAGCACGCGCTCGCAAGCGCGATCGAACAGGGACTGGCCCAATGCTCGCACCTGCTCGGACTCCTCTCCTCGAATACGTTCAGTTCGCCCTGGGTCCCGTACGAAATCGGAAGTGCCCGGGGCCGTCTGAAACCTGTGGCGCATGTCATCGATCATTCCGTCCAAGACAGCCAGATTCCCGCATTCGTAAGACTAGGAACGCCGATCACCGATCAGGCGTCGCTGCAGGAATGGCTGCGACCGATTCGGCGGATCCTGCTCGACTCGCGACATGCGGCCGCAATGCCCGCGAGCGTTTCAACGATCCTTCCTGAGATTCGACCCGTTCGACTGTAGGCGCATACGAAAAGGAGTCCTGCCCCATGAGTGCTCGGCACAAAGTCTTCGTCAGCTATCATCACGAGAACGACCAAAACCACAAAAATATATTCAATTTGAAATTCGGCAATCGACACGACATCGTCGTAAAGGGCTCGGTGGAACTCGGTGATCTCAATCCAGAGAGCAACACCGAGACGATCCGCCGCAGGATTCGGGATGAGTATCTTGCCGACAGCTCGGTCACCCTTGTCCTGGTCGGCACTGACACTTGGCGCCGCAAGCATGTCGACTGGGAGATCTACTCCAGTCTCCGCGATACGACCAACAATCCTCGATCAGGATTGCTGGGGGTTCTGCTACCATCCTACCTTAGGACCTACGGAACGGGGCCCGTCGATCCGGAAACGATCCCTGGCAGACTCGCGGACAATGTGAGAGTTGGTTTTGCATCGCTCCATGATTGGTCTGAAGATCCTGAGGAGGTGCAGCGATGGATCCATGACGCTTACCTCCGAAAGTCGAGAGTTCAACCTGACAACTCGCGGCCGATGTTCGCCCGAAACAGGACGAGTCGTTAGTTGCGTTCGTCCATAGCTCGCCCGTCAGGCATTTGGCGCTTGGGCCGGTTCGTGGGGGAGTGGTGATGCCGCCACTCCCGATCCTCATCCAGGTCGTTCATCACCCCTCTTCGGTACCTGCCGCACGGATTGCTGAACATCTTCGGTCGGCGCTGAGCGAAGATCCGGCCGTGCCGGGATTGAGGATCCCTGTCTACTTCACCCCGGAGGATGGTACGGGATTGCCCCCAAACGACGGCGACCTGGAGGCAGAGGCGGAGCGCGTTCTGGTGTTGGTTCTGGCGGAGGATCATCTCAATGTGGAGGCATCCTCGGTCGGCGACGCCCGTCGAAGCTGGGCGGACTATCTCGTAGCGCTTCACGCGGCGTGCGAGCGGGACCCGCGTCATCGCTTCCTACCCGTGCAACTGACCGCGGCCGCATGGCCGTTGGATTCGCGGTTTGACGACGTGAACTTCCTTCGGGCCTTCGCGTTCGCCGACCCGGCTGAGCAGGAGCGATTCGTGGTGCGGCGGACGGTGCATGCACTCTTCCGTCAACTCCAGGCAGAACCAGAGGAGGGTCACGCGACGGCCCCCGTGACCCTGTTTGTTAGCCACACCAAGGTGAACCTCGACGCCCCACCCAGGGTCGTATACTCCATTTTGCACCATCTCACCGCCGACCAACCCGTGAAGCTCTGGTTCGATTCAGGGGACATCGAGGCGGGATCGGTCTTCGCCGAGAAAATCGAGAAGGGGGTTCAGAACGCTGTCCTACTGGTTGTGCTCACGGACGCGTACGCCTCGCGCGAATGGTGTCGCAAGGAGATTCTGTTTGCGAAGAAGCACCGACGCCCCTTTGTTGTCGTCAACGCCCTGCAGGAGCGCGAGGTGCGGGGCTTTCCGTACGCAGGCAACGCGCCGGTGCTCCGGTGGAGTGGAGACCCCGACACGGCGATCGACCTTCTGCTCAAGGAGGCGCTGCGACATCTCCACGCCCAGAAAAGTCTGGAGGCACGCAGTCGGGCAGGAGACGTGGTGCTTCCAAGTCCCGCGGAGCTCGTGACGATCGTCAACCTGCCCTCGGGTAGCGTGGTGCTCTACCCCGATCCTCCTCTCGGCGAAGAGGAGCGCGCACTTACGAGCGCAGCGGGCATCGAGGTTGTGACGCCGCTTGAGCGGTTCGCCAGGGAGGTCGAGAAGGTGAAGCTGCCTCTACCCGTGGCCCTCTCGCTCTCGGGCTGCGACGACACGCGACGATATGGGCTGAACCCTGGGCATCTTGACACTGCTTGCGTCGAGATCTCGCGCTACCTATTGCTTGCGGGTGCGACCCTGGCCTACGCGGGGCATCTTGGCGCGGGGGGATACACGGAGGTGCTCTTCGAACTTGTTCGATCGCACGCACTGCCTGGTGTTCCCGCGCCAGAACGCGTCGTCAATCATATCGCGTGGCCGCTACCTCTTTCACTGGAAGATCGTTCGCGCTTCAAGCACGTCGCTACCTTCGTGCGAATGGGTCGTCCACTCGGAGTCGACACGGCGCTCCATCGCGACTTCGTGGACGAACCGGTCGCGTTTGACGCCGAGGCGAGTGGCATGCACCGCTACGCGTACGCACGCGGAATCACCGCGATGCGACAGGCACAGACCGAGGCGACCTGCGCACGGATCGTCCTTGGCGGCCGAATGGGACCAGCTCGGAATGCTGTTCCGGATGGCACCCGCAAACGGCAGTGGTATTCGGGAAGAATACCTGGCGTATTGGAGGAGGTGCTTGCATCTCTATTGGTGTCGCAACCCCTCTTTCTCTTGGGAGGGTTCGGAGGCTGCGCTCGTCTCGTCGCCGACGTGATTGAGGGTCTGCCGCGGAGCGAGATGAGCTGGGACTTTCAGCAACACGCTCCGCATGCTTCCGACATGCGCACCCTCTACGAATCCCATGGGGACTGGGTAGATTACCCCGAGCTATCAGAACTGATCGAGAATAAGGGTTACGCGTCTTTCAACAATGGCCTGTCCGACGAGGAGAATCGGGAGCTTGCGAAGACCCGAAACGTCGAGCGGATCGTTGAACTGATCCTGAAAGGTCTCCGGCACGTGGCCGCGCCGCCTGCCCCAGCATCCCGGATGAAGGCTGACCATTGACGGGCACTCTCGGAGCTAGTCGAATCACTCCGAGATGGGACCGCTCGTAAGACCGCTTCACGGGCCTGGATAGGTCCGCAGAAGGCCTCTCCCATGACGGGTCGACGCGTCGTAAATGCCCTGGATTCTAAGAATCCTCGCAACAGATATTGCTCAATCAGACAGATACTTATCTACGAATCTCGGGCCGTCCAACGAAACGACCTCCACGCATCTGATGATCTAAGATCCTCAGCGCCACGTCTACTTTAAGAGTGTCGCCATAAGTTCGAGGCGCTTCTCTTCGGTCGCGTTTGCAAGCGCAATGAGCAAGTCCCTCGGCAGCTTCGCGATGGCCGCCTGGGCGCTCCGAAGGCGCTCGACCTCCGGGCCCAGGTGCTTCACGACGAGCTCGCTCACGACGTCGTCGCGGTCCGCCCCGGACATGGCGAGCGAGAGGTAGTCGGTCAGGATGTCGGCGGCCGCGGCGTTCAACGCGATCCCGTCGTCGCTCGTGCGGGCGGCCTGGCCACGAGGGGCACGGACTGCCTTCGTGGCCCCCTTGTGACTCTCCCGCTGCTTCGCGATGACCTGGTTCGGGGTCCCGTACTGGCGGACCGGGTAGAGGCGCCCGTCGACGATCGCCCGGTACGCCTTCCGGTTGCCCTGCATCTCGGACACCACCGCGTACGTCCCCGGCGAAACCCCGGAGGTCGAGCTCGCCGGGAGCTGGAGGAACGACTCGACCCCGTACTCGCTTCCGTCGATCGTGACCGCGTCACCCGGAGCGTAGTGCTTCCCATCGATCTCGATCTTCACGCCGTGTTCGGGCGCGGCGTCGTGATCTGCCGCCGACGTGGAACGAGCTTGTCCCGACCCCTGCTTCTTCGCCATATGTCTCTCCCGCGCCTCTCATACGTCGGCGTGAAGGAGAATTCAACAGCACGTTCGACGGCGATTCGCCGGGTGGGGGATTGCTCGAAGCGCGCCATCTGCATGCCCCGTCTGCAATGGCATCGCGCTCCTCTGGACGACCTCCATCCGGAAAGAGACCTCAGACGGTTCCTGAACGAGGCCGAATCCCATGCGCGGTAGCCGCGACCCGACCTCTGGATCGGGGCTTGATCGAGACAGGAGATGCCCCGCTCGCAGGATCCTGTTCGTGCGCGTCGGGCGCATCGGTCACCGTCCTTCCCGCGGTGAGGACCAGCGCGGCGGTGAGATTGTCGGTGAAGATGTAGCGCCCGAAGGCGTCCCTCTGCGAGGCGAGCTCCCCCAGAAGGTCCTGCAACGCCGGTTTCGCATGCGCTCGGTATCGTGCGATCGCCGCATGGAGACGGGCCACCAGCGTGGCATCGAACTGGTCGGCGACCCCGTCGGTCGTGATGAGGAAGATGTCACCTGGCCGCCGGGGTGTGATCGACCACGACGGTGTGCCATCGGTCTCGGGGCCGATCGCCGCTTCGAACAGGGTCGGGGCATCCGGCGACTTGTGCGGCACCAGGAGTCGTTCGACCTTCTCCTTGCCGCGTAGGACGTGCGCGCCACCGTCACCGATCCAGACGACGACGTAGACCTCGGCGAGGGCAACCGCGAGGATGAGCGTCGTACACAGCCCGTCTTCGGTTCGCCGGAGGCCACGTGCCCGAGCTTCGGCAGCGACGTGGCCTGCCGTGCTCCAGAGGGTCGCGAGGAGGAGCGTGCGAACCCCCTCGACTCCGACCGCGAGCGCCGTCGGCAGTTCACGGCGAAGGCGTCGGAAGGCGTGGGCGGTTGCGGCCTCCGCCGCTTCTCCTCCGAGGGGCAGGCCGCCAACCCCATCGGCCATGACGATGAGGGCCGTGCTCGCGACCCAGGCCACGCGTACCCGGTCCTGGTTCTCGTGGCGGACAGGGCCTCGCACCGACCAGGCACCCAGAGATGGGTCCACCTTCCGGTGACCTGCGGGAGCAGGACCATTTCTGCGCTTGCGCGGTGGTGTCGGCAGCGTATCGGAAGTCACAACCCGACTCGAGCTTTGCCATGGATGGACCCGACGGCTCAAGTATTTTCAAGGATTCCGGCACACAGCTGCTCGACGAGACGACATGTGCGGTGAATGCTGTCGCGATGCTTCCACTGCGCCTCGCCCCTCGCGTCTACTTCGATACCGGCGTCCTGATCTCGCTCGCGGACGATCCCAGGCAAAGCGAGTACCTGCGCGAGCTCATTCTCGCGTTCCGCCGATCTGGTTCCGTGCTCGTCGTCTCGGTTGCGCACCTCTTCGATCTATCTCGCGCGGTCGACCGGAAGTCCTTCGACCGAGTTCTCCGTGTCATCGACGAGTTCCCGCGGCGGGCGGAGGCCGTCTCACCAACGTCCGCCGAGCACAATCGGGCCGACGCGCTCCTGACCGGAATGCCGCACTCGCTTGCCTGGCCCGACCTGACGCTTCGAGGAATCTGGAGCGCAGAGGCGTGGCGCGCATCTCATGCGACTTCTCTGGAGCAGTATCGGCTCATGCTCATGCTGCTGACACTCGTCCCGAAGGCGATCGCCCTCGTGAAGTCGCCGGCCTTCGACGTTCCGGGAGTACGGAACCGGGCAGCTCGGCTCCGCGGGAACATTGACTTCAAGCGGGCGGCCGACGGCGCCTCCTTTGATGACCTGTTGTCGGCAGCGCGGAACGCGTCGTTGGCGGGCGGGGTGGCCGAGGCCGACGCCGATGCGCTGCTCGGGCAGCTCGCGGAATTCGTGGCGATCATCGAGACGCCGGAGGAAATCGCGAAGCTTGTTAAGCTTGCCGGAATCGAGCACAAGGTTGATCGACGTCTGGTCACCGCGGTCCTCGAACGCATCCGGACACAAATGGAGCCGGGCACGACGATCCGGCGTGGATACGAGCGCATGCGGACCGAAGCCGCGAAGTTCGGCGGGACCTTCGAGCGGTTGTCCGACACCTTGCACGCGCGCCCCGAGCGACCAAAGGCGCCGATGTCGTGGGCTGCGCTCGAAGGCGGTGATGATCGCTGGCACGAGGTCGCGCCGCTCGTTGCTCCGGGCTCCTACCTCGGGCACGCCCTGCCGTTCCGTCGCGTTCACGATCGCAAGGCGACGCCCCTCGACTCCGATCTCATCGACGACCTGCACATCACCTTTCTCCCGTACGTCGACCTCATGACGGTCGACGCCGCAACCTTTCAGCGTATCAACTCGACTCGAAAGATCGTCGAGAGAGCCGGCGGACTGCGGCGTGGGGCCGTGATGGTACGGAACGGCGAGCGTTCCGAGCTCTTACGTGCGATCCGCTCACATGCGATGTAGGTGCCAACGGGACGTGGTCCTCGATCCAACGTTCAACGAGCCGACCGACCGCCCATCACACCGACTCTCCCTGCCCGTCCGGTGACGGCGCAGCGATTGCCTGCCCGAGCGTCTCCGCGGACTCGCCCGTGATCCACGCGGTGACCTCATCCCGCTCGGCGTCGCTCAGGTCGAGGCCCATGTTGTCCGAGAGCTGGAGCACGTTCGCGCAGAAGGCGCCCGCGAGGCGCCCGGGATCCCGCGTCGACGCGTCTCCGGTGAGAAGCGACGCCCGGCGATACCAGATCCCCTTCAGGATGAAGCTCACGTCGCCCCGGGAGACGGCGTGGCCACGAGTGGCGCACGCGTCACGGACCGCCCGGGAGGTCTCGACGATCTGGTAGGGCGCGTTTCCGAGAACCGCGTCGATCGCCTCGAACACGCAGATGTACTCCTCGGTGGTTCTCCTGGGAGCGCCCGTCTGCCGGGACACGCGCTCGATCACCCCCGACGCCGCGCTCTCCTCCTTCGGCGCCGCGGGCAGCTCGTGCCGGGCAGGATCGTAGACGAGGCCGCTCGACAGGTTGGAGACCGCGATCCCGAGGTCCGCGAAGCTCTCGACGCAGCGCTTGAAGCTCCCGAAGCCGAGCCAGTTGGAGTCGCCCAGGACGTCTCCCAGCACCCGGTTGAGGTGCTGCGCGAGGCGGGCGAGCGGGACCGGCGTTGGTGACCGGGAGACGACGGCCTGGATCTCCTCGCCGACCCGATCGCGATCGATCGGCGGGCCAGACGAAACCACCTGGCTCACCGGAACTCGACCCGCGGACGGGACCGGTGGCGTCCCATCAAGCCTGGGTTCACGCAACCCCTGGCCGTCGCCCTCCCCCGGCCGCCCGATCGCCGCGGCCTTGATCACAATGGGCCGCGCCGACGGGAGGACCGCCGCCGGGGCGGGCGTCGCTGCGAATCCCAGGCCCTTCTCGATGAAGTCGTCGGAGCGGATGACGTAGTCGCTCGCCCCCTCGAAGGCCGCAGAGCTCGGTCCGACGGTGAGGATCACCGTGCGCCGGTCGTAGGCGCGGAGGCGGAGGAGGACGGGGCGGAAGTCGGCGTCGCCGGAGAAGATGATGAACTCGTCGATGTGCGTCGCGCCCGCGAGCGTATCGAGGATGTCCATCACCATGTGGATGTCGGCGCTGTTCTTCCCCTGCATCGTGACGCTCGGGCAGTCGATCACCCGGAAGGCCGCCGAGGTGAAGGCCGAGCGGAAGCGACCGTGGCGGCTGGGGTTCAGGTAGCAGTTCCGGATGAGCGTCCGGCGCTTGCCGTGGCTTCCCTCGTCGTCGTGCCGGAGGGCCGTCGCCTCGAGCCACTTGATCCAGCGGCCCGGATCGTTCGCGAACCGGAGCGCGATCGACTCTCCGCCTTCGTTCCGCAGCGACAGGAAGATGTTGTCGAAGTCGACAAAGAGCGCGGTCTTGAGCCCGGATCCCATCCTTGGTGGCACGGATTGTAGAGAGGTTCACCCAGCGTCACAAGCACCGCGCTTGGCCCGAGGAATGGGGGATTCTCCTGCTCGCTCAAGGCAAGCCGCGAGGCCCGCACCGACCACGCGCCGAGCGAAGGGTCCGCCCTGGGGTGGCCGAGGGACGTGGACTCGCTTCGGCGCTTTCGCACCGGCGGTGGGAGCGTGTCGGAAGTCACGAGCTTCCGCGACCCTTGCCCCGAAGGCGCCCACGAGCTCAACCACTCGCGGAGGACCGAGGCTCCTGATCGGGCGCGTCCGGAGTACGTCGATTGAGTGGAGCCTGAGCGGAGCCGCAGGCAACGAACGTTCGGGACTGCGAGGAACACGCCGCCCCGGGACCTGAATCCCCAAGGCCCGGCACCGCGGCCGACACATGGTTGGGTGTCAGTGCGACGAGGAAGTCTCGTCGTTCGCGTCGGCCGCGAGACCGGCGCGGTCCCCCCGGCGGGACTTCATCGGTTCCTCCGCCGAGTCCGTCCCGTCCGCCGCGAAGTACTTCGTCGCTCGCTTCTCGCCGGTCTTGCGGAGCACGCCCATCGAAAGGCCGCGCGCCATGGGCAGGCGGAGGTCGCTGCGGGAGCTGCCGAGCGTCCGCTGGATCTCCTCGCTACCGATGCCGGGCTTCGCCCGGAGGAGCGCCGCGATCGCGTCGAGGCTTGGCTTCCGCTGCCGGGAGGGCCGTCGGCCCTGACGGGCGGTCGCCGGGCGTCCCGACGTCGCCCGCCGGGTCTTCTCCCCGGCCGATCGCGTCCCGGCCGGCGACTTCGCGGCGGAGGGTTTCGAGCTCGCGACCGCGCCGCCCCGGAAGGTGAACCGATCGAGTTCCGCGACGGCCGTGGAGGGAAGGAGGGCGATGAGCTGCCGGGTGAACTCCTCGACGAGGATGGACACCGCGTCCGCGAAGGAGACAGACATGAGAGCCTTCTATGTCAGTGGCGAGGGCGATGCAGCGGGTACGCCCCGGGAAGTGTTTCGGTCACGCAGGGTGAGGTTCCGGTCGAACGGGGACTCGCCCGTCCCGACCGGCGGACCCCCCTACAGGAGTGTCGCTTGGATTGGAAGAGCAAGCTGGCCGCTTCTCCTCGCAGTACCTGGAATGGCGACGCCCTTGGGGCCGGCGGGCTGGCCGATGGGGTCGCTGCGGCGTCGCCGGAGCTACTGAGGTTGGCGCCGCCCGCTTGCAGGACAGGGCCGAGAGAGCGAGGACCGCCGTCAGCGAGATGGAGAGCGCGGAGGCGTTCATGGTCTTCATCCTCCCCGGTCAATAGTTCCGGACCGTGGCCTGGAGACGAACCTCGTCGAGCCGCCAGAACGTCGTCTCGCACGCTCCCGAGTACAGGGAGAAGCGGAAGAGCATCGTCGACGCACCGACGAAGGACGAGAGCGGGATGCTCTGAAGACCGCAGGTAGCCGTATTCTGGTTGCCCAGGTTGATCCAGGTTCGCCCGCCGTCGGTGCTCATGTAGAACGTGAGCCCGCTGCTCGCCCCCCTTGCACTGCGGCTCCGATGGTAGAGGTTCAGGCTCGTCGCCCGCGAGACGTCGATGGGGGTGATGAGCGTGAGATCGCCCGATTGAACACAGGGGCCGGTGACCAGGCGCTCGCCGATCATCTCCCGGGTGCCCGCGCACGGAGAGTAGAAACTACCCGCCCCGTACCGCCAGACCGGGTCACGCGTCCAGAGTCCATCGCCCGACTCGAAGTCGTCGTAGAAGAGGACGCGGTCGACCGTGCAGCTCCCCATCGCCTCGCATCCGTCGGCGACGTTCGCGTTGCAGTCGGTCCACCCGCTCTCGCAGGAGATCGAGCAGCGCGCCGGGGTCGAGCCGCTCCCCGCCTGACAACGGCTCACCGTGTGAGGGCCACCGGCCGGGCAGGAGGTGCCGCACGCGCCGCAGCTCGTCGTGGCGAGGAGCGAGGCCTCGCAGCCGTTTGCCGCGTTGCCGTCGCAGTTGTCGTAGAGGCTCGTGCAGGCCCCGATCCCGCAGCTTCCGGCCACGCAGCTCGCGGTCGCGTTCGTGACCGTACACGCGTGGCCGCAGGTCCCGCAGTTCCCGACGCTCGTGCGGGTGTCGACCTCGCAGCCATCGGCCACGTTGCCGTTGCAGTCGCCGAAGCCCGGGGCGCACGAAGCGATGGCACAGGACCCGGCCGCACAGGTGGCCGTGGCGTTGGGCAGCGAGCAGGCCCGTCCGCACGCGCCGCAATGGGCAAGCGCGCTGTTGAGGTTGGTCTCGCAGCCGTTCGCGGCGTTCCCGTCGCAGTCACCGAAGCTCGCCGTGCACACGTAGCGGCACGTCCCCATCTCGCAGCTCACGGTGCTGTTCGGATGGGCCGCACAGGCCGAACTGCAGGCGCCGCAGTGGGTCGCGCTGGTGGCGGTGTTGCTCTCGCAGCCGTTCGCCGTGTTGCCGTCGCAGTCCGCGAAGGGAGCCACGCACATCGCGAGCCCGCAGGCTCCACCCCGGCAGACCGGCACGCCGTTCGTGACGGTGCAGCGCCGGTCGCAGGCGCCGCAGTTCGCCGTGCTCGTCTGCGGGTCGGCACACGCGCCACCACAGCAGGTCTGCCCTGACGGACACGCGCGCGTCGCCGTGCAGCCGGGGACGCAGGTGTTTCCGACGCAGAGGCTCCCCGCGGCGCAGTGTTCGTCGCGGAGGCAGTCGACGCAGGCGCGCGTGTCGGGGTTGCAACGGCGCTCGACGACCCCGCCGTCCCGGGCCTCGCGGCACGCGAGATCGTCACGGCAGCCAGACGCGCAGCGGTTCATCCCGGGCACGCAGTACTGGCCCGCCGGGCAGAGGTCGCTCGCCGCCGTACAGGGCACGCAACGGCCCGTGGCGGTATCGCACGCGGGGCCCTCGGCGCTCCCGGCGCAGGCCGCGTTGGTCGTGCAGGGAGCCGAGACGTCGATTGCCGCGGGCGCATCGACGGCGGGGACATCAAGGCCACCGGCCTCAAGCGCGCCGTCGTCGATCGAAGGCGAGACGTCGACGACCGCCGGGAGGTCCCCGTCCGGAGTCGCGTCCTGGCCGGCATCCACCGAAGCTGGTGGAGCGGATGTACAGCCACAGGCGCTCGCGAGTAGGCCGAGGAAGGTGATGACGGTAGCGATGCCGATCTGGCGCATGACGGACTCCCCTGTGCGTCCTGCCCGGCTGGTCGCTTCGACCACGCCGTTCCCCGAGTGAACGTCAAACGCGCTCCTTTCGGGGCGCGTTGTGGTGGAAGGGATCGCTCGAACGGGAGCGGTTTCGGGGGGTGACAGTGCGACCAACCCGTGTTCGTCGCCGTGTCACGGCCGCAGTCTTCCCGAGGCAGAACGCGCCCGGTACGATGGTGAGGTTCACCTTCCGCGCATGCACACTTCTGTCGACGCCTTCGTCCGACATCTACTGTCGGACCATCTCGCTCCCCGCACGGCCAAGACCTACGGAGCGATCTTGACGTCCCTCTTCTCGTTCCGTGGCGGGGACCCGGTGCCGCTCACGACGGCCGAGGTCCAGGCCTTCCTCGCGCGATCCCGGCAGGACGGATCACGACGCGCCGCCTCGGCTCGAAACCTCGACCTCGCCGCGATCCGGTCCTTCGTCGCGTTCGCACGCCGTCACCTCGGGTGGATGACCGACCCCACCGAAGGCATCCCGTTCGTCCGCGAGGCCCCGCAAGACCCGGCGGTGCTGACCGCCGCAGAGCTCGGGAAATTCTTCGAAGTGACCGCACGAAGCTCGCGGGCTCCCGTTCGTTCGCGAAACCTGGCGGTCGTCGCGGTGCTCTCCCAGGTTGGGCTCCGCGTTCACGAGGCCGTCGGCCTGAACCTCCAGCAGGTGGACCTCGACGGCGCGACGCTCGTAGCCGTCAGGGGCAAGGGCGGGACCGTCCACGATCTCCCGCTCAACCGCCCAGCGGTCACGCTCCTCCGCACCTGGATCGACGAACGTGGCGAGCGTTCCAAGGAGACGGCGCTCTTTCTCTCGGCGCGCGGCACCCGGATCTCCATCCGCGCGGTCGAGTCGATGATCGCGCGCATCCGGCGAGCATTGGGCTCGGCGAAGCACATCACCCCGCACACGATGAGGCACACGGCGGCGACCCTCACGCTCAGCCTCGGTACCGATCTTTCGACGGTCGCCGAGCTCCTGCGCCACAGCGACATCAACACCACCCGGCGGTACCTCCATCTCGTCGACACCCGCCGTCGCGAAGCTGTTCGCCGACTCGAAGGCACGGTGCCGATCTCGCTTCTCCCGACGTCACCGATGAATCGCCCGCTCTCCGAAAATATCCCGAAACCCTCCGCTCTGACGCCGCTCGAAGGTCCGACATCTCCCTTGCGCTCGACTCTTGACGACGAACACGGGTTGGTCGCTGCCTGATGGTCGAAAGTAGGAACGGGGATGTCAGCGTGCTTGCAGTCCGTCATTGAATCGGGTACCTCAGCGCTGTCGGGGCGAATTCGAGCCGCGCTCCTCCCCCCCGCGTGGCTCAGTTGATTCGTCCCGACGCTATTTTCCGTCGGCATCCGCCGGTCACAGGTGGCGGGTGAGCGAGAGTTGGCCCTTGGCCTAGTCGCTGGTCACCACAACGTACTCGCACTGCGATACGGTCGGTCGCGATGGACGACGTGACGACGACGGACGTTGTCAGGGGCCACCGGAGCGGGCTTGGAATGTCGCATGCTTCCGAGGCCCGTCCGTCACTGTCAACCCTCGCCGTCATGAAGACTTCGCATCACGTACGCGCAATAGATCTCGTCACTGCCAAGGCGCTACTCAACCATGCCGTAAGTCCTACTGTAGGCGGAAGCCGCGGAGCCGACTCCAGACGTCGCCGCCAACGGACAACGAAAAGTACCAACTCGCGCCGAAGCGCTGCTCGACCACGCTCGGTAGGTCGGCGCTCCCGCGGGGGAAGGCGTCCCCCGCTCGATACCCTTCACGAAGGGTGTTCCACGAGCCGAGATGCACGCCGGCACCGATAGTCAGGATCGGGGCCGGCTGGAAGTTCAGTCCGATGAAGACGTTCTGGAGGATACCGGCGCTGGGCGTCAGTCCGAGCGAAGCGCTCCAACCCTCCAGTAACGACCATCCCTGAAAGCGGGAGAAGTTGGTTCCGCTGCGGCAGCGACGAAAGAGTGGTGCGAGGCGCTCGTCGACCGGGCAGAGGTTGAACCGCGCGAACACCACCGGTAGCAACTGATCCTGGAAGCGCGCGGTCGACTGGATGACCTGGTCGCCGAACGCATTAGGACCGACGGAATAGGTCGGGTTGGTCCGGGTTGAGAGCACCAGTCCGGGCTCGACGTTGACCCACGAGAGGCCGTGCACCTCCGTAACGTGCGTGGAAGTCGCCGCCTGGGTGCTCACACTCAGGTTTCCACCCTGCAAGACAAGCGCGTGGTGGGTCCGCTCGACCGAAATCGTCACGATCCGATCCTGAGAGAACGAATTCAGATCGTAGACGCGTCTCGGGGTCCGCAGTCTGACCAGGATCTCATCCATGAACTCCACCAGTCGCCAGGTTCGAGCGATGGAGTCCGCAAGTTCACTGAGCGTACGACGGAGCGAGTCCTGCTGCTCCTCAAGCATCGCGAGGCCCTCACCTGTGGAGGCACCGCCGTCAACCGCGCCGGCCCGCGCCACGTTCTCGTCGCTGTCGGCGAAGTAGCGCAGGGACCCTCCGGAGAGCCAAATCCACGATGGGAGGAGACCATTGACGTAGTGCTCGAAGCCGCACTTGTTACGCTGATTGGTATCTCCGGCGTAAAGCGCTGGGAGTGGTACGTGGATCACGATGCGCCTACGGGCGGTATCGCTCCGAACCGCCTCAAGGCGGCTTTCGGTCTGACATCCATCGGACACCATGAGCCGTTCGGTCGCGGCGGCCAGGTTACTCCGTGACTCGCCGCCGAGCGGGGCGTCGGACTGGAAGACGGTCAACGCGTTGCCGAGAAGGCGAGTGCGTAGGCCCTCCAGACTCTCGGTCGCGGACATGATGACCGCCAAAGTAAGCTCTCGATAGTACTCCGCGAGCTCTCGCTCCAACCCCTCGACTTGGCTCTCCCGAGCGACCAGATCGGCGTAGGACAGCAGATTATTGTCGGGAGGAAGCAGGTTGGTCAGTGCAGGGCGGCTGGCATTGACCTGAGTCGAGATGTCTCGCCACGACGGGTAGACGAAATTTCCTTCACGCAGGGTCGATTCCGCGCCGATCATGGCGAGCATCAATTCGGCCCTCGTCATCATGCGAGTGATGTACTCCCGCAGTGCTTGAACCTGTTCGGGGGTCGCCCTCCCCGCAAGGTTCGCTGCTACCTGCGTAGTCGTTCTCGGCTGCCGGGGCCCTGGACCTCCGAGGCGAGCAGCGATGGGGCGTCCGATCCCAACATCCCGGCCAGAGATGGCCGCGGTCTGAGCCCCGACATCGACGGACCGGGGGCTCGTACTCTCCTGCTGCTCGCGATTGGCGGCGCCCACCGAGACGCTGAACGTGTCCCGCCAGTCATCGCTGTCGATGCAAACGACGATGCGCTGTCCCTCCAGCGGATAGGCAGCCTCGGCGCGGCGCTCATCGTAGGGGTTGAACCACCGCCAGGCACCCGTGGCGGGGGTGTAGATCAGTCGGTGCGCCTGCGCCGCCGTGTAAACGTTCAGGAGTTCCTCGCAGGTCCGGCCCTCGGTCCCGGTCGATGCGAGGTACGAGGAAGTGGGCGTCGGCACGTGGGCGCACCCGAGTAGGACCACGGCGAACCAGATCGTCCGGAAACAGCGTGCTGTTCTCAAGGCGTACCTCCTGCGTCAACCGTCCCAGCGTCGTTTGCAGCCTTGCCCCCGTCCGAGACGTCCGCGGCGTCTCCGGCATCGTCGAGAGATGCCCCCGCGTCCTCGCCGACGCTCGCATCAACATCCAGCCTGTCGTCCGCCGATTGGGGTATGTCCAGGAAGAAGGCGCCCGCGTCCGTCACGCCCGGCGAACTCACGCGCTCGGCGACGAAGTCCAGGCGAAGTGCAACCGCCTCATGGATGGCCCGTACGGCCGTACCCCCGTCCATGGACGTGGCGACGGCATGGATGGGACAGGCGCCACCCGTTGGCTCGACAATGGTCGCCTGGAGTACGACCGGTCCCGAAGTCGCACTGGTCAAGATCCATGATCGCGTTCGGGTGGCCATCTCCAGCACCCCACCCGCAGCTCCGATCTCTCCTGAAAAGCCCGGGACACCGGGCGGAACATCGCCAATCGCGAACGAGAAACGCGCGTCGCCGTACACAGCAATGGCTACGCAGCGCAGTGCCTCGGGGCCCCCGGCGCGATCGAGGCTCACCGCCACCGGCGTGTTGACCAAGGGCTGCCGCTCCGACGCGAACCAGCGCAAGCGCTCGCGATCATCGCTACCCTCGTCACACCCGGCGAGGGCTACAATTGAGAACACGCAGAACCCCAGACGGAGTCCAGTCACCCACCCACACGAGTCTCGCAACGTTGTCGCCATGATCAGACTCCCTTCAGCCCCATCTCCGATCATAGGAGGGGAACGAGGCCCCACCGCATTACCCCATTCCCGGCACCATTGGGCGCTCCTCCCGCGACGATTATCGCCCCTTTCTCTCACCTCGACGCGTGGCTCCGTGATGCCAACCTCCCTTCCAAACCTGAATGAGCACCGCTCTCGACTCACGCCGTCGCGAGGCCCACCAACTGCCGGAACTCCGGATCCGTTTGGAAGGGACGCAGATCCTGATCGGCATCCTCCTCGCCAATTCCGATGCCCAGGAGTTGCCGAGCTCGTTCGGTGAGAGCGGGGTCGAGAGCGAGCGCCGTGTGGAGCGCGTCGAACGCGCGCCCTTGGGACTCCCCCTTTTCCAGCGCCGACGGATCGGCGTACTTCTGCGCCCATGCACATGCGAGATTGAGCCACACTTCGCCGCTCGCGAGCTTCCGCCGTCGGCCATTGTAGTCGGTGCCGTAGGCGATCGCGCGCGTGTATCCTTCCGGGGGAGGGAGGTAGAGCGCGTGAAAGGTCAGGTCGACGAAGATCCGGTGCACCACCTCGGGCGGGGTATCGGCGACCACCGCGTCGCGGGCCCGCTCCAACACTCGGAGCACCTCCCGGCGGTTCTGAGGGTCGTCGGGGCTCTTCCGGTAGAGAACGATCGAGTACTCCCCCAGGATCTTCGGATCGTTTGGTGCGAGCTGAAGCGCCCTCTCGTACCCCATGCTCGCCCCTTCCAGGTCCCCCACGGTCAACTTCGCCTTCGCCCAGGCAGCCAGATCGGGTGGCGTCTGCAGTGAATCGGGAGACCGTCGCACCAACTGCTGCGTGGCGGCCTCCTGCGCCGGGGTGAGGCGAGGCATCGCGCGTTTGTCTGCGCGGAGTGGCATCTCTTCGACGGTTCGCTCGACAGGTCCGGTCGCCATCATCGTTGCCCTGTCGGCATCGGCAAAGGCGCTCTGGAGCTGAAGCCGGGTGAGCAGGTAGCTTGTGAGAAACCCGAAGGTGAGCGCGTACACCACCGTCGCGAAGACGAATGGTTGGACCGCCGGGACCTGTTCGGGCTTGCTCGCGGTCGCCCCCAGTCCGAGCGCGAGCCACCGTGTCAGATCCGACAACGCCCCAGGGATCCGCTTCATCTCGACGAGTCCCACGCCAACGATGATCTTCGTGAGCCAGTCCGAGATCTGCTCAAGGTTGGTGTTAGGGCGGAGCCGATACCCAACGTCTGCGCGGGCGGGCGACGCGGTTCCGGAGGCGGCTGCGCTCCGATTCGGGCCGACGGGACCATCCAGAGGCGCGAGCTCGGAGCCGGACGTCCGCGGGATGCCGAAGAGGAAGCCAACCACCCCCCCGACCAGGACGAAGGCTCCCATGGTGAGAACACCAGTGGCGGGGGAATGCGGCGCGGCGACGATCACGGCGACGGTGCCACAAAGCCCTACGCCCCATGAGTAGCGGAGGATCTCCAGGGAAGCGGCCAGGTCGCCCCGTCGACCACCCTCGCTCGACGCCGTTCCCACGCCGTCAGAACTCAGGACGTTTGGGAGAGCGAGTACGACGGTTCCCAACGCCAGAACGGTCAGGAGTCCGAAGACGATCGTGAGAAAGGTCCCGCCAGCAGCCAGCGCCTGGCGAAACCCATATGCGCCCATCAGTCCCAGAGCGATTGCGGTCAACAAGCCCGCCAGGCGGAGTCGTTGCGCTAGTCGAACGTCCATCACTTGCTTTCCTTCCGCGGCGGGGTCGGTTCGGCTTGCGTAGCAAGCCCTCCATCCTCTCCCACACCCCCGTCGTTCCGGGGTTCGCTTGTGTCGATGCGTAGACCGGTGCTCTTCGGCGCCTGGCCTTCTTCGATCTGCCCGCGTCTAGGAGACGAGTGTCCCGCGCCGATAGCTGTCCCAGGCGCGGACAGCAATCGCGCCAGGTCGGTCTGCTGCTCTCGTTGGGATTGCAGGGACAGCAATTTCATGAGACGACCTTCGGCCTTCTCGATCCGCTGACGGACCTCGTCGAGTTGGGCTTTCTGAGGATCGGACCACTGGCGAAGCCAAGCCGCAATGAGAAAGAGCAGAAGAGCGAGCACGATGAGGAGGAGTGAAAAGATCGGAGGCAACGGCACTGCGACCCAGAGCTTGAGGGCCAGGATCTGCCCGCTGATGACCGCAAATCCGGTGGCCGCCGCGAAGCAGGCGGTAGCGTACAACCATTGGGGCCAGCGATCGTACTGAAGGATCATGGGACCCAGCGCCGCCCTGACCCCGGAGAGCGGGCTCCTCGTCCATCCCACCAGCCGCAGCGTCCCTCGCCACAGCCAGCGAGCGAAGTTCGGCAGTGGGCGGAACTGCCCGGATTCATGCTCGGCGACCGGCAGCCGCAGGATCAAGGCGTCGAGCGACTTCGAAACTTCTCCGAGGTCCTTCTTTCTGGCGACGTCCTCGATGAACCGGATCACGGCGCGAAGTTCTTCGGGCATCATCTCGCCACGAATCCCAAGGCCGCAAGCCTCTCAGGGACGGGACCGGAGCGGAGTCCCGAGATGACATGCCCGCCCCCATGACGAGATGAATTCTCGTCGAGTGGAGGCCAGTCCCACAAAACGAGTGATGCATTGGAGCAGTGGATCGTGCCCCGGTCCCCGTCGTTCTGGCCCCAGGTCCGAGGCCCACGATGGCATGGATTTCGGGCGCCGCGGGGGGCGCACCCTCTCGCGAGGGAACGAACGGCCACACGATGCCAGCGGCGCGCACTCATGACGGATAACGAGGGTCCGAGATGACAGCGTCGGCGAAGAGGCCGACGAGCGCCGGATCGGCCAGTGCCTGGTCAAGCGGCCGCTCGACGCCATCGATGAGGACCGTCTCGGAGACGAGCCTCGTGCCGTGACTGTAGTCGACGTAGCGGTCGTCGTGCACCGGCACGGCAGGCTGGATCGGCTTCGTGGTGCCAGCGTACCAGCCGCCGAAGATCATCACGGGCCGACGCCCCTTCACGACGTTCCGGTGGATGGCGTTGCTGACGATCACGTCCTTCATGTGCCCCGCGATCAATGCACCGCTCGGGGCGCCTGCGGCGAGGCGCCCGACTTCGATCACCCGGTGGAACTGAGCGAAGCACTCAGTGCAGGCCATGTCGACACAGGCGGCCCGCTTGTGCTGTCCCTTGAATCCGACGTGGGTCGCGGCGGCGAAGACCGCGAGGACCGTCTTGCGGGTCGGGAGCAGGCACCCGAACGCCGTCGCGATCTCCTGCGAGGCGGCGGGACGCAGCGGGACGCGGAAGAAGTCGTCGTCCCGTCCAAGCGCGAGGTAGTCGGGCAGTACGCGGACGACGGCGTGGTGCCTGGGCGAGGAGATCGGCACCTCGACCCAGGTTCGGAGAAAGTCGGGCAGGTTACCGCTGAGAACCTCGGTGACGATGCGCTGCTCACGCTCGCCGAGCGAAGCCTTCCGCGTCGCCGCAAGGAAGGCCGAGCCCGTCATCGCGTCCGGCAGCCGTGGCGGGATCGCCATCACGCCCGTCGCTCCGCGACACGCTCTCGTCGGGGCGGTTGTTGCGGAGCGGCAAGCCGCATTGGCTCCGCCCCTCCGGAATCCCTTGGTGCTCGCCAGATCACGTCGATGCCCCTCACGCGATCGCCACGAAGTCGATGTTCTGACCGAAGGCCCGCACGCGACGACAGACTTCATACCCGTTCGCGCTCCCCTCGTCGTTGGTGTTCCCTTCGATCGAGACGAAGTAGTCGGCCCCGACCTCGATCACGAGTCCCATGTGGACCCAGTCGTGAGCCACGCGGCGGAGGAGGAACGCCCCTCCCGCCTTCGCAGCCGCTGCGCCCGTGCCGAGCGTGCCGCGCGCGATGGCGTCCGAGGCCACGAGGTCACAGGAGAGGGAGCGCTTGATCGGCATCGGAACGCCCAGGGTCGCGCTGGCCTGGCGGATCACGAACGTCGCGAAGGCGGCACACCACCGCCACGCCGGTCCGTCGTTGCCGTCGGTGTAGAGGCGCACCCACGGCCCCCGGTTGTCCCCGCCGACCTCGACGGGGTGTTCGCGGAGGTGCTGCTCAGCGTACGCGACCACGAGTTCAGGAAGAAGCCTGCCATCGGGCGGGAGCGGCGCGATCGCGCGTGCCATCGGCCGTGTGAGCGCCTCCCAGTCCGCGGCAACGAGCGGGCCACCCGTCGGGAGTCCAGCCCCAGTGCGGAACCCGTCGAGCGCACGCAGGGTTGCCGGCCCGAATTCCCCGTCGATCGCGGTGCCGTGCCTGTGGAACCCGAGCCACTCCTGCAGGCGACGCACATGGCGACCGGTGGCTCCGGACTGGAGCGGCATGGGGGGCGGGGAGATCTCCTTGTGGGGCATGAACGCTACTCCTTGAGACATCAGGCGACGGCGGTGAGGACGGCCGCGAGCGGATCACCCTTGCCGACCAGATGATCGTGGTCGACACCCGTCTGGGCAGGTTCGAATCGAAAGCGATCGCGCCAGAGCCCCCCGAGCGACGGCGGGAGGGCATTCGTGTGAGGCCCGAGCCTTCGCTCGATGGTCTTCTGGAGCGATGCCGCACGCTTGCGATAGTTCCCAAAGGTCGTCCGAACGACGAGCCTCATGGAAGAGGCGAGCATGTCGAATCGCTCGACGTCGCTGGATGCCGACGCGAGGGTCGTGGCCGTCACATCGATCAGACGCTCGACCCATCCCTGGATGGCCAGGAGTTCGTTCGGCCCGTTGATCGCGTCCAGCAGAACGACCGCCCGGGTACCGGCGGGAAGGCACGCACCGGTCCGCCCCGAGAGCATCGAGGCAAGAATGGCGCCTCCTCCACTGTGGGCCGAGACCACGACCGGGGTCGCCACAGTACCAAGGGCACCATCGAGCCCGAGCGCGACGTCGGTGCGGAAGGCCGCGAGGAAGGCCTCCGCATCGAAGGGTCCCGGCGCGAACTCGGACCGCAGTCCCCCCTGCGGCAGGATCGCTGCGACGCGGCGCCCACAGGCCGCGAGCTGGGCACCGATCCGGTCGCGGTGCAGGTCCCGCG
>Ga0207969_100069_pt1 | contig 74646 bp, 58 predicted proteins | sample LakWasMet25_LOW6_2_FD_183869 | JGI IMG/M metagenome (GOLD analysis project Ga0207969, IMG submission 183869) | Freshwater sediment methanotrophic microbial communities from Lake Washington under simulated oxygen tension - Sediment Metagenome... | ecosystem: Environmental > Aquatic > Freshwater >...
GGGATCGCCCGCGACCGCGATACACACCTTCGGCGGCGGGTCGGCATGCGCGGCGAGCGGCGCGGCCACGAGGGCGAGGGCGAGGGCGAAGGGGCGCGCGGGGTTCACGGCGTCTCCGCGGCGTCGGGGTAGAGATACCTGGCCGCGTAAGGGGGACAGGGGCGCAGCGGATCGTCCGAGACGCGCCAGTCGTCCTTGATGAAGACCTCGTCGAGGTAGAGGCCCTGCGCCGGGGCGGTCATGCCGGAGAGGGTGCGGTCGTGGTCGGCGAGGCGCTTGACCACGGTGCCGGGCGGCAGTCGCTTCCTGCCCACGTCGACCAGGGTGCCGACGATCACCCGGACCATGTTCTTGAGGAAGGCCGTGCCCTCGACCTCGATGGCGATGAGGTCGTCGCGGCCCTGCCAGCGGTCGAGCACCTCGACGCGGAAGAGCGTGCGCACCGTGGTCTCGCGCTCGCAGTCGGCGGCGCGGAAGGCCGCGAAGTCGTGGGTGCCCACCAGCGCTACGGCCTCGCGGCGCATCAGCTCCACGTCGAGGTCGCCCCAGAGGTGCCAGGCGCGGTCGCGCAGCAGCGGGTCGCGGTGCGGCGACGAGATGATCAGGTAGCGGTAGCGCTTGCCCGCGGAGGCGCGCCTCGGGTCGAAGTCGTCCTGCACCTGGCGGGCGTCGACGATGGCGATGCTGCGGGGCAGGCGGCCGGTGAGCCCCATGCGCCAGCCGTAGTCGGGGATGGTCGCCTCGGTGCGGAAGGCCGCGAGCTGCCCGTGGGCGTGAACCCCGGCGTCGGTGCGCCCGGCGCCCCGGACGATGACGCGCTCGCAGGCCATCACGCTGGCGGCGGTCTCGATCTCCTCCTGCACCGTGGGGACGCCTCGCTGGCGCTGCCAGCCAGAGAAGTCGGTTCCGTCATAGCGAACAATCAATCGTACGGTAGGCATCGCTTCACGGGTGTTTACCACCACGGATCACGCGGCGCCGTGGCTTGACAACGCGACCCCCAGGAGTGCCGAATCGCCGCCGGTCGGGCGTCCGATCCGAACGAGTCAGCAGAGGGCCCAGTGGACGAAACGCAACTGAAGGAAGAGCTCGCTCACGCCGCAGTCCTCGTCGAGGACGTGATCCGCCGCATGGGCCTGGAGCCCGACAAGGTGAGCATCTCCGTCCCCGAGCCCAGCCGGGGCTGGTCGCTGATGCGCGGCAGCGCGGCGGTGGCGATCTTCCTCCGGCCCGCGCGCCCGGGCGAGGACTCGGCGCAGCTCCGCATCGTGGCCCCCATCATCCGCATCGGGTCGGGCGACCCACAGCCCCTCTTCCGCGCCCTGCTCGAGCTCAACGCCGGCGGCCTCGGGGCGGTGTCCTTCGGCGTGCAGGAAGACCGCGTGGTCGTCGTGGCCGAGCGTCGCACCCTCGACCTCGAGCGCGCCGAGGTGGAGTTTCTCATCCACCGGGTGGGCGCGGTCGGCGACCACTACGACGACGAGCTCATCGCGCGCTTCGGTGGCAGCCGCATCACCGACCCCTCGTAGCCTCCGACCCCTCGCGTCCGCGATCGCCCTGGGCATCGTCGCCTGCCCTGCGCGCTCCTTCGCGTTCGACGCCGAGGTGCGCGCGGAGTCCACCGCCTCGTCGTGGCAGGTGCGCGGCCCGGCCGGCGCCGCGGTGCTCTCGCTCCGTCGCTTCACCCAGACCCTCAGCCTCGCGGGCTCTTCCCGCTCGGACGACCCTCGCGCCCCGGTCGTGCGGCTGCGCGCCCGGCTGCGCATCGACAGCGACTTCGGCACCGCCTGCGATCCGGGCACCGACCGCTGCCTCGACGAGCTCAACCGCTCCCGCGCCGCGGAGTTCGCGCCCCTCTTCGCCCGGCGCGCGGTCGACCTGCCCTTCGCGTTCCTGGAGGTGAGCGGGCTCGCCCGGGGGCGCGTCGACCTGCGCGCGGGTCGGCAGCTCATGGTCGATCCGCTGGGCTTCTTCCTCTTCGACGGCGGGCTCGCTCGGCTCAACCTGGGCGAGGTGGCCTCCGTCGAGGCCTACGGCGGCTGGGAGACCCGCTCGGGCTTCCCCCTCTCCAACGGGCGCTACGAGCGCGACGGCCTCCTGCGCGCCGACCGCGCAGGGTGGGACCGCTCCACCGCCACGGCGGTGCTCGACCGGGCCTCGGCCACGGTGCTGGGCGTCGCGGTCGATGTGAGGGCCTCGACGCGCCTCGACGCTCGCCTCACCTGGCGCCGCATCTGGACCGCCGAGGGCGTCGCCGAGGAGGCCGTCGCCGCGCGCTCGGACCTGCAGCTGAGCGGCTCGGTGCGCGCCTTCGCGGAGGCCGTGTACATGGTTCCGATGGCGACGGTGACCACCGCGGCGCTGGGCGTCGAGGGGCTGCCGGCGCGCGGCGGGCGATGGTCCGTGGAGGTGCTCCGGGTGCGCCCGGTCTTCGACCTCACCTCCATCTGGGCGTCGTTCTGGATCGACCCGACGGACGAGGCGCGGGCCTCGCTCTCGCTGCCGCTCTCTCGCTCGGTCGACCTCTCGCTCGGCGCCTGGGTGCGTCGCTACGTGCTCGACAGCGAGGTCCCCGACAACTCCGCCGCGTCGCTCGGGGCGCCGCTCAACGTCGGCGGATCGGCCTCCGCGCGGGTGCGTCGGCCTCGCTGGGACGCCACGCTCCGGGCGTCGCTCGAGGGCGGGGCGCTCGGGATGCGGGGCAACGCCGACCTCGCGCTGCGGGCCTGGGTGATCCGCCGGTCGCTGCGCATCGACGGCCTCGTCTCCCTGGCCCACGTGCGCGACACCCTGAGGGACGACCGCAGCCTGGACGGTGTCGGCCTCGTGCTCGGGGCCACGGCGCCGCTCGGGCGCGTCGCCCAGGTGAGCGTGAGCTTCGAGGACGACATCAACACCGTGGTCGGCCATCGCGTGCGAGCGATCGGCGTGCTCGAGCTGAGGACCATCCCGTGAGCCCCTCCCTCCGACGGCCGCGCGCGCTCCTCGCGTTCGCGCTCACCCTCGCCGCCTCCCTCGGTGGGCTGCTGGCGCAGCCCCGCCCAGCCGCTCCTCCGGCCGCGGCCCCCGCCTCCGAGGCGCCGTCGCACCTGATCTATCCCACGCAGCGGCTCCCGCTCCGCGTCGATCACTCGCGGCACCTCGCGATGCCCGGCGTCACCTGCGAGAGCTGTCACCCCGCGGCGGCCTCCAGCGCCCGCGTCGAGGACAGCCTGCTCCCGACCGAGGCCTCGTGCGCTCCCTGCCACGCCATCGACCGCGAGCACCCGACCTCCGCGGCCGCCAACCCGCTGGGCGGGTGCGACCTCTGCCACGAGGGCTGGCGCGCCGAGGCGCCGCTTCGGGTAGCCCGAGCGGAGATCCCCGCCGCCAACCTGCGCTTCTCCCACGCTCGCCACGCCGCGCAGGGCGTCCCCTGCGAGCGCTGCCACGCGGGCGTTCGTCGCGTGGGGCTCGCCACCCGGCTAGAGCTCCCGACCATGGCCTCCTGCGTCACCTGCCACCGTCCCGGGGCGGCGTCCGATCGCTGCGCCGTGTGCCACCTCACCGAGCCCGACGGTCGCCTCCGCACCCGCTTCGCCGAAGGGTGGATGAACCCGCCGCGCTGGATGAGCGGACTGCACCACGACGCGGACTTCTGGTTCACGCACCGGCTGAGCGCCGCGCAGGACGGGCGCCGCTGCGCGGTCTGCCACACCGAGGGGGAGTGCGCGGCCTGCCACGACGGCCGCGTGCGCGACCGGCGCACCCACCCCAACGACTACGTCACCATGCACGCCGTCGATGCCCGGATGAACAGCGATCGATGCGGCTCATGTCACCGCGCGTCGAGCTTCTGCGTCGCGTGCCACCAGCGGGCGGGCGTCGCGGCCTCTTCGTCGACGAGCTCCCGCGCCCTCGGTCGCTTCCACCCGCCTGCCTCGATCTGGTCCAGCGCGCCGGTCACGCTGCGGCACCACGGCGCCGAGGCGCGTCGGGCGATGCGCACCTGCACCTCCTGCCACAGCGAGCAGGACTGCGTGACCTGCCACGCGACGCTCTCCCGAGGGGGCGGCGGCTTCTCGCCGCATCCGCCGTCGTTCATCGCCCGCTGCGGCTCGCTGCTGCGGGCCTCGGAGCGCCCCTGCGCGCTCTGCCACGAGGACCTCGACGCCGTGCGCGCCCGCTGCCGCTAGTACCTCGCCGCAGGGGAAGTACTTGGGCGATCAGCCCTTGAGGAGCCGCAGCCGGATTTTCGAGTAGCGCGTCGAGATGGCGTTGGGGGTCACGTCGTGCTCGAGGGCGATGTGCTTCTGCGTCACGCGCTGCCCGAGCCGGCGCGCGGCGATGTAGTCGAGGGCCGCGATGGTCGGCCGGTCGGCCGTGACCGCGCCGGGCGACGCGGACACGAACGAGGCCCACGCCGACAGCGCCTCGTCGACGTGCGAGGGCGCGCGGCCAAGCTTCGAGAGGGCGCCCCGGATGACGCCGCGGGACTCCTCGCTGGCCTCCGGGCGGGGACGATGCGCCTGCGACTTCGCGAGCGCCGACGGACCCCGGGCGCCCGGTGGCGCGCCGCGCTCGAGCCAGGACTTGAGCGCGAGCAGCTCGGCGTGGCGGGGGTGGCGTTGCAGCAGCGCGCCCACGATCTCGACCCCTTCGGCGCAGCGGCCCAGCCGGCCGAGGCACTGGGCGTACGAGGCGCCGACCTCCTCCTGCGAGGGCTGGGTGCGGAAGGCGCGCTGCAGGTGGGCGACAGCGTCCTGCGGGCGGCTGAGCGCGACGTCGAGCAGGTGGCCGAGGTTGTGGTGATACCAGGGGTTGGCCGGGGAGATCGCGACGGCCCGGCGAAACGACGACACCGCCATGCGGTAGTTGGCCTGGAGCGCCTGCGAGAGCCCCATCAGCGCGTGGCCCGCGTCGTCTTCGGGGCAGGACCGCAGCAGCCGCCGAAGGTGCAGCGCGGCGCGCCAGGGGCTCTCCTCGAGGAGCATCTCCGCGAGGTGTCGGTTGGCGAAGCAGGCCTCGGGGCTGCCCTCCACGGCGCGGGTCGCGAGTGCCTCGAGGAGGCCGCGCACGTGGTCTTTCGGGAGGTCACGCTGCAGCGCCTGCTCTGCGCGAATTCGCAGCGTGTTGAGCTCGTCCCCTGTACCCGCCGCAGTCATCGCTTCGTTGATAGCCCGCACGCTAGGGGGGTGCAAGGCGCGGCGATTGGGCGGATCACGGCTGGACCCGGAGGATGTACTGGCCTTCGCCGGAGTCGCGCGAGGCGTCGACCATGATCCAGACCGGTCCGGGGTCGACGGTGACGCGCTGCGAATTGGTGAAGCACGCGAGCTGGTTGGTCTGGAGTCCGGCGCACTGCCGCTGGCGCAGGTAGGTGACCTGGTTGCTGGTCACGAGCAGCACGTTGATCGACATGCGCGTCGCTGCGTTGAAGAGCAGCACGTCCTCTCCCAGGAAGCCCCCGCCGCAGGTTCCGGAGTGGGAGCCCAGGGCGGTGGTGGTGCGGCCGATGACGGTGCCCCCGGCGGTGACGTCGAAGAGCACCCGAGCGCCGCAGTTGCCGGGCGCGATAGGGGCGCTGCGGGTGAGTCGCAACGTGAAGGGCCCGCCTCGGGCGCTGGGGTCGTCGACCACCACGTAGACCACCCGCGGCGCCGTGCTCGACCCGCGTCCGCGGAGGAACACCCTCGCGTCCCGCGCCCGCTGCGTCGCGTCGCCGTTGCAGCCGACCTCCGCCCCGCCGCAGTTGTCGCGCACCGACACCACCGGGTCACCGTCCCCTCCCATCGGCGACGCCTCGGCCAGCAGGTCGACGTCGCCGGGGATCGTCACCGCGTAGACCAGGTCGGGGCCGGAGCCGCCGCACGAGCTCCCGAAGTCGCTGGTGCGCCCCGCGGTGCTCCCCGTGCGGGAGAGCGTGGTGGTCGCGCCCGTGAGGTCGAGGGGGATCGCGTGGGCGCAGTCCTCGCCCGGGGCGATGCACACGCCGCCCTCGTCGGTCATCCCGTCGCAGTCGTCGTCGATGGCGTTGCAGCGCTCCGTCGCCCCGAGGTGGATCGCCGGGTCTGCGTCGTTGCAGTCGGAGCCCCGCGCGCACACGGCGCCGCCCACCCGCGCCGCCGCGAAGCCGTCGCGGTCGGCGTCGACGGCGGTCGAGCGGCATGTCCGAGCCGCCGGGTCGCAGAGGTCCGCGGTGCACGGGTCGGAGTCGCTGCAGTCTCTCGGGGTGCCGCCTCCGGCGCACTGGCCGGTGCCCAGGCTGCAGCTCGCCCCGGTCGCGCAATAGCTGTCGCAGTACCCGGCGATGGGGGTGTTGCGACACCCCATCACGGGGTCGCAGGCGGCGGTCACGCAAGGCCCCGGGGCCGTGCAGGCCGAGGGGTTGGGCGTGTACACGCATCGCCGCATGGCGTCGTCGCAGCGGTCGGTGGTGCACGCCACGCCGTCGTTGCACGCGGGGGCCGCGCCGGCCATGCATCCCCGCATCGCGTCGCAGGTCTCCGCGCCGTTGCAGAAGCGGCCGTCGTCGCAGCGCGAGGTGTCGGCGGCGCTCGCGCACGTCCCGGTGGCGGGATCGCAGCGGTCGACGGTGCACTCCACGCCGTCGTCGCAGCGCACCGCGGTGCCGGGCACGCAGTGGTTGGACTCGCAGCGCTCGCGGCCGTTGCAGAGCGTGTCGTCCTGGCAGTTGGCGTCGGTGGTGCAGTCGACGCGCACGCAGTCCATGGTCGGGTTGCACACCTGGCGCGAGCCGCACACGGAGTCGTCAGCCCGGTGGACGCACGCGCCCGCGTCCTCGTCACAGGAGTCCACGGTGCACTCCACGCCGTCGTCGCAGGATCGCCCGCAGCGCGAGGTGGGCGCGTCCGCCGGGGGGGCGTCGCCCGCGTCGTCGCCGGTCGAGCCGCCGTCCGCGACGTCGTCGAGCTCCGCGTCTGCGGAGCCAGCGTCGTCGCCGAGGTCGGTGGAGCCCGCGTCGTCGGAGCCCGCGTCGTCGGCGACGTCGGGCGCGACGGGGACGTCCTCGGCGACGTCGAGCGCGACGGGGACGTCGTCGGAGGGGGCGAGGTCGGGCACCGCGCCGAGGTCCGAGGGAGCTCCCGAGTCCGCGGCTGCGTCCGCGGCCAAATCGCGGCGATCGAGGCGGGAGGTGTCAGGGTCGACCAGGGCGGAGCAGGCGCTGGCGAGGGCGCCGCAGATCAGGATCCAAGAGGCCTTCGCCATCAGAAGCTCCCGCTGACGGAGAGCGTCGCGCCGCCGGACGAGGCCGTCGCTCCGACGCGGACCGGCGCGCGGAAATCGGTCTTCAGGAAGAGCACCACCGAGGCGACGGTGCCCACGAGCGTGACGCCCATGGCGACGTCGGACCACATCGCGAGCTGCGAGGCGCGCGTGGCCTCGTCGTGCCCGCGGGCCTGGAGCGCCGCGGTGTTGCCCGCGCCGCCTTGGATCTCGTTGACCGTCGCGTCGAAGTCCGAGTTGGCGGAGAGGGCGAGGGCGCCCGCGGTGATCCAGCCGACGGCGGCGGCGCCGGTGAGGCCGGCCACGGCGTAGAAGACCGCGGGAGGCGGGCCTCGTCGCGGCGCGTCGATGTGCGGGTCTTCGGAGGGCGACGTCGGGGCAACCGTCGGGGGTGGGGTCGCGGCGACGACGGGCGCGGGGGCCACGACCGGGAGGGGGGAGGGCGCCGTGGCGGGGCGCTCGAGGGTGAGGTCGATCACCTGGGCCTGGCCCGCGGCGATGTCGATCTCGCGGTGCACGGTGGTGTAGCCCTCGCCGAGGGCCTCGACGACGTGGCGGCCGGGCATGACGTGCGTGGGCCTGCCGAGGGAGATCGCCTGGCCGTCGACGGTGACCGCGAGGCCCATCGCGTCGGGCGGGGAGACCGTGAGCTGGAGCGAGCCGACGCGGGAGCGCAGCTGGGCGATCTGCGCCTCGACCTGGGTGACCTGCGCCGCCGGGGCCGACGGGCTCTCCACGAGGAACTGCTCGAAGTGCGCGATCGCCTCGATGGGCCGGTCGAGGTGCGTGTAGCAGTTGGCCATGTTCACCCGCACCGACGGGTGCGGCGCGAGGCGGTACGCGCTCTGGAATTCCTCCAGCGCCGCGGCCCACTGCCCACGCGTGGCGGTCGCGACGCCGAGCTGGAAGTGTCGCCGCGCCTCGGCCCGGTCGGCCGCCGAGGGGCCCTCCGGCGGGGTCTGCGCGCTCGCGGCGCCTCCTACGGACAGGGCACCCAGCAGGACCAGCGGAGCGAACCACGAACGTTGCAAGACGCACCTCCAGGGCTTCGCCGGCCGGATGCGCGAGGGCGCCCCGGGGCCGTGCAAAGGGACGAGCGACAGTACCAGACCCCGCGGCCGACCCGCAGCGGTCGAGGCGCTCAGATGATCTTGATCGTGCTCGGGTCGAAACTGGCGGGGGCGGGCCTCGGGTCGAGCTTGCGCAGCGTGTCGACGATCGTGCGGGCGACCACCACGTTGCGGTACCACTTGCGGTCGGCGGGGACGATGTACCAGGGCGCCGTCCGGGTGGAGCACCGCGAGAGCGCGATCTCATACGCCTCCTGGTATTCGTTCCAGAGGGCGCGCTCGTTGAGGTCGTTGGGGTCGAACTTCCAGATCTTCGCGTCGTCGGCGAGGCGCTCCTCCAGCCGTCGCTTCTGCTCGTCCCGGGAGATGTGCAGGAAGAACTTGAGCACCGTCGTGCCCGTCGCCGTGAGGTTCTCCTCGAAGCGGTTGATCACGTCGTAGCGCTTCTCGATCTCCTTCGCCGGCGCCAGCGAGTGAACCCTCGCCACGAGCACGTCCTCGTAGTGCGAGCGGTTGAAGATCCCGATGTTTCCCCGGCGGGGCACCTGCGCGTGGATGCGCCAGAGGAAGTCATGGTCCCGCTCCTCCTCGGAGGGCGCCTTGAAGCTGTTGATCTCCACCCCCGTCGGGTTGATGCCCGACAGCACGCTCTTGACCGTCCCGTCCTTGCCGCCGGTGTCCATCGCCTGGAGGATCACCAGCAGCGCCCGCTTGTTCTCCGCGTAGAGCCGCTCCTGCAGGTCGTTCATCTCCAGCCGGTCGCGCTCGAGCTGCGCCAGGCCCTCGGCCTTGTCCTTCACGCCCTCCGTGCTGGCCGGGTCGTACTCCTTCAGCTTCACCTTGCTGCCCGGCTTGATCAGGATCGCTTCCGCCATTCGCCGCACCCTCCGTTCGCGGCGATGGTGCGCGCGATGGGTGCGCTGCGACAAGCCCGCCCGTTGCTCCCGTCGCGGGCGTGGCTAGAGTCCGGCCCCAACACCCAAGATGCCCGCCACTCCCGACCTCGTCGAACTCCGCCGCCAGCGCCAGCAGCTCCTCGACCGCATCTCCTGGTGGGAGCACCACCGGCACTCCGCGCTCGTGCCCGTGGTGCTCGTCTGCTTCGGAGCGGGCTACGGCCTCGGGTGGCTCGCGCACCTGCTCCTGGGCCTGCCCTACCAGCTCGGCTACCTGGCCGCCATCGCGAGCGTCTTCGTGAGCGGCCGCTGGCTCGACCGCGCCTTCGCCCCGCAGCGCCTCGACGCCATCGACGGCCAGATCGCCCGCATCGAGCGCTCGCTCAAGTCGCGGCCGACCGCCTCCCAGCCCAGCGCAGCAGCGCCTCGCTGAACTCCGCCGGCCGCTCAAGGTTCGAGAGGTGGCCCGCCCCCTCGATCACCTCCACGCGCGCCCCGGCGATGGCCTCGCCCATCGCGGCGTGCTCGGCGGGTGGGGTGATCGTGTCGAGCGACCCGACCAGCAGCAGCGTCGGGCAGCGGAGGGCGCCCAGCGTCTCCGTCGCGTCGGCCCGGTCGCGCATGGCGAGCAGCGCGTCGGTGACGCCGCCGACGGACTGCTCCATGGCCCACGCCCGCACGGCCGCCCGCACGGACTCCGTCGCGTCAGGCGCCAGCAGGTGGGGGAGCATCTTCTCGATGAGCGCCCCGGGGCCCTTCGCGCGCACGAGGCCCAGGTTGAGCACCCGCCCCGCGCGGGTCTCGGGGCTGTCGGCCGCGGCGCGGGTGTCGGCCAGCACCAGGGCGCCCAGCCGTTGCGGCGCCCGGGCCGCGAGGCGCAGCGCCACGTAGCCGCCGAGGGAGAGCCCGACGAGGGTCACCCGATCGAGGCGGAGGGCGTCGAGGGAGGCCAGCACGGCGTCGACGTAGCCGTCGAGCGAAGGGGGATCGCAGGTCATCCGGGGCGCGGAGCCGAAGCCAGGGAGGTCGAGGGTCACCGCGCGGTGACCGCCCGAGGCGAGGGCCTCGGACTGCGCCGACCACATCCGCCGGTCGATGGGGAAGGAGTGCAGGAGCACCCAGGGGTCGCCGTGGCCGAGGTCCGTCACCGAGGGCAGCTCGCTCATGCCGAGGGAGGGTAGCGCCGCTCGGCTTGCGACGGGGGCAGAACTCCCGTACGCGGAGACCCGTGAAGCGAGCGACCCTCCGACTGCTGGCGCTGGGAGCGATCACCGCGGGCGCGACGGCGCCCTCCGCGGCGCTGGCCAACGGCAGGTTTCCCGCGGCGCAGCAGGTGGTGCTCGGCCCGGGGGTGCGCTCCGACGTCATCGCGCTGCGCACCACCTTCGGCATGCTGGTGAGCCGCGACGGCGGCAGCAGCTTCCGCTGGTTCTGCGAGGACCTGCTCTTCTTCCCCTTCGTCCCGGGGCTCGCCTTCGACCCGCCGGTAGAGGTGAGCGCTCGCGGCGAGGTGGTGCTCGGCTTCGAGGACGGCGCCCACTCGCTCACCGACGGCTGCGACGTCACCGACCTTCGGAGCGTGTCGCACCGGGAGATCACCGACCTCGCCGCAACCCCCGACGGCGCCACCCTCTACGCCTCCGAGAGCACCACCGGCTCCCGCAGCTACGTTCTCCGCGCCGACGCCTCGCTCTCCTTCCAGCGCATGGGAGCAGGCGTCGCCGGGCTGCGCTTCGTCACCGTCGAGGTGGCAGCCTCTCGGCCCGACCGGGTCTACGCCGCGGGCTTCGACGACTCGCCCTCGCGCACCCCCCGGCTGCTGCGAAGCGACGACGGCGGGGCCACCCTGCTGGCCCTCAACCCGGCCGCCTCCCTCGGCGACGAGGCGTACATCTCTGGGGTCGATCCGACCGACCCCGACGTGGTCTATGTGCGCGTGGTGCAGGGCCTCGGCTCGACCCTGCTGCGCAGCGAAGACGGTGGAGAGCACCTCTCGGTCGTAGGCCGCACCGGCGACCCGATGACCGGCTTCGCCCTCTCCGACGACGGGGCGACCGTCTGGTACGGCAGCGCCGACGAGGGGCTCCACCGCTCCACCGACCGGGGGCTGCACTTTACCTCCCTGGGTATGATCCCGGCGCTCGGGCTGCGCTACCACGGCGGGGCCCTCTGGCTGGTCACCGACTGGCTGCGGCACCCGTGGGCCCTCGGTCGCTCCATGGATGGGGGCGAGCACTTCGAGGGCGTGCTGCGCTTCGAGGACGTCCCAGGGCCGCCCGTGTGCGCCTCTCCCTCCGAGGGGACCGCCATCTGCACCGATCGCTGGCCGGCCTTCCGCGCGACCATCGAGGCCCCCGAGAGGCCCGACGCAGGGGCCCGCGTGGACGCCCCGGCGCCCGACGCCCCAGCGCCCATTGATGTGCAGGTCGATGCTCCGGCCGATGCTCCCGACGCCTCCGCGAGCGCAGACTCCGGCCCGCCTCGCATCTCCGCTGGCAAGGACTGCGGCTGCCACACGGCCCCGACCAGCGGCTCCCCCGGTGCCTTCGCCCTCCTGGGCCTCGCGGCCCTTCGTCGAAGACGAGTTTCGATTGCGACGGGATTGCAGTAGCATCACGGCTCAGAGGTGAGCTTGATGACCAACCGCGGGCGAAACAGTCTGAGTGCAGAGGAGATCCGGGAGCGGGTGCGCGCGACCGGGCTGCGCGTGACGGCGCCTCGGGTGGCGGTGATCCAGCAGCTCCAGCAGGCGCAGGCCCCGGTGACGCACGCCGAGCTGGCGACGGCGCTGGCCGCCCAGGGCTGGGACCGGGCGACGATCTATCGCAACCTCACCGACCTCACCGAGGCCAAGCTCCTGCAACGCACCGACGTGGGCGACCACGTGTGGCGCTTCGAGCTCTACCGGGAAAAGGGCGGGGCCGAACACGCCGACGCGAGGCACCCCCATTTCGTGTGCGGCGACTGCGGCGAGGTGCAGTGCCTGCCGCTGGACACCGTGAGGGTGGTGGGCGGCCGAGGGCTCCCGAAGTCGCTCAAGGGCGACGCGGTGGAGATCCAGGTCAAGGGCCGTTGCGACCGCTGCGCGTGAACTGATCGGTGCTCCTCCCTGCGCTCTTGTTGTCGGTCCTGGGGTTGCTCCTCGGGGCCGCCCTGGTCACCCTCGGTAGGCGGCAGGCCCTTGCCTCGGCCTCCCTCGACGGCTTCAGCCTGGGCTTCGTCCCGGCGGTGCTGGCGCTGCGGATGCTCCCGCACGCCATGGAGTCCCTCGGCTTCCGGGCGCTGGCCCTGGCCGTTCTCTCCTACGCGGTCTTCTGGTGGGTCGACCGCCGGGCGCACGCCCGCGACCACGCGGCCTCGCACCCCTTCCACCCCGAGGCGGGTGCCGGGGCGGGGCTCCTCGTGCCGATGCTCGCGCTGCACGGGATGAGCGACGGCGCGGCGCTCACCGTGGCCCTCTCCACCCACGGCGTCGGCCTGAGCGTGGCCGCCGCGCTGATCCTCCATCGTATGCCCGAGGGGCTCTTCATCGCCTCGTCGATGCTGCCCCACTCCGGCGGCCGCAAGACCGCGCTGGCCCTCGTGGCGCTCGTGCTCTCCACGGTCATCGGCGCGGTGCTCGGGCAGGCGCTGCTCGACGCGATCCCCGACGCGCTCTTCGACGGGGCGCTCTCCCTCGGCGTCGGGGCGATGCTCCGCCTCGCGATGCACTCCCACGCGCCGCCTCCGGCCAACGCCCGGGCGCGCACCGTCTCCGGCCTGGCCTTCCTCGGTGGCGTCGCGCTGATGCTCGCGCTGCCCGACCCGGAGGGCCTCTTCCGCCTCTCGCTGCCGCAGGAGCTCTCGGTGGAGGGGGCGCTCCTCCCGCTCTTCATCGAGACCGCGCCGTCGATGCTGCTCGGCGTGCTCGGCGCGGGGCTGCTGCGCACCATGACCCGCGCCCGTCCCGACGCGTGGCTGCGCGGCGACGGGAGCGCCCTCCAGGCCCTGCGCGGCATGGTCTTCGGGGTGCCGCTCCAGGTGTGTTCGTGCGGGGTGCTGCCGGTGGCGCAGCGGCTTCTGAGGTCGTCGATGCCCATCGCGGCGGTAACGGCATTCATGCTCGGCACCCCGGAGTTCGACGTCGGGGCCTTCGTCCTCTCGGTGCGCCTGCTGGGCCTGCCCCTGGCGCTGGCGCGCCTCGCCGCCGGGGTGGCGCTGGCCTTCGGCGTGGGGCTCGCGGCCGCCGCGGTGGCCCGGCGCCTCCCGCTGCGCGTCCCGTCGACGCCGATGCGCCGCGCGGGGCTGCTCTCGGCGCCGTCTGCGCTGCCGAGCGCTCCGCCGCCCGCCGATCGCTCCCTCCCGGGGGTGCTGCGCGCCGGGCTCGACAGCTTCGACCAGGTGGCGGCCTGGTACGTGTTCGGGCTGCTGCTGGCGGTGGGCTTCGAGGCCGCGATGCCGCCGCACTCGCTGGCCCGTCTCCTCGGCGCCTGGGACGTCCCGCTGACGGCGCTGCTCGCGGTGCCGATCTACGTCTGCGCCCAGGGGGCGATGCCGCTGGCGGCGATGATGGTACACAAGGGCCTCTCCCCGGGCGCGGCGCTCGTGCTGCTGCTGGTGGGTCCGGCGGCCAGCGTCGCTACGTGGCGGATGCTGCGCTCGGCCCTCGGCGCTCGCGTGGCGTGGACCTTCGCGGGAGCCTCCGTGCTCGGAGCCATGGCGCTCGGGGCGCTCGTCAACCGGGTGGTCCCTCCGTCGACGCTGCCGGAGATCCATGTGCTGGCGGCGCACGAGCACCACCCGTGGGAGCTGGGCGCCGCGGCGGTGCTGGGGCTGCTGCTGGTGAGCAGCGTGCTTCGGCTCGGGCCTCGCGGGTGGATCGCGACCATGAGCCCATCCGGTGCATCCTCCGGGGAGCACCAGCACCACCATCATCATCCGCACTGACGTCCCGACCCGTCGGCTCGCATCGAGGAAGAACCACCCCATGAGACTCTCGTACCCGGCTCTCGCGCTGCTCCTGCTCGGCGGATGCTCGTCCTCCTCGGAGGGGACGGCGGTCGACGCCGGGGCGCCCGATCGCTCGACGGTGGACGTCGGCTCGCAGCCCGACGCGGGCGCGACGGCGGACGTGGCGGCGGCCGAGGACGTCGCCGCTCCCGTCGATGCGAGCGCCCCGGCGGACGTGTCACCCGCGGTGGCGAGGCTCGTCGCCGAGCGCCCTTATCGCCTGGTGGTGCCAGATGACAACGACCCTCGCCGCGCGGCGCCGCTGCTCATCCTGCTTCACGGCTACGGCGCCTCGGGGAGCATCCAGGAGCTGTACTTCCACATGGCGCGCGAGACCAACCCCAGGGGCATCCTCTACGCGATCCCCGACGGCACCCTCGACGTGACGATGCGCCGCTACTGGAACGCCACGGACGCCTGCTGCGACTTCGCCCGCGGAGGGGTCGACGACGTGGCCTACCTCGACGCGATCATCGACGACGTCTCCGCGCGCTACGCCGTCGACCCGCGGCGGATCTTCCTCCTCGGGCACTCCAACGGCGGCTTCATGGCGCACCGGATGGCGTGCGAGCGGGCGAGCCGCATCGCTGCGGTGGTGAGCCTCGCGGGCGCGACCTTCAACGACCCCGCGCGCTGCAACCCCGCGGAGCCCGTCGCGGTGCTCCAGGTACACGGCACCCTCGACGCGACCATCGCCTACGAGGGCGGCAGCAACATCGGGTCGACGTACCCTGGCGCGGTGACCAGCGTGTCGCGCTGGGCGGGTTACGACCGCTGCGCGAGCGCCCCCATCGCGGGGGCGATGCTCGACCTCGACACGGCGGTGCCCGGCGCCGAGACCCGGGTCTCCCGCCACGAGGGATGCATGGGCGGCGGTGCCGAGCTCTGGACGATCCAGGGCGGCTCTCACCTCCCGGCGATCAGCCCGCGGTGGCCGGCGCTCACCCTCGACTGGCTGATGGCGCACCCGAAGGCCGCGCGCTGAGGGCTCAGCGGAGGTACTGCGCCAGCGGCTGGATCACCGCCTGCGCCGCGGGGTCGGAGAAGGTGCGCGATGCCAGGGAGCAGAGCGCGACGACGTAGGCGTGGTGCAGCGGCGCGCGAGAGGGCGACGGGCACCACGACGAGAAGCGGTGGTGCTCGCCGTAGACGAGGGCCTCGTGGAGCACCGTCATCCCGTCGCGCGCCCCCTGCGGCGACGAGTGGAGCGGGAGCCGTGGCATCGCCGCGGCCAGGGCGTCGAGCGCGTCGGCGCTCACCGCCGCCTCCCACACCCGTGGCCGCGGAGCGTCACCGTGGGCCTGCGCGCTCATCCCCGCGTCGAGCATCGCCCAGGAGCGCGCGGCGAGGGGCAGCGAGCGGAGCTCGATCCAGCCGCCGGCGTCGACGTCCGTGACGGTGATGGCGACGTCGTCGTGGAAGGTCGGGTGGAACTCCGCGCGCCACACCCGAGAGACCCCGGAGAACATCGGGTGGTCGAGGGGAGGCAACGCGCAGCGAGCGCGCCAGGCCTCGGCGTAGCGCTGCCAGGGGTCGGTCATCGCGGCGCCTCGCCCGCCGCGAGGAAGCGCCCGAAGCCTCGCTCTCGCCCTACGGCGGGGAGCGGCACCCCGTCGCGCACCGCGAGGCGGCCGTTGACCACCACGGCGGGCACCGCGGCGTCGTTGCGGCGCACCATGCGGGGGTATCCCCCGAGCTCGGGCATCGGCTCCTCGCGGATCGTGTCGATGGCGTCGAGCTGCGCCGGGTCGATGACGACGAGGTCCGCGCGGCGGCCGACGCCGAGCACCCCGGCGTCGAGGCCCAGCCACTCGCCGATCTCGCCGGTGCAGCGGTACACCGCGCGCTCGATGCTCATGAAGGGCACGCCGTCGCGCTCCGCGTCGCGCGCGATACGCAGCATGAAGAGAGCGTAGTTGTAGAAGGCCATGTTGCGCAGGTGCGCCCCGGCGTCGGAGAAGCCGACCATGATGTCCGGGTGCGCGAGGATCCAGCGCAGGTGCTCGGGGCGGTCGTTGGCGATGGTGGTGAACCAGCGCAGCGCGTCGCCGTGCTCGGCGCAGAGGTCGAGGAAGACGTCCACCACGTCCTCGTTGCGCTCCCGGGCGATGGCGTCGAAGGAGCGGCCCACGAGCGACGCGTCGGGGCAGGAGATCACCTCGGACACCCGGAAATCCCGGTGGAACACCTTCGGAGCGATCAGGCTGGTCCACTGTCTCCGAAACCAGCTCCGGTACTTCGGGTCGCGCAGCAGCGCCCGGCGCTCGGCCATCTGCTCGAGGTGCAGCGCCGCGGTGCCCGCCCCCATCTCCTCGAAGACCGGCGCGTCGAGGCCGTCGACGAACATCTCGAAGCGCACCGGCAGCGCCTGGAAGCGCACGTCCGCGCGGAAGACCGTGTTCATCACCCGCGCCATCCCGGCGATGAGCCGGTAGAGCCAGCGGCTCGATCGCACGTCCGCCAGCGACACGATGCTCGTGCGCAGCGGCCGCCGGAGCAGCCCCATGCTCTCGTAGAAGAGCAGGAGGATGTCGTACTTCGCGGAGATGTTGGGGATGCCCTGCAGCACCCGCCCCCGCTCCCGCACCACCCGGGCGAGCCCGTCGATCTCCGCCCACGAGGCGAAGGTGCCGGGGAGGGGCTGAGAGCGGTGGCGCGTGCCGCCGAGCTTGTCCCAGCGGTTGGTGTTGAGGCTGAGCCCGGTGAAGCCCGCGTCGAGCGCGTCGGAGAGCCAGCGGGCCATCGCCGCCCGCTCCTCCCTCGTCGCCCGCACGCCCTTCGTCACCGAGCGGGCGAGCCCCATGGTCGCGCAGCGCAGGTCGGAGTGCCCGAGGAAGGCCGCCACGTTGGGGCCGAGCGGCAGCGAGTCGAGGTGCTCCCGGTACTGCGCCGGGGTCGACCAGGTCTTCTTCGACTCGAAGAGCGGCAGCACGTGCTCGCGGGGGATCGCCTCGACGCGGGTGAACATGTCCGCGATGTCGAGCGGTGAGCTCAGCACCGTGCCGAGCGAGCAGCTCCCCACCAGCACCGTGGTGACCCCGTGTCGCAGCGACTCGGAGAGCGAAGGGGCCGCCTCCAGCTCGGCGTCGTAGTGGGTGTGCAGGTCGACGAAGCCTGGCATCACCCAGCGGCCCGTCGCGTCGACGAGCTCGCGCGCCTCGTCCTTCGAGAAGGGCGCCTCGCGCACCTCCACGAGCCGGCCGTCGCGGATACCCAGGCTGCGCCGCGCCGCGGGCGCGCCGGTGCCGTCGAAGTAGAGTCCGCCGTTGATGGCGAGGTCGAGGGTCGCGCCGCTGGACATCCCCGGAGCGTAACCCCAGACCGCCCGCCCGCGAGTGGGCGTAGGCTCCGGCCGCGAGCCATGGGAGAGATCACCGAGTCCATCGCCGTGGAGATCGACGAGCGCCACGCCCGCCACCCCGGGAGGCCCGACCTCGAGCTGCTGGAGCACCTGCTCGTGGCCGTGCAGCGGGAGCGCGTCGCCGCCGTCGGCTACGACACCGCCCGCCTCGGAGAGCGCCTCGCCAGGTCGCCGCTCCCGGAGCGGGCGAGGCGCTCCATCGCCCGCGCCGTCGGGCAGATATGGCTCGACGAGAACATGCACGCCCGCTACCTGCTGGGGATGCTGCTGCGGCAGCCCGACCTCGCGACGCGCCTGGGCGCCGAGCGGCAGAGCGCCGAGGGGGGCGTCGGCGGCTGGATGACCGCCGTGCAGCAGCACGCCACCTGGGGAGACGCCCCCGCCGAGCGCCTCGCCGCCGCGCTCGTCGACGCGGGGGGACGGCTCTCCGGGCGCATCCCCGAGGCCGTGCGCTCGTCGCTCATCTACGCCCCGCTGCGGGCATGGTGCGCCTTCAGCATCGACGCCGAAGACAGCGCGGTGATCTCCTTCGACCGCATGCTCGCGCTCGCCGCCGAGGTGCTCGCGATGCCCTCCGCCGAGCTCGCGCTGCCCGTGGGCTTCACGCAGGAGCTCGCCCGGATGCGCCGCGACGAGCTCGCCCACTCTCGGCTCTTCGGCGTCATCGGCCGGATGCTCGGCGACGACGACGGCTTCGCGCCAGGCTGCGACGCCGAGGCCCTGGACGCCGCGCTGGAGGCCATCGAGCGGGAGCTCTCGCTGCCTGCCGCGGGGCACCGCGCGGTGGGCTCGTCTCACCCGGTGGGGGGCGGCGGGGTGGTGGTCGTGGCGCGGGGTGAGGGCGACGCGGAGAAGCTCGCCACCTTCGACCGGGCCCTCGACGAGTCGGGCTTCGACGAGGCCATCGCCCGGCGCGTGGCGGCTTCGGGCAGGCGCGCGGAGGAGGCCCGGGTCGCCGTCAAGGTCGACCTGATGCTGGCCTGGCACCGGAGAGATCCCTCGTCGCACGTCGACCCGGAGCTCGTCGAGCGGATGGTCGAGCGGCTGCGGTCGCGGGGCTATCGCGACATCGTGGTGTGCGACGCGCAGAACGTCTACGCGCGCTTCTTCGGCAACCGGGACATCGCCTCCGTCGGTCGATACGTGGGCCTGAGCGGGGAGGGCTACCGCCTCGTCGACCTCGCGGACGAGCAGGAGCCCCACACCTTCGCCCGCGCGATGGGCTTGTACTCCGTGGGCCGCTCGTGGCGCGACGCCGACGCGAGGGTGTCCTTCGCCACGCTCAAGACGCACCCCTCGGCGGTGGCGCAGCTCTGCCTGCGCAACGCGGGCACGGTGATCCCGCAGACGGGGGAGTATTTCTTCTCCGACCGCCTCACGGATTTCACCCACCTGGTGACGGCGGTGCTTCACGATCTGCCGCCGCATTTCGGCGTGATCGACGGGTACTCCTGGGCGGCGGACGGGCTGCTGGGCGTGATGGCCGACCCGACGCCGAGGCACCCGGGGATCGTGGTCGCCGGGGAGGACGTGCTCGCCGTCGACCACGTGGCGCTGCAGCTCATGGGGGAGCGCGACCCGTACCGCGCCCCGGACCTTCGCGCGGCGCTGGATTGCTTCGGCGACGCGATGTCGCGCGCGGAGCTTCGCGGCGACCTCACGCCCATCGAGGGCTGGTCGGCGGCGGACGCGGGGCTGCTCTCCGCGCCGCTCGCGGCCCTCGCGGAGCCGGTCTACGCGCGCTTCGGGGGGCGGGGCGCGGTGTTCGTCCCGGACCTCGATCCGGAGGCCTTTCCGCCCATCGGAGAGACCACCGCGCTTCGCGCCGCGCGTCGCTTCATGCGGGCGCTGCTGGGCATCGGCGGTCGTTGAGCCGGCGCCCCGCCGCCCCTCAGCGCAGCCGCGCCGTCTCCACCAGCCAGTCGTCGCCGTGCTTACGCAGCACGTACTCCGCCGAGGGGGCGCCCTCGCTGGAGTAGAGCTGCATCGACACCGAGGCGCTGCGGGGGCCCATGGTGACGCTCTTTCGCAGCACCCTGAACCTCATCCCCGACGCGGCCCCCAGCCGCTCTCGCACCCGCCGCCGCAGGGCCTCGCGCTCGCCGGGGCCGTAGGCCTCGGTCGCCTCGTAGGCGGTGATCTCCACGGGCTGGCGGTCGGGGTCGAGGTAGCGCAGCGCCGCGTCGATGCGCGCTGGGGTGACCTCGCCGCTCACGGCGTCGACGAAGCGATCGACCCGGTCGCGGTCGGTGACCACCAGGGTGCGGGTGGCCACGATCGACGCGACGACCGCGGCGGCCCCGAGCACCGCCCAGCGCTGTCTCTGTCCGGCCGTCATGGGAGTACCTGGGAGTGTATACGCCCTCCGCGGCCCTTCGGCCGCGGCGGGGTCAGCGCTGGCCGAAGCCGCCGCGGAGCTCGAAGTGCTGCCGGGCGTTGCCGAGGGAAGGGGAGCGGATGCCCAGCTCGGCGCCCACCGGGAGCCCGTAGCTGCGGAGCGACTCGGGGATGGTGAAGCCCGGGATGGGGATCGCCGGGAGCGCGTCGTTGAGCGAGCGCTCGGCGTACTGCTGCACCAGCGCACGGACTCCCATGACGAGGGCGTCGCGCTCGCTCATCGGCATCGACTCGCTGGTGACGGAGATCTTGACCTCGTCGAGGGTGACCCCGCCGAAGCGCAGGGTGTTGCCCGAGAGCGAGACCGCCCCGGAGGCGCGCGCTCCGACGGAGATGCGGAATGGCTGGGGGACGCCGGGCATGGTGAACGCGACCTCCAGGGCCCCGAGGTCGAGGTTGATGCGGCCGTCGGCGCGAAGGAAGGCCACCGGCGGCAGCAGCCCCGTCACGTCGAAGCGCGAGCCCGCGGGGAGGCTGCTGGAGAAGCGCGAGGCGGCGAGGCCCACGTCGAGCCAGCCGCCGCGCCAGAGCGAGTGCATCGCCTGGTTGAGCACCGCGACGTGCACCGAGACGGTGGCCGGGGTGGAGACCGTCGGCTCGCCCGTGTCGCCGGGGGGGAGCGCGATGCCGCGGGAGGCGCGGGCGTGGGCGGGCGTGGCGGTCGAGAGCAGGGTGCCCAGGCCGAAGCGCAGGCGGGCCGCGGTGTCGGACACGGAGGAGACGTTGACGCCGAAGCGCAGCGGGGTGGGCGTGGCGCCGTCGAGCCGGGGGACGCTGAAGGTCGCCCCGAGGCTGGCGATGTCGAGGCCCGAGAGCACGCCGTCGAGCACGCGGGAGAAGTTGGTGCTCACGTAGTCGCGCAGGGTGTTGGAGACGAGGTTGCGAACGATGCCGTTGGCGAGGCTGACGACGACGTCGACGATGGCGCCGGTGATGCCCGAGAAGTCCGTGGAGATGCGGCCCACGCTGGTGGTGACCGAGCCCGCTCGCACGGTGGCGCGGGGGCGGCCGCCGGAGGAGGCGAGGTCGAAGGTGACGCCGACCTCCACCGAGGCCACGTTGACCCAGCCGGAGGTGCTGAGGGTGCCTCCGATGCGGAGGCGGACGCGGATGTTCTCGAAGCGCACCACCGCGCGGAGGCCGCCGTCGACGAGGCGCAGCGAGGTGGTGTTGGGCCCGTTGAGCTCGCTGCGCTCGTAGTTCACCTCCGAGCGGAACACGCAGGTGCAGCGGCCGAAGACGCATACCTGCTGGTCGCAGGAGTTGGCCTTGAGGGGGTTGGCCGCGAGGAGCGAGCTGTGGAGCTGGTCTCGGAGACCCTGGCTGTTGACCACTCGCTGGAGCACGTCGTCGATGGAGGTGATCGGGGTCGTGGGGTCGCCGTCGTCGACGGCGTCCTGGCGGAGGAGCATCTGGGCGCCGTCGGTGAGGTGGGCGGCCTCGCCGTTCCATCGGTCGCTGGCGAGGAAGGCGCAGGTGCGGGAGTTCTCCCGGCCGTCGGTGTCCGTCGCGGTGACGTCGACGAAGTTCACGCCCCAGCGGGTGGTGATCGGGACGCTCACCTCGCCGCTGCCATTGGCCGTCGCCGCGCGGCCGTTGACCGTCACGCTCCGCACCCCGGTGGTGTCCGCGAGGCGCGCCTGGAAGGTCACCATCGACCCGGCGGCCGCGTTGACCATCGAGCCGTGCGCGGGGCCTACGCACTCGATCGCCGGCCCGCTGGAGTCGACCACGAAGGAGGTCGTCTGCACGAGCTCGCGGTCGCCCTCGGTCGCGCCGCCGACCCGCACGGTCACGGTGTAGCGGCCCTCGCGCTCGAAGGTGAGCAGCGAGCCCGCGACCGCCGCCATGGGGCTGCTGGTGTAGGTGAGCATCGCGTCGGGGATGCGGTTGCCGTAGCGGTCGGAGACCGTCGCCTGGATGTCGACCGAGGCGCCGACGGCGTAGGTGGGCATGTCCGGAGAGCGCGCGATGACCAGCGTCGCGGGCAGCCCCGGGCGCACCGTGAGCGCGGCTCCCTCGCCGGTCGCGCCGGGCACCACGCAGCTTGCGGTGTACATCCCCGCGCGCTCGATGCGGGCGGCGAGGCCGGTCACGGTGGCGCCCATGCCCGCCGGGTCGAGGCGCAGCGTGGCGGGGGCCCCGGTGACGGCGTTGCCGAAGGCGTCGGTGACGGCGCAGGTGGCCGTGGCGGTCTCGCCCGCGGCGATCGAGGCGCGGTCGAGGGTGGTGGTGACGCGCGCGGCGTCGCCCGGGGTGATGGCCACCCGGGCGGGGGTGGCGTCGGAGACCGAGAGCGTCGGGAAGGAGCAGGCCGCGGTGACCTCGCCCACGCGGACGGCGAGGGTGCGGCCGGACTCGTCGCGCACCGCGTCGGGGGCCACGAAGGTGATCGTGGGCGCCGCGCCCAGCGGCGTAGGGAGGGCGTTGCCGAGCACGTCGCGCAGGGTGCAGGAGACGGTGATGGCCTGGCCCGCGCGCACCGTCGCCGGGGCGGTGGTCTCCACCGAGGCGGGCGCCGCGGCCGGGGCGTCGACGGGCTCGGGGGCGTCCTCCGGGGCGGGGACGTCTTCAGGGCCCGCGTCGGCGGGCGCGGCGTCTTCGCCGGGGGACGCCGTGTTGGCGGTGCCGCTGTTGGAGCACGCGAAGAAGACAACCGGGAGCGCGCAGAGGCGCAGCAGGAGGAACAGTCGTTGACCCATGGCAGCCGTGGACCATGCAACGGAACCGGTCCGACGAACAGGGCGGCTACGGGAGCGCGTCAGTGCGCTATGCGAGTCCGGGCAGCGAGGCGACGAGGGCGTCGAGCAGCGACGACTGCTGGGCGCGGGTCGGCATGCCTGCGGTGGTCACGAGGTCGTCGCCCACCTCGGCCGAGGCCTCGCGGCGCAGGTCTTCGACGGCCCTGCGCATGGCGTCGGAGAGGGCCGCGCGGCGGTCGGCGTCGAGGCCCTCGCAGGCCCACTGGTGAAGCGCCCAGGAGAGCGCGGCGTGGCGGGTCTCGTCCTCGGCGATGACCTCCATCGCGGCGGTGACCCTCGGGTCGCAGGCGTGCGCGGCCTGCCAGGTGGCGACGAGCGCTCCGTAGGTCTCGCGGACGCAGCCCTCGACGGCGTTGTCGAGGGCGACGGCGTCGAGCGGGCGCCCAGTCGCGGGGGCGTGGGCCGCGAGGGCGGGCTCGCTCCCGAAGGAGCGGGCGAGGTCGACGGTGAGCCCGGTGTGGCGGCGTTCGTCGGCGACGGCGGCCCGGGCGCGCTCGATGAGCTCGGCGGGGCCGTGGTGGAGGGTGAGCTCGTCGACCATGCGCTCGAAGGCGGAGACGGACGCGGACTCGAGCGCGGCGAGGCGGGCGAACCAGCCGCCGAGGTCCTCGCGCGTGGAGCCGGGGCGGTCGGAGAAGCCCTCCGGGCGGCGGCCGCCGGGGCAGGGGATCTGGCAGTGAAGGGTCGGGCCGCCGGGTTCTGCAGGGCGGAGGTAGCAGTAGGTGTCGCCGACGGAGGGGTCGCTGACGGTGCAGAAGGGGCGACAGATGGAGGGGTCGCTGACGGCCCCGGAGTCGACCAGCAGGGCCGGGGGGAGGCCGCAGGGGAAGACCACGGTCTCGCCCGCGCAGAAGGACCCGGGGTTCTGGATGGTGCGGATCGGGTCGCAAGGTCCACGGTCGGTCACGACGGGGACATCACGAATCAAGGGGACATCGACGGCAGGAGGGACATCGACGGCAGGAGGGACATCGACCGCGATGGGGACATCGACCGCGATGGGGACATCGACGGCAGGAGGGACATCGACCGCGATGGGGACATCGACCGCGGCGTCGCCCGAGGCGACGGACACCGAGGCGCCGCAGCCCGAGGTCGCCGCGACCACCCACACCATTCGTCGAAACAACCGCCGTAGCGCGAGCTCGTCCTGGGTCCGCATGGCAGGGCCTTCAGCACGTCACGGGCCACGACCCTCGGATGGGCCGATACCTCGGGCATTCCAGAGCTTTGCGTGAACGATGACTGTGCCGAAGTGTGCAGCGCCGTATCCGCCGGGCACGACCGCGGAGGCTTCGCTCACCCGCCAGACGTGAACATGATCGGGTAGACCACCGTCACGGTGCCGTTGGTGGGCCGAGGAAACGACAGCCCGTAGAACGATCGCACCACGCACGCGACGACCACGGCGTCGGGCATGGAGCTGCCGCCATTGGACACGTTGGAGACGGCTCCCTCGCGGCTGATGACGAAGCGCACCGCGACCGATCCCTGGAGGTTGGGGTTGTTGCGCAGCCCGTTCTCGTAGCAGAGGCGGAAGCGCCCGAAGTTCTGCCGCACGATGCGCCGGATGGCCTCGGGAGGGAGTCGCCCGCTCACCTGCGTCGCGCCCATCCGAACCTCCGGAGGGCGGCGCCGCGGGGGGCTCTGCGCGAGGGCCGAGCCAGCGAGCGTGAGCGGTGCCAAGAGGCCAACGGTCGATCGGATGTTCATCGGGCTTCGGTCCCCTTCAAGCCGGTGCAGCCATGGTGGACCCGCGATCATACGCCGCCCGGCGTCAGTAGGTGATCGCGCCCGACGGCCGCACGAAGCAGAGCCCGTCGGCGTTGAGGTGGCCGTAGGAGCGCGCCGAGAAGGTCACGAAGTCCCGCAGGTCGCGGATGCCGGAGGTGCCCCCGAGGTCGAAGCTCAGCGCGCTGGCGCTGCGCGGCGTGTAGCCCATCGTCTGCGCCCCCCGGTCGGGGACAGGGCGCATCATCCGGTCGAGGAGGTTGGTGGGCACCACGCCCTGGAGGTCGTCGAGGGTCACCTCGCTCACGCCCGCGGTGGTGCGGGCGCGCGAGGCGTACTGGTCGAAGTGAAGCGGCGGGTTCTCGACCCCGAGGGCGCCCCAGAAGAGGTGGTCCATGTGGAAGGTGATCTGGGCGCGCGCGGCGGTGCTGGCCGAGGGCTGCACGCCGGGCATCTCGTCGCCGCCGTTCTCGGGGTTGTTGCAGTTGATGTACTGCGCGGGCGCGGCCCAGCCGAGGCGGAAGGTCACCGAGCTGGGGTAGTCCGCGAAGGCCGGGGCGAGCCCCGTGGCGGTGCCCCGATAGGTCGCGGTGCCCTCGATGTACTGGCTCCACCCGCGGCGGATCATCTGCTCATAGAAGGCCACGCCGGCGGCGTCGAGGTTGACGTTGGTGGCGGCCGGCGTCGCGGCCACGCCGTCGTAGCTGAAGGCGTAGCGCACCGTCGTGTCGAGGCTCCCTCCCGCGGAGGGGGCGCGGATCACCGCCAGGGGGATGGCCGTCTCGGGCGCCCCGCCCGCGCCGGTGAGCGGCCCCGGCTTCTGCACGTCTACCGCGAAGGAGCCCGGCACCGACGCGACGGCGGCCCCGACGGAGGACTGGTCGGAGGTCGAGGCGCCGGGGCGGTTGATGCGGATGTTGCCGAGGGTCACGAGGATGCGGGAGAAGCGGAGCTCCCAGCCGTCGACGAAGACGATCGCCCCGGTCGCGGGCATCGAGGCGTAGTCGAAGCCGAGCTGTCCGAGGTCCTCGCTGGAGACGCTCACCTGGATGGTGCGCGGGTCGCGCGTCGTGGCGGTGAAGGCAGGCGCCACGGGGGTCGCGAAGGAGGGCGGCAGCACCGCGGCGTCACCGGCGGGGATCACCACGTCGGCGCCCGCGTCGGTCACGGAGGCGTCGGAGGGCTGAGGGTCGTCGCCGCAGCCGGTGAGCAGCGCGGCCAGGCCGAGCGTGGCCGAGGAAAGGCGAGCGTATCCGTAGACGGGTACCTTCATGGAAGACCGTTCCTTTCGGGAGGCGTAAGGGGGGAGCGGACGCGATCAGCGCGTCGGAGAGAAGCTCACCGTGAAGGACGAGCGAGAGCGGACCCTGTTGAGGAAGGCCCTCCCGACGTTGTCCTGCGAGGTGAAGCGGTAGCGGCCCTCTCGCATGGTGCCGGTGGTGAGCTCGCGGAAGTCCGCTCCGTCGAACCACCCGCGAGGATCGACCCGCACCCTCAGCGCCCCGCCCTCGGAGGGCGTCACCCTGGCCGGGATGCCTCGCACCTTGCGGGCCTCGTCGATCGATCCCCCGGCGTTCACCAGCGACTGATCGATCACCAGCGAGCCCTCGAAGGGGACCTCCAGCTCGTCGCGCCGTGCCGTGCCCGTCACCCTCACCGCGGCGCCGCCGAGCGCCCCGTCGCGGTTGAAGAGCCAGACCTCCGCGGTGAGGGCGGGGACATCGATCCCGTCGCCTCCGCCGGGCACCGGGCTGAGCGCCGGGGCGAGCGCGTCGACCTCTGCCTGCGTGGTGACCTGCGCCACGATGCGGCCCGATCCCAGGTGCGCCTCGCCGTCGGCGTAGGCGCTGGGGAGCAGCAGGTCTCCGAGGCGCTGGAGGGGCGTGCGCCGGTCGCCTTCGAGCGGGGCGATGGTGTTGAGGTAGAGCGGCCCGAGGGCGACGCGGGCCTCGCTGAGGGTGATCGACCAGCCCTGGTCGTTGGTGAAGCTGAGCGGCTGCGCGGCGTCGCGCTCGATGCCGGCGGCCTCGACGGCGAAGGCCACGCGCTGCGATCCAGTGGTGTCGCCGCAGCCGGAGGCGAGCGCGAGAAGCAGTGGGAGGGCGAGTCGCTTCATCGGGCGGTCTCCGTGGGCGCGCCGTGCCTCGCGGCGGCCGCGCCGAGGTGGAGGGTGAAGACCACGAACAGCTGCCTGGGCGGCCCGGCGGTGAAGTGCCGCGCGGGGACGAGGGTGGGGTAGTCGCGGCTGCGGAAGTCGCTGGTGAAGTTGTACTGACCCCAGGCGTACTGCGCGTCGAAGAGGTTCTGCGCGATGAAGCCGAGCTCGTACCAGGCCCAGCGCGCGCCGACCTGGGCGTCGACGGTGAAGATCGACTCGCCGCGCTCGGAGAATGGGAGCGGACGAGGGGCGACCCATGTGGCGCCGAGGCCCGCGGAGGCCGTGATGGCCCGGCCGCGGATGCGCCAGGGGAGCGAGCGGTGCACCGCCCCGTCGAAGCGCGCGACCCACTCAGGTACGTAGGGCACGAGCTTGCCGTCGTCGTCGAAGGTGGCCCTGGCGTAGGTGAGGTGGGCGGAGAGGTCGAGCCAGGCGTTGGTGGCGCGCGCGGCGACGAGGGCGCCCTGGCGGGTGGTGCCGGAGGCGAGGGTGTTGCGCCCCTCGGTCTCGTTGAAGATGAGGTCCTGCCCGACGTGGGTGCGGTAGTAGAGGCCGCGGGCGTTGACGGCGAAGCCCGCGAGGCGACGGTCGAAGACCACGCCGCCCTCCAGCGCCGTGATGGGGCTGAAGGGGAGCTGCTGGTCGTTGCCGAGGTACACCGGGTCGGCCGATCGCGCGCCAAGGCCGGCGCTCATCGCCACGGTCACGCCCTTCCAGGGGCCGAGGAAGAGGGCGCCCCTCGGCTGCCACGCGATGCCGCCGGAGGTGCGGCGCTGGCTCGGGCTGCGGTAGCCCGACCGGTCGACGGAGAGGCACTCGGCGTCGAGGGGAGCGCCTCGAACGGTCACCCCTCGCACCGGGCAGCGGTCGAGCACGTCGTACTGGAAGAGGTCGGCCCGGATGCCTCCGCGCAGCACCACCCAGGCCAGCGGGCGGAGCTCGGCGTCGAGGTAGAGCGCGAGGTTGGAGACGCTGTTGTCGAGGCTGTAATCGGTGAGGTAGGGGACGTCGGTGGTGGCGCGCAGCCGGTGCTGGGTGCTGTCGACGGCGTTGTGCCGGGCGTAGGCGCCGAGCTCCAGCGACTGGGTGCGAGCGCGCCAGGTGGTGCGCAGCCGGGCCGAGGCGCGCATCCCGACGTCGACGGTCGAGGCGGCCTGGTCGATGAGGTCGCCGCGCTGGGCGTGCAGCGACTGATACGGCTGCTGCACGTCGAGGAGCGAGCCGGTGAAGTTCTCCCGGAGGCGGAAGCTGCGGAGCGACGCCCAGGCCTGCGCGCGCAGCACCGAGGCGGTGCGGGTGCTGTCTACCTCGGCGGACACGAGGTGCCGGGAGACCTCGCTCCCCTGGGTGGGGTCGTAGGTGTCGTAGAAGCCGATGCGACCAGCGAGGTGGTCGTCCTCGCGGATCACCCCGGCGGAGCGGTATCGGATGCCGTAGGACATCGCGAGCACCCGCCAGGTGAGCGCGCCCGATCGCCCCTCGTACTGGGCGTTGGCGGTGGCGCGCTGGTAGCTGCGGTTTTGCCCGTAGCCGTCGCTGGTGGCGAGCTCGGCGCCGCCGAAGGTGCCGGCGCTCTCGCCCTCGGGGCCCCAGAGGGCGAGCGTGCGGTGGGTGTTGAACGAGCCGCCGCGGTACTGGATGTGCGCGCCGCGCGCAGGGAGGCGGAGGGAGTACTGCGCCGAGCCCGCGACGGCGAAGTCGCCCTGCCGGGGGTCGAAGGGGCCCTCCAGCACGTGGAGCGACTCGACCAGCTCGGGGATGAGGAAGTGCGTGTCGGCGTAGCCCTGGCCGTGCGGATGCGCGGGCTCGTTGATGGGGACGCCGTTGACGGAGAACTCAAGGTCCTGCCCGCTGCGGGCGTCGAAGCCTCGGAGGAAGACCTGGTCGGCGTGGCCCTCGCCCAGCCCGTTGGCAAGGAACATCCCCGGCGCCAGCCGCAGCAGGTCGCCCGCGCTCGACCGCGGCACCTGCGAGAGCTGGCCCACGGTGATGTTCACGTCGCCCGCCCCTCGCGGGGGCTGCCCCCGACCGCGGATGACCGCCTCGCCGAGAGGGGCCTCAGGCTCCGCAGGGGGAGGCGTCTGGGCCTGCGCGCTGGCCGCCAGGAGGGACAGCGAGGTGCCCAGGCACCAGCAGCGCCGCAGTGCTACGCGTCGATGCAGGGTGCTGCGCGAAGGCTCCATCAACCCGGCGTATACCGTTGATGCAACAGCATTGCAATAGAATGTGGCCTGCGATTGGGGCGCGGCGCCTCAGGTGGTGGGTGGCGGCGGAAAGGTCAGGGTGGCGGTGGTTCCGACCCCATCGGAGCGGTGGGAGATTGAGCCGCCGTGGAGCGCCGCGGCGCCCTGGGCCAGGTACACGCCGAGGCCCATCCCCTGGCCGGGCTCGCGCGTCGAGAAGAAGGGCTCCCCGACGTGGGCGAGGTCGGCGGCGGGAATCCCGACGCCCCGGTCGATCACCTTGAGAGAGAGCGATCCGTCGGGCTCGGGGGCGAGCGACACCGCGATGGGCTCGCGGCTCCCGGCGGCGAGGGTGGCCTGCCGCGCGTTGTCGAGCAGCGTCACCACGGCCTGGCGCATCGCCTCCGGGTCGATCGCCCGCTCGACGCCGCGCGCCTCTAGCGACAGCGACACCGGGAAGCCCCTCGCGCCGCTCGACCAGTGCTCCACGACCTCTCCCAGCCACCCGGCGAGCTCGACGGTCTCCCTCTCCAGCTCACCGCTCTCGCTCGGCCTGCGCATCCTCCCGAGGATCGCCTTGCACCGCCGCACCTCCTCTCGGATGCGGTCGGCCTGCGCCTGCGTCTCGGGCTGCCCGTCGAGCATCTCCGAAAGCTCTGCGGCGAGGATGGCCACCGTGCCGAGGGGGGTGTTGAGCTCGTGCGCCGCGCCCGCCGCGACGGTGCCGAGGGCGCTCTGGCGGATGGCCCGCTCGCGGTCGAGGCGCGCCGCGGCGAGCTCGGACTCGCGCCGTCGGAGCGACCCTGACACCCGGTCGACGAAGTACCAGAGCGCCCACGCGGTGAGGGCGAAGGCCAGCCACATCCCGCGCACGTGGAGCTGGAACATCCCCGCCGAGTGCCAGATGTGGATGGCCTCAGGGCGGGCGAGGAGCAGCCCCCCGAAGGCCGCCACGGCCCCGACGGTCACCGCGAGGCTCCATCGCCGGGGGACCATGATCCCCGCGACGGCCACCTGGAGCAGGTAGAGCGTGGTGAAGGGGTTCATCGCGCCGCCGGTGAAGATCAGCAGCGCGGTGAGGCCCACGATGTCGAGCAGGAGGTTGGCGGCGATGACCCAGTCGGGCAGCGCCACGGTGCGACGCAGCCGCAGCGAGAACACCACGTTGACGACCACCAGCGCCCCGACGATGCCCACCAGCGGGACCATCGGGAAGGGCGCGTGGAGCAGGTAGCGGGTGCCCGCGATGGAGCCCACCTGCGCGGCGATGGCGGCCCAGCGGAGGTGCACCAGCCAGCGCGCGTCGAAGGTGGCGGAGAGGGTGCTCTTGGGCACTGGCCTACCGCTTCGGCGGGAGCTTCTGGAGCTTCCGCTGCAGCGAGCGACGGTGCATCCCGAGGCGCCGCGCGGCCTCGGAGATATTGCCCTGGGTGTCGGCGAGCACCCGCTGCAGGTGCTCCCACTGGGCGCGATCGAGAGAGGGGACCATCACGTCGGATGCGGCCGCGGCGACCTCGTCTTCGGGCCCGTGGTCGTCGAAGGCGGCGTCGATCTCCGCGGGCTCCGCGGGCTTGGTCAGGTAGTTGAGGGCGCCGCGCTTCACCGCCTCGATCGCCGTGGGGATCGACCCGTAGCCCGTCAATACCACCACCTGTAATCCTGGCTGCAGCTTGAGCAGCTCTCGCAGCAGGTCGAGGCCCGACATGGTGGGCATTCGCAGGTCGATGACCGCGCGCTCGAGCGCGACGTGGGCGGCGATGGCGACGGCCTCTTCGCCGCAGGAGGCGAGGTGCACCGCCCAGCCGCGACGGGTGAACGCCGCCCCGAGCGCCGCGCGGAAGGGCAGGTCGTCGTCGCAGAGGAGCATCGAGCGGGGCGCGGTGGCTTCCATCTTGACCCTCCGACGGCTACCACGATCGAGCGCGCCTGGAGGAGGGCGGCGCATGCGACATCATGCCGCAGCGCGCGCAGTTGTGGCGGCGACGGCAGGGTCCCATGTTCGCCGCGTACGATGAAGACCGCATGGACGAGATGGCTGACGCTGCCGATGATCGCCGCGCTCACGGGCTGCGGCGACCCCGGGGCGGCGGCTGACGAGGACGCGCTCCCGTCGCTCTCCGAGCGGGGCACCTTCGCGCTCGACATCGACCACGACGACGGCGCCTTCCGGCGCGGCTCCAACAGCTTTGCGGTGCGCGCCACCGACGGGGAGGGCCAGGCGGGCGCGGTGGTGGGCGTGACGGCCCGGATGCCCGGCCACGCTCATGGCACGACGCCTCCGCGCATCGACTGCGCCGACGGGGTCTGCCGGGTGAGCGACCTGGTGCTCTCGATGCCCGGCCGCTGGGAGATCACGCTACAGCTGGCGGTCCCTGGCGAGCGGGACGAGGTGCTCCTGGCCCCGGTGCTGCGCTGACGCCGTGAGGTACCCGATCGCCATCGCCGCGACCCTGGCCGCCACGCTCGCTGCCCCTGCCGCGTGGGCGTGTCCGTGCGGCGGGTCGCTCGGCCCGGTGGCCCCCTGGACCCTCGCCGCCGACCGGGTCGCGGCCGCGGCGTCGCTCTCGTACCAGGGCGAGCTGGGCAGCGTCGACGCGCGCGGCAGGGCGTGGGGCCTGCCTCCCGGGGTGGCCACGCACCGCGCGCTGCTCGACCTCGCGGCGGCCTGGCGGGTGGTGCCCTCGGTCGAGCTCGCGGCGCAGTGGAGCGCGGCGTACACCGACCTCACGCTCCCTGGCGCGTCGAGCTCCGCGGTGACCGCGGGGGACCTCTCGCTGCGAGGGCGCTGGGAGTCCGCGGCGCCGCTGCGAAGGGTGGTCCCGCAGGTGGCGGCGTGGGTGGCCCTGCGGCTGCCGACGGGCGACTCGGGGAGCGGGGCGCTCGCGACGGTGACGGGCCTCGGGCTCGGGGCGTGGGAGCCCGCGGTGGGGGCCGAGCTGCGCTGGAGCGTGTCGACGCCAGTGACGCTGATCGCGCTGACGGAGGTGGGCGTGCGGGTGGCGCCGCTGGGTCCAGTGCGCCCTGGCGTGCGGTGGATGCTCGGCGCGGCGGTGTCGCACCAGCTCTCAGCCCGCTGGGGATGGACCGCGGCGCTGACCGAGGTGCTCGAGGGCGAGGCCTCCGAGGAGGGACAGTCGGTGGCGGGCAGCGGCACGCGGCGTACGCTGCTGGCGCTGGGCGCGACCACCCAGTGGTCCGAGCGCCTCCGTACGATGATGACTATCAGTGGAGACGTGCCGGTGCCCGGGCTGGAGAGCAACATCACCACGCAGCTCCGAGCGGGCGTCACGGTGGTGTGGAGTCAATGAAGACCGTGAAAGGAAGGCTGATGCAGGATTCGAAGACGCGCGGGATGTTGGTGCTGGGGACGCTGCTGGCGGCGATCGGCGCGACCGGCTGCGGGAGTGAAGACACCCATGTCGACGACGGCCATGCCCACGACAGCGGGGTGGTGACCGACAGCGGGGCGGTGAGCGACAGCGGGGTGGTGACCGACACCGGCGCGGTGACCTCGGAGGTGACCCTCCGCTTCGCGGCGAAGGTGGGCGATCTCCCCTTCCGCTGCGGGGAGACCTTCGCGAACGTGGGCACCACCGGGGGGCAGTGGAGCCCCACGGACTTCCGCTTCTATGTGCATGACGTGAGGGTGGTGACGGCCGCGGGAGAGGTGCCGGTGGCGCTCACCCAGGACGGTCGCTGGCAGCACGAGTCGGTGGCGCTGCTCGACTTCGAAGACCGATCCGGGGCCTGCACCAACGGCACGGCGGCCATGAACGCGCAGGTGGTCGGGACGCTCCCCGCGGGCACCGTCGGGCCCATCACCGGGGTGCGCTTCAAGCTTGGCGTACCCTTCGCGCTCAACCACGCCAACCAGGCCCTCGCGCCCTCTCCGCTCAACCTCTCCACCCTGTGGTGGAACTGGCAGGGCGGGTACAAGTTCCTCCGCGTCGACGGCCAGATCATGAACCCGATGAACCCTGCCGCCGCCAGCTGGTACGTCCACGTCGGCTCCACCGGGTGCAACGGTGGCGCGTCCGGAGGCGTCACCTCCTGCGCCAACCCCAACCGCATCGAGGTCGAGCTCACCGGCTTCGATCCCTCGCGCAACACCGTGGTCGCCGACCTCGCGGGGCTCCTCTCGACGAGCGATGTCCGCGTGACCCGCGCTGCGCCCGGGTGCATGTCCGAGCTCGGCGACCCGGAGTGCCCGCCGGTGCTCCGAGGCCTCGGCATCGGCGACGGGGCCACCCAGAATTTCTTCCGGATGGAGTAGAGACTCTCCCACCCATGCGAGCGACGGCGATCCGGTGGCTGCTCGGTCTGTCCCTGCTTTCCGGCGGGGCTTCCGGCTGTGGAGGCGAGGCGACCCCGCCCGTGGAGGCGGCCGAGCCGCTGCTCACCATCGAGGCGCCGACGGGCTTCCCCCCGCAGCGCCTCTCCCCCGACAACCCCTACTCCCTGGAGAAGGCCCGGCTCGGTCGCTACCTCTTCTATGACCGTCGGCTCTCGGGCAACGAGACCCAGTCCTGCGGCTCATGCCACCAGCAGTCCAGGGCCTTCACCGACGGTCGCGCCACCGGGCTCGGATCCACCCGGGAAGACCACCCCCGCGGGCCCATGAGCCTCGCCAACGTGGGCTATTTCTCCGCGCTCACCTGGGCCAACCCCGTGCAGCGCGAGCTCGAGCGCCAGGCCCTCGTCCCCCTCTTCGGAGAGCGCCCGGTGGAGCTCGGGCTCGTCGGTCGCGAGGCCGAGATGCTCGACCGCCTCCGCCGCGATCGCCGCTACCAGCAGATGTTTCCGAGGGCCTTCCCCGCCGACGCCGACCCCTTCACGGTGGCCAACGTCACCCGCGCCATCGCGATGTTCGAGCGCACCCTGGTGTCGGCGGACTCCCCCTTCGACCGCTTCTCCCGCGGCGACACCACCGCCATGTCGGAGAGCGCGCAGCGGGGCAACCAGCTCTTCTTCAGCGAGCGCCTGGAGTGCTTCCACTGCCATGGCGGGTACGCGTTCACCGACTCGGTGGTGAGCGCCAACAGCGCCTTCGACGAGACGGCCTTCCACAACACGGGGCTCTACAACGTCGACGCGCGAGGGGCGTACCCGTCGCAGAGCACGGGCGTCCGCGACGTGACCGGTCGCGACGAGGACATGGGACGCTTCCGCGCGCCCACGCTCCGCAACATCGCCGTCACCGCCCCGTACATGCACGACGGCTCCATCGCCACCCTCGACGGGGTGATCGACCACTACGCCGCCGGGGGTCGCACCATCGCCAGCGGGCCCAACGCGGGCGTCGGCCGGGACAACCCCCTGAAGAGCGGCTTCATCACCGGCTTCACGCTCACCGAGCAGGAGCGGCGCGACCTCATCGCCTTCCTCGAAGCCCTCACCGACGAGCGCTTCCTCCACGATCCCCGCTACGCCGACCCCTTCGGCAACGAACGATGAGACTTCCCGCTCTGTTCCTCTCGCTCGCGCTGCTCTCGGCCTGCTCCAGCGACCCGGTCGACCCCGCCCCGGGGCTCGCGGCCTGCGCCCGCCTCGCCGAGCGCTGCCACCCCTACGAGGCGCTCTCGCTCACGGCCTCGGACTGCCAGCGCTACGCCCACGCCAACAACGGCCCCGTGTGCCTCGCCCGGGAGGCCGAGTGCCTCGCCGCCTGCCCCTCCGTGGCCGACGCTGGCGCCGCCGACGGCGCGCTGCCCTCGTCGCCCTGCGCCTCGCTCGTCTCGCTCTGCCACAGCGCCGCCACCGCGGAGGTCAGGGCGTGCCACGACCTCGGGCACCTCGGCGACCCGGCGATGTGCTCGGCCCGCTATGACGCCTGCGTAGCGGAGTGCTCTCCCCGCGACGCCGGGGGCTCCGACTTGTAATAGCCTGAGCGGGTGAGCGAACCGATGCCCCGTGGAGGGCGGTTGGCTCCCGTGAAAGCTACCGACCTTGTCTTCGCATCAGCATCAGTGGCGCTCGATGGTGGCCGCGGGCGCGCTGCTCCTCCTTCCCTCGCTCGCCGGCGCGCAGACCCCTCCGAGGGTCGCGGACTACACCTTCACCGCGACGCTCGACCCGGTGCGCCACACGGTGCGCGCCGACGGAACCATCCGCTGGACCAACCCCTCCCCAGTCGCCGTCTCCGAGCTCTGGCTTCACCAGTACCTCAACGGCTTCTCGGGCCCCCGCACGTACTTCATGCGCACCCGCTCGGCGAGCACCTGGCCCGCGCACCCGCCGCACTGGGGGCGCCTCGCCATCGAGTCCCTGCGCTCCGCCGACGGCACCGACCTGCTCGCCACCGCCACCCCCGACCCGGCGGTGCCCGAGGACGACTCGCAGCTCCGCGTCGCGCTGCCCCGCGCGGTGGCCCCGGGGGCCACGATCGAGCTCGCGGTGCGCTTCACCGCCACGCTCCCGGAGATGGTGGCGCGCACCGGGTACCAGGGCTCGTTTCACATGGTGGCGCAGTGGTTTCCCAAGGTCGCGGTGCTGGAGCCCGACGGCACCTGGGCCCACTTCCCCTTCCACGCCAACAGCGAGTTCTATTCGGACTTCGGCCGCTACGACATCCGCATCCGCTACCCGCGGGGCTACACCATCGGCGCGACCGGGCCTCGCGTGGAGGGCCCCGCCCTCGTCGACGGGCTGATGGAGCAGCGCCACGTCCTCGAAGGCATCCACGATTTCGCCTTCACCGCCTGGGACCACTTCCGCCGCGCCGACCGAAGGATCCAGCGCGTCGAGGTGCACGTGCTGCATCCGCCCGGAAACGAGCGAGGCGCGGCCCGCACCCTCGACCTCCTGTCCGGCGCCCTCCCGGCCTTCGAGCGCCGCTTCGGCCCCTATCCCTACCCCGTGCTGACCGTGGTGCTGCCCCCGCCCGGAGCCTCCGCCGCCGGGGGGATGGAGTACCCGACGCTCATCAGCACCGGGTCGCTCTGGTGGGGCCCGCGCCGCGCCCGCGACGTGGAGTACATCACCCTCCACGAGTTCGGGCACCAGTACTTCTACGGGATGCTGGCATCGAGCGAGCATCGCCACCCCTTCCTCGACGAGGGCTTCTGCGAGTACGCCACCGCGCGGGTGATGGAGGACCTCTTCGGCCGCGGCGGTCCGCTCCTCGACCTCCCGATGCTGGGCCCCCGCCTCGACGCCTGGAGCTGGGAGGCGCTCGGCTCGGCGGGCATCGCGCACCCCCTCTCGCTCGACCTGGGGGCCGACCAGTTTCCCACCTGGGGACGCTACGGCGAGCACGTGTACTCCCGCGCCGCGATCGTGCTGCGCACCATGGAGCGCCGCCTGGGCACCCGGCTCTTCACCGCGACGCTGCGCGCCTACGTCGACCGGGCGCGCTACAGCCACCCCACGCCGGAGACCTTCTACGCCGTCGTGCGCGAGCAGCTCGGGCCCCCGTGGGAGGCCTTCGCGCGCACCGCCTTCGGCACCCCGTGGCGCTACAACCTCGCGGTCACCGGGGCCTCCAGCGCTCGTGACCCCGACGGCCGATGGAGGGGCTACGCCGTCGTCGACCGGGAAGGCCCCTTCGACCTGCCAGTGAACGTGGTCTTCACCGACGTGAGGGGGAGCCGCAGCGTCGTTCGCATCGCCAACGACCGCGTGATGACCGTCGTCCCCTACGACGGCGCCGCGGCGCTGCGCTCGGTCTCCGTCGACCCCGAGGTCACCCTGCCCCTGGAGCAGCGCCGGCTCGACAACGCCCGCATGGCAGACGGGCACCTCGCGCCGACGCTCCCGCTCATCGGCCGCGTCGCGTACTGGGTCGCCCTCGCGCTGGGGAGCGTGGGGCCATGATCCGCTGGATCTCCACGGGTGGTCGCACGGGGGTGGTGCTGGGCGTCGCGGTGATCGAGCTGGGCCTCGCGTGGCTGCTGGGCCTCGCCTCGACGGCCTCGGTCGCCGAGACCCTGTCCGAGCACCCGCTGGGCTTCGCCGCGCTGCACGCCCAGGGCGGTCGATTGCTGGGCGAGCTCATCGCGCTCAACGCCCAGGCGTGGGCGCCCATCGGGGTGCTGCTGGCGGTCGCGGTCCTGGCCTGGGCGGTCGTATGGATGCTGCTGGGAGGGATGTTCCCGGTGCTGGGCTCGACCTCGGGGGTGCGCTGGCACCGGGCCGCCGCCGAGTCGCTGCGCCGCGCGCCCACGCTGCTGGGCCTCGCGGCCATCGCAGGGGCGGGCTACGCGCTCGCGGCCTTCGCGGGCTACGTCGCGACGGGCTGGGGCGCTCGCACGGCGTTGACGCGCTTCGACGTAAGGGCGATCACGCTGCTTGGGCTCGTGGGCTGGATGCTCGGCGGGGCGCTCGCGGGGCTCGTCACGGTCTGGCACGACACGGCCCGCGCTCACGCGATGGCGAGGGGCAAGGCCGCCATGCAGTCCTCCGGCGCGGCGGCGCTGCAGATGGCGCGCGAGCCGCTGTCGACGGTGGCGGCGGGCGCCGGCTACGGGCTGGCGGCGTGGAGCTACCTCGGCGCGGCGTGGGCGCTCTCGGGCCTGCTGGAGGGGAAGACCTCCACGGCGGCGCTGGTGACGCTGATGGCGGCGCAGCACCTCGCGGTGCTGGGGCGGGTACACGCCCGGATGAAGTGGTTCGTCTGGCTGGGACAGCGGGTGTCGCTGGCGAAGGCGAGGGCGGAGTAGAGGGTCAGCGGGCGCCAGAGGCGAGGTATCCCATCACGGCGCCGTACACCGTGGAGATGTAGGGGTTGGCGGTGATGGGGCACGCGCCCGACGAGCAGCCGACGAAGCGGTGATAGCCGTATCCGAGCGCGGCGCCCACCAGCGTCGCGAGCAGGGCATGGATGTTCATGGTGAGGTCCTCGGAGGGAGAGAGCCGCACGGTGGGAATTGGGTTCGCTGAGGGCGAGCGAGGCACCATCGGGGAGACCCGCTACACCTGCAGCGCCCGCTGGGCCCGCCTCGCGTCGTCGACCAGCAGCGCGCCCGAGCCGAGCAGTAGCGCGATGCCCGCGAGCACCGTGCCCTCGGGCCTGCGACCGAACACCACCGCGTCGATCGCCAGCGCGATCACGACCTGTATCCACCCGGCTGCGCCCACCCTCGCGGCCTTGTCGAGCGCGTAGGCCCGGGTGATCGCGAGCTGCCCGAGGGTGGCCGTGGCGCCCATCGCCAGCACCCCCGCCGCGTCCTGCCATCCCACCGAGGGCGGCGTCCCGTGCGCCACGAACCACTGTAGCGAGAGCGCCCCGAGGACGGCCGCCGCGGTGGCGGAAAAGTGCACCACCACGGCCTCCGGGGTCTCTCCCGAGAGGCGTCGCAGGTTGATCATCGCGAGCGCACCGGCGCAGCCAGCGCCCAGCGCGACGAGGCCCGCGAAGCCGCCGCCGCGCAGCCCCGGGCGCTCGACCAGCACGACGCCCGCGGAGGCCACCACCAGCGCCGTGAGCACGCGGGGCGAGATGGTCTCGCGCAGGGCGATCCAGGCGAGGGCGGCGATCCAGAGGGGCGTGGTGTTGAGCAGCGCCGTCGCGTCGGCGAGCGGCATGTGCGTGAGCGCGTAGAAGGTGCAGAGCATCCCGGTGGTGCCGGCGAGGCTGCGCTGCCACATGCGACGGCGGTCGACGATGGCGAGCGAGGCGCCGCGGGCGCGGGCGAGGGCGAGCGCGAACACCAGGCCCAGCAGCGCGCGGGAGAAGCCCAGCATCGGCCACGGCAGGTGGCGCATACCGCGGGCGAGGGCGTTCATCGTCGCGAAGGAGACGGCGCCCGTCAGCATGAACGCGATCGCGCGCATCGGGGCGTCGCGTCGGAGGGGCTCTACGGGCGTGGGCATCGGGTGGGCCCTCCCTATCCCCGATGGGCGCTCCCCGTCCATGACGGGGCCGCGAGGGCGGTCAGGAGCGCCGCAGCGGCCGCAGGTCGCACTGAAGCAATACGTGGTCTTGTAAGCGCCCGCCGACGTGGAGGTAGTCGCGGGCGTAGCCGTACGGCACGAAGCCGAGGCGCCGCAGGGTGCTGGCGCTGCGGAGGTTCTGCGGCGCGTGACCCGCCTCCATGAAGCGGAGCTTGAGGACGTTGGCGGCGTAGTCGAGCAGGGCGTCGACGGCCTCCTGCACGAGCCCGCGGCCCTGCTGGTCGCGGTCCACCGAGAAGCCGAGGCTGGCGCGCTCCAGCGGGCCTCGCTCGATGCGGGTGAAGGAGACGGTTCCGAGCACCGGGCCGTCGCGGTCCTCCCTCGGGCGGAGTCGCCAGTGGAGGCCCGTGCCGTCGCGGCCACGCTGCCGGTCGACGAGCAGCCGGGCCTGCCAGGCCTCGACGGTGTCGAGGGGAGTCGGGCGAGGCGGGTTCCACGGGGCCAGGTGCTCGCGGTTGCGCTGGTCGAAGTCGAGCAGCTGCGCCGCGTGCGACAACGGCGGAACCGACAGCCAGAGACGTGCTGTCTCGATGGGCGCGAGGTGCTCTTCGTGGTCGGGCTGTTCGATCATGGCCATAGCCTATGGAGGAAAACCCCGGCGGAGGCCATCGCCTGCGGGGCGATGGTGTGGCCGACGCCAGGGAGGATCAGCGACTCGGTGCGCACATGCAGCCGGGCCAGTCGCGAGAGGGCCTGGTGGGCCTCGGAGACGGGGATGCGAGCGTCGACGGTACCGTGGACGATGAGCGCGGGCGCCGGGGAGGGCGACGGGGCCGCGTCGTCGACGAGGCGGCCGGAGAGGGAGACGACCCCCGCGGGGGCGGGGTTCATATGGAGGCCGAGGTCGAGCGCGAGCATGGCGCCCTGGGAGAAGCCCACGAAGGCGAGGCGCGATCGGGGGAGGGCGCGGGCGCGGAGCTCGCGGTCGACGGCGGGGACGAGGCCAGAGACGGCGCGGCGGACGCCCTCTCGGCGAAGCGAGTCGTCCGATCCGGCGAGGGCGAACCACTGGCGTGCGCCGGGCGCTCCGGGCATGGGCTCCGGCGCGTCGGGGAGCAGGAACACCGTGTCCGGCAGGGCTCGCGCGAGGGTCTGCGCCACGTCGCGGAGGTCGGCCCCGTTGGCCCCGTAGCCATGGAGCATCACCACCACCGAGCTGGGAGGTCGGCCGGAGACGGGGCCCAGCGAGGGCATCGGGGCGAAGCTCGACGAGGCCGCGACGGGAGGCGGAGCCACCGGGGCCGCGGGGAGCGAGGCGGGCTCTGGAGAGGGCGCGGCGCGTGCGATCGGCGGGGCGCTCGGGGGCGTGCAGCCGAGGGCGAGCGCGGCGAGGAGAGGGAGCGCGTGGAGCGTCACGGGAGGTGCGGCCCGCGGGAGAGATGCATCGGGTCGGTCGCGGAGACGCCCGGGAGCGGGGCATCGAGGGTGACAAGCAGCGCCGGCACCAGCACCCGTGTGACGTTGCCGTGGGTGGGTGATCCCGCGGCGGGCGGAGGGACGAGGTCGGCGATGCGGGCGCCCGGCGGGGGGAAGCCGAAGGTCACCGAGACGCTCCCCCGCTCGCGGTCGACGAGGGGGCGGAGCAGCGCCTCGAGCTGCACCTGCCAGATGACGAGGTTGGCGGCCTGCATCTCGGCGTGGCGGGATTTCGAGCGCTCGAGCTGCTCTCGGAAGCTCTCGATGCTGTCGCCCACGCGCCCGTCGAGCAGGTGCGAGAAGCCCATGGGGAGCTTCTTGGCGCGGTTGACCAGGTCGATGAGCCCTTGCGGCACGGCCACCGCCGTCGGGGGCAGTCCCAGCCCGACGTACCAGCACATCAGCGGCACGAGCTGATCGGCCAGCACCACGAACCACTCGGGCTCGATGTCGGCCTCGCTGGGGCGCTCCCGAGAGGCAGCGAGGGCGACGGCCTCCTCCAGCGCGCGGTGGGCGTCCGCGAGGCGCTCGATGAGCTCCGCGGGCGTGGCGGGCGGCTCGACGCGGCCGTAGGAGGGCTGCGGGAAGGGCACCTCGGACTGAAGGTGCTTGAGCCAGCCGAAGAGCTTGAGGTCGCTCACGGCCGCACCGCCCGCATCGAGGCCGACGAAGCCGAGGGTTCCTGGTTCGGGGATCGGTGCCATGGGCGGAGGTCCGGGCAGCGCAGGGAGAGCAGTGAAGGGACCGAGCAGCCACGTCCAGAGGCGGCGCAGCGACCAGAGGATGTCCATGGCGCGCGCTCACTCACGATCGAGGTCCTCGGGGTCGATGGCTCCGTTGCGACGGAAGTCGAACTCCAGCCGGCGCGTCTCGAAGTGCGCCGTGAGCCCGCCCGCGGTGATCGACACCGGCGCCCCGATGGGGTGATCCGGCGGCAGCAGCGAGGTCTCTACGCCGCCCTCTCGCTCGACGCGAAGGCCCACCATCGCCACCTCGCTCGACGAGCGCTGCGCGAAGCCCACCTGCACCCGCTTGTTTCCGAGGCGCTCGCGCTCCGGGATCGACGCCGGGGTGAAGCGCACCTGCGCGAAGGGGATGGGCGGGTCGACGCTCCCCGCGGCGCCAGGGCGGGGCGGGCCTCGGAAGTTCTGTCCCAGCACGGCGCGCATGGCGAAGGGCTGCTCGTCGATCCAGACGATCTCCTCGAGCTGCACGGGCTTGTTGTCGGCGCGCACCACGAGGCGGTCTTCGGGCATCACGAACTGCACCCCGCGGCCCTCCTGGCGGAGGATGCCCACGAAGCGGGTGCGCTTGTGCTCGTCCGCGGGCTGCACCACGAGCCGTCGCCCCTCACCGGTCTTGGTGGTGAGCACGTAGCCGTGGGCGAGGCCCAGCGCGACGCCCAGCTTGGAGAGGTCGGCGCGGGCCTTTCCGCTGCGGGCGGCGTGGAGGTCGAGCACCCCGAAGCCGAGGTCGGTGGAGGCGAACTCCCTGGGCGACAGGAAGTGCTGGGCGAGCACCGGGCGGGGAGCCCGCGCGCAGGCGAGGCGCAGCCGCTCGCCCACCCCGGGGAGCTGGCTCGATCGGCCGCTGGCGAGCACCACCTGAACCGGGGCGTCCTCGCGCGAGAGCCACCGCTCGGCGGTCTCCAGCGCCGGGGCGAGAACCGTGGCCGAGCACTCCTCCAGCCACGCCCGGTCGGGCAGCGCGTCGAGCACCCGCGTCACGTCGAGCTCCGGCAGAAACTGCTGCGCCCTCACGGCCATCGCCGCCCGCAGCGCCTTCGGGTCCGTCGGAACCGCCGACGCCAGCGCCATCTTCAGCGCCTCGCCGAAGTAGAAGAACCCGAGCGTGCGCTTGTGGCGCAGCCGGTCGGCCTCGGAGCGCGGCGTCCCCGGCGGGTCGTCGTCGCGCGCGAAGCGGGTGCGCAGCTTCTCCTGCTGGTCGGCCGGGAGCGAGGGGCGCAGCCTGCGCTTGAGCTCGCGGCAGAGCCGGCGGGTGATCTCGACGCCCGCGAAGGGGAGGCCGTAGAAGTCCTCGATCTCCGACACGATGCGGTCGCCGTCCTCGCGGAGGCGGAGCAGCACGAGGTCGGTGGTCCCGCCGCCGCAGTCGAAGGTGAGGGCGCGCACCGCGCGTGGAGCCTTCGCGGCCTCAGGGTCGACGGAGAAGGGCTGGAAGGCGTCGAGGAGGCGGTCGAGGGAGAGCGACCCGAAGCGGTGGTAGAGCGCGCCAAGGGAGGCCGCCGTCGCCTCGTCGAGGAAGGTGAGCGGCTGGTCCGGCGGATCGGCGCAGAGCCCACGCAGGGCCGATCCGGCGAGCGCCTCTCGGGCGGAGGTCTCAAGCCGGGCGCGGTCGTCGGCGAGGAAGGCCACCGGGTAGCTGAGCAGGATGGGCCCCACGGCGCCGAGGCCGCCGTCCGTGGGCTTCACGATCTCCCTCGCCGCGAGCTCGTCGAAGAGCCCTCGGAGGTACTCGTCGGTGAGCGCGCGGTTGCGGGCGATCTGGAGCTTCGGGGCGGGCTCCAGCGAGTCGACGTCGACGCGCACGTCGAGCAGCTCGGCGGGCGCTGCGCCCTCCGCGGGGCGGGCTCCCTCGGAGGCGGCGTCGACGTCGGGACCGCGCTCGATGGCCTTGCGCACGAGGCGCAGCGCGCGGTGACCGAGAATGGGGTCGCGGCGGTCGTCGAAGGGGTGGCCGTCGATGCCGTCGGGGACGGCGCGGCGGGGGATGAGCACGCTGGGCACGCCGGTCTCCTCGCGGTGGCGCGAGGCGTCGCGGCGGGCGAGCACGCTCCAGCGCTCGGCGATGGGGCGCGGCATGATGGGGTTGCCGAGGGTGGTGCGCTCCTCGAAGGAGCGCGGCGGGGCGATGAGCTCGGCGTGCCACGCGGCGCCCTGCAGCGACACCGACACGCAGTGGAACGACCACGGCGCGAGGCCCCCCTGCACGGTGACGTCGCGCTGCCCCTCGCGCTGGGTGACCACCGAGGTCTCGTGGGTGCCGAAGTCGATGGCGACGGTGGCGCCGGTCTCGCCGCTGTGGCGGTGCGGCCGCTCGGCGAGGATCACCAGCGGAGCGTCGGGCGAGGGGGTGAGCGCGAGGCGCGCGGAGGCCGTGCCCAGGAGGTTGTCCCACGGCGGCGACGCGCTCTCGTAGCCCGCGGGGGCGAGCACGAGGCGGTGCGGGTCGAGCACGATGGCCTCCTCGACGGGCGAGCGCTGCGCGAGGCGGCGCATGGCGCGCTCGGCCGACGACGCCGTCCCGACGATGAGGGCGGTGCGCTCGTGTACGGGGTTCCACGCGAGGGTGAGGGCGAGCTCGAAGTTGGAGGCGTTCTTGTAGACGCGCACCGCGAGGTGCAGCCGCGCGAGGGCGGGGCGGTCGTGCGCGGCGACGGTGGCGCTGCCCTTGGCGTCGGTGCGACCGAGCGCGTGGGCGAGGGCCGTGGCGTCGACCCACTGGAGCTCGTCGACGTCGACGCGCAGCCACTCGCTGGAGGAGTCCTCGGTGGGGAAGGTCTTGGCGTAGAGGGTGAACTTCGACAGGTCGCCATCGCGGGCGAAGGCCCCTCGCCGGGACGAAGCGCCGAGCGGGACGGTGATGAGCGCGGGGTCGAGGCCTGCGCGCAGCCGCAGCACTCCATGGTCGATCAGCACTGGGACGCCTCCGGGGTCGAGAGTTCCTGCACCAGCGCGTCGAGCTGCTCTCTCGCGGTCGCCAGCAGGGGGTCGACCTCCTCAGGGACCAGCAGGTCGCCCACCACCCTCCGCAGCCTGCGGTAGACCTCCGTGCGCCTCGGGTCGACGCCCAGCGTGCGCGCCGCGTACATCCCCCGCTCGTCGGCGTCGGCGTGCAGCAGCCAGTCGATCGCCGAGGCGAGGCGCGCGAGGAGGAAGTGCGCGCAGTGCACCGCGTTGGCGGGCTCGTCGCCGAGGTAGCGCTCCTCGTCGGCGCGCAGCGAGCGGGCGGCGGTGTCGGCGTCGAGCATGCGCTCCAGCGCGGGGCGCAGCTCGACGGCGAGGTCGGGGGCCCGGCTGGCGGCCTGCACCGCGTTGCAGGCCGAGCGGATGCACTCGCCCACCAGGAGGTCCCAGGTGAGGGGAGGGGCGTCGTGGGGCTTGAGCGCCCGCTGCCGGAGCGCCGCTGGGAAGGGGATCGCCACTCCTTCGCGGGGCAGCAGCTCCCGCAGGCGCTTCACCAGGTTGTCCATCGCGTCGAGGGCCGACTGGTCGGCGCGAGGCTCTCGGGTGATGCGCTCGTGCAGGTCGATCATGGCGTCGCGCGAGCGCTCGGCCAGCGTGACCAGCTCGGCGCAGCGGGCGCGGCGCAGCTCTCCCCGGTGGCCGAGGTGGAGCATCAGCCGGGTGAGCAGCTCGTGGCCCCGGTCGTCGCGGTTGACCACCGCGAGGCCCACGTCGACCATCCACGAGAGGAAGCGCTTGCGGGCCTCGGGCTCGGCGGCGCGCACCCTGGCGACGTCGTCGATCCAGCTCCGGGCGAAGAGGTGGATCACCCTCCAGGCGAAGGGCGTCTCCGCGGGCATCGAGGCCTCGTCGAGGTGGGCGATGACCGCCGAGCGCGCGGCGGGCACCTGCGCGGGGTCGATCTCCAGGTCGGGGTCGACGCCGCGGTTCTCCAACAGCACGAAGGGCGGCCAGGCGGTGATGTCGTTGGGGTCGAGGGCGTCCGCGAGGGCTCCCTCGAGGGCGCCTCGCAGCGGCTGGATCACCGACCCGAACACCGACTGCGGCAGGCTCTGGAGGGTGTTGAGCTGGCGCTCGTGCTCCGGGCGGTCGAGCTCCCTGAGGCGCTCGGCGCACTGGCGCATGGCCTCTCCGGCGTAGGTGAGGGCGAGCACCACGCGGCCCCGCATCTGCCCCTCGCAGCGCTCGACCCAGTGGCGCCACGGGCCTCGCAGGAGCTGCGTCCCCGGGCGGATGGCGCTGGGCTGCGACGAGGCCACGAGGATGAGCAGGTCGAGGTCGTTGACGGCCTGGAGGAAGACCAGGTGGTTCTTGGCGGCCTTGAGGTGGCGCGCGGAGTCGGCCTCGATCTGCGGGTCGGCGCCGGGGCAGTCGACGAGGTCGAGCACCTCGAAGATGCGCGAGGCGCGGGTGTCGGGCAGCGGCCGCACCCGCAGCGTGACCTCGCTGGCCCGTAGCTGGAGCGAGCGCAGCCGGAGCTCGCCGGTGCGGAGGCGGGTGACGTGGTAGTCGCCCCGGCGCACCTCCTCCAGCTCGAAGTTGGCGTCGTCGGCGGTAGGAAAGCGGCAGACCCGCAGCGCCTTCGCGAACTCGTCCCGGTTGCCCGGCTCGAAGGTCACGTGGAGCGTCGAAGGAAACTCATCGAGCGCCGAGGCCTCCTCCGCGGCCCTGGGCTCTCGCTCGAAGCTGGCGTTGTCGAGGGTCTTCACCCGGACGGCGCTGTCGAGCTTCGCGCCCCCCTTGCGGGTGAGGCGGGTGAGGCAGCCGGTGGTGTCGGCGTCTCCGACGGGCAGCTCTCGCAGCTCCTCGAGGTCGCCGTACCAGCGGGAGAGCATCAGGGTCTTGCCGGCGTTGACCTTGCCCATGGTGGCCGCGGTGGGCTGTCGCTCGACGCTGTCGGTGAAGCGCCGCAGGGCCTCTCGGGCTCGGCGCTCGTGCTCGTCCCACTCTCGGGCGATGACCGCCTGGTCCTCCGGGGCGCCGCCGCGGGCCTCGGCGATGCGACCGGAGGCGTCCTGAAACCAGGCCGACAGGGCCTTCGCCAGCGTCGCGAGGGTCTGGTCGAAGGGGCGCTGCCCCTCGGCCGGAGCGGGGAGTTGTTCGCCGTAACGCGCGAGCTCGAAGACGTCGATCATGTTCGCGGCGGATGGTGCACCGCAGAGCGCCCGGCGTCACGCGTCGAGGCAGAGGGGGGAACCCGCTCGACCAGGACCATGCCAGCTAGGCGGAGCTCATCGGGAGGCCCTCGACGGCGGCGTCACAGGCGCACTCGCCGGAGGCGGAGCGCGTTGCCGATGACGGAGACCGAGCTGAAGCTCATGGCCGCGGCGGCGAGCATCGGGCTGAGCAGTATCCCCGTGAGGGGGTAGAGCACCCCGGCGGCCACGGGCACTCCGAGGGCGTTGTATCCGAAGGCGAAGGCGAGGTTCTGGCGGATGTTGGCCATCGTGGCGCGGCTGAGCCGACGCGCCCGCACGAGGCCCCGCAGGTCGCCCCCGACCAGCGTCACCCCGGCGCTCTCCATCGCGACGTCGGTGCCGGTGCCCATCGCCACGCCGACGTCCGCCTGCGCCAGCGCCGGCGCGTCGTTGATCCCGTCGCCCGCCATCGCCACGCGGCGCCCCTCGGACTGGAGGCGCTTCACCGCCTCGGCCTTCTGCGCGGGCAGCACCTCGGCGATCACCTCGTCGAGTCCGAGTCTCCGCGCCACGGCCTCCGCCGTCGTGCGGCTGTCTCCCGTGAGCATCACCACGCGCAGGCCCTCTTCGCGCAGCGCGCGCAGCGCCTCGGCGGCCGTCTCCCTGATCGGGTCGGCCACGCCCAGCAGGCCCGCGAGCGCGCCGTCCACGGCCACGAACATCACCGTCTGTCCATCGGACCGCAGCGCCTCCGCGCGCGCGGCGAGGCCCTCCGTGCTGGCTCCCGCGTCCGCCATCAGCGCGCCGTTGCCCAGCGCCACCGCGCGGCCCTCGACGCGCCCCGTGACGCCCTTGCCCGTCACCGACGCGAAGCCCTCGGCGCCCGGGAGCGCGACCCCGCGCGCCTTCGCGCCCGCCACGACGGCGGCCGCCAGCGGGTGCTCGCTGCCCTGCTCCAGCGCCGCTGCCAGGCGAAGGAGCGTCGGCTCGTCGATGCCCGCCGCCGGCTCCACGGTGGCCAGCCTCGGCTTGCCCTCGGTGAGCGTCCCGGTCTTGTCGACGACGAGCGTGTCGACCCCGCGCAGCACCTCGATGGCCTCGGCGTTGCGGAAGAGCACGCCCGCCGTCGCGCCGCGGCCGGCGGCCACCATGATCGACATTGGCGTGGCGAGCCCGAGCGCGCAGGGGCACGCGATGATGAGCACCGCCACGGCGTTGACCAGCGCGTAGGCGAGCCGCGGCTCCGGCCCCCAGAGGGCCCAGGCCCCGAAGGTGAGCAGCGCGACGAGGATCACAGTGGGCACGAAGTAGCCGGCGACGGTGTCGACGAGGGTCTGGACGGGGGCGCGGCTGCGCTGGGCCTCGGCGACCATCGCGACGATGCGAGACAGCAGCGTGTCGCGGCCGACCTTCTCCGCGCGCAGCACGAGCGCCCCGGTGCCGTTGATCGTCGCCCCCACCACGCGGTCGCCGGGGTGCTTCTCCACCGGCATCGGCTCGCCGGTGATCATCGACTCGTCGACGCTGCTCGCGCCCTCCGCCACCACGCCGTCGACCGGAACCTTCTCCCCGGGGCGCACCCGCAGCCGGTCGCCGGGCTGCACCGCGTCGAGGGGGACGTCCTCCTCGGCGCCGTCGTCGCGCAGCCGCCGGGCGGTCTTCGGGGCGAGGCCCAGCAGCGCGCGGATGGCCGCTCCGGTCTGGCTGCGCGCGCGGAGCTCGAGCACCTGCCCGACGAGCACCAGCGTGACGATGACCGCGGCGGCCTCGAAGTACACCGCCACCCTGCCCCCGTGGCCCCGGAAGGCCGGCGGAAAGAGGCTCGGCGCGAGGGTCGCCACGAGGCTGTAGCCGTAGGCCACCGCGACGCCGAGGCCGATGAGCGTGAACATGTTGAGGTGGCGGTTCACCAGCGACTGCCACGCGCGCACGAAGAAGGGCCAGGCGCCCCAGAGCACCACCGGGGTGGCCAGCGCGAGCTCGACGCCGTTGTGCAGGCCCGCGGGGACGAGGTGCCCGATCGGGTCGCCGGGGATCATTCCTCCCATGGCGAGCGCGAAGAGCGGCACGGTGAGGGCCGCGCTCACCCACAGCCGTCGCTGCATGGCGACGAGCTCGGGGTCGGGGCCTTCGACGGCCGAGAGGGGCGTGCGAGGCTCGAGGGCCATGCCGCAGATCGGGCAGCTCCCGGGCCCCGGGCGCACGATCTCGGGGTGCATCGGGCAGGTGTATTCGAGCGCCTCGGGCGACGGCTTCGCGGGCGGCGCGGAGGGCGCGGCGGGGGGCTCGACGTAGCGCGCGGGGTCGGCGCGAAACTTCCCGGCGCACCGTTCGCTGCAGAAATGCCAGGTGCGATCGCCCCAGTCGTGGTGCGCCTTCGCGGTCGTGGGCGAGACGTCCATGCCGCAGACCGGATCCTTTGAAGTCTCATCGACTGCGGGAACCGAGCGGGGGAGGGGAGCATCGGGTACGGAAGCGTGGGTGTCGTGGTCCATGGGATGCCTCGCTGGCCGCGCCTGGCTGGCCATGCAGCAGGGCATGCGTGCCCGTCACTCCGGCTCTGCCGCTCTTCTGGTCTCTTGAGCTGAGGGCGCGCATGCGCCATGGGTCGTTGCGCCTGGGGTCTCGTACCTCCGCCTCGGTCCACGACGGCCGTCGGGCCCTCTCGAAGGGGCGCAGCGGACCGACCGACGCGTGCGATGATGGCGCCGCGAGGAGGGAGCCATCGATGACGAACGACGACAGGACGCTGGCGCTCAACACGGGGGCGCTGATCCCGCGGGTGGGTCTCGGGGTGTGGCAGGCGCCGCGGGGGGCGGCGACCCGGTCGGCGGTGGCGACGGCGCTGTCGCTGGGATACCGCCACGTCGACACGGCGCGCATCTACGGCAACGAGGCCGACGTCGGGGCGGCGATCCGAGAGAGCGGGCTGCGCCGCGACGAGGTGTTCGTCACCACCAAGCTCTGGAACGACGACCAGGGCTACGACCGCGCCCTGCGCGCCTTCGACCAGGGCCTCGAGCGCATGGGCCTCGACTACGTGGACCTCTATCTCCTGCACTGGCCAGTGGCGGGACGGCGACTGGACTCGTGGCGTGCGCTCGAGAAGCTCTTCGCCGAGAGGCGCGCGAGGGCCATCGGCGTGAGCAACTTCCTGGTGCCCCACCTGCGCGAGCTGCTCGACCACGCGAAGGTGGTCCCCGCGGCCGACCAGGTGGAGGTGACGCCGTTCCTGCAACAGCGGGAGACCCGCGCGCTCTGCTCCGAGCGCGGCATCGTCGTCGAGGCGTACAGCCCGCTCACCCGGGGAAGAAAGCTGGGTCACCCGACGGTCGCTGGCGTGGCGGCGCGCGTGGGCCGCTCGCCCGCGCAGGTGCTGCTGCGGTGGGGCCTGCAGCGCGGGATGGTGGTGCTGCCCAAGTCGACGCACGCCGGGCGCATCGCGGAGAACGCGGCCCTCTGGGACTTCACGCTCGACGACGGCGCGCTGGCCGAGCTCGACGCCCTCGAAGAGGGCCTCGTCACGGGGTGGGACCCGCGCGAGCAGGACTGAGACCGCGCGGGGTACCCCGCTCGCTTCGCGCCAGGGTCCACTCGCGTAGACGAGAGTATTCACAGGCCAGGAGGCGCGGTGATCTCTGATGGCTCCATGACCGGCTCCCCCAGAAGTGCTCCCGTCCCCGACACTCGCAGCGCCGAGGAGGTGGCCGCCGGCAATCGCCGCGCGCTGCTCGGCTGTGGTGCGATCCTCCTGGTCGGCTCGCTGCTCGTCGGCGGCGGCCTCTACGCGCTGCGCTCCGTCACGGGGGGACAGCGGTCCCAGGGCGAGGCGTGCGACAGCTCGGGCGACTGCGCGCGTGGCTACGTGTGCGCGGGCAGCGTCTTCCGAGCGACGCAGACCGTGTGTCGCAAGACCTGCGACGAGAGCACGGAGTGTCCGTCGGGGCGGTGTGATCCGATCCTGGAGTCGCAGCGTCCGGGCATCGGTGGCATCGGCGGGTTCCGCGGCGTCTGTCGCTGAGCGGCTATCGATCCCCCCGGCGGGCCGCGCGGCGTGCTCTCAGGCGGCGACGCTGGACGCATCCATCGGTGAGTATGTCTGGAGCGCCCGCCCGAGATGGTCGAGCTCGTCGGGGATCACATAGAACCCTGGGCGGCCGCTCGCGGGTTGGTACTGCGCTTCGCTGACGCCGACGCCGAGGTGGCAGAGCTTCACCAGGCGCCCCGACGGGAAGGTGAGCGTCACCATGGGGACGTTGCGGGAGTACACCCCGGCGACGACGAAGTACCGCCCGGGCGCCCAGCGCAGCTCGGGCCATCCCGCCGCGTCGACCACCGCGCCGTCCCGGGTGACGAGCGAGACGCCCTGCGGCTCGAGGCGCAGCGACCACACGCTGCGACCCGTCCACGCGCCCAGCGCGATGACCGCCACGATCTCGACGGCGATGCAGGCGAGCAGGACCTGGGAGTACCGCTCCGGGGAGAGCCCGAGGCTGCTCACGACGCCGAACGTCGCCAGGATCAGCGCGATGCCGAGGGCCATGTACTTGAGGTTGGCCACGAAGCCGAAGCGGAATGGTCGCAGCGCGATCAGCATGGATGAACCTCTCCTTCGACGGACGTTATCCGCTCAGCGGGGTGATTCCACGCCGGATCGCGCGCCCATGTCCGCGAGACATCGGCCATCGGAGCCCGAATCAACCACCATGGAGGTATCCATGGCCACCGGAACATCGACCGCGGGCGGCACGTCGACGGTCATGGGAACACGCGCCCGAACACGTCCGCGCGCTAGCCTGCGGAGGCCTCTGCGAGGCTGCGCAGCCCCGCGACCAGCGCCTCGTAGACCGCGGCGACGCGAGGAACGCGGCGGATGGCGGCGCGGGTGACGACGAATATCTCGAGCGAGGGCGACGCCGGCAGCGCGAGCCCTGGCAGCTCGCACAGATCGGGCATCACCTGGAGGAAGGCGCGGGACGCGAGGGCGACGCCGAGGCCGGCCCGCACCGCCGCGAGCTGTGACTCCACGCTGGTGCAGACGATGCGTGGCGCCGTCGCCCCGAGCCGCGCGAGCCACTCGGCTTCGAGGGGCACGAACCCCGGGGGCTGGTAGCCGATCCACGGTAGGTCGGCGGGCGGTCGACCGCGCAGGCGCTTCTCGAGGGTGCGCGCCACGAGCACCGCGAGCGCCAGCCGCGCCACCCGCTGCCCGACCAGCGGACCCTTCGGCGTCCGGAAGAACCGCAGCGCGACGTCGGCCTCGTGCCGCGCGAGATCGACGGCGGCGTCGGAGGTGTGGAGCTCGATGGTGAGCTCGGGGTGCGCGGCGAGCAGAGACGGCAGGACGAGCGGCACCAACACGTGCTGCGCGAGGCCCTCGGTGAGGGCGATGCGCACGCGGCCGCAGACCCGGCGCTCGCTCGCCGCCGCGGCGTCCACGAGGCCCAGCACGGCGCCCTCGACCTCGCGGGCCGGCGCTTCGAGCTCGGTCGCGAAGGCCGTCGGGGTGAGAACGCGACCGCCTCGCTCGAAGAGCGTGCGCCCGAGCGCGGTCTCCACGGCCGCGATGCGACGGCTCACCGTGGACGGGTCCGTGGCGAGCACGCGAGAGGCGCTGGCGAAGCTTCCCGACCGGAGCACGGCGAGGAAGAAGCGGAGGTCGTCCCAATCGTCGATGCGACGAACCTCCGGGCCGGGCGAGCGGGTCGTGCGACTCATGCAATCGTGCATGGTACACGTGGGCATTTGTCGGTGGCCAGCCCTCGCCGCAGCCAGCACCCTCGACGCCATGAACAACGCCCTCGTGCTGCTCGGTCACGGTGACTCAGCCAGCTTCAACGCCTCCCTCGCCCGGGCCTACGACGGCGCCTTCCGCGCCGCGGGAGGGGCCTCGACGCTCGTCACGCTGAGCGACCTGTCCTTCGATCCCGTGCTGCGCCACGGGTACCGAACGCCGCAGCCCCTCGAGCCCGACCTCGATCGCCTCCGCGGGCTCTTCGACGCGGCCGACCATGTGGCCTGGGTATTTCCCACGCACTGGGCATCGCCGCCGGCCATCGTGCGCGCCGTGGTGGACCGGCTCTTCCTGCCGGGTTGGGCCTTCCGTCATGAGCCGGGCGCGGCGCTCCCCGCGCGGCTGCTCGCGGGGCGCAGCGGCCGCGTGATCACCACCATGGACAGCCCGGCGTGGTGGTACACGCTGGCGCACCACCGAGCGATCCACGGCGCGTTCGTGAAGGGCACGCTGGACTTCGTGGGCTTCGCGCCAGTGGAGACGACGGTGGTCTACAAGACGCGGACGCTGACGGCCGAGGCGCGCGCTGCGTGGATCGATCGCGCGGCGGACCTCGCGCGGCTCGATCTCGTCGCCGTGCAACGACGCGGCGCGCGTGGACACCACGCGTTGGAACCGCGCGCGTCGGATGGTGGAGCGGCCGGGCGCGACGGCTCAGCGCCCCGGGCTTTATGAGAGGGGCCGCAACGCGCGCACGGACAGCGTCTACATCGCGGCGCTGCGGTCCCTGTTAACCGGGAACCCATCTCGTGCCAGGCTGCTGCCCGGTTGAAGTGCCTATCACCCCGCTGCCGCGCCGCCCCGGGGGGGGGGACTGGTCAGGCCAGCAGCTCGTCCGCCGAGTGCGCCGAGAACACCCGCGCCGACCAGGTCGTCAGCCGGGCCTGGTCGGTCTCTGCGACGATGCGCGCACGCTGCTCGTCCGTGAGCGCGAGCCCTCGGAGGCCACACACCTCCAGGAGGTTGCGCGCGAGCACCCCGAGCGCCTCGGATCGCTGTCGCTCGGCCTCGGATCGCTGTCGCTCGGCCTCGGATCGCTGTCGCTCGGCCTCGTCAAGCGCGCCCTGCCGCTGGTCGACCAGCGACTGGAGCCGAGTCACCAGCTCGCCCTCGCTCGGCACCAACGACTGGTTGTAGAAGAACCGCAGTCGCATCTCGACGATGGCCAGGTCGAGCGCGAGGACGTTCGATCGCAGGTAGCCGCCCTGCGGGACGATGGGCTGATATGTGCGTGCGCCGTCGCTGGCGAGCCGCCACCCGCGCAGCACGCCCCGCCGACAGTCGAAGCTGAAGTACTCGGGGATCCCGACCCTGGCGTAGTCGCGGACGTTCTCGACCACGTCCTTGTGTTTGCGCCCGAGGTTGCGCACCTCGATGATGAGATCGACGCCCCGCTTCTCGTCCTGGACCACCCAGCGCTCGGGCTCGTAGTCCGGGTCGCAGTCGAGCACCGCGACCACGTCAGGGACGATCACCGGCTCGCCCGGGTACAGCACCGCGAGCTCGTTGGCGAGCAGCACGCCGCGCCCCGCGCGTCGGAAGTGCGCGTCGAGGTCGGCCGCGATGCCCGACTTGCGCTTGGAGTGCCGGACGCCCTCGGACATGGCCTCCCGGTACTCGTCGAGCACCGCCTCGATGCGCTCCAGCACGGCCTCGCGCTCGTCCGGCGAGAGCCCGCTCCAGGTCTCCTCGTCGGGAAAACGAATGCGTGGATCGTCCCACACCCGCGGCGCGCGAAGAGGCTGTGTCCCGAAGGTCATGGCGCTGAAGCGTACCGCCGCGGGGCGTCGACTCGCCATCCGCCAGCGCCCGGTGCGTCGGCCGCAGGTCCCCGCCGCCACCCCGCCGCCACCCCGCCGCCACCCGCCGCCACCCCGAATGACCTCGTCGTTTCACGAGAATCAAAGCGATTGAATGCGTTGATCGCCCGCGGCCCTCCGCTTGCGATGGGTTCACTCGCTCCGGCCCTCCAGGCCGGACTCACGAGGAGGACTTCCATGGATCGAATGACCCCGAATCAACCCGCGAGCGGCGAGACGAGCGACGCTTCCCGCCGCGGATACGGACCCGAGGACACCCTCTGGTGCCTGCACTGCAACCGCACCTTCCCGGGTCGGGACGCGCGCCCGGACCCGTACTTCGGTCGCGAGGGCTGCGGCTACGACGACTGCGACGCCGCCGGCTTCGACATCGACATCTTCAACGCCGAGGGCGCCCGCGCGATGAGCGACTCGGGCGACCCGGCTGACGAGCGCGAGGCGATCCTGGGCATCGACTGCGGCGACGACGTGGACGGCGTGACCCACTTCCAGCGGCTCGACCTCCACGGGCTCGCCGCGCTGTTGGGGTGGCGCCTCATCGAGCCGGACGCACGGCAAAACCGCGCGCCGTCCACGCTCGAATGCCTGACGTTCCTGGGGCGCTGGCCCGAGGTGCGGGTTCACGGCTACGCGTTGCACCGCGACCGCGAGGGCGACGGCGGGCAGGTCTTGATCGAGGGCTTCGAGTGCGACCTCGACGACGTCCCAGAGGACCTGCGCACCCCGCTCCGCGAGGCGTTTCGTCGGTGGGCGCACGCCGACGAGTTCGTCGACGACGGAGAGCATCTGTACGCCTGGTGGGACTGACGATCGGGGCGAAGGGCCGGGGCTCCGAGGCGAGCGCTGCCACGGTGGACGATCGGCGTGAGCGTCCCGTGCCCGGGGTGTTGCCTCAGGCCGACGAAGCTGGCCGGGAGCACACGGTCGTGGTCTCCCGCCCCCCCGGCGACTCCCTTGGGGGTTCTTCGCGCCCATGAGCTCGCCACCGAGTTCGCCGGGAGCTCCAGGCGACATACCGGGAACCACAGAATTCGTACGCCGGATGTTCTGTCGCCTGAAGCTGAACCATGCAGATTCATGCCAGCGAGGGTGCCGCGTCTCTTTCCCTATGCACCCGGGGCGCACACCATCCGAGGGCTCCGTGACACCGCCCGACAACGCCCCTCCGACGCCCCTCCCGCGACCGCGCGACGCCCTGGTCGGCCGGGGCGAGCTCGAGCTCACCACGCTCGAAGCACTTGAGCCACCCGGGGCGCTGGTCACGCTCCTCGGCCCTGGAGGGGTGGGCAAGACCCGCCTCGCGCTCGCCTGCGCCGCGGCGCTCGAGGTCCACCTGGAGGTGGTGTTCTGCGACCTCTCGGCGGCCCGTTCGAGGGTCGAAGCGGTGGGCATCACGGCGCGCTCCCTCGGGGTGCCATGCGCCGACGGGGCGCAGTCGACCGAGGCCGCCCTCGCGGCGCGCCTGGGCCTCGGCGCGGACACCCTGCTCGTCCTCGACAACTTCGAGAGCGTGCTCGACGCCGCGGGTGATGTCCGCCGCTGGATGGACCGCGCCCCCGGACTGCGGGTGCTCGCCACGAGCTGCACGCCCCTCGACGTCGGCGGCGAACACTGCGTGATCGTCGCTCCGCTCGGCACCGACGCGGTCGACGGCGCGCCCAGCGCAGCGGCCACGCTCTTCCTCACCCGCGCCGCGGAGCGCGGGGGCGCCGTGACCGACGCTCACGAGCGAGGCGCCGTCGAGGCGCTCGTGCGCGCCCTGGACGGGCTCCCGCTCGCGATCGAGCTCGCCGCCGCGCGCGCCGCCACGCTCTCGCCCTCGGCGATGCTCCCGCTCCTGCGCGACCGCTTCGGGCTCCTCGTGGGCTCTCGCCGCGACGCGCCCGCGCGCCACCGGTCGCTGCGCGCCACCCTCGACGCGGCGTGGGAGCGCCTCGACCCCGACGCCCGCGCGCTGCTCACTGCCTCCGCGCTGCTCGGCACCTGCGTCGACGTCGACGCCCTGACCCCGCTGCTCCCGCCCCACCTCCAGGCGCCGATCGCGCGCATCAACGCGCTCCAGTCGCTCCACGACAGCTCGCTCGCCCACGCCGTGCGATGCCCCGAGGTGCCTCGGGTCGAGCTGCTCGACACCGTGCGCCTCTACGTGCTCGACCGCCTCGACGCCGACACGCGTCGCGACCTGCTCGCGCGCTGGGCGGCGCTCCTCCTGGAGGGCCGCGACGCGCTCGCGCCCGCGATCCTGGCCTGCCACCTGCCTCCCCTCGTCGATCAGCTCGCGCGCACCGCCGACCGCGCCCACGACGTCGCCGTGATCGAGGTCGCCCTCGCGCTCGACCGCCGCGCACGCCACGCGCTCCACCCCGCCGCGCGGCTCGCCCTCTGGGACGCCCTCGCCTTGCGGAGCGAGTCGCACCCGCTGCCCGCGGAGACCGCCGCCCGGATGCACCTCGCGCGCGGCGCAGACCTCCGCTGGGCCGGTGACTTCCAACGCGCCAGGGACGAGATCCGCCGCGGCGAGGCGGCCCTCCCGGACGACGCGCCGCTCGCGCTGCAGGGCGCCCTGGCCGCCGAGCGCGCTCGCCTCGCGTTCAACGGCTGGCACCTCGATGACGCCCGCGAGGCCGCGCTGCGCGCCGTCACCCTCGCGCGCGCCGCGGGCGACCCCGCGGCCCTCGCCACCGCGCTCGACCTGCGCGCCTGGGCGCACTTCCTCGCCGCCGAACACGCCGACGCGCTCGCCTGCTACGACGAGGCCGCGCGCCTCTGGACCGCCCACCTCCCGCAAGACCTCCCGCCCGCGCTCATGGCCAACCGCGCGCTGTGCCTCCTCGACTGCGGCGACGTCGACGGCGCGGAGGCGGCCATCGACGACGCCCGCGCCCGCGCCCGCGCCCGCGGCGACCGGCTCACGGAGGCCACCGCGCAGGCCTTCCTCGGCGCGATCCTTCGGCGGCGCGGCGACACCGCCGGGGCGCTCCGCTGCTTCGACGACGCCGCCGATCGGTGCGCGCGCCTCGGCCACCTCGTCTGGCAGTGCGTGCTCACCATGGAGGCGGGCCTCACCCTCCTGAACGAGGGCCGCTGGGCCGAGGCCACGGCGCGGCTCGAGGGCGCGCGCCTCCAGATCGACGAGGTGCCCGGGCACGCGTGCGCCGCGATGGTTCGGGTGTGCCTCGCGCTCGCCTTCGCGGGAGACGGTGACCTCGCCGGGGCCCGAGGGTCGCTCGCGGATGCCTCCCGCCTCGCCCGCGGCGACGGCCCGATGCGCGTGCTGGTCGACATGCTCGCGACGCTGCTGGCGGCGCGCACGCCGGACGAGGTCCCGCCGCCGCCGGACCCCGACGCGCCGCTCTGGCGACGGCTGGGCGACCACGTGGTGCTCGTGCGCCGCGTGCTCGAGCGGGTGCGCCAGTCGTGCTTTCCGCCCGCCGACGCCATCGTGCTCCGCGGCGACGAGGTGCGCCTCCCGGGCGGCCAGACGCTCGACGCGGTCCGCCACCGCACGTCCCACCGGCTGCTCCTGGCGCTGGCCCGCGCTCCCGGGGCCGCGCTCAAGGTCGACGCGCTCTTCGCCGCCGGCTGGCCCGGCCAGAACGCCTGCGCTGACGCGCGCACCAACCGCGTGCGGGTCGCGTTGACGGCGCTGCGCAAGCTCGGCGTCGGCGACGCGTTGCGCTTCGACGGCGTCGGGTACCGCCTCGAGGGCGTGCCCGTCGTGACGCTCGGCGCGGCGCGAAATCGCGTTTAATCCGGCGGGCGTTGCGCTTAATCGTCCGGGGGGCGATTGCGGATCCGCAAAGAGGTCCCGATGCCCCGAATCTTCAACCTGAGCGACCGCCGCGCGTTCGCGGCCCTGTCGTGGATCGTCCTGGTGCTCGTCGGTTGTGAGGGTCGCTCCGTGGTCGGAGGACCACCCGACGCCACGGTCAGCGACGCGCCCGCCCCCCTCGACGCGACCCGGAGCGACGTCGGCCCGTGCGCGGCGCCCGGGGTGTGGTGCGATGGTGCCTGCGTCGATCCGCGCGTCAGCCTCGCCCACTGCGGCGCGTGCGGGGTCCGCTGCGGCGCCGCCCAGGTGTGCGCCAACGGGGCGTGCGACGTGCGCTGCCCCGGCGGCCAGGTGCGCTGCGGCGACCTGTGCGTGTCCCTGGGCACCGACCGCGCCCACTGCGGCGCCTGCGGGCACGCCTGCGGCGAGGCCGAGGTCTGCTCCGACGGGCGCTGCGAGCTGCAGTGCGGCGCGCGCCTCGCGCGGTGCGGCGTCACCGGCGACGGGGGCTCGGGCGACGCGGGCCTCGGGTTCTGCGCCGACACCCGCAGCGACCCGGCCCACTGCGGCGCCTGCGGCAACGGTTGCGCGCTCGGGGAGGTGTGCGACGAGGGGCGCTGCGCGTCTCGGTGCCCCGCCGGCACCGCCTGGTGCGCGGGGGTCTGCGCCGACCTCGCGGGGCACCGGAACCACTGCGGCGCGTGCGGTCACGGCTGCGGCGCGGGCGAGGTATGCCGCGCCGGGGCGTGCGTGCCTGACTGCGCGCCGGGGCAAGACCGCTGCGGCACCGCCTGCACGGACCTCCGCTACGACTCGAGCCACTGCGGCCGATGCGGCACCGCCTGCCCCGCCGGCCAGCTTTGCAGCGACGGGGCCTGCGCGGCCACCTGCGCGACCACCGCGCTCAACTGCTCGGGGGCGTGCCGGGACGTGCAGACCGACAACGCCCACTGCGGGCGCTGCGGCAACGCCTGCCCCGCGGGCCAGCGCTGCGAGGCCGGCGCGTGCGGGTGCGCCGGCGGCGGGGCCCTGTGCGCGGGCGCGTGCCGCGACCTTCAGACCGACGCGGCGCATTGCGGTCGCTGCGGCAACGCCTGCCCGACCGGGCAGGTGTGCGCAGCGGGAGCGTGCGCGCTGACCTGCCCGTCCGGGCTGGCGGCCTGCGCGGGCGCGTGCCGCGACGTGCAGAACGCCGCGACCGACTGCGGACGCTGCGGCAACGCCTGCCCCACCGGGCAGGTGTGCGGCGCCGGAGCGTGCGCCCTCCGGTGCCCCGGCGGCACCACGAGCTGCGACGGGAGCTGCGTCGACCCCGCGAACGACCCGCAGAACTGCGGGCGCTGCGGGCGCGTGTGCGGGGCGCTGGAGGTGTGCCGCGGCGGCGCCTGCGCGCTCGGCTGCCCGACGGGCCAGACGGCGTGCGGCGCGACGGCGTTCTGCGTCGACACGCGCGCCGACCCGTTCCACTGCGGGCGCTGCGGCAACGCGTGCCCGGCGGGGCAGTCGTGCGCCGCGGGAGCGTGCGTCACGGTGTGTCCGACCGGCAGCTCCCCGTGCGGCGGCGTGTGCCGCTCGCTCGACAGCGACAACAACCACTGCGGCGCCTGCGGCCGCGCTTGCGCCGCGGACTCAGTGTGCCGCGCGGGCGTGTGCGAGCGCCGGTGCGCGCCCGGCGAGACCCGCTGCGGCGACGCGTGCGCCAACCTGCTCACGGACGCGGCCAACTGCGGCGCGTGCGGCCGGGTGTGCGCGGGCGGCTGCGATGGCGGCGCGTGCGCGCGGCCCGTCGAGGTGCAGGCCTCCTGGTATCACGCGTGCGCCCGGTACTCGAACGGGCGCGTGTCGTGCTGGGGCCATGTGGGAGGCATCGGACCGTACCCGGGCACCTTCCACATCGGCGATCCGACCCCGGTCTACGGGGTGATGGGCGCGCCGGTGGTGCTCCAGTCGATGTCCCTCTCGTACCAGGGCGGCTGCGGCGTCGACACTGGCGGCGACGTGGTCTGCTGGGGCACGCCGGGCGGCGGCCTGTCGCGCAAGATCGACGGCCTGCGGGACGTGCTCCAGGTCGACACGAGCAACAACGCCTACGGGAGCGGCGATTTCGTCGGCTGCGCGGTGCGCTCCGACCTGCGCGTGTACTGCTGGGGGAGCAACCGCTACCTCACGCGCGGTGCCCCGGCGGTCGCGACCGGCGCGCCCTCGGAGCCCGCCACCGCGGCGGCGATCAGCAACGTGCGCAGCGTCGCCGTGGGCGGCGACCACGTGTGCGCCCTCTCGACCGGCGGCGACGTCTCGTGCTGGGGGTACAACGACCACGGCCAGCTCGGGCTCGGCGACACCTCTCCCCACGCGCTCCCGACGCCGGTCGCGGGCATGAGCGACGTGGTCGATCTATGGGCGGGGCAGCGCACGACGTGTGCGCGCAAGCGCGACGGCGCGGTGTGGTGCTGGGGGCGCAACCTCGAGGGGCAGCTCGGCGACGGCACCACCACCAACCGCGCGCGACCCGTGGAGGTCGCCGCGTGGCGCGGCGCGACGGCGCTCTCGCTTGGCTACGGCGTGGCGTGCGCCGTGATCGCGGGCGAGGTGCGCTGCGCGGGGGCGGACAGCGCCGGCGCGCTCGGGCTCGGGGCGGTCGCCGCGGCCCCGACGCCCACCCGCGTCGCGGGGCTCGCCGGGCAGCGCACGGTGCACGTGGGCGTCCAGCTCACCTGCGCCATGAGCGAGGGCGCCCGGCAGGTGCGCTGCTGGGGGCGCGACGACTACGGCGGCGTCGGCGCGCACCATGAGTCGCTCGGTACGCCCACGGCGGTGCGGGGCATCAGCGACGCGATCGACATGGCGGTCGGTGAGTACCACGTCGCGATCCTCCGCCGCGCGGGCACGGTGACGAGCTGGGGCACGGTCAACGGCAACTCGAACGGGCAGCTCGGCGCGGGCCCGATGGCCGGGGCGGTGACGGTGCCGCAAGACGCCGTCGGGCTCACCGACGCCGTCGCGCTCACGGCGGGTCGGCGCTTCACCTGCGTGCTCCGCCGCGGCGGCACCGTCGCGTGCTGGGGCCTCAACAGCAGCGGTCAGCTCGGCAACGGGACCACCACGGACTCGAACGTCCCGGTGGCAGTCGCGGGGCTCAGCGGCGTGGTCGGGGTGTCGAGCGGCTACGACTACACCTGCGCTCGCCGCGCGGCCGGCGACGTCTGGTGCTGGGGCGACAACTCCTACGGCCAGATGGGCAACAACACGGTGCTCCTGGACGCGCTCACCCCCGTCCGCGTGCAGCGCGGCCCCGGGGACGCCGCGGCCCTCGACAACGTCGCGCAGGTGAGCGCGGGATACTATCAGGCCTGCGCTCGGCGCACCGATCGCACGGTGTTCTGCTGGGGGCGCAACGTCGACTACGAGCTCGGCACCCTGGTCACGACCAACAGCTACGTGCCCCTCCGCACGCACGCGGCCCCCTCGACGCTCGCCACGCCGCTCTACCTCGGAGCCGTCGACCGGCTCTTCTGCCACTACACCCTCGGCTGCAACGCCTTCGTCGGGTCGGGTGACGTGGTGTCCTGGGGAGGCTCCCTCGCCACGGCGAGCGCGCTCACCCGCGCCTCGATCGGGGGCGCCACGGGGCTCAGCTCGTGCGTGTACGGGCTCGGCGCGATCGGCAGCGACGGGGGCTTCTACAACACGTACACGAACGAGTGGGGGCTCCGGGGCAGCGGCACCTACGGCGCCAACCCCACCTACCCCCGCGTCGCTTCCTACAACCCGGTGCTGGGCGGCGCCGCCACCCGCATCGCGAGCCCCCGACGGTACGTGACCGGCAGCGCCCTCACGGGTGTCCTCGGCGCCTACGCCGTGAACGCCTGCGCGGTCGGAGAAGACGGAGTCGTCGACTGCTGGGGCTACACGCCGCACGGCTTCCTCGAACCCTGCGGCGTCGACCGCTTCGTGCGCACCCCTGGCAACCCCGTGCAGCTCTGAGAGGCGCGTCGCACCCATGAACACCCCGACCCCTGCCTCCCTGTGCTCACTCCTCGCGCGCCTCGTCCTCGTGGCCGCGACGCTGCTCGCCGCGGGCTGCGCCGACGACCTGCCGCGCCCCTCGGACGCCGGCGACGACCTCGCCTCGCCCCGCGACGCGGGCGACTCCGGCGCCGCGTGCGATGCGGCCGCGCGCTGCGGCCCGGACTGCGCCGACCTCGCGAGCGACCCGCGCCACTGCGGGCGCTGCGAGAACGCCTGCGCCGCGGGCGACGTCTGCGTCGCGGGCTCGTGCCAGGCTGCCTGCCCGACCCCGCAGTCCGCCTGCGGCGACCGCTGCGTCAACGTGGCGACGGACCAGGCGCACTGCGGCGCCTGCGGCAACCGCTGCGCAGCGGGGCTCGTGTGCGCGCTGGGGCGCTGCGAGTTCGAGTGTCCCGCGGCGGTCGCGACGTGCGGCGCCGACGCGGGGCCCGACGGGCGCTACTGCGCCGACACGCGCTTCGACCGGAGCAACTGCGGCGCCTGCGGCCGCGCGTGCGGCGTCGGCGAGACATGCGCCGAAGGACGCTGCGCGCCGCTGTGCTCGGGCGGGCAGTCGCTCTGTGACGGCCACTGCGTCGACCGCGCCTCGGACCGGGCCCACTGCGGCACCTGCGGCACCGCCTGCGCGGCCGGCGACGTGTGCAACGACGGCGCGTGCGGGGCCCCCTGCCCGGGCGCGCAGACCCGCTGCGGCGGCGTGTGCCGCGAGATCGACGTCGACCCCGCCCACTGCGGCGGCTGCGGCCGCGCCTGCCCCGCCGGCGCGCGCTGCGAGCGAGGCGCGTGCGCGGCGACCTGCGCGGGCGGCCTCACGGGCTGCGGGCTCACCTGCCACGACCTCGCCACGGACAACGCGCACTGCGGCGCGTGCGACGCTCGCTGCGCCGCGGGCCAGTCGTGCGTGCTCGGCCGCTGCGAGCTCCGGTGCGGCGCGGGCCAGACCGCGTGCGGCATGCTCTGCCGCGACACCCAGACCGACCGGCTCAACTGCGGCGCCTGCGGCAGCGCCTGCGCCGCCGGCCTCGTCTGCGCCACGGGGCGCTGCGTCACCGACTGCGCCGCGCCGAACCGCGCGTGCGGCGGCGCCTGCCGCGACCTGCTCAACGACCCCGCCAACTGCGGGGGCTGCGGGGTCGCCTGCGCCGCGGGCGAGGTGTGCGCCGCGGGCGACTGCGCGACCGCTTGCGTGGGCCGGGCCAACTGCGGCGGGACCTGCGTCGACCTGCTGAGCAGCGGAGCGCACTGCGGCGCGTGCGGCAGCCGCTGCCCCTCCTGGCAGGCGTGCGCCGGCGGACGGTGCGTGTGTCCGAGCGGGCGCAGCGACTGCGGCGGGTATTGCCTCGACCTGCAGAGCGATCCGTCGAACTGCGGCGCGTGCGGGCGGCGCTGCGCCGCGGGGCAGTTCTGCGTGGGCGGCGCCTGCGCGGCCACCTGCGGGGCGCTCACCAACTGCGTCGGGGTCTGTCGCGACGTGCGGAGCGACAACCTCAACTGCGGGGCGTGCGGGCGCGAGTGCGGCGCCACCGAGGCGTGCCGCGCCGGCGTCTGCACCGCGGTGTGCGCGGGCGCCCTGCGCGCCTGCGGGACGCCCGCGACCTGCGTCGACCTGGCCCGCGACGCCGCCAACTGCGGCGCGTGCGGCAACGCCTGCCGCGGCGGCTGCGTGGCCACCGGCGACCCCGGGAGCCCCGGCCGCTGCGCGCGCCCCGTCGAGGTGTTCGCGGGCACCGCGTTCGCGTGCGTGCGCTACGAGTCCGGGCGCGTCGCGTGCTGGGGCAACGGCGCGAACTACGCGTTCGGCGCCAACAACATCGGCAATTCGCACACCGCCACCGCGCGCGCGGTCATCGGCGCGATGGGATCGGCGGTGGTCGTGAGCGCGATGGGCGTCGGCGACCAGGAGGCCTGCGGCGCGGCGCTCGACGGACGCGCCGTCTGCTGGGGCGCGGGCTACTACGGGACCGCGGGCTTCCCGACGAACGTCGTCGGCGTGAGCGACGCGCGGCAGGTGAGCTTCCGCGGCGCCCACGGGTGCGCCCTGCGCGCGACCGGCGCGGTGGCGTGCTGGGGCCCGAACGCGGCGGGGCAGCTCGGCAACGGCACCACCACCGCCTCCGGGAGCGCCGTGGCGGTCTCGGGGCTCGCGGGCGCCGTGCGCGTCGCGGTGGGCACCGACCACACGTGCGCGCTGCGCGGCGACGGGCTGGTGTTCTGCTGGGGCGGCAACGCGGCGGGGCAGCTCGGCGACGGGACCACCGTCGCGCGGTCGATCCCCGTGGCCGCGGGCGTGCGCGGCGCCGTCGACGTGTGGGCGGGCACGCAGACCACCTGCGCGCGCCTCGCGGACGGGCGGGTCTTCTGCTGGGGGCTCGACACCGACGGGCAGCTCGGCGACGGCGGCGCCACCAACCGCGCGACCCCGGTGGAGGTCGCCGCCTGGCGCGGCGCGACGACCATGTCGCTCGGCGCGCGCGCGACCTGCGCCATCGTCGGCGGCCAGGTCTGGTGCGCGGGCTCCAACGGCTTCGGGCAGCTCGGCGACGGGTCGACCGCCGCATCGCGCCCGACCCCGGTGCGCGCGGGCACGCTCTCGAACCAGCTCTCGGTGAGCGTGGGCGTCGGCATGACGTGCTCACTGGACGGCAGCGCCAACGTGCACTGCTGGGGCCGCGACGAGTACGGTCAGGCGGGCCTGCGCCACGAGCTCGCTCCCGCGCCCCGCAGGGTGGCGGGGCTCACCGGCGTGCGGGAGATCCACGCAGGCAGCTCGCACGTCTGCGCGCGCCTCGCGGACGGGAGCATCCGCTGCTGGGGCGACTACGCGGCCAACACCGAGGGGCAGTTCGGCAACGGCACCCTGCTGAACGGCGGCGCCGGCGCCCCGATGCAGGGCATCGTCGCGGTGACCGGCGTCACGGCCACGCAGTTCACCGTGGGCCCGTACCACTCCTGCGCGCGCCGGGCCGACGGGACGGTCGACTGCTGGGGCTACGGCGCCGTCGGCGAGCTCGGGCACGCGGTGACCGTGCTGCCCCAACGCGAGCTCACTCCCGTGCGCGCCGCCGTGACGGGCGTCGCCAGCGTGGAGGCTGGCGACTACCACACCTGCGCGCTGGCCTCGGACGCGACCGTCTCGTGCTGGGGCTACAACCTCTACGGCGAGGTGGGCGATGGCACCATCGGCGGCACGCGCCGCCCGGCGCGGGTCCCGTGGCCGAGCGCCGCGGGCGCCCCGGTGGAGATCGGCCTCGGGCGCACGCATAGCTGCGCGCGCACCGCCAGGGGCGAGGTGCGCTGCTGGGGCGACAACCGCCAGTACGCCCTCGGCGACGGCACCACGACCAACAGCTACTCGCCCATTGTTGTGCGCAGCAGCCTCTCGACGCCCACCGCGCCGGTCACGCTCACCGGGGTCGCGCGGCTCTTCGCCAGCCCCCTCATCGGCGCCGCCGCCCTGCTCTCGGACAACACCCTCTCCACCTGGGGCAACCTCGGGTACGTGCCGGGCGGGGTACACGTGTACGCCACCACGGTCGGCAGCGCCGTCGGCCTCACCGACCTCGCGCTCCGCAGCTCGTGGGAGGGCTGCGCGCTCGTCAACGGCGAGGTCTACTGCTCGGGCAGCAATGAGTACGGCCAGCTCGGCACCGGCGTCTTCTACACGACGCCCACGCTGACCACCGTGCAGTCCGTGCTGCCCTCGCTGGCGGGCGCGCTGACCCGCGTCGCGTCCGGGACGCGGCGGTACACCCAGCTTGCGGTGCCGACGGCCACCCCGAACGCGTGCGCCCTCGCCACCGACGGCACCGTCGACTGCTGGGGCTACGTGGGTCGGGGCTTCCTCGACGTGACGGGCCTCGACCACGTCGTGCGCGCGCCGACCTCGCCCGCCGACGTGTCGATCTACCCGTAGCGCACCGTTGGGTGGGGGACGACCCTGGCGTTCGCGCCTCGCCCCCACGAGCGGCTCGAGGTGTTGCCTCTCCTCGCCCGGCTCAAGCGCGAGGCAGAGCGCCTCGGCGGGCTGCTCTGGCCCGGGGACAACGTAGGGTACTTCGGTCCCGCCGAGGGGGTGATCATCGAGGCCAACGGGGACGTCAAGGGCTGCCCCTCGCTCCCCTCGGAGGCGTACGTCGGCGGCAACGTCCGAAGCACCCGCTGGTGGACATCTGGGAGCGCTCCGGGCCCCTGCGCTTCACTCGCGACCTCGAGGGCTTCTGCGCCACCTGCTACCACGCCCACGAGCGCCGCGCCGGGCGTCACACCTCGCCGTCGGCGAAGGGCCACTGTCGGCGCAGCGAAGAGGAGTCGAGGGGAGTCGGCGGGAGCTCAGCCGAGGCTGGCCTTGAGCGTGATGGGCACGGCGCTGAGTGCCTTGGAGACGGGGCAGGTCTTCTTGGTCTCCTCGGCGATCGACTGGAACCTCGCGTCGTCGACGCCAGGCACGGTGGCCGTCGTGGTGAGGGCGATGCCCGTGATGGCGAAGCCCTCCGCCTGGCGGTCGAGCTTCACGTCGGCCTCCGTGCGGACGCCCTGCGGGGTCAGTCCGGCCTTCTCGAGGCTCACCGTGAGGGCCATGGAGAAGCAGCCCGCGAGGGCGGCGCCGATGAGCTCCTCGGGGTTGCTCCCGGGCTGACCCTCGAAGCGTGACGTGAGGGAGAAGTTCGCAGCCTCGGCGTGCGCCGGCTTCATCGTTCCGCTGCCGGTCTTGAACGAGCCGGTCCACTGCGCGCTGGCCTTGCTGATTCCCATGGTTCGCGATGCTCCTGCCTGGATTTCGGGGAGTTAGGAGGATGGGGAGGGACACGTCGTGGCTCCCCGGAACGCCGCCTGCCTGGGGACCAACCGCTGGCGTGTCGAGCCCCATCGGGCCCCGGGGTCCACTCCCGTCGCCCGGCCCGCGGCTCGTTGACAACGAGCGAAGCCACCGTGGGAAGTCGGCCATGTCTCCTGTCGCGGGGTGCTTCAGCCTGCTGGTGCTCGTGGCGTGCGCCTCGGCGTGCGTTCGCGATGATTGGACCTACGACGCGCGAGTCGACGCCAGCGCCGTGGAGGTCTCGGTCGACGTGGCGACCGACGTCCCTTCGACCGACGTCCCTTCGACCGACGCGTCGACGGACGTCCCCTCGGCGGACGCTCGCGCGGACGCGGCGGTCGACGCTCCTGCGCTCGACGTCGTCGGGCCCGCGGTCCCCCGGCCGATCGCGCCGATCTCCCTGGGGGACGTGACGCAGCGGCGTCCGACGCTCCACTGGCAGCTGCCCGCGGGCTTCGACGGGGCGGTGGTGGAGCTGTGCCGCGACTGCGCGTGTCCCATGGTGATCGAGACGCGCACGGTGAGCGGGAGCAGCACGCAGCCGACGGCCGACCTGCCGGCGCGGAGCGTGGTGTTCTGGCGGCTGCGGGGGCGCATGGGTGCGACGACCGCCGCGGCGTACAGCCCGACGTGGCTCTTCCATGTGCCTGCGGCCAGCGCGAGCACCGGGGTGGACGCGAGCGCCAGCCCCCACTTCGACGTCAACGGCGACGGCATCGACGACGTGGTCATCGCGGCGAGGTGGGCCAGCGTGAGGTCGCTCGCGCAGATGGGCGTCGTGAGCGTGTTTCGCGGCAGCCGATCGGGCGTCCTACGCCGAACGTGAGGGCTGCCGACGATGCAGGTGGAGGGGGCCCACGTCGTGTCGCCGGTCGGCACGTCGATCATCGGGCACGTTCACGTCGGTCATCGGGCGACCGAGCGGCTCGGGGACCCTGCTCCTCCCTTGCGACCCTTGCGGTTCGGCTCTCACGGCGCACGGAGTCCGCGGCTATCTCAACCCTTCAAGTCCCCAGCGGAACGGTACGACCCGCCGCTCGCCGCCCACCAGACGCGCGGCTCGGGTCTCCTGGCCGCGCGCCGAGGCGGTGGGGTGCGCGTCCTTCGAGGCGCTGTGCCGCGAGAGGCTCGACCTCTCGGTGACGCGCGCCGAGCAGCTCACCGCCCTCTTCGAGACCCTCGACGCCGACACCGTGCGGGCGCTCGGCGCCGACCGCGCCTCGGCGCTGATGAACCTCGCGGACGCCACTCCCTCGGACGACAGCGTGCGCGACCTGCTCACGGCGGGTCTCACGCTCCCATCGGGGCGGCGGCTCGACGTGCGCGCGGCGCCGATTCGCGAGCTCAACGAGGCGGCGACGGCGTTCCGGCGGGCGGCGTCCAAGGGGACGTCGAAGAAGCCGCGCGGGCTCACCGTGGACGCCGCGGAGCAGCGGCGCTTCGAGGCGGCGGTGAAGCGCCTCGGCCGCGTGGTGGGCGACGAGGGTGTGGTGACGAAGCTCATCGCGACCCGCAAGGAGAGCGGCGCGGAGGCCCAGGTGCGGCTGCCGCTGGCGGCCTTCGAGGCGCTGGTGCGCGCTGCCGCGAAGGGCGCGAAATAGGTCGGGCCCCCGGTCACAGAGTCTGTGACCGGGTTCACAGAGTCTGTGACTGGCTACCGTGCCCCAGAGTATCGCGAGGGCAGCCCGACCGGCGTGGCCCTTGGCGGCCGCCGCCCTCTCCGGCAGTTGTGGAAGTCGCAGAGTCCCTTCATCGTGCTTCGATGGAAGCTCACGCCACGCCCGCGCGCCGATGCCTGACGCTCTCCCGCGCGCTCTCCCAGCATCCCACTGTGATCGTGGCCCTGAAGCCCGTCGGGCGCCGACTCGCGCTCGCGTCGCTTCTCTCGCTCGCCGCTTGCGGTCCCAGCTCCACCGGAAGGTCGGACGCCTCGGTCGAACCTTTGCAGCGCGACAGCGGCACGATGATCCCCGACGCCGCGGAGCCGCCCTGCTATCCGCCGTACGCGCCCGTCGCCCACCGATTCACGTTCACGTGGCCAGGCATCGAGATCCGCGGCGTGGCGTTCGACCCCGACGGCGGCCTCGGGCTGAACGGACGCTTCACGGGCTCGGCCGACCTCGACCCGGGGCCCGGGGTGCAGCGCTACATGGGGGATCCCCGGCGCGAGTACCACTTCATCGCGCGCGTCGGCCCCGACGGCACGCTGGCGTGGGCGCGCGTTCTCGACGAGCGATTGAAGATCACGGGTGTCACCGTCGCGGTCGACGGCAACGTCGTGGCTACGGGTGGCTTCGCCAACGATGGGCGGGCCACGCTGGACTTCGACCCTGGGCCCGGCACGGCGGAGCAGCGCGTGGGGACCTCCGAGGGCGGGGTGTACGTCCTCGCGATCGGGCGCGATGGAGCGTTCCGCTGGGCGCGGCGAGCGACCGCCGAGGCGGTGCAAAGCGTCGCCGGAAACGTGGTGTCGCGCCTGGATGGCACCGTGCTCGCAGTCGGGGCGCTCGCATCCAGGCGGAACCTGAGCTGGGACCCGAGCGGGGCGCCTGGCGCCGTCCCGTTCCCTGGCCGGCCCTACCTCTGGCAGCTGCGGGCCGACGGCACGACCGCCCTCGTGGCGCCGATGCCGTCCGGCATCGAACGCATCGTGCTCGGGCGGGACGACAGCGCGCTGCTGCTCGGGCACGGCCTCGGCCGGTGGGACGCGGACTACACCTATGGCGTCGACGTGCAGTACACCGACGCGCTCTCCTCCCTGCTGCCGGCGTCCTACGTCACCGCGCTCGCGCCCGACCTGTCGTACCGCTGGACGCGCTCGGTCGATGACCCGGTGGCGTTCGACGCCGTCGCCCTCGACGGGGAGAACCGGGTGTACGTCCGAGGGGGAGTCGGAAGCCATCTCGTGACCGCGCCGGGCGGGGACATCGATCCGGGCACCACGCAGCGCTGGCTCTTCACGGGCTCGGTCTTCGTCGCGCAGTGGGACGCCAACGGGACGTTCCGCTGGTCCAACCCGCCGCTCGCGCGCCTGAGGGGCTCGTTGCAGGGGTCCGAGTTCGGCGTGTACACCTTCGGCGCGCCTGGCGCCCGGTCTGAGATCGTGGCGCTGGACGGCGCTGGACGCTGGCGCTGGAGTCTCGTGTTGGCGCGCGAGGGCATCGGCGGCGCGGGGATCGACCACATGGCGACCTCCCGCGACGGGCGCCTCATGGCCGTGGGGGGCATCTTCTCGGGCACGATCGACCACACGCTCGGCGTCGGGACGCCGGACCCGCACACCGCGAGCGGAAACGAGACGCCGAACGACGCTTTCGTCACGGTGTTCACGGACCTCGGCGGCGCCGCGCCGCGCTGCGAGGAGCAGCCCATCGAGGAAGCCCCGCGGTATTTCTGTTCGGCCACACGGCCGATCACGTGCGGCGAGGTCGGTTCCGAGTGCGGGCGCACGCCCGACCCGTGCACCCGCGGCGTGCTGCAGTGCGGCGAGTGCAACGCGCCCGAGACGTGCGGCGGCGGGGGCGAGCCGAACCGCTGCGGGCGCGCCGCGCCGCAGGTGCTCGCCGAGGGGCTCGACCACCCGCTTCACATTGGCGTGGATGCGACGCACGTGTACTTCACGACCTACGGGGACTACGGACCGCTCGTCGGCGCGTCGACCGACGGCGGCGTCGTCGGGCCGAGCCCCGTGAACACGGCCCTGCGGGTCTGGCGGGTGCCGCAGGCGGGCGGCGCGCCCGCGGAGGTCATCTACGAAGCGCGCGCGCGACCCACGGAGCTGTTCGTCGGCGCCGACGCGGTCTACGTGGCGATGTCCGCGTCGGCGATGATGACCGACCGGACGCTGGTGCGCATCCCCACGGCCAACCCGTCCGCGGCGGCGCCGGTCCCTGCGGTCGTCTGGCCCATCTACGCGCTCGATGGTGCAGACGTGCTGTTTGCCGGCGCGTCAGGCGCGATGCGAGTTCCCGGTGACGGCTCCGGCCCCGCGAGGGTGTACATCCCCGGCTGCCACCCCTTGGGGCTGATGTTCGACGGGGGGGAGGTCTTCTACAACTGCTCGGACGGCGATCCGACCTACACGAGCATCCGTAGTCGGCCGCGCGCGGGCGGTGCAGAGACCCGGCGCTCGGCGGCGTACCCGGGTCTCCGGCTCGAGCGCGCTGCGGCCGACGGGATCATCTTCACCGCGCTTGGCGCGCCTGGGACGCGTGACTGGTTCCGGCTCCCCCGGGTGTCGACCGGCACGCTCACGCCCGAGCGCCTCGGGAGCCGAGACGACACCCAGGACACGCTCGTCGGCCCCGTCGTCGGGATCGACGGCGCCTCGCGCTACGTCATGGTCTCGGGCCCGGCCACGGCGGACACGCGCCAGGGCCGACTGATCACCAGCCCGTTCGCCCCCGGCGCCCACGCCGCACGGTTGGCGAGCGGGCTCAACCACCCGCGCAACATCGCCGCGGACGAGCGCTCGATCTGGATCACCGAAGAAGGCTCGCTGGGCATGTACGCCCGCACCGGCCGCGTCCTCCGCTACCCGCGCTGAGCCGCTCGGCGCCCTACCGCGCGCCCGGGGCCTTCGCCACGAAGATCGTGCCGAGCCCGTGACCCGCCTCGCCCAGCCGGCCGACCGGCATCCCTCGCCACGCGAAGCCCTGCGTCGTGTAACCCACCGCGATAGCGTCCCCAAACGAGTCCACGGCGAGGCCCGCCACGTTCACGTGGATGAAGTCCTCCGGGTCGTCGGACGCCATCCGCTCTACCCAGCGCACCCGCCCGTCGGTGCCGTAGCGCGCGAAGAACGCCTCCGACGCCGTGCTCCGCGCGGCGCGCAGCGTGGTGTCGGCGTCGAGCGTGAGCGCGCCCCGGAAGAAGTAGCCCACCACAAGCTCGCCGTCGGGCGAGAAGGCCGAATACGAGTGGTCCGGCGCGCCCCCGCCGCCCGTCACCCGGTACGCGCGCAGCGCCGTGCCCGCGGCGTCGTAGACCACCGCGAAGCCGACCTGCTCCTGCGTGGTCTGGAGCGTCACGCCGTCGCCGAAGTCCAGCGACTCGCCGGGAGGCGCGACGCCGTGCGCGAGCACCGTACCGCCGGCCCCGACCGCCACGAGGTGCATCGTGACGAACGCGCCCACGCGCAGCACGCGGACCACGCGCCTCCATCGAGGCGCGCCGTCGGGTCCCGTGTGCACCACCGCGCCCGGCGCCGCCGTCGATCCTCCGCTGGACGTCGCGAACGTGGCGCTGCCGTCGGGGTGCACGGCCACGGCGACGCCCCCACGCTCGGCGCTCGCGTTCGGCAGCGTCAGCCGCGTGCCGTCGGGTCGGAGCGCGGCGCCGCCACTCAGGTACACGTTGCCGACCGCGTCGACGCCGAGGTTGCCGGGACGGAGCGCCTGGCCCACGTCGCGCTGCGCCCACTGGCAGCGCCCGTCGGGGCCGAAGCGCGCGACGTACGAGTAGATTTCGGCCTGACCGAGCGGCGGCGGGGCACGGCCCAGCACCACGCCGTCGCCGCAGTGCGCGTCGGCGAGCAGGCGCCCGAGCGCGTACACCCCGCCGTTCGGGTCCACCGCGAGCGCCACGACCGACTCGGAGTGCTCCTGGTTGCTCCTCTGCGTGCTGCCGAAGGTGCGCACCCAGCGCAGCGCTCCCTCGCGGGAGTACCGCGCCACGAACGCGTCCTGGGGGAAGCCCTCGGTGATGGTCGCGGTCTGGTCGCCGAAGCGCGGCGATGGACCCACGACGCCGCCGACGTAGAGGTCACCGTCGGCCGCAGTGGCGACCGCGAGGGCGCGGTCGATTCCCGTGCCACCCGCGCATCGAAGCCACGGGCCCGTCGAGGCGCCTTCGCCCGAGAGGCACGCGGCATCGAGGGTGATCCCGGCGTCGACGACGTCCGTCAGAACGCCGCCGTCGCGAAACGCTGGGGACGGAGAGCACCCGGCGCCGAGGGTCGCACTGACGGCAACGACGACGGCGCTCCACGGCGCCATGCCAGCAACGCTCGCTGTGTGACTGTCACGCATTGCCCACCACGGTACTGCAGCGGACGGGGCGGTGGGGGGCAGCAGATCGTCGCCGCCTGCGGCGGAGGGCGTCGGCGAGAGGGGCGAGCACCTGGCGACGTCCGAGTCCATTGCTCTCTCGTTGACTGCGAATGACGTGTGATAAGTTGGCCGCAATGCCCAGATCGCATGTCTCATGGCCCCTCGCGGTGCTGTCGCTCGGACTGCTGCTCGCGGCCTGCTCGAAGCCACTCACCACGATCGACCTGCCGACGGGTGGCGGCGTCATCGTGGGCACGAGCCCACAGGACATATGGCTGCTGCGCGACAGGGTCGGCACCACGACGGCGAAGCTCGTTCACTCGAGCGGCGGGGCGTTCGCGCAGGTGTCAACCGAGGCGCTCCTGAACGAGGTCGCGGTCGTTCACAATATCGCCCCCGCCGGTCCGAACGCGGTCTGGGTCGCGGGGCTCCGGCAACTTGGAGATGCGATCCTTGTGCGGGTGACCGCCGACGGCGCGGTGCGCGAGCAGTCGCTCGCGTCGATCTTTCCGACCGGACGCCCGCGAGATGCGTTCAACTTGAACGTCGCCGCCCGCGCCGATGCGCTCTTTGTGCGGGTTTCAGGGCATCCCGACCGGCTCTATCGCCTCGTCGACGGGAGCTTCGAACCCCTGCCCGGTATGCCCGAGTCCGTGGATGTCGGCCTGCTGGCCGTTTCCGCGGCGGATGACCTGTGGGTCAGTCGCGGGTCCGTCACCGGTGGGCGCGGGGGCCTGGCGCGCTGGCGCGCCGGGACGTGGACGGCGTTTCCGCCAGAGGTAGGACAGTCGACCTTGCATAGCGTCGCGGTCGCGAGTCCAACCGACATTTGGTTTGGCGAGTGGCATTGGGATGGTACGCAAATGACCGAGGCGGTTCTCCCCGGCAGTGTCCGAGTGTCCGCTTGCGGCGGCACCGTTACGACCAGCCGCCTGGGCACCGGGCCGATGTTCGCCGCGGACGGCACCGCGTACATGGTCGTGCCGTTCGGGTGCGACACGACGAACTATTTCGCGGCCTTCCGATTCGGTCCCACCGGGACATCGAGCGAGACGCGCATCGTGGGCGACCACACCGAACCGAACGGGACCTCGATGCTTGCTGGCGTGGTCCTCGCCGATGGCACACGTGTCTTCCAGTACACGCGCGGGCAGTCTGGAAACCTCTACATCGTCCTGCTCACGCGCGCCGACCTCCTCTGACCCGGAGCTTCGGTCGGCCGCTGGTGGATGCCGAGCGATCACGCGCCCAGGCCGTGGATGCAGAGGCGACGGACTGGACCACTGCGGCGGAGGGAGTTCGCCGCTACCCGTCGTTGACATCCGACGTGCGCCGCGTCGACATTGCCACCCCTCTTCCGGAGACCCCTGATGAACTTCCAAGACCTTTCCGTGCAGGCCCGTGCAGTGCTCAAGGACCTCGCGTTCCGGACCCCGATGGTGCGCTGGGCCGCCCACCGCTGGCAGTACAACTTCTCTCCCGCGCAGCTCGGGTTCCTGTGCGGTTGCCTCGATCGCACGCGCGACGTGCCGGGCCCGGTCTTCGAGGTCGGCTGCTTCGCCGGGGTCACGTCGGTCTTCCTCAACAAGCACATGAGCGCTGAGGGGATCGAGAAGCCCTACTACGCGTTCGACACCTTCGGCGGCTTCGTCGAGGCCGACGTGGCCTTCGAGAGCGACCGGCGCGGCAAGCAGCGCTCGCAGCTCAAGGGCTTCACCGACAACCGCAAGGAGTGGTTCGACGCCACGATGGCGCTCAACGGCGTGACCCGCACCCGCTCGGTGCAGGCCGACGTGAACACCTACGACTTCGGCGCTCTCGAGGCCCCGTCGTTCTGCCTGCTCGACGTCGATCTCTACCGGCCCGTCCGCAGCGTACTCGAGGCCCTCTACGACCGCCTGCCGTCGGGCGCCATCGTCGTGGTCGATGACTGCAAGGACGGCGTGGCCTTCGACGGCGCGCTCCAGGCGTATCGCGAGGTCATCGGCCTCCACGGACTCCCCGAGCGCATCGTGCACGGCAAGCTCGGGGTCATCGAGAAGCCCTGAGGCTCCGCCGACCGCGCGGCGTCACGCGAGATGCGCGACGCCGGCGGTGAATGGGAGGGGGATCAGTCGGGGTAGGCGGCGATGTACGTGCGGCCCGCGACGCCGGGGGCCGGCGTGGCGGTGCAGCCGCCCACCAGCGCGGGGCTGAAGGCGCCGGAGAGCGTGCAGGTGGCCGGGGTCGCGGAGATGCGGATGCGCCCCGGGCCGCCGTTGCCGCCGGGGGTGTTGGAGTAGATGGTCCCGCCGGGGCCGCCGGTGCCTCCCGCCGCGCTGACCGTCGCCGCGGCGGCCACGTTGACCGTCGGGCCGTAGAGGTAGATCACGCCGCCCGATCCGCCGCCGCCGCCGCCGCCGACGCAGGCGCCACGCTGCGCCACGCCTCCGTTGGCGA
>Ga0207969_100071_pt1 | contig 73861 bp, 61 predicted proteins | sample LakWasMet25_LOW6_2_FD_183869 | JGI IMG/M metagenome (GOLD analysis project Ga0207969, IMG submission 183869) | Freshwater sediment methanotrophic microbial communities from Lake Washington under simulated oxygen tension - Sediment Metagenome... | ecosystem: Environmental > Aquatic > Freshwater >...
CCCGCGTCGAAGCCCGCGTCGAAGCCCGCGTCGATCCCGATGTCCCTTCCGACATCGAAGCCCACGTCGAAGCCCGCGTCGGTCCCGACCTCGAAGCCCACGTCGGTCCCTGCGTCGAAGCCCGCGTCGGTCCCGACGTCCAGCGGCTCGCTCCCGCGATCGACCGCGACGGGCGTGTCGCTGACCTCCGGACGGTCATCCGTCGGGCCCGGCTTGATGCAGTACCCGTTGGGGTTGCACGTCGCGCCTCCTTCGCAGTCGCGGTCGTAGACACAGTCGCGCACGCAGCGGTTCAACTCGCAGCGGGCTCGATTGCCGCAGTCGGAGTTGTACACGCACTCGACGTTGGCGCACGACGACGCCAGGAGACCTGCGAGCAGCGCGACCGCGACGACCCTCATCCGACTGAACTCCCCCTCAGCGAGGAAAGGTGCCGCCGCGCGGCATCCCGGTGACGGCGGGAATGGCGGGCATGGTGTCCCGGCTGACCACGCCGGGGTACTCGTCGAAGAGCTGCGCGGTGAGGTCGTCGGCCACGAGCTGCTCGCGCGCCTCGCCGAGCTGCGACGAGGTCTCCCGCAGGCGAGCGGCGAGCACCGAGACGATGTTCCAGAGCATCTTCACGGCGGTGTCGCTGGACTCTCGCAGCACGCGGAAGAAGTCCGCCCGGGCGATCTCCAGCAGCCGCGTGTCGTCCTCGGCCACCACCGTCGCGCTGCGCGGCGCCAGCTCCACCAGGGCCATCTCGCCGAAGTGCTCCCCCGGCCCGAGGCGGGCGATCTCCATCTCGCCCTTCTTCACCACGCACCTGCCCTGCACGATCAGGAACATCGCCTCCCCGGGCTCTCCCTCGCGCACCACCTCCAGGCCCGGCTCGACGTCGCGCACCTTCGCCGCGGCCTGCAGCACCAGGATCTCCCTCGGCTCCAGGTGCCGGAAGAACGGCAGCGCCGAGAGCGTCGCGTACGAGCGCGTGAGCTCGGCCACCACCCGCTGCCGGGTGTCCTCGTCGGGCAGCGTGACCACCACGGCGGTGACGTTGTCCGCGCCGCCGCACTCGTTGGCGTAGTCGATGAGCCGCTGCGTGGCGGCCTCCTCGGTGACGCCCTCCAGCAGCGGGCGCAGCGCGTCGTCGGCGTCGAGGTAGCGGTGCAGCCCGTCGCTGCACAGCACGAAGCGGTCGCCCGGCGCCGCAAGGATGTGGAAGGTGTCGACCTCCACGTTCTCGAACACCCCGACCGCACGGGTGATGGCGTTCTTGTGGGCGACCTTCGAGAGCGCCTCCTGGGTGAGCTTTCCCCGGCGGCGCAGCTCGTTGACCACCGAGTGATCCTCCGTGAGCCGCCGCACCTCGGCGCCGCGGATCAGGTACGCCCGGGAGTCGCCCACGTGGGCGAGGAAGCACCGCCGCCCGACCACCAGCATCGCCGTGAGCGTGGTGCCCATGCCCCTCCGGGCGGAGTTGGCCTGCGCGGCGGACCACACCTCCGCGTTGGCCGCGCGCACGGCGTTGGCGAGCATCAGCTTCACGTCGTCGGGGCGCACCCCCGGGTCCTGCCGGGCGAGGGCGTCGATCATGCTGCGGCCGCGCTCGACCTCGGCGGCGACGCGCTGCGAGGCCATCGCGGAGGCCACCTCGCCGGCCGCGTGCCCGCCCATCCCGTCGGCCACGATGTACAACCCGAGGGCCGTGTCGCAGCGGAAGGTGTCCTCGTTGTGTTCGCGACGTCGACCGACGTCGGTGCGGGCGGAGAGCCGGTGCGCAGCGGTCATGGCGGTGCCTTCGCGGTAACACGCCGGGCGTGTACGCGTCGAGGCAGCGCAAGAGGACGAGAAGAGGAGGTCGGCGGGGTGAAGGGACGCCCCCCGAAGGAGGGGGGGAGCCCGCGGGGACACAAGGCCTAGAAGAGGTTGCTGAGCTCCGGCGCCGTGAGCTTCTTCTGCTCGGCGATGCGGGCCACCGCGCGGAGGACGCGCAGCTTGTACGGGGCGGAGAGCGACTCGCCCTTGAGGGCCTTGGTGAGGCCGGGAAGGGTCACCGGGCGGCCGGTGCGGGCGCGCTTGGCCTTGGCGGCCTTGGCGGCGTCGTCTTCCTTGCCGCGGGTCTGGCGCTTGGCGAGACGGATGGCGCGGTCTTCCGGCTGCAGGGTCTCGATCTGCTTGGAAGCGACGAGAATGCGGGCCGGGTCAATCTTGTTTTCGGTGAGATACCCGGCCAGCTTGGACTGCGAACCGGTCAACAACGATGCGAGCTTGCTCATGGAAACACTCCTCAATAGGGCGGGCGGGGACGTCTACCTTCGATCGAACGACGGCACAAGCCCCTCCCCGGCGCTCCTTTCACTCGTCGGCCGGCTGCGCGACCCGGCCGACCCGCTGCGCGCCTCCGCCCTCGACGCCCTCGCGGCCGACGGGGCGCTGCACCCGGCGCACGCCGCCCTCGCGCTCGACCGGGTCACCGCGCGCTACACCCCCGAAGCCCTCGCGGCCCTCACCTCCCGCGAGCTGGCGGGCAGGCGGGTGCGGGTCCTCCTCGCCTCCTCGGTGGCCACCGCGCCGCTGCGGGCCCTCGCGCTGCCGCTGCTCCGCGGCGCCGCCTCGGTCACGGTGAAGCCCTCGCGCCATCAGCCGCGCCTCGTCCCGCTGCTCACCGACGGGCTCGCGCCCGATGAGGCCTTCGACCACCTCGTCGCCTACGGCTCCGACGAGACCCTCGCGACGCTGCGCGCCTCGCTCCCTCCCGGCGTCACCTTCGAGGGCCGCGGCCACGGCTTCGCGCTCTCGATCGTACGCACCGCGAACCATCCCCTCGCCGCCGCCCGCGTCGCCGAGGACATCGCCTGGTACGACCAGCGCGGCTGCCTCTCCCCGCAGGCCGTGATCGTCACCGAAGGCGACCCCATGGGCTTCGCGGAGCACCTCGACCGGGCGCTCACCGAGGTCGCCCGGTGGCTCCCGCCGGGCCTCTTCGACGTCGGGCTCGGCGCCGCGGTGATGCAGTGGCGGGGCGTGCACGCCGCGACGGCCCTGCGCTTCTGGCGCGGCGCCCACCACGCGATCGCCCTCCACGACGCGCCTTCTATCGGCTCGCCCGGCGCCCGCAACATCACCGTCGCGGGCCTCGACGACGCCGGATTACACGCCCTGGTAAGACACCACGCCCCCCACCTCACGGCGCTGGGCGTCGACGGCCCGGCCGACGACCTCCTCGCCATCGAGGGCTTCGCGGGCCGCGTGGTCGCCGCCGGAACCCTCCAGGACCCTCCGCTCGATGGACCCGAGGACGTCCGCCCCGCCCTCGGCCCGCTCTCCGCGGAGGGCATGGAGGGCGGAGGGGTGATTCAGGGGAAGATGTCGCGCTCTCGGTAGGCCGCCTGGAGGCGCTCCAGCGCCACGGAGTAAGCCGCCAGGCGCAGGTCGACCTCCTTGGCGCGGCTGAAGTCCAGCACGTCCTTGTAGGCGCGCTTCATCGCGGTCTCGAGCCGGGTGTCGACCTCCTCGAGGTCCCAGCTCTCCGAGCGCTTGTTCTGCACCCACTCGTAGTACGACACCGTCACGCCGCCGGAGTTGGCCAGCACGTCGGGGATGATGGTGATCCCCCGGTCGAGCAGGATCTTCTCCCCCTCCGGCGTCGTCGGCCCGTTGGCGCCCTCAACGATCAGCCGGCAGTCGAGCAGGTTGGCCTCGGACGGGCCGATCTGCCCCTCCAGCGCCGCCGGAATGAAGATGTCGCACTTCGTCGCGAAGAACTCCTCGCGGGTGATCGGCTGCCCGGAGGGGTAGCCCGCCACGCTGCCGTGCGTCTTCACCCACTCCGCCAGCTTGTGTCGATTGAAGCCCTCCGGGGACTTCATATATCCCGAGTGGTCGCCCACCGCGGTGAGCGACGCGCCGTAGCGCCCCAGGATCGCCGAGGCGTGCGACCCGACGTTGCCGTAGCCCTGCACGATGTACGTGCTGCCCTCCAGGTTGAAGCGGTGCTCCCTCGCCCACTCCAGGATGCAGTGCACCACCCCCTGGCCGGTGGCCTTCTCGCGGCCCAGCGTGCCGCCCGACACCACCGGCTTGCCCGTCACCACGCCGCGGTTGGCCTGCTTGTTCACGTGCCCGACGGTGTTCATGTACATGTCCATGATCCACGCCATCATCTGCGACGTGGTGCCGACGTCGGGCGCGGGGATGTCGTAGTCGGGGCCGATGTTGCTGCCCAGCGCGTGGGTGAAGCGCCGGGTGATGCGCTGGAGCTCGCCCGTCGAGTGGGTGCGCGGGTTGAACTTGATCCCCCCTTTGGCGCCGCCGTAGGGGAGGCCCATCAGCGCGCACTTCCAGGTCATCATCGAGGCGAGGGCCTTCACGTCATCGAGGGTGACGCTCTCGTGATAACGGATACCGCCCTTGAAGGGGCCGAGGATGTTGCTGTGCTGGATGCGATATCCCTTGAAGAGCTTCACCTCGCCGGTGTCCATCCGCACCGGGAAGTGCACGATGACCTCGTTCTTCGGCTGCGAGAGCATCAGCTCCACCGCAGGGTCGAGCTGCACCACCTTCGAGGCCTTGTTGAGATACTCCTGGATGACCTTGAAGAACTCGTACTTCTCGTTCGACATCACCGCTCGCTTTCTCTAGCGCTCGCGCTGATTGCGCAGAGCGCAGCTCGGCAGCCTCAATGGGGCGGCGTTCTCCCACCGCCAATCCCCACCGGTCAAGATGGCGTACCCGCGGGCTTTTTTCGTCTCCCCGCGTCATCCGCGTCAACGCGCTGGAGCCCCCCGTGGCGCGGCGCTTCGGGGTCGTGGTAGGGGGTTGCGCCCATGAGCAGGATCTACCGTTCGTTGCCGCCCGCGGGCACCCCGATGGGCATCGCGTACTCCGGCGGCCTCGACACCCGCTGCGCCGTCGCCTGGATGTCCCGACACGGCATGAAGGTTCACGCGTACACCGCCGACCTCGCGCAGCCCGACGAGGCCAACCCCGCGGACATTCCCCCGACGGCCATCACCCACGGCGCCGTCGCAGGACGCCTTGTCGACTGCCGCGAGGCGATGGTGCGCGAGGGCCTCACGGCCATCCAGTGCGGGGCCTTCCATCTGTCGTCGGGCGGGAGGAAGTACTTCAACACCACGCCGCTCGGCCGCGCGGTCACCACGCTCGCCATCGTGCGCGCCATGAAGGAAGACGGCGTCAACGTCTTCGGCGACGGATCGACCCACAAGGGCAACGACATCCAGCGCTTCTACCGCTACGGCATCCTCGCCAACCCCGAGCTGCGCATCTACAAGCCCTGGCTCGACCCGAAGTTCGTGGGCGAGCTCGGCGGCCGCAAGGAGATGTCGGAATACCTCCTTGCGCACGGCCTGCCGTATCGCATGGGAACCGAGAAGGCCTACAGCACCGACGCCAACGTCCTCGGCGCCACCCACGAGGCCAAGGACCTTGAGTTTCTCGACAAGAACATGCGCATCGTCCACCCCATCATGGGCGTGGCGTTCTGGCGCGCGGACGTCGAGATCGCCCCCGAGACGGTGACCGTGGGCTTCGAGAAGGGCCTGCCGGTGAGCCTCAACGGCGACCGCTTCTCCTCTCAGTTCGACCTCTTCCTGGAGTGCAACCGCATCGGCGGCCGGCACGGCCTCGGGATGAGCGACCAGATCGAGAACCGGGTCATCGAGGCCAAGAGCCGCGGCATCTACGAGGCCCCCGGCATGGCGCTGCTGCACCTCACCTACGAGCGCCTGCTCTCGGCGATCCACAACGAGAACACCCTCGACCTCTACGCCACCCTGGGCCGACGGCTCGGGCGCCTCTTGTATGAGGGCAAGTGGTACGACCCCGAGGCCAACCTCTTGAAGGACGCCCTCACCCGCTGGATCGCCCCCTCGGTGACCGGCGAGGTGACCGTCGAGCTCCGCCGTGGCGAGGACTACACCCTGCTCTCGACGCGCGCGGAGTACATGGCCTACGCGCCGGAGAAGCTCTCCATGGAGCGCGTCGAGGCCCCTGCCTTCACCCCCGAAGACCGCATCGGCGCCCTCGAGCTTCAGAACCTCTCGGTGACCGACAACCGCGCGATGCTCATCCACCACCTGCGCAGCCTGCACGGGCTCGGCGGCGGTGAGACCCCCGTCATCGGACAGCTCCTCGCCGGAGAAGTGTCCGAAGACGACTGAGCGCTCCCCCTCCCCTTCTCCCTCAATGGATGATCGGGTTGCCCCGCATCATCAGCCCCTGCCCCGCCGACACCAGCTCGTTGCTCCCGGTGGTGGTCCAGTACATCAGGTAGCGCGAGGCGCCCGCCATCGTGGCAGGCGTGTCGGTGAGGTTGTCCACGCCGCCCCAGAGCGAGCAGTCCGCCTGCCCCGCCGTGGTGCAGGCGGGATTACGCTCCATGGTATGCCACAAGCCGAGGTAGTGGCCGCACTCGTGGGCGAGCACCTGGGCCAGCAGGTCGGTGCGGCCGAAGGTGTTGTCCCAGCTCGCCACCACGCCCGACGACACGGTGCCGAAGATCCCCGGCGGGCCGTTGATTCCACCAGCGATGCCGATGGCGTTCTCAAGGCCCGCGGCGGAGGAGATGCCCCGCACCAGGAAGATCGGCAGCACGTCGCCGGTCATCCCCGAGCTGCGCTGGAAGAGCGCGCGAAGCTCCTCCTGGCTGTCGATGGTGGCGAAGCGCGCGGCGTCCGCGGCGCTGAGGTCGGCGTAGCCCTCGACGGCGAGGTTGACCCCCACGCTGGCGTAGATGGCGCGCATCCGGGAGAGCGCGGTCTGGAGGCGCGCGTTGCGCGGGGCGGCGGCGGCGTTGAGACCCGCGATGCCGCCCATGATCACCCGTAGCCGCAAGGTCCAGCCGCTGGCGGCGATGCCTCCGGGGGCGCGCTTCACCCGCACCATCGCGCGCATCCGCCGGCTGGCGACGGGCGACCCGCTCCGGTCGTTGAGCAGCGCGTGCGACGAGCGAAACACCCCCGGGACCATCGGCTCCATGGTGCGCCCCGGGAAGGTCGCCCCGTTGATCTGCAGCCGCGACGGCAGCGTGCGCACCTGCTGCTCCCTCAGGGTGTTCCAGCTACGGAGGTCGACCAGGGCGCGGCCGTCGGGGGCGGTCACCCCGGTGACGCTGGCGAAGAGGTCGGGGCCGGCGAGGTCCTGCGTCACCCAGGTGAGCGACACGGTGTCCGGCGGAGCGACGACCTGCAGCGGCAGGGTGCCCCGGTCGACGCTGGCGAGGCCCTCGAAGAGCACGTAGTCCTCGACGGTGACGCCGCTGATGGGGTTGGCGCGGCACACCTGCACGCTGCGCGCTCCCACCGGCTGAGCACCGCAGCGCCAGCCCGCGGCGCACACGCTGTCGTCGGCGCAGGGGTTGCGGCAGAGCCCGTCCAGGCAGAAGCCCGAGAAGCACTCGGTGTCCTGGGTACACGCCCCCGCAGGATCGACCTCGGCGCTCACCACCTGGCCGCACACCAGGCGGCCGCCACCCGGAGCGCGGTCGAGCACGCACGAGAGCTGGCTGTTGACCGCGAGGCAGGTCTCGTCGTCGACGCAGGGCTGGGCGCACCCCGCGACGACGCCAGGGGTCTGAGCGCACAGGCCCGAGGCGCACTGCTGGTCGCGCGTACACGTCTCTCCCAGCGGGAGGTCCGTCGGCTCGGGCGGGGGCACGTCCACCATGGCGACCGGCACGTCCGCGGGCGCAGGAGGGACGTCCACCGCCGCGGGAGCAACGTCCACGGCGGCGTCCGGGACGTCCGCCAGCCCGGTGGGGTTCTGGGTCACCGACGCGCCGCAGCCGAGGCCGGCGAGCGAGAGGAGCAGGCAGATGGACGGCCGCATGGAGATGGCTGTGTGGGCGCGGCGATGAACTCGGCTGCGGCCATGATTGGAGCAGCGATCGCGCGCGACGGCCCGGACTATACTCGCCGGGTGATCCGCGCGGTGAAGGGAGCAGGCGCAGATATGACGGAGCCACCCGCGCTGCGAGTGGGCCCGAGCCTGGGGGTGGGGGCGATGGCCGAGACCTTCGTGGCGCAGGACGCGGACGGCGTGACGCGGGTGCTCAAGCGCATGCACCGGCACTGCGCGTACGACCCGGAGCTGGTGGCGATGTTCGAGCACGAAGGCCGGCTGCTGGGTCGCCTCGATCACCCGGCGATTCCAGCGATGCGGGCGCAGTACCGCGACGCCTCGGGGGTGCCGCACCTGGTGCTCGACCATGTGAAGGGTCGAGCGCTCGACGCGGTGCTGGCCGGGGGCCGGGTGACGCAGGCGACGGCGGTGGCCTGGGGCGCGCAGCTGCTCGACGCGCTCGACCACATCCACACGCGCCAGGATGAAGCGGGGCAGCGCCTGGAGGCGGTGCACCGAGACGTGGCGCCGGGCAACGTGCTCGTGCGCGACGACGGGGCGATCTCCCTCATCGACTTCGGCATCGCGACCAGCCGCTGGCGAGACGCCCCCGAGCGCGGGGTGCTCCGCGGGACGCGCGGGTACATGGCCCCGGAGGTGGTGACCGGAGAGGGGGTCATCGACGGGCGCAGCGACGTGTTCGCGGCGGCGGTGCTGCTCTACGAGATGCTCACCGGGCGCAGGCTCTACGCGGGCGGAGCGACCGAGGTGATGCTGGCCATCGCCGAGGGGCCGGTGCCTTCCGCGCGCGAGGTCGAAGCGTCGGTCGCGCCGTGGCTCGACGCGCTGCTGGAGCGCTGCCTGGCCAAGCGCCCCGAGGAGCGGCCCACGGCGAGCGAGGCGCGGGCGCTGCTGCTTCTGGGGGGCTGAGCGAAGGCCCTCAGCCGGGCGCGACCGTCGCGATCATCCGGCTGAACCCGAGCGCCACCACGCGGCCGTCGTCGAGCGCGAGCAGCGCCCCGTAGCGGCACTTCTCGATCAGCAGCCCCTCCGCCTCGCCGCCCCCCTCGGCGGCGAAGCGCGCCCTCCTCCCGGCGGGCATCGCCGCGAAGCGCCGCACGTCGCCCGCGATGCGCCGCCGCAGCGGCGAGAGCTCGACGTCGTCCAGGGCGACCACCCGGGAGCGCTCCACCCGCCGCACCACGCCCGCGGAGACCATCACGTCCACCGTCGACGCGTCGGCGTGCAGCACCACGCCCTCGTGGGGCTCGGCGCGCACGAAGCGGCCGATCATCGAGGCGTCGACGTCGTCCGCGTAGGGCCCGCCAAGGCTCCGGCGCGCCTGCTCGAGGTGCGGCGCCGCGGGCTTCGTCGCCCCTCCCTTCAGCCCCGCGAAGAGCGGGAGCGCCCGTCGTCCGTTGCCTTCCACTCAGCTCACCTCATCCATCCGTCGAGCACCGCCATGGCCCCGCGGAGGTCGAGCCCGCTCACCTCCGCCGAGTGCGCCTCGCTCGGCGCCGCCGCGGGGTGCGTCTGCCCGGGGCGCGACACCTGGATGGTGCGCCACCCGAGGGCTCGCGCGGTGATGAAGTCCTTGGCGGGGTTGTCGGCGACGTACACGCAGGCATCGTGCGCCACGCCGAGCGCCTCGGCCACCGCCCGGTACGGCACCTCGCTCGGCTTCCAGTGCTCGCGGCCGAAGCTGTCGCTGTAGACCACGGCGTCGACGCGAGCCGCGAGCCCGAGCGCGGCGACCTTGCTCTGCTGCGCCACCAGCCAGCCGTCCGTGAGCACCCCGAGCTTTACCTTCCCTCGTAAGTTCTCCAGGGCCTCGTGGGCCTCCGGGAAGAGGGCGATGTCCGGGAGGTGCTCCCGGTAGCGCCGCACGCACCAGGGGACGAGGGCCCGCAGATCGTCCTCCGCGACGCCCGAGCGCCGCAGGGCCTCGTCGAAGACGTCGCCGCGGGCTCCCGCCGCCGCCACCGCCGCCGCCCGCTCGCCGAAGCCCTCGATGCGGTGCTCCCTCGCCAGGGCCTCGCCCACGGCGCGGAAGCCCGAGGCCACGTAGGTCGCCTCCGGGAAGAGCGTGTCGTCGAGGTCGAACACCACCGCGCGAATCGTCACGCCGCACATATACCCCACCGCCGCCGCCCGCACCGGGGGCTGTGGTAGCGTGAGCGGCACATGGCGAAGAGCGAAGCTTCGGGGTCGAAGGGCGCGCGCAATCCGGGCGGGAGCGCGCAGGTCGATGTGGCTGATCCGGCGCTGATGGTGGCGCTGTGCGGCCCGCGCAACGAGCACCTGCGGGTGCTGGAGGTGGAGACCGGGGTCACCATCGGCCAGCGCGGGCACCAGGTGCACATCCAGGGCACCTCGGCGGAGGAGGTGGCCTTCGCCGAGCGCGTGGTGGCCGAGCTGTGCGAGTCGATCCGCGACGGCAACGAGATCAACGGCAACGACGTGGCGCGCGCCGTGCGGCTGCTCAAGGAGCACCCCGAGCTGAAGCTGCGCGACGTGTTCCAGGACGTGGTGCTGGTGAGCGCGCGGCACCGCATCATCGCGCCGAAGGGCCTCGCGCAGAAGCGGTACATCGAGGCGCTGCGGGCGCACGACATCGTGTTCGGCATCGGCCCCGCGGGCACGGGCAAGACCTACCTCGCGATGGCGATGGCGGTCGCGGCGCTGATGCAGAAGAAGGTCAAGCGCATCATCCTGACGAGGCCCGCGGTGGAGGCGGGAGAGAAGCTGGGCTTCCTCCCGGGCGACCTCGCGGAGAAGGTGAACCCCTACCTGCGCCCGCTCTACGACGCGATGCACGACATGATGGACCTCGACAAGGCCCAGGCGCTCATCCAGCGCGGGCAGATCGAGGTCGCGCCGCTGGCCTTCATGCGCGGAAGGACCCTTAACGAGGCCTTCGTGATCCTCGACGAGGCGCAGAACACCACGTCCGAGCAGATGAAGATGTTCCTGACGCGCCTCGGCTACGACTCGAAGGCGGTGATCACGGGTGACGTCACGCAGGTCGACCTCCCCGAGGGGCGCAAGTCGGGCCTCTCCGACGCGACCAACCTCCTCGCCGGCGTGGAGGGCATCGCGTTCTGCACCTTCACCGACGTCGACGTGGTGCGGCACCCGCTGGTGGCGCGCATCGTCCGAGCCTACGAGGCCCGCGACAGCGCGCTGAGCCGCGGGCGCGCCATGCGCGAAGAGAACCGCGCGGCGGCGCGCGAGACCGAGTAGCGAGCGACGTCCTCTCCAATGACCTCCCGGAAGTCCATGCTGCGCCTCGCCGCCGTGATGGCGATGGCGATGGCGATGGCGGGGACGGCCGGCGCGCAGGTGCGCTTCCGCCGCCCTCTCGGGCCCGCGCCGGTCATCAGCTACGGCTACGACAACAACGGCGGCGCCTCGGGGTGCCGCGACTACAACTGCGGGTCGCGCTGCTACGACGGGCACACCGGGACGGACATCCCCGTCCCGCTGGGGACGACCGTGCTCGCGGGCGCCGCGGGCACCGTGGTCGCGACGAACGACGGCTGCGCCAACTACGGCGGCCTCGGCAACACCTGCGGAGGGCGCTGCGGAAACTACGTGCAGCTCCAGCACTCCGACGGCACCCGCACGATCTATTGCCACATGCAGCAGGGCTCGCTGATGGTGGGCCGAGGGCAGTCCGTGGGCTGCGGTCAGGCCATCGGGCGATCGGCCTCGTCGGGAAGCTCCACCGGGCCGCACCTGCACTTCGGCTGGCAGCGCGGCGGGGTGTCCCTCGACCCCTTCACAGGCGGGTGCAGCAACGGCGGCGGCCGCTGGGTCAACCAGGGCTCCTACCCCAACTCCCCGGGTGATAGCTGCGAGGGACCGCCCCCTCCGCCGCCCTGCACCCGCCGCGAGGGCCCCTTCGGGTGGAACTGCAGCGGACCCATCGCGGGCATGACCTGCACGCTCATCAACGAGCCCGCCGACCCGCACACCTGGGGAGACAACTACCTCTGCTCGGACCTCGACCGGGGGCTGCGCTGGTCATACTCGGGGCCCATCCCGGGGATGCGCTGCATCGCCGTCAACGAGTCCTCGGAGCCCGCGGCGCACACCTGGGGAGACAACTACCTGTGCGCGCCGTCGTGGCTGCCGTACACGTTCCGCTTCAGCAGCGCGGGCCCCGTCGCGGGGATGTCGTGCGTGCAATGGACCGAGCCCGGCGACCCGCACACCTGGGGAGACAACTACCTGTGCTGGACCCGCGACCCCAGCTGCGTGCGCCGCGCGGGGCCCTTCGCGTGGAGCTGCTCGGGACCGCAGCCAGGGATGACCTGCACGCAGGTCGGCGAGTCGTCCGACCCGCACACCTGGAGCGACAACTACCTCTGCGCCGAGCGCGACATGGGGCTGCGGTGGTCCTCCGCGGGCGCCATCGCGGGGATGACCTGCACGGCGATCACCGAGGGCTCGGAGCCCGCGGCGCACACCTGGGGAGACAACTTCCTCTGCGCCCCGACTGGCTCGGAGTACTCCTTCCGCTGGAGCAGCGCGGGCCCCATCGCTGGCTACGACTGCCTCGCCTGGTACGAGCCCGGCGACCCGCACACATGGGAGGACAACTTCCTCTGCTGGCGACACACCCCCGTCGCCCAGGACGCTGGCGCTCCCATCGACGCAGGCGCTCGCGACGCCGGGACCATCCGAGACATCGGGACCATCCGAGACATCGGGACCATCCGAGACATCGTCGATGTGTCCCTGGAGCCTCCTCGTGACGCTGCGTTGGATGCTCCGCTCGTCGAAGACGCCTCCTCGCCCGTCGACGACCTGCCCGAGGACGACGTGCAGCTCGAAGACCCGCTGATCGAGCTCGAAGAGCAGCCCGGGTGCGGCTGCCGCGCTCCCGGCGGAGAATCTCGCGACGCGTCTCGGAGTCCCGTGGCGCTGCTGCTCGCCGCGCTCGGGCTCGTGCTGCGCTCCCGCCGAAGGCCCTCCCCTCCAGCGCGACCGAGGCGCTAACGCCGACGCGAGCCGACCGGGCGCGGCGGCGGCGCGCTGGCAGGCGCCGGGAGCGCCGCAGGTCCACCGACGATCAGCGCGGACAGAAGCTCCGCGCGCGACCGCACCCCGAGCTTCACGAAGGCCGCCGACACCTGCTTGGCCACCGTCGGCAGCGAGGTGCCTCGGCGCGCTCCGATGCTGGCGTTGCTGTGGCCCTGGAGGATGAGCTCGACGACCTCGCGCTCGGCCCTGGTCAGCGGGAGCCCCGGGGGCAGGCTCGGCAGCTCCATCACGAAGAGCGTGTGCTCGTCGGTGAGCTCATACGCGACGAGCCCGGGCGGAACTTCGAGAGGTGCGTCGGGTCCCCGGGGGCACATCCGAAGGGCACGGTAGCCCGCCGCAGCGCTCAGCGATAGCGTCGCTCGACCCCACCATGATCGATCGTCGCCCCGTGCTGCTCTGCTCCGCGCTGCTCGCTGGATGCGTGGTCGACGCGGAGCTCGAGTCCCAGACCTCGGGCATCGCGGTCGCCGGGCCGTGGCAGCCCTCCGGCTCGACGCGCTCAATCGCGGCCACGCAGCACGTCACCGTCGTGGAGCCGCCCGCGGTGTCGCCGCTGGGTCGGTGCACGTCAACCAACGCCTTCGCGTGCTCGTGTACGCACCCCGCGTGCACGCCCGCGCACCCCGGCACCCGCGACCTCAACACCTTCCTGCTGCGGCGATACGCCTTCCTGCGCGCGGGCGGCACCTACTGCTGCCGACAGAACAGCGCGACGACGCGCGTCCCTACGCTCTCGGTGCATGCCACCGGGCGGGCCATCGACCTGATGGTCCCGATGGTGGGCGGCGACGCGGACAACACGCTCGGCGACCAGGCGGCCAACTGGCTCGTCGAGAACGCGGAGTACATCGGCATCCAGCGCGTCGTCTGGGACCGCGCCTACTGGAACGGCGAGCGCGGCTTCGGCCTGCTGGGCTCCGCGTCGCTCTCACACACCAACCACATCCACGTCGAGCTCAGCGTGGCGGGCGCCGCGCGCCAGACGCCCTTCTTCACCTCCGGGGCGTCGATGTCGACGACCTGCACCGCGCGCTGCGACGGCGCCCGCCTCATCCGCACGGACTGCACCTCCATCGACTGCGCCTCCACCGGCGCGCCCTGCCTCGCCGGGCCTCCCCCGAGCTGCGGATCGCCCCCGCCCGCGGAGCCCCCCGAGTCCCGCCTGGTGCCCGGCGCCGCGCTCCCCGCCGTGGCCGCGGCCGCCGCGCCAGGGCGCTTCACCTTCGTGGGGCCGCACCGGTTCTTCGACACGCGCACCCCCGAGGGCAGCGCGCGGCTCGTCCGCTCGGGCGCCGCGGGTCCGCTCACGCCGGGCTCCAGCGCGACCTTCCGCGACTGGTCGTCCCTCGGGCTCCCGCCGGGCGCGACGGGCGTCTGGCTCAACGTCGCCACCATCGGCGTCGACGCCCCCGGCTTCGCCACGGCCTTCTCCGCGGGGCAGCCTCGCCCCCCGACCTCCACGGTCAACTACGTCGCCGGCGCCGCCAACGCCAACGCCACCCCCGTCGTGCTCGGCGCGAGCGCCGGCGTGACCTTCGAGGCCCTCAACAGCGCCCACATGATCACCGACGCCTACGGGGCCTTCTCCCCATCGGGCGCTGGCCTCGTCCCGTCGGGTCCGACCCGGGTGCTCGACACCCGCTCCGACGTCGCCCTGGCCTCGAACACCCCTCGCGCCATCGACGTGCGGGCGCCCGCAGGCGCGCTCGGGGTCGTCGCGAGCGTCACCGCCATCGCGGGCGCGGGCGCGGGCTTCGTGACGGCGTTTCCGTGCGGCGCACCGACGCCTCCCACCAGCCACATCAACTTCTCCCCCGGGGCCGTCGCGACCAACACGGTCGTCTCGACGCTGGGGCCCGGAGGACAGCTCTGCCTGCTCTCGAACGTCGAGGCCCACGCGGTCGTCGACGTGACGGGCTTCTTCGCGCCGTCGAGCGGGCTCACGTACACCGCCCTCTCGCCGCAGCGCCTCCTCGACACGCGGCAGCCGACCTCCCTCTTCACCGGCCGACTCGGCGCCCGTCAGGTCATCGAGCTCCCGATGCAGCGCGTGCCGGGCATGCCCGCGAGCGCGGTCGCGGTGGTCGCCAACCTCACGGCGGTGTCCGCCTCGGGGCCTGGCTTCGTGACGGCCTTCCCTTGCGGCGCCCCGGTGCCCGGAACCTCCTCGCTCACCTTCCCCGCCGAGACGGCGGTGGGCTCCCTCACCGTGTCGACCCTCGGCTCAGGCTCGCTCTGCGTGTTCAGCAACGTGCGCACCCACCTCATCGTCGACGTGCTCGGCGTATGGACCGGCGCCCCGACCACGCCAGTCGCTCCCCCCGACTCGCCCGATGACGGCGACGACGTCGCGCCCGACGCGGGCCCTCCCCCGACGGACGCAGGCCCCCCGGCGATCGATGTCGGCGTGACGGCGACGGACGCTGGCTCCGCGCGAAGAGACGCGGGCGATGCCGTCGCGGCCGCCGACGCCTCCGTCGATGCTGGGGGTGGGGCTGGGGACGCCGCGGCGGACGCCCCGGTGCTCACCGGAGGCTGCGGCTGTCGGGCGGGCGGGGCGCGCCCGCCGGGAGCGTCGCTCTCGCTGGGAGCGATGCTGGCGATCGCCTCGCTCGCTCGCCGACGCCGCCCGGCGGCCGCGATCAGCCGTCGCTCATCTCACCCAGGATGAGCTGCACGCTGTTGGCCGACGGGCTCCCCGGCGGAACCATCCGCAGGTACTCGATGTAGAGCCGCCGCGCCTCGGTGGGGTTGCTCCTGCGCTCCAGGTCGGCGAGCTGCCGCGTGCCCTGCACGAACCAGCTCGGCGTGGGGTTGAGCCCCGCGCCCAGCGAGCGCACCTGCAGCAGCGCCGCCTTGGCCTCGCCCTCACGCCCCGCGTCGCCGAGCAGCCGACCCAGGTTGTAGAACCAGTCGCCGTGCCGCGGGTCGTGCGAGATGGCGATCTGGTACAGCCGGATCGCGTCGTCGCGTCGGCCGAGCGCGTCGTCGATGTCCGCCCAGGTGGCGTAGGCCTCCCAGAAGGTGCCGTCGAGCTGCGTCGCGCGGTTGATGTCCACCAGCGCCTGCGCCGCGGCGCCCTGGCGCACCCTGATCTCCGCGCGCACCCAGTACCCTCGCGGAAACGCCGGGTCGAGCTGGATGGACTCCTCCGCGAGCTGCAGCGCCCGCACGATGTCGCCCGCGCGCCGGTGCGCCTCCGCCGCGAAGGCCTTGAACTCCGCCCGCTGCGGGTTGAGCTCGATCGCGCGGTCGAGGTAATGCACCGAGTCGACGTAGTTGCCGGCGCCAAGGCGGGCGCGGCCCATCAGGTACTGCGCCTCGGCGTTGGTCGGCTGGTTGACCACCACCGAGCGGAGCATCTGGTCGGCGTCGCCGAAGTTGCCCAGCGCCACCAGCGTGGCCGCCACGCGGTTGATGAGCTCCGGGTTGGTGGGGTCGCGCGCCAGGGCCTCGCGGAAGGTCGCGAGCGCCTCCGGGAGCTCGCCGCGCGCCTCCGCGAGGCGGCCGCGCGCCAGGGCGAGGCCGGGGTAGTCGGGGTCGATGCGCGCCACCGTGTCGAGCCGCCGCGTGGCGTCGTCGAGGCGCTGCATCCTGCGGTACACGTCGCCCAGGGCGAAGTGCGCGCGCACGTCCTCGGGGTCGCGCTGCAGGGCGATGCGCAGCTCCTCCTCGGCGCCGTTGACGTCGCCGCGGGCGAGCCGGCCGTGCGCGAGCGCGCGGTGGATGGCGGCGTTGTCGGGCACCCGGGCGCGGGCCTCGACCAGCACCTGGTCGGCGGCGTCGTTGCGCTGCATCGCGATGAGCAGCTCGGAGAGCGAGACGTACGCGTCGAGGTTGTCCGGCTGCAGCCGGATGGCCTCGCGAAACGACTGCTGCGCCAGAGAGCGCTGGTCGCTGGTGGCCGCGAGCGAGCGGCCGAGCCAGTAGTGCAGCCGCCCGTCGTTGGGGTGCTCCTGCACCGCGGGCTCGAGCGCGGCCTTGGCCTCCGCGGGCTGGTTGAGCGAGAGGGTCGACTGCGCGATGCCGATGATGGCGTCGAGGTTCTGCGGGTCGGCGCTGTGGGCGTTGCGGAAGCGCGCCTGCGCGTCGGTGAAGTTCCCCTGGCGGTACAGGATCGACCCGATGCCCACGAGCGCCGTCGCGCTGCGGGGCTCGAGCTCGAGCGCCCGCTGGAAGCGCGTCTGGGCCACGGAGACCCGGTCGCGCGACATCTCGATCTGCCCGGCCACCACGCACGCGTCGGCGCGCTCGGTCGGCGAGGCGTAGCTCACCGCGGAGCCCCGGGCGGTGGTGCCCACGAGGTCTTGCAGCAGCGAGAGCGCGCGGGCGTGGCCCTCCTCGCGCTGCCCCAGGATGCGCGCCAGCAGCACGCGCGCCCCGGGGTGACGAGCCTCGTGCTGGAGCGTCTCCTCGGCCATGCGCCGCGCGGCGGCCACGTCGCCGGTGGCGAAGTGCGCCTGGGCCAGCAGGTAGCGCGAGCGCGAGGTGGGGTGCCGCTGACGGCCCGCGGTGGCGTAGCGCAGCCACTGGGCGTGGTCGTTGAGCTGGGCGGCGGCCATCGTCGCGAGGTCGCGCCCGTTGGGGTCGTTGCGCGCGAGGCGAAGGGCCTCGCGGGGGTTGTTCCTCGCCAGCGCGTCGGACGCCTTGGCCAGCGCCAGGAACTGCATCCCCGGAGGGGCGTCGGCCAGCTCCGCGAGCAGCGTGCGGGCGCGGCCGGTGCGCGACGGGTCGGCCCCGAAGCGCAGCACCACCAGGTTGTTCGCGTAGACGATGTACGCCTTGAGCTCGCGCTCCTTGGGCACGCGGCCGAGCGCCTGCTCGACGCGCCGCAGGCCCGCGATGGCGCGGTCGTAGGTGTCGTGCTCGATGAGCCGGTCGACGTACTGGATCACCCTCGTCGCCGCGGCGTGCCGCTCGGGCCCGTGGAGCTGCTCGTCGAACCAGTTCTTCCCGAAGGCCCCGTACTCCGTGGTCGCGAGCGCCGCGCCGCCCAGCACGCCGACGCCCAGCACCCCGAGGGCGCCGTAGAGCGCGTACTGCATCCACGGGCGCCTCGGCCCCTCGCTCTCGGCGGGCGCGCGGCGAGCCTCCTTCTTCGCCGGGGTCTGCTTCGCCGGGGTCTGCCTCTGCGGCTCGGCGATGGAGCTGGTGTACGGCTGGCTCGTGGCCCCGGGGAGCGCGTCGAACTCCTGGCCGATGTCCATCCCACGGCCCTGCGCGGGGAAGGGATTGCCCTGGAAGGTCTCTGCCACGGGGCTCGGAGGAATCGGCTGACCGATGACGTCGCCCAGGTCGAGCTCGCCGTAGTTCACTCCGCCGTGCCGACCCACGCGCTCTCCGCGGTCGTTCATCGGCATCGCGTACTCCTCGCGCACGGAGTGCGACGGGGCGCGCACCGACGGCAGCGCGGCGTCTCCAGCGAGCGACGGGAGGTCATCCGACTCCGTCATGGTGAACGCGCGGCGCTCTACGTTGACGCGCCCGAGCACCACCTGGCGCGGGTTGCTCACCGGCAGCTCCGGCTCGAGCCCGGGCAGATCGGCCGCGCCCATCGGCAGGCCCGCGGCGTTCATCGGCAGGTTGGCCGCGCCCATCGGCAGGCCCGCGGCGTTCATCGGCAGGTTGGCCGCACCCATCGGCAGGCCCGCGGCGTTCATCGGCAGGTTGGCCGCACCCATCGGCAGGCCCGCGGCGTTCATCGGAAGGCCCGCGGGGTTCATCGGAAGGCCCGCGGCGTTCATCGGAAGACCCGCGGCGTTCATCGGAAGACCCGCGGCGTTCATCGGAAGGCCCGCAGCGATCTGCGGGAGACCTGCAGAGACCTGCGGGAGACCTGCAGAGACCTGCGGGAGACCTGCAGAGACCTGCGGGAGACCTGCAGAGACCTGCGGGAGGCCCGTATAGCCGTGGTGGAGCGCAGGCAGACCTGCGACCGGGACGGGCAGGGCCGCCGAGATGCCGGGCAGGCCCACCTCGTCCGGGGGGATGGGCCGCGGGGACGGTCGGCCCGTCACGGCCTGCATTTCAGGCCGAAGCTCGGGGAGCATCGTCAGCGTGGACTTGACGTTGACTCCGGTCGGCGGCGCGGCGGCAGGGACGCCCGCAGAGGCGGGGGCGACGGCGCGGCGGCGAGCCTCGGGCTCGGCCGGGGCCGGGAGACCGACCTCGGAGGCGGGAATCGGGAGGTCGACGGAGAGTTCCCAGGTCGAGTCGCTGGAGTTGGGGAGGAGGTCGGGGGGAGGCGGTGGCGTGTGGCCGATGAGCTCCGCGGCGAGGTCGGCGGGCACCTGCGGTCGCGCGACAGGCCCTCGCCCCGGCACCGGGGGAGCCGCTCCCTGGATCGTCGCCCCGGGCATCGGGATGGGCGGCGGGGCCTTCCCTCCCACCGAGTGCGGCGCGAAGGGCATCGGGAGCGGGACCGACCGCCCCGTGTCAGAGCTGGGCGGCGCGCCCGCGAAGCCGATGGTCTCCGGGCGCTTGACCACGAAGGTGGTCTGGCACTTCGGGCAACGCATGGTCATCCCGTTGCGAGGCACGCGGCGCTCGTCGAGCTCGAAGGGATTCTGGCAGCCTGGGCATCGGACCTCGAACATCGCTCACCATCCACCGCCCGACATCGCGGGCTCTCGTTGCGAGACCGGTGTGCGCCGACTAGCGCATCACCCGGTTGCGCCCTCCCTGCTTCGCCCGATACAGCGCCTCATCCGCGCGCTGGAACAACTTCTCTGCATCGTCGGCGTCCCTCGGAAACGCCGCCACGCCGATGGAGATCCCCGGCCGCAGCGTGACGCCCTCCCTGGCGTACGCGTGGGCGTTGACCGCCGCGTGGATCTCCTCCGCCACCGCGAAGCCCTGCTCCAGGTCGTGCTCGGGCAGCAGGGCGCAGAACTCGTCCCCCCCGAAGCGCGACCCGAGGCCCCTCTCCCCGAGCACCTGGCCGATGACCCTCCCGGTCTCGCCGATGGTGTACGCCCCGAAGAGGTGGCCGTGCCGATCGTTGATGGCCTTGATGCCATCCATGTCCATCACCAGCAGCGTGACGCTCTTCCCCTGCGCGGTCGCCGCGGCGATGCTCCTGGCCAGCTCCATGTCGAAGCGCCGCCGCACGAAGAGCCCCGAGAGGTCGTCGATGTGCAGCAGCCGCTCGAGGTGCGCGTCGTAGGCCTGGTCGAGCGGGTCTTGCATCTCGAAGCGCAGGATCGTTCGCCCCAGGGTGATGCGATCGCCGTGCGCCAGCGGGTGCTCGGAGCAGCGCGTGCCGTTGACCTGCGAGCCGTTGGTGCTCCCCAGGTCGACGAGCACCCACGCGTCGCCGCGGTCTTCGATGCGCGCGTGCCGCCAGGAGACCCCGGCGTCCGGGAGCACCACCTCGCAGGTGGGGTCGCGCCCAAGGGTGGCGTTGCCCGAGAGCCTCGCCCGCGCGCCTACGGCCCCGCCGGACATCACCACCACCGACGGGCGCCTGGCGTCCTTGATGGCGTGGTGCAGCTCGTCGCGGAGCGAGCGCCCATCCTCCAGGGGAATGGTTCGCAGCGACTCTGGCGTACCATTGGCCTGGCGATCGACCACGGTGTCGCGAGGCGAGGCAGTTCGGGGTGGGGCACCGGGGCTACGGCGCTCGTCGGGCATCGTCACCTGTTCGAACCGTACCACCCCTCCCCGGAGGGCTGCATCTCCCATCTCACGATCGGCTATCGTGGCCTCGACAATCGATGACCACGACGATTCACGTGCGCACGCCGACCGGCGTCCGCAATACGTCAGACCTCTCGGAGGTCCGCGCCCTGCTGGATAACGAGGAGGTCTTCTGGATCGACACCTCCAGCATCGACGAGCCCCTGCGCCGGCTGATGACGGAGGTGCTGAAGCTGCACCCGCTGGCGGTGGAGGACATCCTCCTCGACCGCCCGGGCCCGAAGGCGGAAGACTACGGCGACTACCTCTACCTGGTCATCCACGGGGTGGATTGCCTCAAGGGCGACGTCGAGAACATGGTGACCGTGGAGCTCGACGTGGTGCTCGCTCAGCGCTGGCTGCTGACGCACCACCGCGGCCCGCTGAAGGCCCCCGAGGAGGTCGCCGAGGAGTTCGCCCGCAACCACAAGGTGATGGAGCGCGGCCCGGCCTTCGTCGCCCACGCCGTCATCGACCGCATGGTGGACCTCTACCTCCCGGTCACCGAGGCCTTCGACGAGCAGATCGACGCGCTCGAGACCGACGTGGTCGAGCGCACCTCGACCGACATCGTCCCCCGCATCTTCCGGCTGAAGCGCTCGCTGCAACAGCTCCGACGGTCGGCGATGCACCAGCGCGAGGTGCTGCAGCGGCTGTCGCGCGGGGAGTTCGAGCAGATCCCCGAGCGGGCGCTGCCCTTCTACCGCGACATCCACGACCACTTCGTGCGCGTGGTCGACCTCGCGGAGGGCAACCGCGAGCTGCTCTCCGCGGCCCTCGACGCGTACCTGTCGCAGACGTCCAACCGGATGAACGAGGTGATGAAGACCCTCGCGCTGGTGTCGACGATCATGCTGCCGCTCACGTTCATCGCCGGGGTCTACGGGATGAATTACGACCACATGCCCGAGCTGCACTGGCGCTACGGATACCCCTTCGCGCTGGGGCTGATGGCCGTGGTGGGCGTCGGGATGGGGCTGTGGTTCCGCTACAAGAAGTGGCTCTGACTCGACTTTGGCCCATGACGACGGCTGCGAGCGCGACCTTGGCCTGTTTTCTCGGCTTTCGTCCTCGCTCACTCCCGCGACGTAGCAACGCTACGTCTTGGTCGTTCGCTCCGGGCGCGCACGAGAAAACAGGCCAATCTCGCACTCTCGCTCGCCGTCAAGGGCCAAAGCCGAGTCTGATGGGGGTATACGTTCGGCGCGGATGAGCGAGAGCGACCGGACGATGACGGTGCCCCTGCGGCGCGCGGCCCCGCCGCCCACGCGCTACGTGGAGGTGGTGTCCCCGGGGGTCCCGTCGCCGTTTCGGGCGCGCGAGGGCGTGGTGCGCGTGGGCCGCGACGTCGGCAACGAGATCGTCATCCAGGACCCCTTCGTGTCGCGGGTGCACATCGAGATCCGCATCTACCCCCACGGCGTGGAGGTGGTCGACCTCGACACCAAGAACGGCACCCACTACCAGGGCGCCCGCATCCGCGAGCTCAAGGTCAACGGCGAGGTCACCCTGATGCTCGGCAAGCAGGTGAGCATCAGCATCCGCGTGGGCGACGACGCGCCCTTCTCGGACGTCACCTCGCCGGCGATCATGGCCCCGCCGCCGACGGTCATCCCTCCGGTCGCGAGGGCGGCCGCTCGGGGCGAGCGCACCGAGCTCATCGGCGACTCCGCCGCGATGCAGCGCCTCCGCAGCGGCATCGCGAAGATGGCCCCTTCGCCGCTGACGGTGCTCATCGAGGGCGAGACCGGCACCGGCAAGGAGGTCATCGCCCGGGCGCTGCACCAGCAGTCCCCGCGAGCGGGCCGCCCGCTGGTGGTCTTCGACTGCGCGTCTGTCTCGCCCAACCTCATCGCCTCCGAGCTGTTCGGCCACGTGAAGGGCGCCTTCACCGGCGCCGTCGGGTCCGCCGAGGGGGCCTTCCGGCGCGCCGACGGCGGAACGCTCTTCCTCGACGAGATCGGCGAGCTGCCGCTCGACCTGCAGCCCGCCCTGCTGAGAGCGCTCGAGGCCCGGCAGGTGAAGCCCGTCGGGGGCGACGCCTACCGCGCGGTGGACGTGCGCGTGGTGGCCGCGACCAACCGCTCCCTCGAAGCCGAGGTGCAGGCCGGCCGCTTCCGGCAGGACCTCCTCTTCCGCCTCGCGGTGGGGCGCATCAAGGTCCCGCCGCTGCGCTCCCGGGTCGAGGACATCCCCGCGCTCGCCCAGCACTTCGCCCGCGCGGTGGGCGGCGCCACGATCGCCCCCTCGGTGCTCGCCGCGCTCGCGTCGCGCCCGTGGCGGGGCAACGTGCGCGAGCTGCGCAACGTCATCGAGCGCGCGGTGATGCTCAACCCCACCCCGGGCTCTGCGGTGACCAGCCTCGACGACGACGACGACCACGACCTGGTGATGCCCGACACCCTGCGCCTCGGCCTCGGCGCGCCAGGCGTCACCCTGGAGGCCGAGGTGCCCTTCCAGGACGCCAAGCAGGCCGCGGTAGAGCGCTTCGAGCGCGACTACCTGCTCAAGCTCTTCGAGCGCTCGGGCTACAACCTGTCCGAGGCGGCGCGGCGGTCAGGGGTCGACCGGCGCTACCTCCGCGAGCTCTTCAAGAAGCACAACCTCGACCCGACCACGCTGCGCGCCCAGCGTCGCCAGTGAGCCGGACGATGCGCAGCGGCAGCGTCGCGTCGGCCGACACCACGCCCTCGCTCAGCCACGGAGGCAGCGTCGAGAGCGCCTCGCGCAGCACCGCGCGCACCGAGGGCAGGTCGTTGGCCCACGCGATCACCGGCCCGTCGCCCCACGCGGCCAGCACGTAGCCGTCGTTGGCGGGCGCCCGCTCCCCGGCGGCGCCGCGCACCTGGCGCGTGCTCACCTGCAGCGCCCACAGCACCCGCTCCTCGCCGGGGACCTTCCACGACGACCAGATCGCCCGCGACGACCCGCCCCGCACGCCGATGCCCCGCACCTGACGCGGAGCGCCGCGGCGAGCGAGGTCGGGTAGCACCGCGGTGTAGAAGCGCTCACGCAGCAGCGGACGCTGCGAGGCCAGCGCCACGGCCCGCGGGTGCAGGCCGGCGGAACCTTCGATCCAGCGGTACGAACCATCGGGCGAGAGGGGCTTCGTCGCGGTGTTCATGAGCACGTAGCCTAAGGGCCACGCGGGCCGGAGCGCCATGGCACCATGGACATAGCCTGTCACACCGCGTGACATATCCTGTCTCGTCAAGGCCCCGGCCTCGAAGAAGGCACCGGGCGACCTCGATGAGCGTGCTGGGACAGGTTGTTGGTGATGTCTCTTGGCGCGACGAGGCTGCCGGTGATACGGTCGGCTTGATCGTGGTGCGCCTGTCATCGACTGATGCCGCGGTTCGCTTCGCAGAAGCGTTCGCGGTCATGGGCGATGAGGGGCCAACGACCACGATGGTCGTCAGGTGGAAGTCAGTCCCAGGAATGGTCCTGAACACGCGAGTGTTTCTGGCGGCGAAACCTGAGCGCGGGCGCATGCGGCGTACCGACGCTCCACTTCACTCGAAGGCTCGGAATGTGGACCGGGATCACTCCCGGCGTCCCTCGGGCTGCGGCATAGCCGCGGGAGGTAAAGGCGCACAATGGGCAATCATCAATCTCGTCTCTCCAATGTAGGTTCAGTGCCCAAGGTCGGCGGGTAAGCCCCCGCTCCCTCCGCGGTGACGCGGTGGGCGTTGGTACCTCCGCAGGGGACGCTCCGAGGCTTCGCCGCCGAAGGAGCGTCCCCTGTGTCTATTTTTGGCCATGGGGTTTCGGAATAGGCCCGCGCGCCCGATGGTTGCGCGACGGTCGACGATCGGTTACTCCGTGCCGCTGACACCTCCACCGATGCGCTCCCTCCTCCTCGCACTCTGCGTCGCCTTCGCCGTGATCCTCACGGGCGGGGCCGCGTCTGCGCAGCAGGTGCAGGCCCGTTGCTACGGGGTCCTCGCGAGCCACCTGCCGCTGGCCAACGACCAGGTGAGCTCCCCCGTGAAGGCGGCCAAGCAGCTCATCGCGGCCCTCCCCGCGCTCCCGTCCCACTCCCAGGCCCCGACGCTCTGCAGCGATCCCACGCAGCCCGGCTGTCAGGTCGATCGACCCGACGCCCCCCGATCCAACGGCGGAAGCTGGGACATGCACCACGAGCCCGTCGAGCTCCTCAGCCATACCCTCGAAATCCCCCCGCAGGCGGTCGATGTCTTCGACCCGGCGGCGCAGTTCCATGGCGGTCCGCGCGCAGGTCAGGCGCGGTCTCCGTGGCGCCCGCCCAGCGCCTGAACGCAGTCGATACCTCGCCATGGGTGCGCACTGACCTCCCCGGGTCAGCGACCACCCGCGAGGCGTTGACTGCGATGGCGTGCGCAGCGATCTGCCGGTACATACCGCCGGGCATCGCTCTCGCCGCGCCATGGAACTCCCTCCACTGACGCCAGTGAACGTGTCCGGTGCGTCGTCACGGTGGGAGCTTTTTGGGGGGTTCGGCGCCCACGCATCGGGCACACGAGTGTCTTCTTCCGCACAGGCTCCGCGCGAGGACGGTCAGCGTCGCGCGTCGCCTCCTTCGAATCACTGACCATGGAACAGAGGATCTTGTGAGCAAGGGAGCATCTGCCATCTCCATCATCATGGCGCTGGTGCTCGGGTTCGTGGTGGGCAACATCACGGGCTCGAAGGCACCTGCAGAGCCCGGCGGCGAAGTCGCCGCCGAGGCCACCGCCAACAACGCCAACGGACCCAACATGGTCGACGCCGAGCGGATCCCCGTCGGCACGTCGCCGTCGCTGGGCCCCGCCAACGCGCTCGTCACCATCGTGGAGTTCTCGGACTTCCAGTGCCCGTTCTGCACGCGGGTGGAGGACACCCTCCGCCAGATCCGCCAGCAGTACGGCAACGACGTTCGCATCGTGTGGAAGAACGCGCCGCTGCCGTTCCACAACAACGCCGTCCCCGCGGCCGAGGCCGCCATGGAGGCCTTCGCCCAGGGCGGCAACGCCAAGTTCTGGCAGATGCACGGGCTGCTCTACCAGAACCAGCAGAACCTCGACACCGCCACCCTGGAGCGCCTCGCCCAGCAGGTCGGCCTGAACATGGCGCGCTTCCGCACCGCCATGACCAACCACACCCACGTGGCCGCCATCGACCGCGACAAGGCGCTCGCCCAGGCCGTCGGCGCGCAGGGCACGCCGAACTTCTTCATCAACGGCACCCAGGTCACCGGCGCCCAGCCCTTCGACCGCTTCAAGACCGTCATCGACCAGGTGCTCGCCCGCGCGCGCACCATCCAGCCGCGCAACCGCGTGTACGCCAACATGGTCGCCGACCCCGTCCCGGGTGAGGCGCCCGCCCCGTCGCAGCCGCAGCAGCGCCCGGCCGAGCCCGATCCGGCCCAGGTCCTCCGCGTTCCGGTGGGCAACTCGCCCGTCCAGGGCCCCAACACCGCCCTCGTCACCGTGGTCGTCTTCTCGGACTTCCAGTGCCCCTTCTGCTCGCGCGTGAACCCCACCATGGACGCGCTGCGCACCCGCTACGGCAACGACATCCGCATCGTGTGGAAGAACGAGCCGCTCCCCTTCCACGACAAGGCCCGGCCCGCCGCCGAGCTCGCCATGGAAGCCTTCGCCCAGCGCGGCAACGCCGGCTTCTGGCAGATGCACGGCATCCTGTTCCAGAACCAGACCGCCCTCGACCGGCCGGACCTCGACCGGTACGCCCAGCAGGCCAACCTGAACATGGCCCGCTACAACGCCGCGATGAGCGCCCACACGCACATCCCCGGCATCGACGCCGACCACAACCTCGCGCAGCAGCTCGAGGCCAACGGCACCCCGCACTTCTTCATCAACGGCCGCCGCCTCGTGGGCGCGCAGCCCGAGGCCGCCTTCGTGACCCTCATCGACGAGGTCAAGACCAAGGCCGAGGAGTTCATGCGGTCGCACCCCGGCACCACGCGCGCCAACCTCTATGAGCGCATGATGGCCGAGGCCGACACCACCATCCGCCGCACCGGCGGCGGCGCGGCGGCGGCGGCCCCCACCCCGGCGGCCCCCGCCGAGGACGAGAACCGCGTCTACACTGTCCGCGACAACCCCCGCGCCCCGAGCTTCGGCCCGGCCAACGCCCGCGTCGTCATCCAGCACTTCTCGGACTACCAGTGCCCGTTCTGCTCGCGCGTCGCGTCGCAGATCGCCCAGATCCGCCAGCGCTACCCCACCCAGGTGCGCTTCGTGTGGCGTGACTACCCCCTCCCCTTCCACAACAACGCCATGCTCGCCGCGGAGGCCGCCCAGGAGGCGTTCGCGCAGCGCGGCAACCCGGGGTTCTGGCGCTTCCACGACCACCTGTTCGAGAACCAGCAGCACATCGAGCGCGCCGACCTCGAGCGCTACGCCCAGGAGCAGGGGCTCGACATGGCCCGCTTCCGCGCGGCCCTCGACAACCACACCCACCAGGCGCGCGTGCGCGACGACATGGCCGCCGCGGACGCCTCGGGCGCCCAGATCGGCACCCCGGCCTTCTTCATCAACGGCAAGTTCTTCGCGGGCGCCCTGCCCTTCGAGGAATTCCAGCGCCGCATCGACGCCGCCCTCGCGGCGCCCGCCGCGCGCTGAGCCGCTCGTAGCCTCCCTTCCCCCTCCCCCCGCGCTCTCCAATCCCCCCCGACGTAGCACCTCCGTCCCCCCGCGGACGGAGGGCTTTACCGTCCATGTAAATCTCCGCCTCCGCGCACGCGCACAGGTGCCTGACATACCCTGTCAAAAACCTGTTGACTTCACAAAAGCCCTTGACTAGACAGGCGCGGAACAGCAGCCGCGGCTCCGGGGAGACGCCTCCCCTGCGGGCTTCGGCAGCGGGGTGCACTGCGCGATGTCCATGCAGATCCAGACGAGCCCACGGTCCGTCATCGAAGAGGTTTCGTATCGACGGGAGGGCATCCACGTCAGCCTCATCGTCAACCGCCGGCAGCGCACCGCGCGCCTGGTGGACTTCCTCGCCGGCAACTTCCCCCTGAAGCAGCAGCGCCTCGATGAGCTCGCCCGGCGCGAGGGCATCGCCCGCATCTACACCTTCGTCGAGAAGGAGGAGAGCCTCGGCTGGGCCAAGGTCGGGTTCGCCCGCGAGGGCTCCATCCCCGGGTACTACAAGCGCTCCGACGCGTACCTGATGGGCCGCGTGCTCAGCGACCCGCCGCTCGTCGACGAGGACGGCGCGCCCCTCACGCCGCCCGCCGACACCGCCGCCGCCGAGAAGGTGCTCGTCCAGGCGCGCAAGCTGGTGGCCGAGATCACCGCCGTGAAGGGCCTCAAGATCGAGGTGCTCAACGACCTCCAGGCCACCGCCCTGGGCATCGCCCCGGCGCGCAACCGCAAGACCGCGGCGTGGTTCGACGAGCGCTTCCTCCGATCGGGCGACCGGCTGCACGTCGTCGGGCGCGGGCGCACCACCTCGCAGGTCGTCACCGCCGAGCTCCAGGAGCCCTTCGGCAACGCCTACGTCCAGATCCCGATGGTGCCCACCAAGACCGACGAGGCGCGCGTGCTCGCCGGCGCGATGCACGGCCTCCACGAGGCCCTCAAGGCGCGCGACATCGGCTGCACCTTCGCCATGACCCCGGCGGACAGCCCCCTGCTCGGGGCGGTGTTCCTCGGCGCGGGCTACCGCCGCACCGGCGTGCTCTCGAAGCACCTCGCGCCGGGCGAGCGCCGCGCCGACGCGATGCTCTGGGTCCGCCGCACCGCGGGCGACGGCGACAGCGCCTGAAGCCTCGAATCCCCCCTTAACTTCCCCTTCAGCACCGCCCCATCGTCATCGTCGCCGCGCTCCCTCACCTGAGGGGCGCGAACACGCCGCCGGCTCCAATGCGCGCGATGGCGCGTGATCTCTTCGTGATAGCGTCGCGAGATCCCGTGACTGTCAGCATGCCAGCGCAGATCGGGCCGTATCGGGTCCATGGGGTGATCGGGCAGGGCGGGATGGGGGTGGTGTACCGCGCCGTCCACGAGGAGACGGGCGCGGTGGTGGCGCTCAAGACCGTGCGGGTCACGAGCGCCGACCTGCTGGCGTCGATCCGGCGCGAGGTGCTGGCGCTGCGGAAGGTCGCGCACCCCGACGTGGTTCGCATCGAGGAGGTCGGCGTCGCCGACGTCGGTCCCTGGTACGCGATGGAACTCCTCGAGGGTGAGACCCTCCGCGATCACCTGTCCAGGCTCTGGGGCCTCGGCATCGACGCGGTACTCTCGGAGGCCGACGCCCCCACGATGGACCTCTCCCAGGAGGTCTCGGCGACGACCGAGCGAGCGTCCCCCTCGTCGATGCCCCCCCGGGCCTCGCGCTCGGCGGCTCGCGGCACCCTCGACGAGACCCTCACCCTCTTCCGTCGGCTGTGCGTCCCGCTCGCGTTCGTCCACGGGCGGGGCATCGTGCACCGCGACCTGAAGCCCGCCAACGTGTTCCTTCGGGTCGACGGCACGCCGGTGCTCGTGGACTTCGGCGTCGTCGCCACGGCCCACAGCGCCGACGGCCGCGAGGTGGTCGACGTGGGCGCGCAGATGGTCGGCACCACCGGCTACATGGCCCCGGAGCAGATCTCCGGCGAGCGCGTCGACGCCCGCTGCGACCTCTACGCCCTCGGCTGCATGCTCTACGAGGCCCTCACCGGGAGCGTCCCCTTCGTAGGGCGCACCGCGATGGAGGTCGTCGGCATGCACCTCATGCAGCCCCCGGTGCCGCCCTCGGCGAGGGTCGACGGCGTCCCCCCCGCGCTCGACCACCTGGTGATGCGCCTCCTCGCGAAGTCGCCGCGAGAGCGCATCGGGCACGCCGACGACGTGGCCAGCGCGCTCTGGGAGATCTCCCGGGGCCGGCAGGGCAGCGAGGCCCGGCCGTCGATGCCCATCGTCAAGCCGTCGGCCTACCTCTACCGCCCCGGGATCATCGGTCGCGAAGAGACCATCGCCGCGCTGCAACAGCGCGTTCGCGACCTCAGCGAGGGCCGCGGGGGCATCGTGCTGCTCGGCGGCGAGAGCGGGGTCGGCAAGACCCGCATCGTCGCGGAGATCGCCCAGCACGCCGGGCGCAACAACATGCTCGTGGTCGCGGGCAAGTGCGTGTCGCTCCCGCGCGCCTCGGGAGACGAGCCGGGGCGGACGGCGACGAGCGGGTCGCGCCCGGGCCAGACGATCGACGCGGGGGTCGAGGGCCGGGGGTCCGCGCTGCACCCGCTCCGGGGGCTGTTCCAGGCGGTCGCCGACCGGTGCAGCGACGAGGGCGAGGCGACCTTCGCGAAGTGGCTCGGCACCTGGGCCCGCGTGCTCGCGCACTACGAGCCCTCCATCGCGGCGGTGCCGGGCTTCGAGGCGGTGCCCGAGCTGCCGGAGCTGCCCGCGCCGGCCGCGCGACGGCGAGCCCTCGAGGCGGTGCGCGACACCCTCGCGGCGGTCTCCAGGGACGAGCCCCTGATACTGGTCATCGACGACCTGCAGTGGGCCGACGACCTCACCATCACCCTGCTGGCCTCGCTCAGCCCGGCCTTCCTCGCGAAGCACCGCGTGCTGGTGCTCGGAACCTTCCGCGACGACGAGCTCGGCGACACCCTGCCGCGCCTGCTGGCCTCGGAGGCCGTGACGCAGGTGAGGGTGGACAGCCTCGCGGGGCGCTCGGTGTCCGCGCTGGTCTCCGACATGCTCGCGCTCGCAGAGCCGCCGCCCGCGCTCGTGTACTTCCTCGCCGAGCGATCGCAGGGCAACCCCTTCTACGTCTCCGAGTACCTGCGCATGGCCATCGCGGAGGGGATCCTCAGCCGCGACCTCGACGGCCGCTGGCTGCTCGACGAGCGCGGGGCCGCGGCGCTGCCCTCCCCGGGCTCCCTGCTCGACCTGGTGGGGCGCCGGCTGCGAGGGCTCGCGCCCGACGAGCGCGCGGTGCTGGAGTCCGCCGCGGTGCTGGGCCGCGAGGCGGAGACCTCGGTGATCATCGCCGTGTCGGGCCTCGGCGAGCACGCGGTGATCGACGCGCTGCGCGAGCTCTCCAACCGCCAGGTCCTGGAGGAGGCCGGGGGCGATCGCTTCAGGCTGGTGCACGACAAGCTGCGCGAGGCGGCCTGGCGAGACCTCACCCCGGAGCGTCGGAGGGTGCTTCACCTCCGCGCCGCGGAGGCCCTGGAGGCCGCGCTGCAGCGTGACCCCGAGCTGGGGATGATCCACGGCGACCTGGCGATGCACTGGCGCGAGGCGGGCGAGCCGGAGCGCGAGGCCTTCCACGCGGGCAGAGCGGGGGAGCGCTCGTACCGGGACGGCGCCTTCGCGGACGCTATCCGCTACCTGAAGGTCGCCATCGCGTGGCACCGGGGCAGGGCTCACGACGACGCGGCCCGGCTCGCCATGGCGCGCTGGTGCTGGCAGGCGGGCGACGCGAGCTTCGTGCTGGGGGACTTCAAGCAGGCCGAGCGCTGGCTCGTCGCGGCGATGGAGCCCTACGAGCCGTGGGCGCCGGAGGGCGGCGTCGGGCGGGCGAGGTTTCTGCTGGGGCACGTGCTGGAGCAGGTGCAGCACGGGATGCTGCGAGCGCGGCGAGCGAGCGTAGTCGACCGGGAGGGGCTCACCATCGCCGCGCACGCCGCGGGCAAGCTCGCCCACGTGGCGATCTTCCGAGGGGACCGGGCGGGGGTGCTGGCCGGGAGCCTCGCGGCGGCGAACCTCGCCGAGCGCGCGGGCGACGCGCACGTCGACGCCCTCGGGGCGCTGGGCTACGCCGCCGGGACGCTCGGTCTCGACGGGCTGGCGCAGCGCTATTTCGACCGCGCGCGAGCGGCCGCGGCGGCGCCCCTGACCGAGGAGGCGGTGACCTGGCGAGGGCGCTCGGCTGCCTCGCTGCTGGAGGCGGTGTGGCGCATGGGCCGCGATGAGAGGGCGAGGGCGAGCGCGCTCATCGACGGGGCCATCGCGCGCACGCGCTTCACCGGCGACCGGCTCGACGAGGGGCTCTGCACCTCGGTGCTGGCGATGCTGCACTGGTACGACGGGCGCATCGACGCGATGCGGGACGCCGTCGCGGTGGCCATGGACGCCCTCGGCGACGACATGTTCGGGCAGCGGGCGGCGCTCATCCACACGGAGGCCTTCGCGCACCTCTCGGGCGGCGACCTGCCCGCCGCGAAGGCGGCGCTGGCGACGCTCGGGAGGCACCCCGACCGGGCCGACGCGCTGGTGCGGTCGCTCAACCAGGCGATGCAGGCGGCCGTGCACCTCGGGGAGCGCCGCCTCGAAGAGGCCGTGGCGCTCGCCGACGAGGCGCTGCGGGGCGTCGGCACCGAGCGGGCGATCCCGTCGACCGCGGTGCACCTGTGGGAGGGGACGCTGGAGGTCTTCCTGGCGGCGCATCGCGCGGGGATCGATCGCGGGAGGTTCGCGGCGGCGGTGGCGCGCACGCAGCGCTGGGCGAAGGTGCAGCCCGTGGGGCGGGTGCTGGCGACGCGCTGGGCGGGGCTGCTCGCGTGCTCGAGCGGCGACACGACGACGGCGGGCGCGCGGTGGCGCGAGGCGCTGAGCCTGGCGCGCGAGGACGGGCAGCGCGGCGAGGCGGCGCACGCGGAGGCGCTGCTGGCGATGCACGCGATGCCCGCGGGGCGGGAGCGGGACGAGGCCCTGGCGCGGTCGAGGGCGCTCTGGGAGAGGTACGGGGCGAAGGCGAGGCTGCAGTGGCTCGACGGGTACGCCCGGGGGTGATCAGCCGCGCGGGTTCAAGCGGGGCATTCGAGAGAGAGCGAGGCCGGTGACCGAGGCCGCGCCCGCCGAACGCGCCGCGGCCATGGCGGCCCTCATGGTCGCCCCGGTGGTGACCACGTCGTCGACGACCACCACGTGCGCCCCCTCGATCGCCCTCAGCCCCGCCGCGCGGAACACCCCCGCCACGTTGGCCTCCCGCTCGCCCCTCGCGAGCGTGGTCTGCGTGGGCGTGTCGCGCACCCTCACGAGGCCCTCCGCCAGGAGGGGGCAGCCCAGCGCGAGGGCGACCGGGCGGGCGAGCTCCATCGACTGGTTGTACCCGCGCTGCCGCAGCCGCCGCGGGTGCAGCGGCACCGGGAGCACGCAGCCCACCGGCCGGGCGATGTCCGCGGTCAGCGGGAGCAGCAGCGCGCCGAGCCGGGCGGCGCGGGTCGGGTCGCCGTCATACTTGGCCCGGTAAACCGCCCGCGCGAGGGCGCCGCCGTGCTCGTGGGCGACGAGGATGCCGGGCAGGGGGTCGGGCGCGTCGAGCAGGGACACGGCGCAGAGGTCGCAGAGGGCGAGGGTGACGGGCTCGCCGCACGCGACGCAGCCGCGCGGGGCGATCAGGTCGGCGAGGGCGAGCGCCCTGGCCGCGAGCCAGGAGAGCGGGGCAATGCGCATGGGCGCCTTGTCGGCAGAGCCTGGAACGCACGTTGCGAGCGAGGGCGTGCTACACCGCTGCCTCGCCATGGCCACGCCTCGCCCCGCAGACGGGTTCAAGCTCATCTCCGAGAACCGCCGCGCCACGATGCGCTACACGGTCGACGAGGTCATCGAGGTGGGCATCGTGCTGACGGGCGCCGAGGTGAAGAGCCTGCGCGCCGGCAAGATGGAGCTCGGCGACACCTACGCGATGGTGCTCGACGGCCAGCTCACGCTCATCAACGCGTACATCGCGCCGTACAAGTACGCGACCGGCCCGAAGGTGGAGGAGAAGCGCGCCCGGCGGCTGCTCGCGCACCGCGCGGAGATCGACCGCATCGACGGCAAGGTCTCGCAGAAGGGCCTCACGCTCATCGCCCTCAGGGCCTACTTCAAGGACAGCAAGGTGAAGATCGAGCTCGGCCTCGCGCACGCCAAGGACGGCGCCGACCGCCGGCAGGAGATCAAGCGCCGCGAAGGCGACCGCGAGGCCCGGGCGGCCATCAAGCGGAGGATGCATTGAGCGGCCTCATCCGGTGGTCCGGCGACGGCGAGGCGACGGTCGTCGCGGTCGACGCCATCAATGTGACGGTGCGCTCGACGCGGCCGTTTCCGCCCGGCGCTCCCGCGCAGGGCACCCTCGACGAGGTCCTGCCCTTCACGCTGAAGGTGGCAGGGTCGCGCAAGGAGGCCGACGCGTTCGTGGTGCGCGGCCGCCTGGTGAGCGCCACCGTCGCCGTGCGCGAGGCCTTCGCCCGCGCCGCGACCGGCGTGAACCCTTCGTGACCGCCCTCCTCGTCGACGCGCACTGCCACCTCGACCTCCCCGCGTTCTCCTCCGACCGTGACGCCGTCTGGGAGCGCGCCCGCGCCCGGCACGTCACCCGCGCGGTCGTCCCCGCGGTGCGCCCCGACACCTGGCGCGCCACCCTCGACTGCGCCCTCCCCCGCGAGCGCGTCGTGGCCCTCGGCATCCACCCCCACGCGCTTCTCACGCTCCCGCGCGCCGCCCTCGACCGCGGCCTCAAGGAGCTCGCGGCCACCGCGCAGGCCCACCGCGACCGGGTGGTCGCCATCGGCGAGTGCGGCCTCGACGCCTCCCTCGACCCCGCCATCGTCGACCCGATGTTACAGCGCCAGGTATTCATGGCGCAGGTCGCCGTGGCCGCGGCGCTCGACCTCCCGCTGGTGCTCCACGTGGTGCGCTCGCACGCCCTCGCGCTCACGCTGCTCCGGTCGGTTCCGCTGCCGTCGCGGCGCGGCATGGTGCACAGCTACTCCGGCGGCCCCGACCTCGTGCGCGCGTGGACCGAGCTGGGCTTCCACCTCTCCTTCGGCGGCGCCATCACCCGGCCGCGCGCCCGCAGCCCCATCGACAGCGCCAAGGCCGTCCCCGACCACCGGATGCTCGTCGAGACCGACGCGCCCGACCAGCTCCCGACGGGCGTCGACCGCTCCGACCGTCGCTGCGAGCCCTGCGACCTCCCGGTGATCGCCCAGTCCCTCGCCACGCTCCGGGGGCAGACCCTCGAGCACGTCTCCCAGGTCACCACCGACAACGCCTGCGCGCTGTTCGGGTTCCGCTGAGCGGCGATTCAGCCCGCGGACATCCCCACGGCCCAGCCCATCGTGTAGCGGGCGTTCACGTCGCAGCACGGCACGAAGCCCCCGGTCCATCGGTAGGCGTCCACCCCGAACGGGCCGAAATACCCCACATCCCGCAGCGCCCTCAGCACCTCGCCCATCGCCTCGTCCAGGCTCCGTGACTCCTCCCCGGTGAGCGTCCCGGGCTCCGCGAGCGCCGTCGACTCCCACGCGCCGAACGCGTCGCAGCGCTGCACCGTGAGCGCCCCGATGCGCGCCTCCCCCCCGCGGCCGAGCTCGCCGTGCAGTCCCACGTCGAGCGTGCGCGGCACCTCGGGCTCCACCTGCAGCCCCTCCCCCGTCGCCAGCGCGGCGTCGACCCAGCGCGCCACGTGCGGATCGTCCGCCCCCTCCCTCCAGCGGCACCGCCCCCGCCCGTTGTAGGACCACGCCCGCTTCATGAGCCACGCGCCGGTGGGCGACCCCTTCGCGACGGTCTCTTCATACTCCGCGCGCGAGTACACATAGCGAGCGCCCGGCAGCGAGGCCAGGCGACCTTCCATCAACCGCCGGTGGTTGGCCGCGCGCAGCACCTCCGCGGACGGAGCCTCCGGCAGCCGGGCTCCGGCCCTCGCCAGCGCCCTCAGCGCCCTCGGGGTCGGGCACCACGCCGCGCCCTGCATCCCCCAGCCCGACCGATCGGGCGGAGCGAACTCGTCCAGCCGCCGGTCGCCCGGGGCCAGCAGCGTGGTGCGCTGCGCGAGCTGCTCGAAGCGCGCGCGGAGGGTGGGCGAGGGGGTCATCGCCCCGGGGCGGGCGAGCTCGTCCTCGGCGTCGAAGTTGAGCACCCACAGCCGGGGCTCGCGGGTCACGAGCGCGGGGCCTTCGGGTCGAAGCGCACGTTGGCGAGCTGCTCGATGAACGAGGGGTCCATGCCGGCGCGGGCGCGGCGCTCGACGTCGAGGGCTGGGCCCCGGAGCAGCACCGGAGAGAGCGGCGGCGGCAGGTGGGCGCACCAGGTCGCGAAGTCGGTGTCGCCCGCGAAGCGCTTGAACCAGTGGAGGGCGAAGCGCACGTGGGGGAGTTCCTCCTCGCCGATGAGGGTCTGCAGGTCGGCCCCGCGCGCGTCGCCGGCCTCTCGCAGCCAGCGGGCGTATCGCATGCTGTGATCGAGGTTGGCGGCCTCCAGCCCGAGGCCCATCACCGCGCAGAACTCCGCCGGCCCCTTCGCCGCCGGAACCCTCTGCCAGAACCAGTCGCGCACCCCGAACTCCCCCAGCGAGCAGCCCAGCGCCTCCAGCGCCTCGCGATACAGCACCATGTGCCGCACCTCTTCCAACAAGATGTTGGCGAGCCCTCTCCGGAAGGCCGCGGGCGTGTCGGCATAGGCCACGATCGCCCAGGCCATGAGCTCGGCGGCCTGCAGCTCGTGGTGCATGAAGGTGTGATAGAGCCACGCCCGCTTCTTCGGGTCGCGCAGCGCCCCCGCCTTCGGGCTCTTCTCCGCGCGCTCGATGCGGGTGAACTCCCGGGGGCGCCCGGGGCGCAGCTCGGGACACGCCGTCGCCGTCGGGTCGTTGTCGGTAATGGGGGGTGGAGGAGGAGGCGCGAACTTTACCGACAGCTCATCGGACAAGAGATAGGCCCGCGCCCACTCGTGGAGGGCGTTGGTGGTCACGGAGGAGCGCCGATGCAGCGGCCGCCGATGCAGGTCTCGTTGTTGCCGCACATCATCCCCGTGCCGCACTCCTGGCGCTGCAGCGACGGGACCCACTGCGCGATGTGGTTGCCCTGGTCGATGTTCTGGAAGGGGAGCCAGAACGCGGGGGTGCTCGGGTCGCCGCCGCGCGTCGTCGGGCGGAAGGCCGCCATCCAGAGCTGCGAGGTGCGGTCGCCCGGGGCGCGGCCCTGCTGCTGGATGCGGAGCCCGTAGTCGCGGCGGCTGGTGAAGGTGAACCACAGCAGGGGCTCGTCGACCTCGCCGCCGGTGCGCTCGACGAAGGGGGTCCACTTGGGCCAGGAGTTTCCGTTGGCGTCTCCGCCGTCGGCGCGGGTGAGGCGGATGGGCTCTCCGCCCGTCGCGGGGGTCACCCAGAGCTGCGCGCCCAGGTTGCTCGAAGACTCCCCGTTGGCGCGATTGAAGAGCACCCAGCGGTTGTCGGGAGAGAACGAGGGATAGTAGTTGTTGATCCCGGTGCTGCGGAGCAGGGTGGTGGCGGCTCCGAAGGCGGTGCCTGACCAGGGGATGAGCATCAGGTCGGAGGCGCCGGAGTGGCCCGTCGGGCCGAAGGGCGGCGTGATCTGCGGGCGGGAGAAGACGGCCTGCGTGCCGTCGGGCGACCAGTCGGGCATCGAGCCGGTGGTGCCGCCCGCGAGCCCGGGGACGGGCATCCCGTTGGCGCCATTGAGGAGCGCCAGGCGGACGCCGTCCGAGGCGAGGTAGCGCGAGTTGTCGGGAGAGAAGCTGCCGAAGCTGGCGTTGAAGGGAGTGCCGAGGGCGTTGCGCGTCGCCACGTCGATGATCGGGGTCGCCACGAGGCCGGGGATGGGGCCGCGCCCGGCCCACATGCGCGTGCCGTCTCGGGAGAGCGCGTGGCAGCCGACGCAGTTGACCAGGTCGCCGCGGAGGAAGAGCTCGGCCCGCGCGCCCGCGGTGCCCATGTCGTAGCGGACGATGCTGCCCGACGAGGCCCACCAGTACACGGCGCCGCGCAGCGAGTCGCGGGTGACGCCGAGGGTGATGGGCGCCGAGCGGCCGACGGGGTTGGCCTCGGTGGAGGCGTCGGGGGAGCGGGTGCCGCGGACGGTGACGACGACGTTGCCGCGGCCGCGGGCGGCGTCGGCCACCTGGGCGAGGTCGGTCTCGTTGAGGGTGAGCGCGCAGCCGCCGCCGAGGGAGACGCAGCGGGTGTAGAAGCGGGCGACGGTCACCGCCCCGGCGAAGGAGACCTCGAAGAGGTCATTGCCCGAACCAGGTCGGAAATGGATCTCGAATGAAGGCAGGTTGGGGGGAATGATGGTCTCGTTCTCGGGATAGACCAGAGACGGTGCCCCGGCGGGGTCTTCGGCGCCGTCGAAGCGCGTCGGAGCGTCGGTGGGGGTGCCGGGGCGGACGAAGTCACGCATGGTCTGCACCGGGGGGCGGTCGACCGCGACGCCCGCGTCCACCACCGGCAGCTCGCCGGTGTCCACGGGGGTCGCCCGATCGGCCGTCCCGGTGTCCCGAGGCCCGGCGTCGGCGCGGAACACCCTCGGCTCTTCTGCACACCCGAGCGCCCCAACCGCCGCGATCACCACCGCACTCGCTCGCATGACGCTCATGTCTTTTCGACGCTCCACCGTGGACTATACCGGGAAGCGACTCTTGCCATATCCGGCGGCGCGCTGGCAATGTCCGCCGCCATGCTCGTCACCCGACTCGCCGCGTCTGCAACCATCCTCGCGCTCGTCGGGTGCGGAGACGATCCCACGCCCGCTCCGGCCCTGGACGCCGGCGCGGACGTCAGCGCCACCGGAATGGACGCCGCCGCGAAGGTCGACGTCCCCTCCGGCGCGGACGTGGTCGACCCCTGCGACCCTCGGCGGCGGCTGCGCGACGGCGGGCTGATCGACCCCGACCCGAGCTGCCCCCTGCCCAACCTCATCCCGGTCATCGACCGGGTACAGATCCAGACGCGCTCCTTCGCGCCGGGGTCGTGCGAGGTGCTGGAGGGCTGCACCATGCCGGGTCGCCGGCGGCTGCTGCGCTTCGACCTCATCACCCCCAACATCGGCGCGGGCGACCTGTACCTCGGGCCTCCGGTGATCAACAACCGCCCCGACGGGCGCTTCGAGTTCGGCGCCTGTCATATGCACTATCACTTCCGCGGATATGCCGACTATCGGCTGATGTCCATGTCGGGAGACGCGGAGGTCGCCCGAGGGCACAAGCAGTCGTTCTGCCTTCTCGACAGCGCCCGGTACATGGGAATGGGCCGCGCGGTCTCGTCGCGGGAGGTCTACACCTGCGTCGACCAGGGCATCCACGCCGGGTGGTTCGACCTCTACGACCGGGCGCTCGACTGCCAGTATATCGACATCACGGACGTCCCCCCGGGGCGCTATCGGGTGCGCGCCCGCATCAACGAGCTCCGCGGGCTGACCGAGTCCAACTATGACGACAACGAGGTGTTTCGCGAGGTGGAGATCCCCGCGAGCGACCCGCCGGCGTCCAATGACCCCACGGAGGCCTGCGCGGCGGACGCCGAGGGCACCGCCCGCGACTGCGGCTGGGTGGTCGACCGGGCGCTCGCCTGCACCCCGGGAACTCGGGTGACCGTCGGCTGCAACGCCGCCTGCGGCGCCGGAACCTGCGCGGGCAATCCGGCGCTGCGAGTGTGTGCGGGCGACGGTCCGTGCATCCACGCCAACGCCGTCGCGGAGAGCGACGACGCCTGCGGCACCTCGTGCCCCTCGGTGAGCTTCATGTGCCCGCTCTTCCGCAACCGGTACACGGTGATGACCGGCGGGTCGCGCGCTGGATCGGCCTACGAGTGCCACCTTGAGGCCTCCGAGGCGCGGCCCTGAGGGCGCTCACATCATCTTGCGAACCAGGTAGAACACCCACGATCGCAGCTTGTCGAAGAGCGGGCGCTTCTTCCACTGCGCGAGGTCGACCTCGCGGGTGGACTCCGCGAGGTCCTTTCGCATCGAGGCCTCGACGGAGGCGACGAAGTCGGCGTCGGTGCTCGCGAGGTTGGCCTCGAGGTTGTAGCGAAACGATCGGTAGTCGAGGTTGTAGCTGCCGGTCGTCGCCCAGTCGTCGACGAGCAGGGTCTTCGCGTGGAGGATGCCGGGCGTCCACTCGTGGATGTGGATGCCCGCCCCGATGAGGTCGGTGTAGAGCCACTCGGTGGCGTACTTCGCGGCGGGCACGTCGCTCTCGCCGGGGACGATCACCCGCACCTCCACGCCCCGCTGCGCGGCGTATTTCAGCGCGCGCTTCACCCGCATGTCGGGGATGAAATACGAGTTGGCGATGAGCACCCGGCGCTCGGCGCTGCGGATGCGCGTGAGGTAGGCCCGGCGGATGGCCCAGCGCGCGCCCCAGGCGTCGTGGCCGAGCACCGCGACGTGCGGCTGCGACCGGCTCGCGGCGGAGACGCCGAGCTCCTCCCTCGCGGCCTCGACGCGCTCTCGCGAGGTGAACACCCGGAGGTTCTTCGGGCACTCGCCGCCCTGCTTCGCCCAGGTCTCGAAGAAGAGCGAGCGCACCCTCCCGGCGGCCGGACCGGTCACCATGGCCACGTCGTCGCGCCAGCCCCCGCCGCCCTCCTCGGCGCACACCCACGGCAGCCCGAGGTTGAGCCCCCCGACGAAGGCCACGCGCTCGTCGACGACCAGCATCTTGCGGTGGTCGCGCTGGGACACCCGGCCCAGGCGGAAGCGCCTGCGCCACGGGGCGATGGGGTTGTACTCCAGCACCCGGGCGCCGGCGGCCAGCAGCTCGTCGTAGAGGGTCGCTCCGACGCCCAGCGACCCGATGGCGTCGTAGAGGAGGTACACCGCGACGCCGGCCTTCGCGCGCGCCGTGAGCTCGGCGACCACGACCCTGCCCACCACGCTGGAGTCGAGCCAGTACATCTCCAGCACCACCTCGCGGCGCGCCGAGCGGATGGCCTTGAGCATCGCGGGAATCGCCTCGACGCCGTCGCGCAGCAGGATGATGCGCTCCCCCGGGGGGTCGAGCTCCACGGGGGATTCGGAGGTGGTGCAGCCCATCAGCGGTGATGCGAATAGAGCCGCAGCGCGTAGGCGCCAGCGGGGGTCGCGCGGAAGCGGTCGACCTCGGAGCGCATCGCCGCGGGGAGCTGGTCGCGGGCGCAGAGCCAGCGGTTGTTGCGCTCGGGGAAGAGGGCCGGCGAGGCGAGCGAGGCGAAGGTCACGTCGGCCGCGGAGAGACGGTTGCCCACGAGAAACTCCCTCCCGTCGGACACCGCCGCGGAGACCTCGTCGAAGATCTCCCGGGCGCGGGCGAGCGAGCGGGCGCAGCTCTCGGGGTTGATGTTGAGCCCGCGACGGATCATCTCCCTCGCCACGGGGAAGCCCGCGCGCACCGCGAGGGCCTCGGAGAGCGGGACGTTCTGCTGCATCACCCGCCGGGCGTTCTCGTCGTCGGGCAGCAGGTGCCCGTAGGCCCAGCGCCGCACCGCGGGGCCGAGCTTCTCGTCGAAGCGTCGCTCCCAGCGCTCCACCTCGGCGCGCTGCTCGCGGTCTTCGGGGAAGAGGCGCTTCGGCTCCGGGAGGCGGGCGTCGATCCAGTGGAGGATGTCGGTCGAGTCGCCGAGGGTGCGGTCGGGGGTCTTGAGCACCGGGACGGTCTTCGCCCCGCCCGCGAGGCGCGCCGGGAGGTAGTGCGCGATCGGCAGGTGGGCCCTCTCTTCGTAGAGCAGCCCCGCGCGGTCGAGGGCCCAGCGGGCCTTCTCGCAATAGTGGCTGAAGGGGATGGTCACCAAGAGGAGGTCAGTCACGGTCCATCTCCCAGATGTCGCCCCAGAGCGAGGCGCCGCCGTCGATGTAGAAGGTCGAGCCGGTCACGTAGTCGGCCGCGTCGCTGGCGAGGAAGGTCACCAGGTGGCTCACCTCCGCGGGGCTCCCGAGGCGACCGGCGGGGGTCTGCTGCTCGGCCTTCACGACCAGCTCCGGGGGGTAGCGGTCGGTGCCCGTCGACCGGATGGTGCCGGGCGCCACGGCGTTCACTTGAATGCCGTAGGGGGCCCACTCGACCGCGAGGCTCTTGGTGAGGTTGTCGACCCCGGAGCGCGCCGCGCCGGTGTGGGCCATGCCGGGAAAGCCCCGGGCGACGTTGGCGATGACGTTGATGATCCGCCCCTTGCGCTGCGGGATCATCGCCATGTTGGCCACGACGCTGGTGACGTTGAAGGTGCCGAGGAGGTTGTTGCGCACCACGGCCTCGAAGCCCTTCGGGGAGATGAGCTTCGCGGGCGAGGGAAACTGTCCCCCGGCGTTGTTGACCAGCACATCGACGTGTCCGAAGCGGGCGAGGACCTCCTTCACGAAGGCCTCGATGGCCTCCGGGCTTCGGATGTCCACAGAGCCCGCCATGGCCTGGTGGCCCTTCGCGGCGAGGGCCTCGGCGGCGAGGGTGACCGGCTCGATGCGCCGCCCGCAGAGGGCGACGGAGGCGCCGAGGGAGGCGAGCTCTTCTGCGATGGCGAGGCCGATGCCGGTGCCGCCGCCGGTGATGAGCGCGACGCGACCGGAGAAGAGTCCGGGGCGGAAGGGAGAGTCTTCGCGGGTCATGGCGGCGGGCATTCAACCCTATTCCCGCCGGAGGCGCACCTGGAGTAGCGTGCGGACCGCGATGGTGATGGACGCGTCTGATGAGCACGACGACGACGACGTGCTTCCGCCCGGCACCATGGTGGGTGGGCGCTTCAAGGTCGAGGGGCTGGCCACTCGGCTGGGGCAGCTCTCGGTACACCACGCCCGCGACCAGAAGACCCAGCGTCTCGTGGCGCTCTGGCTCATCCCCGCCGGCGCCCTGCCCGACGCGCACGTCGAGGCCACCCGCAAGTCGGTGCGCGCGGCGGCCTCGGTGCAGCACGCCGGGCTCATCGCCCCCTTCGGCACCTCGGTGCTGCCTGACGGTACGCTCTGCGTGGCCACCGAGCCGCTGGGCGACTCGGCGCTGGCGGACATCATCGCCGCCCGCACCAGCGAGGGTCGGCCTCACTCTCCCATCGAGGCCTACGAGTTCGTGGCCAACGTCACCACCGCGCTCGACGCCGCGCACGGCTGGGTCGCGCACGGGGCCATCGCTCCGGAGATCATCCGCTTCGACGGCGGCAAGGTGCGCCTCGCGGGCCTCGGGCTGCTCACGCCGCTGGTGCTCCTCGACGCCGTGTCCACCCGCTACGTGGCCCCGGAGGTGCGCAACGGCCAGACGCCGACGCCCGCGTCGGATGTGTACTCGGTGGGCGTGGTGCTCTACGAGCTGCTCACCAACAAGCCCTTCGACCGGCGGGTGCGGCTCTCCGAGGCAGCGCCGGGGCTGCCGATCACCATCGAGGTGATCCTCGAGAACTGCGTGTCGCCCGACCCCGCCGACCGCTTCGAGAGCATGGCGGAGGTGCAGAACGCCCTCGGCGCGGTGGTCTCCCCCGACAAGGCCGCGGTGGTGCCGAAGCGCCCGGCGCCCGGGGAGATCCCGGTGGTGTTCGAGTACCCCGAGGCGTCGGAGATCCCGGTGATCTACGACCTGCCCGACCCCTCGCGCGCCTCGGACGCGGACCTCGGGTCGCTCCTGCAGGTGGCGACGACGGGCGACGCCGACCGGTGGATGTTCTCCCACGGCGGCCTCGACCACGGGCCGCTGTCGGCGCGCGAGCTCATCGCGGCGATCATCCGCCACGAGGCGCTGGCCGACGACCCGGTCACCAACATGGAGACCGGCGAGCGGCGCAAGCTGCGCGACTGGGCGCAGTACGTGGAGTTCGTCGAGACGGCGACGGACAAGCGCAACATCGACGCGCACCAGGCGGCCACGAAAGACGCGCTGGCCGAGGCGGGTCACGCCCGGCGCGGCAAGGCGATCATCACCGGGGCGGTCGGGGTGGCGCTGCTGATGGTGGGCGGGGTGTTCTGGTTCACGGTGGGTCCGGGCGCTCGGCGCACCCGCACGGCGGCGGAGATCGACAGCCTCATCGCGCGCGGCGAGCTGCGGGTGCAGACGACCAACATCGTGCTGCTCCCTCCGCCTCCGCCGTCGGCGCGTCGGAGCGGTGGTGGCGGCGGTGGCGGCCACGGCGGGGCTTCGATGAGCTACGAGTCCGCGATGGCGCAGCCCATCGACTTCAACTTCGCGGGCGGCGGCGGCCCCGCGGGCGGCACCCTCTCGGACGCCGAGATCGTTCGCCCGCTCAACGCGTCGCTCTCCCGCTTCGCCGGGTGCCTTGGAGACGGCAGCGCCCGCAACGTGACGCTCCGCATCGCCATCGGCGGCAACGGCCGGGCGATGGGCGTGACGGTCAACAACGGATCAGCGGGGGTGAAGGGCTGCGTGTCGAGCACGGTGCGCTCGCTCTCGTGGCGGGCCTTCGGCGGTCCGCGCATCGGGCTGAGCTGGGGCTTCGGGTTCTGACCATGGCGCGCGCGCGGGTGCCATGGTGCGCCGCAGCGCTGGGGGTGCTTCTCGCGGGCTGCGAGGAGGTGCCGCTGTGGACGGGGGCCGCGGAGGGGGAGGCCAACCGCGCGGTGGCGGCGCTCGACCGGGCGGGTGTTGCGGCGCACAAATCGGGCGCCTCGGGCCAGTGGACCGTGAGCGTGGCGAGGGACGACGTGGCGAGGGCGGTGACCACGCTGGGGGACGAGTCGCTGCCGCGGCGCGAGGCCCATGGGGTGGCGGAGACCTACGCCAGCGGGGGTCTGCTTCGCGGCGTGGCGGAGGAGGCGCTGCGGGCCGAGCACGCGAGGGCGGGCGAGATCGCCCGGACGCTGATGGCCCTCGACGGGGTGCTCGACGCGCGGGTGCATGTCGCGGCGCCGGAGGGGGACGCGCTCTCGGGCGACGACGGAGGGGTGCGGCCGCGGGCCTCGGTGCTGTTGCGGTGCAGCGAAGAGGTGGACGCCGCGGCGGTGCAGCGGCTGGTGGCCGGGGCGGTGGCGGGGCTGCGGCCGGAGGACGTCGCGGTGGTGCTGACGAGGGCGCGCAGAGCGGGGCCGGGCGCGACGGCGGTGCTGGCGACGGTGGGGCCCTTCGCGGTGGCGCGGTCGAGCGCGGCGGAGCTGCGGGGCACGCTCGCGGGCCTGGTGGGGCTCATCGTGGCGATGAGCGCGTGGGTGGTGCGCTCTGAGTGGCGCAGGCGGTCGGGGGGGTGATCGCGCTACGCTCCGACCATGGTGACGCGCCTGTCGATCGTAGGAAGCGCCGTGGTCCTGCCGCTGGAGGACTCGTTGCTGGAGGCCGTCGGGGTCACGCGCGACGCCGAGTTCGAGGTTTCCGTGGAGGGCGATCGCATCGTGCTGACGCCTCGGCGGGTGTCTCGCGCCGAGCGCATCGAGGCGGCGGCCGCGCGGGTGCTGACGGCGCACGATGAGACCTTCCGCAAGCTGGCCCAGTGAGCGTCGAGTTTCTCGACGTCGCCGACGTGATGGCCTTCCACGCTACGCAGTTGGCGCGGTACGGGGGACTTGAGGGCGTGCGCGACGCGGGGTTGCTGGCCTCCGCCGTCGCAATGCCGCGGGCCACGTTCGACGGGGAGTTTCTTCACGACGGGGTCTTCTCGATGGCCGCGGCGTACGCCTTCCACATCGCGGAGAACCAGCCCTTTGTGGATGGCAACAAGCGCGCGGCGCTGATGGCGGCGCTGGTGTTTCTCGAGCTCAACGGGGTGGCGGTGGCGGACCCGACGGGGCGACTCCACGGAGCGATGATCGACCTGTCCGCGCGGCGCCTGGACAAAGCCGGTCTCGCGGCGCTGCTGGGTGAGCTCGCGGCGGGTTGAGGTTGGCTGACGGGGCGGGGCGGCGTCTGGCATGCTCCGACGTAGCCATGGCCCACGAGACCGAGACAGCGCTGGTCGACGAGATCACGATCCCCGCGAAGAACCGCCGCGACATGAAGGCGGCGTGCGACCTCCAATTCGAGCTGAGGGGTAAGGACCTGGAGCGGCTGCGTATTGACCTCACCGAGGTTCGTGGGGGTCGGGTGCTCGACCAGATCGAGGGGGACATCCGTGACGCGCGGCGCGGCAACTACCGGACGGTGCTCTTCAGCGGACACGTAGGGAGCGGCAAGACCACCGAGCTTCGCTGGCTGACGAAGCAGCTGGAGATGGAGAAGGAGGGCCGGTGCTTCCACGTGCTGTGGGTCGACGCGCTCGAGTACCTGGACATCAACTCGGTGCAGCTCCCAGAGTTCCTGGTGGCGCTGTTCAATGCGATCGTCGACGACCCGCTGCTGCGTCCGATCGTGGGGGCGTCTGCGACGGCGAAGAAGCTCTGGAGGGGCATCCGTGACTGGCTCAAGCCCATCGGCGTCGAGCTGGAGGCCGAGATTCCCGTCGGGGTGGCGAAGCTCAAGGCGAAGGTGAAGACCGAGTTCGGACTCCAGAAGGAAATGCGCAAGAAGTTGCGCGAGCGGGTCACCGAGCTGATGAGCGACCTCTCCGACCTGCTCATCGACCTGCGTGGCGGTCTCGCGAAGCAGGGTATCGATGACCTCGTGATCATCGCCGACAACCTGGAGAAGATCGTCCTCGACGAGCTCGAGCACCAGGGCGCGAAGAACACGCACGACCTCTTCTTCATCGAGCAGCTCCCGACGGTGCAGAGGCTCAAGGCGCACATCGTCCTGACGGTTCCGGTGTCGCTGCACTTTACCCACGCGCGGCTGCGGCAGGTGTTTCTGAACCCGACCGTGAAGGTTCTCCCGATGGTGCCGGTGCACATGCCGAGGGAGCCGCGAAAGCCTCACGACAAGGGCATCGCCGTGCTGAAGAAGCTGCTCGCGACCCGCGTGGACACCGCGCTGCTCTTTGCCGATGAGGCCGCGTTCACCCGGGCCATCGAGCTGTCCGGTGGAGTGATCCGCGACCTCTTCCGCATCGTGCTGGAGTCGCTCTCGCTCAAGCCCGCGATGGGTCTCACCGTCGCGGACATCGAGAACGGCGTGAAGGACATCGTCAGCAGCTACGAGCGCATGCTCCAGGGCAAGAGCTACCTCCCGCAGCTCCATGAGATCGCGGCGTGCAGCTGCTTCCCGGTGGGCTTCGACGAGGCCTCGCGCAACGCGCTGCTGCACAGCATGGTGGTGCTCGAGTACAACGGGGAGACTTGGTACGACGTGCACCCGCTGGCGCGGAGGACGCGCGCCTACGAGAGCGGGCGACCGACAGGGTGAATGGCCGATGCTCGACATCGACCAGAACGGGCGGCTCGACGCACTGCGGGTGGCGCTCCAGGACGCGACGCGCTTCACGCTCATCATCATCGAGGTGCCCGTCGGGCCAGCGCGGGAGGAGCTGCTGTCGCGGTTACGGGCGTGGTCGGGCGACGACGAGGTGCCGACTCTGCGCTTTGTAGCGCTCGGCCCGTCGGCGAGCCCGTGGGACACCCTGCAAGGCCTGGCGCTCGACCCGAAGCAGCGCGTCGGCGTGGTGCTTACCGGGCTGGAGCAGTTCGTCGTCGACGGGTCGCTCGCGAAGTCAGCCCACTCGCTCAACCTCGCGCGTGACCTCCTGGCGCGGACGATTCCGGGCCCGCTGGTGCTCGTCGCCGACGCCGCGGTGCTGCGCGCGATGTCCGAACAGATGCCCGACCTGTACTCGTGGCGCAGCTTCGAGACTAGTGCCCGCAGCGCAGGCGGGGCCGCAGAGACAATGAGCGACCAGGCCTTGCCGCTACCCATGCCCGCTCGTACTAGGAGCGAGGAGTTCGAGCGACTCAAGGACCTGCTGTCACAAGCGGTAGATGGTGCCGCTGATGTCGCGTCGCTGCGACTGCGGCTCGTGCACGCGGCTCTCAGCGCCTCAGAGCTTGAAGAGGCAGAATCGCAGCTTGCGGGCATAGGAGAGCCGACTCCAGACACAGACAGCTCTATCTCGGCACCATGGTTCGAGCTATCTGGAGCGATCGCTCTACGACGGTCCGACCAAGACCTCGCACGTCAACGCTACGAGCAGGCCCTGTCCCTCTACCGCAAGGTCGGCGGCCTTCTCGGAGAGGCTAACTCTATCAAGAGCCTTGGAGATATCGCGCTAGCGCGCTCCGACCACGACGCCGCGCGGCAGCGCTACGAGCAGGCCCTGCCCCTCTACCGCAAGGTCGGCGACCTCCTCGGAGAGGCCAACTGCATCCGCAGCCTCGGGGACATCGCGCTACGACGGTCCGACCACGACGCCGCACGTCAGCGCTACGAGCAGGCCCTCCCGCTCTACCGCAAGGTCGGTGACCTTCTCGGAGAGGCCAACTGCATCCGCAGCCTCGGGGACATCGCACTACGACGGTCCGACCACGACCTCGCACGTCAGCGCTACGAGCAGGCCCTGCCCCTCTACCGCAAGGTCGGCGACCTCCTCGGAGAGGCCAACTGCATCCGCAGCCTCGGGGACATCGCGCTAGCGCGGTCCGATCACGACGCTGCGCGGCAGCGCTACGAGCAGGCCCTCCCACTCTACCGCAAGGTCGGCAGCATCCTGGGAGAGGCCAACTGTGTCTTGAGTCTCGGAGACATCGCGCTCCAACGCTCCGATCACGACGCCGCCCGCCAGTGCTTTCTCCAAGCGCTCGACTACTACGAACGCATCCCCGAGCCCTACTCCATCGGCCAGTCTCACCGGCACCTCGCCGACCTCGCCTCCACCGACGCCGACCGCTCCCAGCACCTCCGCCTTGCTCGCGACGCCTGGGCCTCCATCGGCCGCGACGACCTCATCGCGCAGCTCCCTGCTGCCCCGGCCTGACCCACCCCTCGCCCCTCCTCCCCATTTGACCGTTGCTGCCCTCGGGGCCGATCCTCCGTACACTTAGCTCCACATGCTGTCCCACCGCGCGCGTCGAATCCTGCTGGCAGCCGTCGGCGATTTCATCGCCACGGGAGAGCCTGTCGCCTCCAAGGTCCTCGCCCGCCAGCATGATCTCGAGCTCTCCCCGGCGACGGTGCGCTCGGTCTTCGCCGAGCTGGAGGGCGGCGGCTACCTCACCAAGCCGCACGCCTCCGCCGGGCGCGTCCCCACGGAGAAGGGCCTGCGGGTCTTCGCCGAGGCGATGATCGCCGTCGCCGAGGGCAAGAGCGTCGAGGACGACACCGCGGCGAGCGCGGCCCTCTGGTCGGCGAGCGACCCGGGCTTCGACGCGGCGCTGCGCCACACCACGCGAGTGCTGGCGATGCTCAGCGGGTCGGCCGCCCTGCTGCGACCGCCGCCCGGGGAGAGCTGGGTGCTGCGCGACCTGAAGTTCATCGCGCTGCGGCCCAAGGAGGTGCTCGCGGTGGTGGTCGCCACCAACGGCGCCGTCGAGAACCGCGTGCTCGCCGTCGAGGAGACCCTGAGCCCCGCGGACCTCGAGCGGGCCAACAACATGATCCACGCGAAGGTGCAGGGGATGACCCTGGCGCAGGTGCGCGCGATGCTGGCCCAGGAGCTCGAAGCGGGCCGCGCGGGGCGCGACCGGCTTGAGCGCGCGGCGCTCTCGCTGGGGCAGCAGGCGCTGGCGTCGCTCTCGTCGCCGAGCGAGGTGCTGGTGGAGGGCGCGGCGCAGCTCATCGCGCGGCCGGAGTTCGCGAGCGCGGAGGCCACGCGGCAGCTGGTGATCGCGCTCGAAGACCAGGAGCTGCTGCTCGACCTGCTCGACCGCACCATGGCCGCGCGGGGCTTGCAGGTGGTGTTCGGCGGCCTCGACAACGCGATGGGCAGCGACCTCTCGCTGGTGGCGACGAGCTTCGGCGCGGGGGCCGTCGGGGTCATCGGATCGACCCGCATGGACTACGGCCAGGTGGCGCCGCTGGTGCGGCAGGCGGCCACGCAGCTGGCCGACGTGCTGGGCGGACGCGGCACGAAGAACTGACGCCCCGGCGGCTTGCCCGCGGGGGTGGCGCGCATCTACGCTCGGGTGTGAATGGCCATTCAGTGGCCGAGGAGAGCGACGATGGCGACGCCGTACACCGAGTCTCACCAGATGTTTCGCAAGACGGTCCGTGACTTCTGCGAGCGCGAGCTGCGCCCGCACATGGACCAGTGGGAGGAGGACGAGCTCTTCCCTCGCTGGGTGTTCGAGAAGGCCGGCGAGCTGGGCATCTTCGGCGCGCACTACCCCGAGGAGCACGGCGGCAGCGGCGGCGACTACTGGTACTCCATCGCCAAGGCCGAGGAGCTTCCGCGCTGCGGGTCGGCGGGCGTGCCGATGGCGCTCATGGTGCAGAGCGACATGGCGACGCCGGTGCTCTCCGACCTCGGGAGCCCGGAGCAGATCGAGGAGTTTCTCAAGCCCGCGCTGCGCGGCGAGAAGATCGCGGCGCTGGGCGTGAGCGAGCCCGGCTGCGGGTCGGACGTGGCGGGCATGCGCACCTGGGCGCGCAAGGACGGCGACGACTACGTCATCAACGGGTCGAAGACCTTCATCACCAACGGCACGCGCGCGGACTTCATCACGCTGATGCTGAAGACGCAGCCCGAGGCGGGGCACGCGGGCATCTCCATCGTGACCTTCCCCACGGACGTGAAGGGCTTCCACGTCAGCAAGAAGCTGAAGAAGATCGGCAACTGGTCGAGCGACACGGCGGAGCTGTTCTTTGAGGACTGCCGCATCCCGAGGCGCTACCTGCTGGGCGAGGAGGGCGAGGGGTTTCGCTACCTGATGCAGAACTTCCAGAGCGAGCGGCTCATCGCGTCGGCCTCGGCCACGGCGGGCTCGAAGCTCATCCTGGAGGAGGGCATCGCCTACGGGCGCGACCGCAGCGCCTTCGGCAAGCCGATCATCAAGCGCGAGGTGTGGCAGCACAAGATCGTCGACCTCGCGACGAAGCTGGAGGCCTGCGAGGCGCTCACCTACCGCGCGGCCGAGGCCTACAACCAGGAGCGCTACGTCGACAAGGGCCAGGTGAGCTTCGAGACCACCAAGCTGATCTCCATGGCCAAGGCCTTCGTCGGCGACGTGACCAGCGAGGTGGCCGACTCGATGCTGCAGTTCCACGGGGGCTGGGGTTACATCGAGGAGTATCACGTGGCCCGCGCGTGGCGTGACCAGCGCCTCTTCCGCCTCGGCGGCGGCACCACCGAGACGCTGCGCTACTACATCGCCAAGCTCATGGGGCTGTAGGGCTCCGCAACGGAGAGGGGCGTGTTCGAACGGACCCTGAGCGTGAGCGAGGGGTCGCGCCCGCCCACGCGGCGGTCGTCGATTCTCGACGGTCGCACGTGGCTGGAGTAGCAGACAGACGCGATGAGCATGAGCGACGCGAGCCCGACGGAGATGAAGAGGGTGCTGTTCGTCGCGCAGGACGACAACAGCTATCGCGGCGTCGTCGGCCTTCTTTCCAACAAGAAGGATGTCCGCATCAGCACGGGGAAGCACATCGCGGAGCAGGGCGACCTGACCGTCGGCACCCGTGCGTACCTCGTCACGGTCACCCTGGCCACTCACACAAAGCCGCTCACGATCACGTTTGATGAGACGGTTTATGTTGGTTGTTCGCAGGAACGGCGTGAGTACAGCCTGGACCAAGCTCCAAGGATCACGCTCCAGACATTGCGGCGCACTCTTCTGGAGGAGTTCATCGAGCGCGCCGCCTTTCAAGGCGTCAGTGCCGGTCGTTTGATCCGGCGCAGCGGCGAATCTTTCGTTTTCACCACCGCGAATATCAAGGACCGCGACGCGGACGATCCGAGCATCCACATCAACGGCACTATTTTCAAATCGTCCCCGACGCGCACCAACGACCTCCAGGACCTCGCCGCCCTGATGACCCTGCTCGTCATGCAGGGCTACGATCGCTTCCTCACTGAGCTTGAATCACAGCCACTGCCGCCGTCGCTTCGACCCACCACGCCGATCCCGCATCTTCCGCCCGGCGTCTCTGGACTCCTGTCCAGCATCTCCATCACCAACATCAAGACCCTCCCCCGCCTCCACTGGCCACTCCCCGCAGCGCGCGCCGGCTGGCATGTCCTCCTCGGCCCCAACGCCTCCGGCAAGACCGCCGTCCTCCGCGCCATCGCCGCGGTGCTCCTACCCGCCAACGAGCTCGGCGCCCTCCGCCAGGACTGGCGCCGCTGGGTCACCCTCGGAGCCACCAGCGCATCCGCCACGATCACGCTCGGCTCCACCGACGCAGTGCTCGGCTGGGAGATCGACGGCGAGACGCTCACCAAGACCGGCCACACCTACGACGGCTTCTCCGCCGCCTACGGTCCCTTCCGACGCTTCACCGGCGGCGACTCGGAGTACCAGCGCGAGTTCTCCGCCCACGCCCGACTCCTCCGTCACCTCTCGCTCTTCAGCGAACGCGTCGCCCTCTCCGCTGCGCTCGACTGGCTCAAGGACCTCGAGTTCCGTCTCGCGAAGGGGATGCCCGAAGGCGCGCTGGCGGGCCTCATCAAGCGCTTCATCAACGAGACCGGTCTCCTCCCCGGCGGCGCCCGCCTGGAGCGCGTCGACCCCAACGGCGTGTGGTTCCGCGACGCCAACGGCGCTGAGGTCCCGGCCGACGACCTGAGCGACGGCTACCGCGCGGTGCTCAGCCTCGCGCTCGATCTCCTGCGCCACCTCGCAGTCGGCCGCACGCCCGAAGACCTCTTCACCGAACACGACCACCAGCTCACCGTCGCCGTGGAGGGCGTGGTGATCATCGACGAGATCGATGCCCACCTCCACCCGACCTGGCAGCAGCGCATCGGTCCGTGGTTCGTGAAGCGCTTCCCGCGGGTGCAGTTCATCGTCGCGACGCACAGCGCGATCGTGTGCCAGTCCGCCGACTCGGTGCTGCTCCTCCCCACACCCGGAACCCACGATGAGCCCCGGATGCTCACCGAGACCGAGCTGCTACGCCTGCGCTACGGCGACCTCATCGACGCCTACGGCACCGGGGTCTTCGGCGAGGGTGTCACCCGCTCGCCCGAGTCGCGCGTGAAGCTCGCCCGCCTCGCGGCGCTCAACACCCTGGAGCTCGAACGGCCGCTCAGCGACGACGAGCGCGCGGAGCAGCTCGCCCTGCGCGAGATCCTGCCGTCGACCGCGTTCGTCGACGAGATCGCAGGTGACGCCTCGTGATCCGCGTGGTCGACCCCGGCCTCGACGTCGCGACCCTGACCCGGCTTCAGTCCTACCAGAGCGAGGTCGATGCCTCGGGCACCTACCCGATGCAGGTCGAGGCTGCCGCGAGGATGTACGGCGCTCGCGCTCGCAACGATCGGTCACCCTTTCGTGAGGTGCGCACCCTCCTGCGTGGCATGTGCAGCGGCGTGGAGCGCTGCATGTACTGCGAGGACGCGCCCGCCAACGAGGTCGAGCACGTGCGACCGAAGAGCCTCTACCCCGAGCTCGCCTTCCACTGGGAGAACTTCCTCTTCGCGTGTGGCCCGTGCAACGGGCCGAAGGGCAACCGCTTCAAGCTGTTCGTTCCACCCGGTACGGCGTCGGAGTACGAGGCGGCGCGGGTGAGCGGCGCACCGGTCGTCGCTCCCCCCGCGGGGGACTCCCTGCTGCTCGATCCGCGGGTGGATGACCCGCTGGAGTTCTTCAGCCTTGATCTCGTTGGGACGTTCCTCTTCGTGGAGCGTCATCCGCTCGGAAGCCGCGAGCGTCGCCGCGCCGAGTACACGCTCGACCTCCTCGGCCTCAACCGCAGAGACGTGCTGGTGAGGGCGCGCAGGACTGCCTTCCATCACCTCCGCAACGCCCTCCGCAGCTACGTCGTAGATCGCGATAACAAGGTCGCGCCGTCGGAGCTCGCAGCCCATGTGGAGACGGTTCGCAACACCAGCCACGCCACGGTCTGGGCCGAGATGAAGCGTCAGCATACAAAGATCGGTAAGCTCAACGAGCTCTTCGCCGCGGCGCCCGAGGCCCTCGCCTGGCCGTAGCTGAACCGCCCCTCAGTGTACCCTCGGCCGTAGCGCCGAGCCCGCCAGTATCTCCGCCTCGCGCTGCACCAGGAACCCGATGCGCTCCCGGGCGCGCTCCTCCCCGAAGATCTCCTCCGCCAGCGACGCGAACAGCCGGTGGTGCCTCGCCTCCGACGCGAAGAGCTCGCGGTACCACCCGCGCATCGCCTCGGTGGGCGCGTGCGCCGCGAGCAGCCCGAAGCGCTCGCACGACCGCGCCTCGATGACCGACGCCACCGCGAGCCGGTCGAGCAGCGGCTCGCAGCGCCTGTCCGCGAGGGCGCGCTGCAGCGAGCGGGCGTAGACGTCCTCGGGCGGCGGAGTGGCGGTGACGCCGCGGCGGCCGAGCTCCTCGAAGACCTGCGCGACGTGGCCGAGCTCCTCGGCGGCGAGGGCCGTGAGCTCGCGGGCGAGCCGCGAGTGCATCGGGTAGCGGGTCACCATGGCGGTCGCGTTGGAGGCGGCCTTGAGCTCGCAGTGCAGGTGGTCGAGGAGCACGGCGTCGAGGTCGGCGAGCGCGACCTCGATCCAGCGCGGGTCGGTGGTGGTGGCGAGTCCCAGCATAGGGGGCCGTGATAGCAGCGAACGCGCGGGAGGGCGTACCCTGCGGGGTCGCCAGAGAGGAGTGACGCGTGCCCCACCCGCCTAGCATCTGCACCATCGAGGTCGACCTCACGCACGTGCTGTGGCTCACGCGCGGCTGGTGCTGGAACTACGTGTTCCTGCTGAAGCCCCTGGTGGGGGTGGGCGACGCGTGGGCGAACATCCAGTGGCGCGTCTTCGCCGGGACCCTCCCCGCGGCCGTGCCCCACACCGTCGCCGGACGGATCGACGACTTCCGAAACGAGCGGGCCTTCCTCGCCACCACCTTCCTCGATCCACGGCGCCGCGACGTCCGCGGTCGCGCCGTGACGCACCACCTCGTGTGGTTCCCCCCCGACGAGCGCAGCGCCCGCATGGTGGCGCCCGCCGATTGGGGCCCGCAGCTCGTCGCCGCCCTCGCGCCCGCCTTCGACGCCGCCTTCGCGCTCGACCTGCCCGGCCAGGACGACGGGGTCGACCTCGACCCCAGCTCCGAGGTCGCGCGCGTCTTCACCCGCGAGCTCGCGCGTGTCCCCCCGCGGCTGCGCCTCACCGGCCCTGCGGTGATGGTCTACGTCCTCCGGCCCTTCGAGGCGAAGCGCATCGAGCTCCCCGCGTCACCGCCGAAGTCTCCGCGCACCCTCGCCCGCGCGCTGCTCGTCTGGGCCGCCACCTTCGCCGCGCTGCTGCTCCTCGCGTTCGTGCTGCGCCGCGGCTCGTAGCGCCCGCGCCGTCTGCTACGGTGCGCCCCTCGTGAAGAAGCTCTGGGCCTCCATTCCCCCGCAGGTTCGCAAGGTGATCGCCGCCGCCGTCCTGGTGCTCGGCGTCGTCGTCGTGGGCCGCGAGCTCGGCGGCCACGCCCCGCGCGACGTCACCCTCCACGCCGACCTGCACCCCGTCTCCCGCCAGGGCTTCAACGTGCGCGCCCTGCGCATCGAGCTCCTCGGCGACGACGGCGCCATCCTCCGGCGCATCGAGCGCCGCGCCGAGCCCGGCGAATCGCTCGCCGTCGTCAACGCCCCCACCACCCTCCCCACGGGCCGGTGGCGGGCGAGGGTCGAGCTCGTCGGCGACACTCGAGTGCTCTCCCGCGAGGTCACCCTCGACGTCGAGGCGGGCCGCGCGGTGGAGGTCCCGCTGCCGGAGCTGTAGGCGCGGGGGGTATCGGGGCGCCCGGCCCGAGATTCTGCGCGCATCAGCGCCGGGGCGGTTGCGCCCAGGGGGCATCGTCCCTTACACGGGCGCTCACCCATGCTGGTCACTTCGTCTCAGTCGGTGCGTTCGCTGGTCGTGCGGCTCAACAAGGGCGAAGACCTCGCCGAGTCCCTCGCCTCCCTCATCACCTCGCAGCGCATCACCGTCGCCACGGTGCAGGGCCACGGCGCCCTCGAGGCGGTCATCCTCGACTCCTACGACGCGCGCGCCCGCACCTACGGCGACGCCCGCTCCTTCACCGGCCGCCTGGAGCTGATCTCCCTCCAGGGCCACCTCTCCACCCGCGAGGGCCACCCCGACCTCTACCTGCACGCCGCCGTCGCGCGCGACACCGGCAACGGCGTCGAGGTCCTCGGCGGCCGGCTCATCGAAGCCCAGGTCGTGGCCGTCGAGCTCACGCTGCTGCTCCACGACGACCTCCACCTCGAGCGCACCCCCGAGACCACCGGCATCCCCACCTGGCGCACCGGCTCGGCCGTCCAGAGCGCACCGGCGCGCCCCGCCCCCGCCCCCGCGCTCGCGACCGCGAGCTCCATCGCGGAGAGCGTCCGCCCTCGGCGCATCACCACCGCCGAGCGCGCCGAGGCCGCCGCCCAGGCGCCCGCGCCCGAGGTGATGGTCGCCAGGCGCCCAGCGCCCGCGCCCGAGGTCGTGACGAAGCCCGCGACGCTGGCCGAGGCGGCCCAGCAGCTCCAGGCGATGCCCGCCAAGCACGAGCGCGCTGTCGACGAGAACGTCACCCCCGAGGTCGGTATCGGCGACGTGCTCCTGCACCCGACCCTCGGCGACGCCGAGGTGGTCGGGCTCAACGACGACCGCTGCGACATCAAGCTGACGCGAAGCGGATCGGTGCGCGCCATCATGCTCGACTACTTCGAGATCACCCCGCAGAGCCCGCGCGACGGCGTGAAGGTCTGGAAGCTGGTCTCGCGCAAGCCGCGCTGAGCGGGCGAGACCGCAGGTTTCGAGGGTCATTGGGCCGAAGTAACGTGCGCTTGATTTGACGTACGTCTAGATCAGCGTGCGTTGGCAGGCATGGATCCCCTCCTGCCGAACCCTGGTGGTCAGCTCGCGTTGGACGAGATCGTCGGACGTGAGCGCGAGATCAAGCGCTACTGGCGGGTGCTCGATCGACAGAGCCTCGTGCTCAGCGCCGAGCGGCGAATCGGCAAGACCCAGCTCGTGAAGAAGATGCACGGCATCCCGCGCGAGGGCTTCGTGAGCAGCGGGCGCGAGAGCTGGTACGAGCTGGCCGAGCCGCTGATGCGCATCTGCATCGACGTGAAGGACAACCGCACGCGCCACCTGCGCACCTTCGTCGAGCTGATGCGTCGATGGTTCAGCGCCGACGAGATGCGCGACCGGCTCGGCGTGATCGAGCGCGAGGGACAGCGCCGGCCTGTCGACCGGGCGCATCTCGAGGCGGCGCTCCGAGAGCACGCTGAGCAAGGCAAGGACTCCTTCCTCGACGCGCTCGATGCGCGCGATGGCCCGTCGGATGACACGGCCCTTCTCCGCGCACGGGCGCTCTTCGACCTCGACCGTTTCGACGAGGCGTGGGCGGCCCTCTCAACCCGCGCTCGCGCCGCCGATCAGACCCCCAACTGGCACGCCATGTTCGTCGCGACGGAGGCCGCCGCGGTCTCGCCCGATGCGGCGCTGCGTCGACTGGAGAAGCTCCTGAAGACGGCCACCCTCGACCTGAGCAACGGCGTCACTGCGTGGCTCATCGCGAAGCTCCTCATCGTCACGGCACGCGCGCACGGCGCCATGGCGCTCGCCGGCTTTCTCCCGCGGCTCCGCGCGTCGCTCTCGTCGCACCGCCTGGTCCCACTCCTCGCCGGAGGCGTCGTGGCGTTGCTCCAGGACCTCAACGCCCATCGCGACCGGATCACCGCCGAGTGGGACCTCGCCCTCCCGCGCGTCATGGAAGCTCTCGCCGACGTCGAGGACACCGAGCTCGCGCTCCAGATGCTCTCGGTGCTCGTGCGCCACGTTCGATCGGGCGACCCGACGGTGCTGCTGGAGCTTCCGCTCGAAACGCGTCAGCTGCTCGCTCTCCCCGACCAGAGCGCAGCTCCACGCGAGGCGTGAACGCGAGCGCCGGCGACGTCGGCCGCCCTCACACGATGCGGAAGGCGTCCTTCAGCGTGCAGCGGCGCTCGCGCGTGAAGGTGCGCGCGGTGGTGAGTCCCTCGCCCGTCGGCGACGCGATGGTCCAGGAGGTCCACCCCTCGCCGCCCACGCCGATGCCGTTGTAGTTGGGGCCGTTCTTCACGAAGATCGACGTGTTGATCGCGCGGGCCATGCGCGACAGGTTGTCGAGGTTGGTGCTCCACATCGTGGCGGTGTGGCCGTAGCCGTGCTCGATGCGCTTGGCGGCCGCGATGGCCTCGTCGACGTCCTTCACCCGCACCAGGCCCAGCACCGGCATCAGCAGCTCGTGCTGCACGAAGGGGTGCTTCTCGTCGACCTCGGCCCAGAGCAGCCGCAGGTCGTCCGGCGCGCTCTTCCCGATCGCCCGCAGGATCACGTTGGCGTTGCGCCCCACGAACTCCCGGTTGACGTGCCCGTCGGAGGTCAGGATCACCCGCTCGAGCGCCCGCAGCTCGCCCGCGCTGAGCTCGTGCGTGCCGCTCTCCTTCAGGGCCTTCTTGAACTTGTCGGCCACCGACGCGACGACGACGATCTCCTTCTCACAGGTGCAGATCACGTTGTTGTCGAAGCTCGCCCCCGCCACGATGCCGCGCGCGGCGGCCTCGATGTGGGCGGTCTCGTCGACCACCGCGGGGGGGTTTCCCGGGCCCGCGCTGATGGCCCGCTTGCCCGAGCGCATCGCCTCGGTGACCACCGCGCCGCCGCCGGTGACCACCACGATGCGCACGCCGGGGTGCCGCATCAGGGCCTGGGCGCTCGCCACCGTGGGCTCGGCGATGCACGAGATGAGGTCCTCCGGGCCGCCCGCCGCGACGATGGCGTCGGAGAGCAGCGACACGTACCAGGCCGAGGTCTCGCGGGCGAGCGGGTGCGTGTTGAACACCACCGCGTTGCCGCCGGAGACCATCCCGATGCCGTTGTTGATGATGGTCTCGGTGGGGTTGGTGCAGGGCGTGATCGCCGCGATGACCCCGTAGGGCGCTCGCTCGGTGATCATCAGCCCGTCGTCGCCGCTGGCCGCGATGGCCTCCAAAATCTCCGGCCCCGGGGTCTTGGTGATGGCCGCGCGGTTCTTGATGCGCTTGTCGTCGACGCGCCCGAGGCTGGTCTCCTTGACCGCCCGCTGGCACATCTCCTCCAGCACGCCGAGCGCCGCCTGCCGCATCGAGCGCACCACCGCGCGGCGCGTCTCCAGCGGCATCTGCTCGTAGCGCTCGAAGGCCCTCCGCGCGGCCGCTACGGCCGTGTCGACGTCGTCGAAGACCCCGCGGCGCTTCACCCGCATCGTGGGCGCGCCCCCGAGACCCCCGGCGAGGGCGCGCTCGATGGCGCCGGGCGACGCCGCCACCCCCTGCTTTCGCAGCCGCTCGACCACCATCGCCACGATCTGGTCCACCGTCGGGTCGTTGCTCTTCATCGCAGCCGCGGACCGTAGCCCACCCGCGGAGCCCACCACAACCCCGCACCACGCCAGCCGAACACCCGCACCCAATGGTGATACCGTCTGGTCCGCCGCCATGCGCCGTCTCCTCGCGCTCCTCCCGATCGCCCTCCTCGCCCTCCCTGCGTGCCGCTCGCGCAACCCGCAGCCCGCCCTCGGGGTCGTGGTGCCGCTGGTGCCGAACGCCGATCGCACATCAGCCCGGCCGTCGGCCCCGACCTCCGACCGCCCCGAGGCAGTCACCTTCTCGCTCATCCGCGACCGGCCGCCCCCCGCCGGCGCCCTCGGGGTGACCTTCGGACAGACCGTGGCGGAGGTCACCGCCCTGCACCGCGCGGCCAACATCCCCTGCCGCCCCTCCGGCGAGTACCTCTTCTGCGAGGGCGCGCTCCAGCCCCTGCCCGTGCGCGTGCTGGTCACCTACGAGTTCTGCGGCGCGGCGCTCTGCTCCGTGGCCGTCGACGGCACCCGCTCGGACGACGAAGACCTGCTCATGCGCGAGTACGACGGCCTTCTGGAGTTCGCTCGCCGCTCGCTGGGCGCGCCCATCAGCAGCGCGCGGCGCATCGGCCCCGGCTGCCGCGGCCACCTCCCGCTCTGCCTCACCTCCCGCCAGTCGCAGCTCAACGCCCGCTGGTCGTGGCCCGACGGGCCGCAGATCGAGCTCTCCGTCGACCAGCTCGAAGACGACGCCCTCCAGGCCCAGGCCGCCATCACCTGGCTCTCCGCCGAGCGGGTGCACCGCCCCGCGCCCGACCCGGTGCGGGACGCCTCCGTCGACGCCGCCGCCCGCACGGACGACGCCGCCCTTCCATGACGGGCCGTGGCGCCCTCGCGCTGGCTCTCGGCCTCGCCCTCGCCTCGCCCCCAGCGCTCGCCCAGCAGGACCCCCGCCTCCAATGGCGCACCCTGGAGACCCCTCATTTCCGCATCCATTTCTACCAGGCGATGGAGCCCCTCGCCCGCCGCGTCGCGGTGATCGCGGAGCACACCGTCGAGCGCCTCGCGACCCCGCTCGGGTGGCGCCAGAGCCAGGTCACGCAGATCGTGCTCCGCGACAGCACCGACGACGCCAACGGCAGCGCCACGGCCATTCCCCTCAACACCCTCCAGCTCTTCGTCACCGCCCCCGAAGACCTCTCGGTGCTGGAGCAATACGACGACTGGCTGGAGAACCTCGTCATTCACGAGTACGCGCACATCCTCCACGCCGATCACATCTCGGGTGTGCCCGCGATCGTCAACGCCATCATCGGAAAGCAGTGGGCGCCCAACCAGGTTCAGCCGCGCTTCATCCTGGAAGGCCTCGCGGTCTTCCAGGAGAGCCTCCACACCCGCGGCGGAAGGCTGCGCTCCGCCACCTGGGACTCGTACCTCCGCGCCGACGCGCTCGCTGGAAACTTCCAGACCCTCGACCAGCTCACCGTCGGCCCCAACCGCTGGCCGCACGGCAACCTCTGGTACCTCTACGGCTCCTACCTGATGCGCTACGTGGTCGAGCGCTACGGGGCAGACACCCTCAGCGCGCTCAGCCGCGAGTACGGATCGATGGCCGCCCCATGGCAGTTGAACCGCGCGATCAGGAGGGTGACCGGCGCCACCTGGGAGGAGATCTATGAAGACTTCCAGCGCGACACGGTGGCCCGGTACACCCGACAGCGCGATGCCCTGGTGGCCAACGTCCTCGAAGAGGGAACCCCCCTCACGGCGCAGGGCGAGTATGTCCGCAACCCGCGCTTCCTCCCTGATGGGACGCTCGTCTATGAAAGCTCCGATGGCCAGTCGGTCTTTCGGCTGAGGGCCCTCGACGCGAGCGTCTTCCGATCACCGCCGGGTGCCCTCCCGACCCCGACGGACCTCAACCGCCTGGCCGGCCCATCGGGCTTCTCACCGTGGGGCGATGACGCGCTGCTGGTCTCCGACTCGGACGTCTACCGCCACCTCTATTTCTATCACGACCTGCGCCGCTGGAGCCTCGCGCGCGACGACGACCGCTCGCTCTCGGTCACCGAAGACGACCGGCTCACCGAAGGCTGGAGAGCGCAGCAGCCCGACGTGCACCCCGACGGCGACCACGCGGTCTTCACGGTCAACCACCGCGGCACCACCCGCCTCGTGGAGATGTCCCTCACCGACCGCCGCCCGAGCGCACTGCTCAACCCGAGGCCCTACGAGCAGGTCTTCGCCCCTCGCTACAGCCCCGACGGGCGCACCGTGGCCTTCTCGTTCTGGCGCCGCGGCGGCTACCGCGACCTCTGGACCATCGACCGCGCCACGCGCGCCCTCACACAACACACCCACGACCGCGCGCTGGACACATCGCCTTCGTACAGCCCTGACGGGCGCTGGCTCTTGTGGTCCTCCGATCGCACCGGCATCGCCAACCTGTATGCGATGGAGGTCGCCACCGGGCGGGTGCGCCAGGTGACCAACACCGTCCTCGGAGCGTGGCAGCCCAACGTCAGCCCCGACGGCCGCACGCTCGTCTACCTGGGGTACTCCCACCGCGGTTACGACCTCTTCCGACTCCCCTTCGACCCTGCCCGCTGGCGCGATCCGGTGGTCGTCACGGAAGACCCCTTCGGCCGCGACCGCGACCGCGACCCTCACCCGGCCGAGGACGCCGCTCCCGACTTCCCCACCCGGCTCACGGCCTACGACCCGTGGCCCACGCTGCGCCCCCGGACGTGGTCCGCCGAGCTCACCACCGACGGCTTCGGACCCCAGGTGGCGGTGCGCACGGAGTCTACCGACATCGTCGGGCGCCACGCCTGGAGCGCCCGCGTGGGCGTCGGCCTCGTGCGCGGCGACCCCCTCGTCGACCTCGGGTACGTCTACCGCGGAGCGCGCCCTACGGTGCGCCTGCGGCTCTATCGATCCGTCGACGCGGGCGGCGGATATCGCATCGGGAGCCGCAACCCCACCTGGGCCGCGGAGCGCATCGGGGGCGAGAGCGAGGTGTCCATCGGCTTCCCCAGCCGCTTCGACACGCACGCCCTCTCCATGACCTACGACGCCCAGTGGGTGCGCGCCTTCGGCGGCCTCCCGGAGCTCGCCCGCAACAGCGACCCGAGCAGCCCTGCGCCGGTGTTTCCTTTCGAGGGCTGGCTCGCGGGCCTGCGCTTCACCTGGAGCTGGTCGAACGTGCAGCGCTTCGCCTACTCCATCAGCAACCAGCGGGGCGCCTCGGCCTTCGCGTCGGTGCGCGTGCTCGACGACCTCATCGGCAGCAGCGTCGGCGGCATCGAGGCCTCCGCGGCGGTGGCGGGATACATCCCCATGCCCTGGGGGCAGGACCGCCGAAGGCACATCCTCGCCCTCCACGCCGGCGCGGGCATTGGCGCCAACGACCGCGGCGAGCGTGGCGTCTTCGCCATCGGGGGCTTTCCCCCCTTCTCAGCCCAGAACTGGATCGACGCCTTCCGCTATGGCGTGCAGGCGGGCGGCGTCGCGCTCCGGGGATATCCCCCCTACGTGCGCGGCGGGAGCCAGTTTCAGCTCGTCAACGCGGAGTACCGCTTCCCCATCTGGCAGACGCAGCGCGGGGTCTCCACGCTGCCGATCTTCCTGCAGCGCATCTCCGGGGACGTCTTCGTCGACGCGGGCAACGCGAACTTCGGCCGCTTCGACCCGAGCGCCATTTTGGTGGGCGCCGGGGCCGAGCTGCTGGTCGACATCGTGGCGGGGTACATCATCCCGTTCTCCGCGCGCATCGGGTACGCGCGGGGCTTCATGGCCGAAGGGGACGATCAGGTGTACGGGCTGTTCAGCTCGCCCTTCTAGGGTGAGGGCGTGGCGATCTCGAGGTTGCGAAACGCGAACACCGTCGCGCTCTCGCTCTCCGCGCTGCCGCCCTGCGCCTGGAGCGCGATGTGGCCCGCGCCGAAGGTGTCGTCCTTCACGGTGATGAGCCGCACGTCGTTGGCGTAGAGGATGATCTCCGCGCCGGTGGCCACGACGCGCAGCCGGTTCTCCTCGCCGACGCCGGCCTTGAGGGCCTCGTGGCGGGTCCAGTCGATGAGCGCGGTGCTGGTGTTGGCGACGCGGCGGGTGAGCCGGTAGTACCCCTCGCCGTCGATGAAGACCCGGTAGTTGTCCTTGTCGCTCTTCGCCCGGAAGCTGATGCCCGCGTAGCTCTGGGTGGGCTCCTGCGCGCTGAGCAGGGCGACGGTGACGCTCACGGAGAAGTCCGCGAACTGCTGCTTCTCATACCAGTAGGCCGCCACGGAGGTCTCGCCGCCGGGCAGCGTGACCACCAGCCCGGGCGCGTCGAAGCGCAGCGGCGGCGTGCGGGAGGTCGCCGCGAAGGACCACCCCGCGGGCTCGGCCTTGAAGGCCTCTTCCAGCACCGTGGGCCACGCGACCGCGTCGTTCGTCGCCCCGTTCTCCACCGAATCGCTCATGCGTCCGCTTCCTTTCGCGTCTCTGTCGAAGGCCCCGTACGGCTTCCGGCGCCGCAGGCCCGCGGGAGGATACCCCAACCCCGTCCCTCGTTGAAGCGCCCAGAGGAGCCCCGAAGAAAAGTTCTCCGGAGCTCCGGGGGCTCCCCCGGGGGGTGCAGGCCCCCGGCTGGCCGACGGGACCTCAGAGGAGCGGAGGGCCATCCAACAACGGTGAACACGGTCATTCCGTGCATGATGCGACGCGCAACGGGTACGGTTGCCGGGTATCGCGACCATTCAAAGTCGATCAGCACCTGTCAATGCACCTTGACTTGATTGTTGGTTGCGGGGAGTGTCCAGCGTTGAGAGGTGACCCAATGGCCGATATGCAAACCGACATCAATCGCATCCTGAACGACTTCGCCGCTCAGCTCCTGAAGGTGTTCCGTGAGGCCGTGGTGACGAGCCTCGGCGGTGGAGCACCGGCGAGCCGATCGCTCCCTGCCTCCGCCCCGAAGCGCCGCGGGCGCCCCCCGAAGGCCGCCGCTGCCGCCCCCGCCGCTGCCCGCAAGAAGACCAGCAAGCGTGGTCCGAAGAGCACCCCCAAGGAGGTCGAGGCGCTTCAGGGGCAGATCCTCGATGCCCTCAAGGGTGGAGCGAAGCTGTCCTCCTCCGAGATGGTCAAGACGTTGAAGGTTGACCCGGGTCCCTTCCAGTACGCCCTCAACAAGCTGAAGAGCGGCGGACAGGTGACGCAGATCGGCGAGCGCCGCATGGCGAAGTACTCCCTCGGCGGCGGCTCGAAGAAGGCCGCCAAGGGCGCCCGCAAGAAGGCCAAGGGCTCGGACGCTGGCGGCGACGACCAGGGCTGATCGAGCGTCCCTTATCCCTTCACGCTCCCCGCGGTGAGCCCGCCTACCAGGTGGCGCTGCACCGCATAGAACACCGCCATCACCGGAACGCTCACGACCATCGCGCCCGCCGCGAAGCGCCCCCATGCGGCGTCGTGCTCGCCCACGTAGCGCTGCAGCGCCACCGGGAGCGTGAAGGCGTCTTCATGGGAGAGGAAGGTCGCCGCGAGGATGAACTCGTTCCACGCGGACATGAAGGCGAAGAGGCAGGTGACGGCGATGGCGGGGCGCGCGGCCGGGAGCACCACCTTGAAGAAGGCCTGCCAGCGCGTGGCGCCGTCGACCATGGCGGCCTCCTCGAGCTCGCGCGGAATCGCCTCGAAGGCCCCGCGCAATTGGAACATCGCGAAGGGCAGCGCCGTGGTCGCATAGACCAGCACCAGCCCGGAGCGCGTGTCGAGCAGCCGCAGCCCGTCGAGGATCACATACAGCGGCACCGCGGTCGCCACGCCAGGGAACATCTGTGTGGCCAGGAGAACCCTCATGCCCGCGCGGTCACCGACGAAGCGCATGCGGGCCATGGCATAGGCCGCGGGTGTGGCCAGGGCCACGGAGGTCACCGCGGTGGCGACGGCGACGAACACCGAGTTGAAGAGCTGCCGTCCGAAGAGCCATCGGCCCGCGGCGTCGTGCTGGAGGGTGACCGCGCGGAAGTTGTCGAGTGAGAAGGCCTCGGGCCAGGGGAGCGCGCGGGGGGAGGGCGTGCCGCTGGGGGAGAGCGCGAGGGTGACCACCCAGAGCACGGGGTAGAGCGCGAAGGCCACCGCGGTGAGGAGAGCGGCGTGCACCAGGAGCTCGATCCACCATGGAGTGCGGCGGCTCATGGGAGCGCCTCCGAGGAGCGACGCCGCGTGACCAGCAGCAGGATCAGGAAGATGAGGACGGCGTAGGCGGAGGCGTATCCGTACTGGGCCTGTCGGGTGAAGGCCCAGCGGTAGGCCTCGCTCACCAGGATGTCCGTCTCGCCATCGGGCTCTCCACCCGACACCAGGAACACCACGTTGAACTGGTTGAAGGTCCAGACGGCGCCCATGGCCACGGAGGGGCCCATGGCGGGTCGGAGCATAGGCACCGTGACCTTCCAGAACTGCTGCCACGCGGTCGCGCCGTCGACGGCGGCGGCTTCATAGAGGTCCTTCGGGATGCCCGCGAGGGCGCCGATGGTGACCACCATCATGAATGGAAAGCCGAGCCACACGTTGGTGGTGACGTTGGCCGCGAAGGCCGTGGAGAAGCGGGCGAACCAGCTCACGGGCTCTCCCCCGAGGGCCGTGAGCAGCGCGTTCACGGCGCCGAACTGCCGATGGAACATCCCCTTCCACGCGAGCGCCGTCACGTAGGAGGGCACCGCCCACGGGATGATCAGCAGCACCCGATAGAGGGCCTTCATCCGGAGCAACGGTCGGGAGAGCAGCAACGCCAGCGCTACGCCGATGGAGACGTGGAGGGTGATGTTGGCAACGGTCCAGAGCACCGTGACCAGGAGCACCCGATAGAACGACCCGGTTGCCAGGAGGGGGCCGCCGCGCGCCGTGAGGATGTCGACATAGTTGGCGAGGCCCACGTAGTACGAGTGGCCTTCGCGGGTGGCGTAGAGGGAGGTCACCGCGCCGATGACCAGCGGCACCACCACCAGCAGCGCCAGCGTGACGGCGGCGTGGGTGACCCAGGCGTAGGCCGGCAGAGAGCGCCGGAGGTCACGGCGGAAGACCGGGTCGCGTAAGCCGCGCAGGGAGTTGAGCGCCAGGCCCATGGCAGCGAGGCCCACCGCGAGGAGCGCGAGCGTGGCGTCGCGCCGGCGGGGGAGGGGGCGGGTCACGTCGGTGAAGCGGTGCTCGGCCTCCTCGAGGGCAGTGCGCGGTGCGCGGTCGCCCCGGAGCGCCTTCAGGATCGCCTGCCGCGCGGGCTCGAACACGGCCCTCATGTGAGGGTGCGTGGGCATCGGGCGGGCGTGCGAGGCGGCCTCGCGAAACACCGAGAGCACCGGGTCGCGGGCGAGCTCGGGGTCGGCGGTCCAGGCGTCGCGGGTGGCGACCACCTGGCGGCCGACGCGGGCGCGGATCACCGCGGCGGGCACCTCCGTGAGGGCCTCGGCGAGCGAGATGGCCGCGGCGGGATCATGGCTGCGCGAGGAGACGAAGGCGCCCTCGACGGTGGCGTAGGGCTCCATGAGGCGCCCGCCGGCGTCGGAGAGGGCGGGCAGCGGGGCCACCCGGAAGGGGACGCGAGACCCGAGCTCGGCGGCGAGCCACGGGCCCGAGATGGCCGTGGCGGCGCGGCCGGTGGAGAAGAGCTGCGAGACGAGCGCGCCGGAGGGCTCGTCGGGGATCACCCCCGCGCGGGTCATGGCGATCACCCGGCGCAGCGAGCGCTCGGCCGCGGGGCCGACGAAGGCGTAGCGCCCGGCGTCGTCGAGCATGGCGCCGCCGTAGGCGTGCAGCAGCGGCGCGTGGAAGTAGGCGCCCTGGGACTCATACACGAGCGGGTATGTTCCGGAGGGGAGGCGAGGGCGCAGGGCCTCGATGGACTCGAGCGTGGCGGGGGGCGCGGGGTCGGTCCAGAGGGCGGGGTTGATGAAGAGGGCGACGCACTTCACCGAGAGGGGGAAGGCGAAGAGGTCGCCCGCGGCGGTGAGGGCGCGCACGGCGGTGGCGTCGAAGCGCGCGGCGACGGCGGGGCTGGCGGCGCGGGCGACGGGGGCGACGAGGCCGAGGGCGCGGTAGCTGGCGAGGCGCTCGTGGGCGTCGACGAAGACGTCGGGGCCGTGGTCGTGGGGGATCGCCGACTCCAGCTTGGAGGCGTAGGCCTCGAAGGGGACCGCGAGCACGTCGAGGGTGGCGGCGGGGTGCGCCCGGCGCCAGGCGTCGAGCACCTGGTCGAGGGCGGCCTGCTCGGCGCCGCGGTAGGCGTGCCAGAGCGTGAGGTGCTGCGCGGAGGCCGACGGCGCGGCGAGGAGGAGGCTGAGGGCGACGAGGAGGCGGCGGGGGGTCACGAGCGCCCCGCGTCGAGGGAGCGCTCCGTCGTCGGGTCGAAGAGGTGCACCGCGCTGGCGTTTACGCGAAGGGGTAAGCGCTCGCCGGGGCGGGGGAGCGCGGCGTCGCCGTCGAGGCGCGCGACGAAGGGCACGCCGCCGACGGTGCCGTGAGCGTAGGCCTCGAAGCCCATGGGCTCGACCACCTCGACGTGAAGGTCGATGGCCCCGTCGGGGTCGGGGATGACGTCGTGAGGGCGCACCCCGATGAGCACCGGACGCCCGGGGGGGAGGGAGGCGAAGCGCGCGGGGTCGACGGAGACGCGCAGGCCAGGGGCCTCGGCGAAGCGGCCGGTGGCGTCGATGGAGCCGGTGAAGAAGTTCATCGCGGGCGAGCCGAGGAAGCCGGCGACGAAGCGGGACGCAGGGCGCTGGTAGACCTCCAGGGGAGGGCCCTCCTGCTCGACGGACCCGGCGCGCAGCACCACGAGGCGGTCGGCGAGGGTCATGGCCTCGACCTGATCGTGGGTCACGTAGAGCATGGTGGCGCCGAGGCTCGCGTGGAGGCGCTTGATCTCGACGCGCACCTGCGCCCGCAGCGCCGCGTCGAGGTTGCTCAGGGGCTCGTCGAAGAGGAAGAGCTGCGGGCGGCGCACCACCGCGCGGCCCATGGCGACGCGCTGCCGCTGGCCGCCGGACATCTCCCTGGGGAAGCGGTCGAGCAACGGTTCGATGGTGAGCATCCGGGCGACCTCGGAGACGCGCGAGGCGATCTCCTTCGGGTCGACGCCCCGGAGCTTGAGGCCGAAGGCGAGGTTGTCTCGCACCGTGAGGTGCGGATAGAGCGCGTAGCTCTGGAAGACCATCGCGATGTCGCGGTCGCGCGGGGGAGAGCGGGTGACGTCGCGGTCGCCGAGGACGATGGTGCCGGAGTCGGGCTCCTCGAGGCCCGCGACGGTGCGAAGGAGCGTGCTCTTGCCGCAGCCCGACGGGCCGACGAGCACGGCGAACTCCCCCTTCGTCAGCGACAGGTCGATGCCTCGCAGGATGAGGTTTGGACCGAGCGTCTTGCGGATCCCTCGGAGGGTGACAGCGGCCACGGGCGCGGAGTGTTCCAGAAGTGCCCCGTGCTTGGGAATCCCATTCTCCTGCCTCGTGCGCGGCGTTCGGGATACGGTCGGGCGTGCGCCGCCCCGTGCTGCTGCTGCTCCTGCTCTGCGCCGCGGTGCTCCTCTGCGCGTGGCCCGCCCTCACCGGCGACCCCCTCCTCGACGACCTGCGCCTCGTCCCGCTGCTCCGCCCCTTCCCCCGCGCCGACGTCTTCGCCCAGCCCCCACGCTGGCAGCCCGCGGTCGAGCTCTCCTTCCGCGCCGTGGCCGCGCTCTCCCCGCAGCGCTTCGTCATCGCGGTGCAGCTCCACCACCTCGCCTCGCTGGCCCTCCATCTGTTGACCGTCTGGCTCCTGCTGCGGCTCACGCTCGCCCGCCACCCTGGCGACCGGGTACACCCCTGGCACGCCCTGGTGCTCGGCGCCTTCGCGCTGCACCCCTCGCTGCTGGAGTCCTACGGCCACCTCGCGGCCCGAGGCGAGGCCCTCTGCGCCGCCTCCCTCGCGGGCCTCGCGCTCTCACTCCATCACGGCCGCGCCGCGCCCGCCCTCGCGCTCACCCTCCTTGGCACGGCCGCCTCGCCCGGCTTCGCTCCCGCCGCCGTCGCGCTCGGCCTCGCCGCCGCGCTCGAGCAGCCCACTGCCCGATCGCGACGCACGGCCCTCGCCATCGCGCTCACCTCGCTGCTCACCTCGCTGCTCGCCTTCGGGGCGCGCCCCTCGCTCGACGACCTCCTCCGATGGTCGATGCGGGTCCCGAGGGCGGTGTCCATCGCCACCCGGGCGCTGGTGGTCCCCACGGAGACGGCCCTGCGGCTGCCCCACTGGGAGCTGAGCCTCGCGATGAGCTCCGCCGAGCGGCTCACCGCGGCGCTCCCTTTACTGGCCAGCGTATTCCTCTGGCGGCGCCAGGCCCGGGGCGCGGCGGTGCTGGTGCTGGGGGCGGCGCTCTCGGTACTCCCGCTGGCGCGCTTCGCCGACTCGCTCGCCTACGGCTTCGACCGCTACCTGGCCGGCGCGGCGGTGCTGCTGGCCGTGGCGCTGCTGCGCGAGCCCTCGCCCACATGGATCGCCGCCCTCTCCTCCGGGACGCAGCGTCTCGTGGGCGGGTGCGGGGTGGCGCTGCTGGTGCTGCTGGGCTTCATGGCGCGGCAGACGGCCACGGGCTTCACCTCGGACTCCCACCAGCTCGACGCGATGACCCAGATGCGGCCGCGCGACCCGTCGGGGCACCTCCGCAACGCCTGGTTCGCGGCGCGCACGGGCGACGTGGTCTCCGCGCGGCGCTCGCTGCGCAACGCCCGCCGCCGGGGTCTGCTCACGCCCACTATGGATCGCGTGGCCCGCTCGATCGCGACCGCGGTGGGGGAGCGGTAGGGTGCGCTTCAACCGTTGCCCTGCCGGTATTTCCCTACGAACCCGATGGGGCGACGGGTAGCATCTACGGCGAAGAAGGGCCCTGCGATCCATGCTTCGAAAACTCGTCCTTTCCAACGTCGGGCCCGCGACGCACATGGCCATGGAGCCCATCGCGCCGCGAATCAATCTCATCACGGGTGACAACGGCCTCGGAAAGTCGTTCTTGCTGGATATCGGCTGGTGGGCGTTGACGCGCACCTGGGCGGGTGCACCCGCTGTTCCGACTGCGCAGGACGCGGCCTCGATCGGTTATTCCTTCGACGGGGAGAAGGGACTCCACGATCACGTCGCTCCCTGGCAGCGCAAAGATCAGGAGTGGAAGCGCAAAGGCGGGCGCCCGCCGAATCCGGGCCTGGTGCTCTACGCGCGCATCGACGGCTCGTTCTCCGTCTGGGACCCGATGCGAAATTACGCCCTGTACTCGCGCCAGGACGGAGTGCGCGAGGAGTTCGTTCACGCGTTTCATTTCAACGCCGAGCAGGTGATGTCCGGCCTCCAGCGTTCAGGCAGCGAGGCGATGCTCTGTGAGGGCCTGCTGCGCGACTGGACCCTCTGGCAGCTCAGCAACGATCCGCGCTTCGCGCTGCTGAAGCGACTGCTGGCGTCCCTCGGACCCGAAGGGCAGGCACTCGATCCTGGGGAGCCCCGGTACCCCTACGCGGGAGACGATAGGCGGATTCCGACCATCAAGATGCCCTACCGCCAGGAGGTCCCGGTGACGTACGCGCCGGCGGGCGTGCAACGGATCATCAAGGTCGCGTACCTCCTAGCGTGGGCGTTCTCTTCGCACGAGCGGGAGTGCCTGAGGACGGGTGCGCCGACGTCGAAGCAGATCATCCTGCTGATCGATGAGCCAGAGACCCACCTGCATCCGCGCTGGCAACGCAGCGTCCTGCCGAGCCTCGTCGAGGCAGTGAAAGGATGGAACGCCGCTACGACGCCGTCCGTCCAGGCGCTCGTGGCGACGCACTCGCCCCTCGTCCTCGCTTCGATGGAGCCGACCTTCGATCCGCTCCTGGACGCCCTCTGGAAGCTCGACCTGGTCGACGGCGACGTGGTGATCGAGCGGGACTCCTGGCGCAAGCGCGGCGATGCCAACATGTGGCTCATCTCCGACGTCTTCGACCTACGACGCCCCTACTCGCGCGAGGCCGACGACGCCCTGCAGGAGGCCGAAAAGCTGATGGCTCGACCCGAGGCAACCGAGGCAGAGATGGTCGCCTTGAGGGCTACGCTGCGCCGAGTGCTCGTCGACACCGACCCCTTCTGGCTGTCGTGGCGATACTGGATCCGGGAGCGCGGGTGGACGGCTTGATCCCCGTCAACGAGCAGCCTGAACCGCAGGCGCCGGAGTACGACTTCCACCACGACGTCTACGAGCGCGGCGAGGACGCCGTTCGAAGTCTGGCCGGTCTGAAGCCGCTTCGGAGCTGGGAGAATCGTCCGATCACCGCCCGCGTCGCGTCGATCGATAAGGTCACCCACGCCATGCTGCGCGACTACCCCTACTGGACGCGCGCGATGCCCGCGCTACATCGCGCGTACCAGGGCCGGTGCGCCTACCTCGCGCGCTACATCGAGCCGGTCGAGGGTCCAACCACCGATCACTTCGTGGCGTTGCACAGCACGGCCGACCGGATGCTCGCCTACACATGGTCGAACTATCGGCTTGCCCACGCGCTGGTCAACGGAGCCAAGAAGGACTTCTCTGACGTCCTCGATCCCTTCGAGGTCGGTGAGGGATGGTTCGCTCTCGACCTCGGGTCGTTCAAGACCGAACCAGGTCCCCTGGCCCCCCCGGAGCGACGGGACGAAATCGTGCGCACGATCGTCCGGTTGAAGCTCGATGGTCCGGAGATAGCTGAGACCCGCCGTCGAGCCGCGACGCGGTATTGGACCCCCCCGGCCGGAAAGCCCCCCTTGCCATTGTGGTGTCTGGAGCAGGACGAGCCCTTCCTCGCGTCGGAACTTCGACGGCAGAACCGCCTCCGCGACGAGGATCGCTAGACGCAGCCCCCGGCCTGACCCGATCGCGGCCGCGGTGGGGGAGCGGTAGTGTCCCGAGCGCCATGAAGACCATCCGAGCGGTGCGCATCCGGGAGCCTGGGGACGTCGACGTACTGGAGCTAGGGGAGGTGCCGCTGCGCGATCCCGGTCCCGGCGAGGTGCGGGTGAAGGTTGCGGCGGCGGGGCTCAACCGGGCCGACCTGATGCAGCGCGGGGGTAGGTACCCGGCGCCTCCCGGGGTGGTGCCCGACGTCCCGGGCCTGGAGTACGCGGGCGAGGTCGAGGCCGTGGGGGCGGAGGTGCGCGGCGTGGCCGTGGGCGACCGGGTGATGGGCCTGGTGGCCGGCGGGGCGATGGCCGAGGCCGTGGTGGTGCATCACCGCGAGCTCATGGCGGTGCCCGAGGCGATGTCGCTGACCGACGCGGCGTCGATCCCCGAGGCCTTCGCGACGGCGTGGGACGCCCTGGTGCAGGCGGGCGCGCGCATGGGCGACGTGGTGCTGGTGCACGCCGCCGCGAGCGGGGTGGGCACCGCCGCGACGCAGCTCGCGAGGGCCATGGGCGCGAGGGTGATCGGCACCGGGCGCAGCGCCGCGAAGCTGGCGCGCTGCGCGCAGTGGGGCCTCGACGAGGCGGTGGTCGCGGTGGAGGGGCGCTTCGCCGACGCGGTGCTGGCGCGCACCGGGGGAGCGGGCGCGACGGTGGTGCTCGACCTGGTGGGCGGCGGTTACCTGGAGGAGAGCCTGCGGTGCGCGGCGCCGGGGGCGAGGGTGATGCTGCTGGCGACGACAGGTGGCGGGTCGGCGACGCTGCCGCTGGGGCTCGCGCTCTCCAAGCGGGTGACCGTGAAGGGCACCGTGCTGCGGAGCCGGGCCCTGGAGGAGAAGATCGCCCTGGCGAGAGGCTTCAGCGGGGCGGTGGCTCCGGGCTTCGCGAGCGGGGCGCTGCGGCCGGTGGTGGACGCGGTGCTGCCGATGGAGCAGGTGCGCGAGGCCCACCGACGGATGGCCAGCGACGAGACCGTGGGGAAGATCGTGCTGCGCTGGTGACGAAAATAGGGCCCTATATTCATGAAAATGGGGCCCTGTATTCGGGGGGCCTAGAGCAGCCGGTGGAAGTACCGGAGGTTGAGCAGCAGGGTGGTCTGCGAGCCGCCGTGCACCTCCTGGCGCAGGGCGGCCTCGACCGCGAACATCTGGTCGATGTACCCGAGGCCCGCGGTGATGAGGTGCACCGGGTTGTTGAGCCGGATGTCGTCGTAGGTGTAGCCGAGGCGCAGCGGAACCCGGCCGGCCAGCAGCTCGACGCCGCCCGACCAGCGGGCGCGAGGGCCGTCGGCGAAGGAGGTCACGTCCCACACCGTGTCGGCCACGATGTGGAGGGTGTCGATGGGGATGATCCCGATGCCGCCGCCGATGGAGAGGGGCGAGAGCGCCGTGTCGGGGTTGCTGAGGGAGTAGCCGGTGACGCCCAGGGCGAGCCACGACCAGGGCTTGAGCGCGAGGCCGACGTCGACGGTGAAGCCCGAGTACGCGCTGCCCCGCACGCCGTTGGCGGTGGGGGCGCCCACGTAGTCGAGGTAGCGGCCGGTGACGCCGAGGCTCACCCCCTCGGCCAGCGCGGCGCCGAGGGCGATGCGGAAGTCGTGGTTGCGGGTGTCGCCGTCGAGCAGGGAGTAGTGGTAGGCGAGGCCCGCCCCCACCTTGCGGGTGGAGTCGACCACCGCGCCGCCGAAGGACCAGCGGCCCTGCGACGGGTCCCAGAGCACCGAGCTGTCGACGTGGTAGACGCGCGACTGGCTCATGGCCGCCGGGTTGACGTAGAGCGCCGAGGTGCTCTGCGCGATGGCGTGGGTGCCGCCGCCGAGGGCCATGGTGCGCGCCGTGACGGGGGTCTCCGGGGCCGTCTGCACCTGCCCCAGCGCGACCGACGGGACCAGGGCCAGCGCGGTCGCACAGCACAGCGATCGGGCGAGGACGGTGAGCTCCATGACTGCCGCGGATAGAACGCCGCCGGGGGTGTGTCTACTTCCCGACGGGTTTTCCACAGCTCTCCCCACCGGCCTGTGGACAAACGCCTCCGGGCGCTCCCCCGGGTCTGGTCGATTTCTCGCGCTGGCAGCGTTCTTCCACGATGCTGCGACCCCTCTGGACCTGGTGTGTCCCGGGGCTGTGGAAAACGCTGTGGACAGGATGTTGTACCGCCGTGGGTGACGAGGCCAAGACGCTCTGGGACAAGGTGCTCGAGGCGCTCCGTGGCCGCGTGGGCGAGCAGATGATCGACAAGCTGCTGCGCCCCCTGGAGGCCCTCGACGCCGCCGACGGGGTGCTGCTGCTGCGGGCGCCCAATGACTTCGCGCGCGAGTGGGTGACCAAGGGCTACGTGCCCGTGGTCGAGGAGACCCTGCGCTACCTCACCGGCACCCCGTGGACCATCCACTGGGCCGCGAGCGCGAAGGCCGGCGCCTCGACCGCCCCCCGCGCCGCCCCGAAGCCCCCGCCCCCGCTTCCCCGC